>Ga0209654_1000254_pt1 | contig 55824 bp, 52 predicted proteins | sample SaaInl1SG_22_DNA_FD_184646 | JGI IMG/M metagenome (GOLD analysis project Ga0209654, IMG submission 184646) | Marine microbial communities from expanding oxygen minimum zones in the Saanich Inlet - ESP_161SG_22_DNA (SPAdes) (version 2) | ecosystem: Environmental > Aquatic > Marine > Intertidal... | reverse complement strand
TTTTACAGCGAAGGGCAAAACTTTTTCTTTTCCACTTACAAGCAAGATTGCGCTAGGAAAATCGTTACTTGAATTGTTCATGAATGAATTCAATCTATCCAATGCGTAAGCTATTCCTCTGCATACTGTTCTCCTTTAGCGTATTAACTGCTGCGGCACAAGAACTGCGTGCTACAGTGAAAGTTCTTAGTCCTGAGGTCCAAGCAACGAATAAGGATGTGTTTGTTTCTCTTGAGAACACGCTTCAAAGCTTTTTGAATGGATACACTTTCACTGAGCATAAGTATGCAGATGAGGAACGCATAGCATGTAGCTTCATTTTAACCATTGAGGCAATGAACGGAGCCCGTTTCGACGGTAATCTGCAAGTTCAGTATTCTAGACCCATCTACGGTTCACAATACAACAGCCCGGTTCTAAACGTTTTGGACAAAGACGTGGTCTTCAGTTACCGCGAGAATGAACCCATAGAATTTCAGCAAAATACGTTCACCACCAACCTGAGTAGCATTTTGGCGTTTTACGCCTATACCATCATAGGCATGGACCGAAGTACCTATAAGTCTAACGGTGGAGATGTCGAATTTGCTGTTGCACAGAGTATTGTAACAACGGCGCAGAGCAGCGGAGGAGCTAGTGGCTGGAAGAGTTTCGACGGTAATAAAAATAGATTTTGGATCTCTGATGCGTTGAATTCTCCAGCTTTTGAACCTGTAAAAGAGTGTTTGTATCTCTACCACCGTCAAGGGCTGGATTTAATGCACATGAGCAACAACCATAAGCAAGCATTAACAACGATCACCACTGCATTACGTAAACTGGAAGAGCCCAATCAAAAACGTCCTAATAGCTATTTGATGAATCTCTTCTTTGATGCAAAGAATCCAGAGATTATTAGTCTCTATTCTGAGGCCGAGAGTTTAGGCGTTGATATTAAGGGCTTACAAGCCATGTTAGAGTCTATCGATAGAACACACGCTAGTTCCTATTCCAAATTCGGCAGATAAGATGTTGAGAAGCATTTACATCAAGAATTTCATCTTAATCGATGAGCTACATTTAAATTTCGGTCAGGGTCTTACTGTCTTGACAGGCGAGACAGGAGCTGGAAAGAGTATCCTCTTAGGTGCGCTCAATGCAGGGCTTGGTAAGAGAATATCCTCAAAAGGGCTCCTTAAACAGGACGATCAGAAAGCCGTTGTAGAAATCGTACTGGATATTGACGGTTCGTTGAAGGAGGCCTTTGAAGCATTAGAAGTAGATTTTGAGCCTAAGTCAACCTTCAGAAGGGAAATCCTCCCTAGTGGAAAGACGCGTTGTTTTGTTAACGACACACCCACCAAAGCTTCAGCTTTGCAAGAAATCACGGCTCATTTGGTAGACATTAACTCTCAAAAGGACGAGGGTTTAATACATCGACCAATAGAGCAACTTGGACTCATTGATAGTTTCGTGAGTTTTACGGATGAAAAAGAGCGTTATAAGGAAAAGTATATTGAGTATAGAAGGGTAGTGCTTACTATCGACGAACTCGAGAGCATAGGCCCTTCTGAAGATCTGGATTACTTGAAATTCGTTTACGAAGAGCTGAATAAGAATCCTGTAACACAAGCACGATATGTAGAGCTAGAGGAAGAGATTCTCCGAGCTAAATCTATTCGCAACGAGCAGTCTTCCTATGAGAAGGCGAGTTCTATTCTAAACAATGAGAATGGTCTGTTAGATCAATTGTACTCGTTGGAATCTTCTTTAATGAGTGCTTCAAGCGACAAAACCTTAATCGCACAATTAGAGCTAGTTAGAAACTCCATTGCGGAGATTAAAGGCGTAGAACGAGCCATTTCGTCAGGATTAAATGACACGATTTCTGAGAGTGAATATAACAGCCTTCTACAAGAAAAATCGGGTATTGACGCATTGGTTAAAAAGCATAGGGTACTCACCGTTGAGGAGCTCCAGCTAAAACGTGAATCCATAGGTGAGCGCATAGCCACTCTTGAAAATAAAGATCATGAGTTGGTGCGTTTAAGCCAGTTAAGGTTAGAGTTAGAAAATCAACTTATAGATTTAGCAGAACAAATACATACTCTGAGATTAGCAGCCTCTCAAGATATTGAGGGAGCCCTCAATGAATATCTTGAGCGTGTGGATCTGCCCAAAGCAAGGCTTGAATTAGCTTGGAATAAGGGGAGTATTGGTACGCATGGTTTATATCTTCCGAACTTATTGTTTGCGGCTAATCCCGGCTCAACCATGCAGCCTCTAAGCAAGGTAGCCTCTGGAGGTGAGCAAAGCCGAGTGAAACTTGCGCTGAAGGCCGTTTTAGGACAAGATTCCGGATTAAGCACACAGATTTTTGATGAAATCGACACGGGTATCAGTGGTTCTACAGCAGAGAAGGTAGGAGTGCTCATGAAGCAAATGTCTGTTAATCAGCAAATTATTACAATTACGCACCTTCCGCAAGTAGCTGCCTTGGGGGATGCACACTTGTTGGTATCAAAATCACAGGAGGTGAATTCTACAACCTCGAATGTTGTTCCTTTGACTTTAAAGGAAAGAGAGCAAGAAATCGCTCGAATGCTTAGTGGTGAGAATATTACCGAAGCTGCTAAGAATCAGGCTAAAACATTGCTCAAAGCACAGTAAGTGCTATTTTTGAATTACGAAAAAACACAAAACGTATGTCAAACGGATTATTAGAAGGCAAATGCGGTATCGTATTTGGCGCACTTAATTCAGATTCAATCGCCTGGAAAGCAGCAGAAGCCATTCATGCTCAAGGTGGTAAAGTAGTATTGACCAATGCTCCAATCGCAATGCGTATGGGAGAGTTGAACAATTTGTCAGAAGCTATCAATGCTCCTATCATACCTGCAGATGCTACAAATTTGGATGATTTGAATGCACTCATCGATGGTGCTCTGGAGCACTTTGGAGGTAAAATAGATTTCATTCTTCACTCTATCGGTATGAGTGTTAATGTTCGTAAAGGGAAGCATTATACGGAATTGAATTACGACTGGTTACAAAAAGGCTGGGACGTAAGTGCCGTAAGTTTCCATAAGGTGATGCAATGTGCTTGGAACAAGGATGCAATGAATGAATGGGGTTCGATTTTAGGTCTTACCTACATGGCAGCTCAACGTACTTTCCCAGATTATAATGATATGGCTGATAATAAGAGTTACCTGGAAAGTATCGCTCGTAGTTTCGGTTACCATTGGGGAGTGAAGAACAATGTTCGTGTGAATACCATTTCACAAAGTCCTACTCCAACTACAGCTGGTTCTGGAGTAAAGGGTTTTGACGGTTTCATTGCATATGCAGATAAGATGTCTCCACTGGGTAACGCTACTGCTGAGGATTGTGCAAACTACATCGTAACTATGTTCTCGGATCTAACACGCCGTGTCACTATGCAAAACCTTTACAATGATGGAGGTTTCAGCAATATGGGGGTGAGCAATATGGTTATGCAACAATTCATGGAAGGAGAGGAGTAATCCTGTGTCACCATAAACTATTTGGGAGCCGCTTATCTTAAGATTAGCGGCTCTTTTTATATAGATACAGGTCGGTTTTCCGATACGTCTCGACAAATTCAAAGCCCTTTATTTCACGGGGTTCCATGCGAAGTAAATACTCTGAATCACCTTCTGTCAAATGGTAATTAGTATATCTTTCAGCTATGGCCACTAAACGCCAATTATCAGGCAGCGCATCAATTTGAATCGATTCTGGATGATAAGTACTTTCGATCGTCTCAAGGGCCTTTATAAGGTGCTTATCCCTAGAGGGACTTTTAGAAAAATAAATACTCAAACTAATCGCCACAATCCAACTAAACAGATTCGCTAGAGAAATGAATTTAACCCATTTCTTGCGCTGAATAGACCATGGATACTCGTGTTGTGCTAAATGTATGGCAAAGCCCAGCATCCAAAAAGCCATGGCGGGCATAAAGTAATAATGATGCTGACGGTCCATAAACAGGAAGGGTAGCGTTCCACACAAAGCGAGCAAAAAAAAGAATACACTGCCGCGTTGCAATGAATAGGACATCTTTTTACGTATTCTAAAAATGACGGTTACTAGTATAGGCAATGCTAATTGTTTCAGCACTTCTAAAATACTTTGTAAGGCTCCACCAGCTTGCTCTCTATTGCCCAGCATCGTGGGCATAAGTTGACGATCGAGGTAGGCAGAGAAAAAGCTCTCAAATGCTGGCTGGTACAAATAGAAGTATGAGAACAGACTGCTGAAGACAATGATCATAATGAGCATAGAAATCAAAGCAGCCTTTCTGTGCTCGCTGTAAAGCGTAGCCAAAATGGGTAACGTCATCAATGGAAATAGAGCCACAGGCCCTTTAATACCTAGACTGAAGAAGAATACTATACCCGCCAAAACGCTCCACCAATAATTCTTTTTTATAGTTCCTTCGAATAATAACCATACTACACATAGAACAGCTGCAGCTAAAGGTGCTTCAAGCATATTGTTTTGATGCACCCAGATCACGGTAGGAGTCAAGGTCCACAAAAGCTGCGGTATCCAAGCACGGTGCCCAGCGGGCACAAACAATACCCAAATGCGACGGAGCATGAGAACACTGAGACCGTACATTGTATAAGGGTATATACGATCTACCCAAGGCTGATCCCCAAACAATCGGTAGAAAACGCTGTGTAATCCGAAAGAGAAGGGAGGGTGCTCGTAAAATTCAGGATGCACTGTTGGGGTGTATGACGGTACCCAGAACGAGCCAATGCCTTCGTTTAGGTTACGGGCGATTGACGCATAGGTTAGCCCGTCAAAGAACATTCCTTTGGTAAATAATAGGGGCAGGAACAAGAGCGCTGCAACTGCCCACGAAAACTGATTAAGGCGATAGTTAATAATGTGACTCATTAGAATTCACTCTTCATATGAAAGGTAATCTTATCAAATTTATCCTGAGCCATCTGCAACGAGAACTGTGAATCTGCCAAGAATACGAGGCGACCGTATTTATCCTCAGCCAAATAGCGTTGTTTTAAGGTGGAGAACTCCTTCAATTGATCTTCATCGTTACTCTCTATCCAACAAGCCTTGAAAGCCGGGAAATTCTCGTAAGAACACTTCGCATTGTATTCATGCTCTAAGCGGTATTGAATAACCTCGTATTGAAGTGCTCCAACCGTCCCAATAATCTTGCGGTTATTTTGTTTAAGCGTAAAAAGCTGTGCAACCCCTTCATCCATCAACTGGTCGATGCCTTTATTCAACTGCTTAGCCTTCAATGGATCCGCGTTGTTTATAAATCTGAAATGTTCTGGAGAGAAAGAAGGAATGCCTTTGTAGTGCAACTCTTCCTTTGAGGTTAAGGTATCGCCTATTCTAAAGGTGCCATTATCTGGAATACCGATAATATCACCCGGGAATGCTTCATCAATGGTACTCTTCTTGGAAGCCATGAAGGCTGTTGGTGCACTTACGCGAAATGACTTGCCGCTTCTCGTGTGCACGTAGTTTTTGTTGCGCTCAAATTTGCCGCTTACCACTTTTAAGAAGGCAATTCTGTTTCTGTGGTTCGGGTCAATGTTGGCATGAATCTTAAAAACGAATCCTGAAAATTCTTTCTCGTTGGGCTTAACAAGGCGCTGCTCAGACTCTTTTGGCTGCGGCTCGGGAGCAATCTCCTGAAAACAATCTAAGAGTTCACGAACACCAAAATTATTTAAAGCAGATCCAAAGAACACTGGGCAAAGGTCCCCCTTCAAATAGGTCTCTCTATCGAACGATGGATACACCGCTTCCAAAAGTTCTAAATCGTTTCTTAATTCTGTTGCGGCTTCCTCTCCAACAAATTCGTCTAATTCAGGTGAACTCACATCTTCGAAAGCTGTGCCTTCAGAAATCTTTTGCTTGTTATCGCCGCTGTAAAGGTTTAAATTCTTCTCCCACATATTGTACACTCCTTGGAAGCGCTGTCCCATCCCAATGGGCCAGGAGAGAGGACAGAGCGTCAAGCCTAGTTTCTGCTCAACTTCGTCTATGAGATCAAAGCCGTCTTTCCCTTCGCGGTCAAGTTTATTGATGAATACAATAATTGGTGTTGCGCGCATGCGACAAACTTGTACGAGCTTTTCTGTCTGTGGCTCAACGCCTTTTGCGACATCGATCACCACGATAACACTATCACATGCAGTGAGTGTCCTGTAGGTATCCTCGGCAAAGTCTTGGTGACCTGGGGTGTCGAGGATATTAATTTTTTTGTCCTTGTAATAGAACCCCATAACAGAAGTCGCAACGGATATACCACGTTGCTTTTCTATTTCCATGAAATCGGAAGTAGCAGCCTTTTTAACCTTATTGCTTTTAACGGCACCAGCCTCTTGGATAGCACCACCAAAAAGAAGAAGCTTCTCTGTAAGGGTAGTTTTTCCGGCATCTGGGTGAGAGATGATTCCAAAGGTTCTCCTAATGCTGATTTCCTGCTCGATTGTCATGAATTTATTTTTAAAGCGCAAATATACTAAAGCAACATTCGAGTGTTAGTGGTAATTACTTATACTTGCGTTGAACAAAACATTTTTCTCCTCTATCAGTTAAGTCTTAGTGAAGTCAAGATATTCCATAAAAGACCTAGAGCAGTTAAGCGGCATCAAAGCACATACTATTCGTGCTTGGGAGCAAAGGCATAAGCTCATTACCCCAAAGCGTACTAGTACGAACATTCGCTATTACAGTGATGATGATCTTATAGTGATCTTGAATGTCAGCATTCTAATGGCGCATGATTGGAAGATTGGTCAAGTAGCTAAACTTAGTTCAGAGGAAATTGCGAAAGAAGCCCTCAATTGTGATCCATACGAAGGGAATTATTCTCATGAGCTCAACGAATTGAAGCTTAGTACACTCAACTTCGATATAGAGCGCTTCGAAGCAATCATGGACAAGTGTGTCAAGAACCATGGGGTTCACGATACTTTCCAGAAGGTAATCGGGGACTATATCCAAGAGCTTGGCAAACTTTGGTTGAGCGGTTCAGTGAGCATCTCGCAGGAACATTTTATGTCTTCCATGATTCGTCAGAAACTTTACTCTGCCTTAGATAAACTAGATGCGAAGGAAGAGGGTAAGACTTACGCATTGTTTCTACCGGCGAATGAACTTCATGAAATTGGCCTACTATACCTAGCTTATGTTTTGAAGGAAAGAGGGGATAAAGTGTTTTATTTGGGTCAAAGCCTCCCAAAAGAGTATCTGACGGACCTCTTAGATAACCAAGAGGTTGATGCCTTGATTTCTGTTTTTACTACAAATCCGGATTTCGAATATCTGCCCGAATATCTTCAAGACTTAGATGATTTGATCCAGGATAGATCAATAGAAGTACACCTTACCGGCTATCAATTCAATGATTTTGGTAAAGATTCTTACGGTAATAACATCCACATTTACAAGACGTTAAAGGGCCTTTCGGAAGCTATTTAGCGCAATTAAAACACTTGTTTAATAAATTTTAATCATTGTTAGACAAATTGTTTGAACATATTGTTTAACTTTGGAGAAGCAACCTTAAACAACGTGTTATGTCAACCGCAGAATTTGGAGAATTAATCGATCGTGAGTACGATTTCTTGCAACAACTTGCAATGAAGCTCACCAAACGCCATGATGATGCTCAAGACCTTATTCAAGATACCTATTTCAAAGCTCTCAAAAACAAAGACAAGTTTGCGACCGGAACAAATTTGAAAGGTTGGTTGTACACCATCATGAAAAATACGTTCATCAATAACTATCGTCGCAAGAAGCAACAAAACACTTTTGTTGATGAGACTGAGAGTCAGTATTTCTTAAATAGTAAAGAGGCGAGTAGAACCACGTTGACAGATGCCAACGTTGATAATGACTACATCATGGAACAAATTAATTCCATTGAGCCTCATTACACTGAAGCCTTCTTCATGCATTACGAGGGATATAAGTACGAAGAAATCGCCGAGCACTTCAACATTCCTCTGGGAACTGTTAAATCAAGAATCTTCTTGGCTCGAAAGAAGATGATGGAAAAATTAGCAGACCAACGTTATTAACTCTTTACCTACCGCCTAATCACATGAAATCAGTAATTGTAATCGGCTCCGGCTTTGCTGGACTAAGCGCTGCCTCATTTCTAGCCAAAGAAGGCTACGACGTGACCGTATTAGAAAAGAACGATCAACTAGGAGGAAGAGCCCGATCTTGGAAAAAAGACGGCTTCACCTTCGATATGGGACCATCTTGGTATTGGATGCCTGATGTGTTCGAGCGCTACTTCTCTGAGTTTGGAGAAGAAATTAAGAATCATTACAACCTCGTTCGTTTAGACCCTTCATATAGAGTGGTTTTTGGCCCCAATGATCATGAAGATCAAAGCGCTAGCATGGAAGAACTCGAGGCAATGTTTGATCGTCTTGACCCTGGATCAGGTTTAAGACTACGTAAATTCTTGAAGCAAGGTGCTTATAAGTACGAAGTAGGTATCAAGGATCTTGTATTTAGACCTGGACGTTCTTTAACTGAGTTCATGGATTTCCGCATAGTTAAAGGGCTATTTCAACTCGATATGCTAAAGGATATTCGCAAACATGTTTCCGAAGTAAGCTCGCATCCAAAACTGAAGGCAATTCTAGAATTTCCAGTATTATTTCTAGGGGCACTTCCGCAAAATACTCCTGCATTGTACAGCTTAATGAATTATGCAGATATGTCTTTGGGCACTTGGTACCCTATGAATGGTATGAATGAAATCATTCAGGCTATGATTCGAGTAGCTAAGAATCAAGGTGTGAAATTCAGAACCTCTACCGAGGTAACTGGATTCAAATATTCAAATGGCCGTATAGTGAGTGTATTGACAAAAGGTGGGTCCTTCACAGCTGATATCGTAGTAGGCGGTGCAGATTATCATCATATTGACCAAGTTATTAGTTCTCCTGAGTACCGGGAGTACACCCCAGAATACTGGGACAAAAGAAAAATGGCACCATCATCACTTCTATTTTATTTAGGCATAAAAGGTGAGGTGCCTAATGTGTTGCATCACAACCTCTTCTTTGATCACGAACTTGATCAACATGCCCATGAGATCTACACAGACCCAAAGTGGCCAACTAAGCCGTTGTTTTATGCAAGCGCCCCTTCTAAGACAGACAGCACAGTTGCACCGGAAGGCTGTGAAAATATGTTCTTATTAATGCCTACAGCTCCAGGCATGGAAGGGGATACAGAAGAGGTGCGTGAGAAGTACTACAACCTTATGATGGATAGGCTGGAAGCATTTACAGGATCGTCTATTCGTGATAGAGTAGTGGTAAAGCGCAGCTTTGCCTACCAAGATTTCAAATCTGAATACAACAGTTTCAAAGGCAACGCATATGGGCTTGCCAATACACTGGATCAAACCGCTATACTTAAACCTAGACTTAAGAGTAAGAAAGTAAGTAACTTATATTTCGCGGGACAGCTTACAACACCTGGACCAGGTGTGCCTCCATGTTTAATAAGTGGAGAAGTAGTGAGTAAAGAAATTGCGAAGGATTACAGTATAAAGAAGGCGGTATGAAAGCATTATTTGACAGCGTAAGCATACGCACCTCACGAATGACCACTAAAGCGTACAGTACGTCATTCTCACTCGGAATTTTAGGTCTAGATAAAAAGTATCACGATCCTATTTATGCCATTTATGGTTTTGTTCGATTCGCAGATGAAATCGTGGATAGTTTCGAAGGCTATCCTCAGAAAGAGTTATTAGAGCGCTTTTGGAAAGACACCTATTTGGCCTTAGACGAAAAAATTAGTCTCAACCCCATACTCAACAGCTTTCAACAAGTAGTAAATGCTTTTGAGATAGATCGTGATTTAATTGAGACCTTCTTGAAGTCCATGGAGATGGATCTATACAAGAACGACTATGACGAAGAAGGCTACAAAGCCTACATTCTAGGTAGTGCAGAAGTTGTTGGTCTAATGTGTTTGAAGGTTTTCGTTGATGGAGACGAGAAGCGATACCAAGAATTAAAGCAGCCTGCAATGCAATTAGGCTCAGCTTTCCAGAAAATCAACTTTTTACGTGACTTACACGCCGATTATCATGCTTTGGGAAGAACCTATTTCCCAGGAGTGGATCTCAATGAATTTAATGAGCGAGTGAAGGCAGAAATAGAGGCTGATATAGAAGTTGATTTCCAAGCTGGTTACGAAGGCATAAAACAACTTCCAAAGGGAGCTAGATTCGGTGTCTATATCGCATATGTCTACTACTACAGTCTCTTCAAGAAGATATGTAGGACACACGCAGACATCATCTTGAATGAGCGTGTGCGCATTTCGAACAAAAGGAAGTACGGTTTGTTTTTAAGTTCGTACGTTAGACACACCATTAACTGGATATAACATAATACAATGCTTGAACAAGTTATCCTGGTCGATTCGGACGATAATCCGATTGGGCTGATGGAGAAAATGGAAGCGCACCGTAAGGCGAAATTGCACCGTGCATTCTCTGTTTTCGCCATGAACGACAACAATGAAATCTTACTTCAACGACGTGCTTTGCACAAATACCACAGTGGTGGACTTTGGACAAACACGTGCTGTTCACACCCTAGAGATGGTGAAACTATTGAAGAAGCCGCCACAAGAAGATTGATGGAAGAGATGGGGTTCACTTGCGATGTGAAGAGAATCTTTTCATTTATCTACAAAGCAGAACTGGATAACGATTTAACGGAACATGAGCTAGATCATGTCCTCATAGCCCGTTACAATGAGGATCCAAATATTAACCCTGAAGAAGTCGATAGTTTTGACTGGCAATCAGTGGATTGGGTGGCTGCAGATATGAAGGCACATCCTGAAAAGTACACTGAATGGTTCAAGATCATCTATGACCGATTCTTAAAGTATTGGCATAATGAGGATCACGGTATGTAGAAAAGCCCACTTTAATGCAGCGCATAGGTTACATAATCCGGAATTAAGTGCGGCAGAGAATGCCAGTACATTCGGAAAGTGCAACAACGAATACTTCCACGGTCACAATTATGAACTTATCGTTCATGTTAGCGGTGAGGTAGATCCAAAGACGGGATATTTAATTGATATGAAAGTATTACGCGACCATATCAAGGCAGAGGTTGAAGATTACTTAGATCACAAGAATCTCAATATTCAAGTCGAGGAGTTCAAAACACTCAATCCTACTGCAGAGCATATTGCCTACGTCATATGGAATAGACTGCGTGAGGTTTTAGATGAAGAATTAGAATTAAAAGTGACGCTTTACGAGACGCCACGTAACTACGTTGAATACAGCGGTAAATAGGAAGAATTATGACGCATCACGAAAATGGATATACTACTGAACAGCTTGAACAACTAGTTGAAGCGCATCTTGGAACAAGTATAGATACTCCAGTGCGTGAGGATGCTTTTGATCTAACTGAGGATGAGAAGGTAGCCTTAATTGCAGATAAATTCCGAGACATCATGGAGATTCTCGGTCTAGATCTCACGGACGATAGTTTGAACGGCACGCCTCTGAGGGTAGCAAAAATGTACGTTAAGGAAGCATTTGCCGGATTGAACCCAGAGAATAAACCTGAGATGAAATTGTTCTCAAACAAGTTCCAATACAGCGAAATGCTTATTGAGAAAGACATTAAGGTTCATTCACATTGCGAGCATCACTTTGTTCCAATTATAGGCAAATGTCATGTAGCCTACATCCCAAATGGCAACGTAGTAGGGCTTAGCAAGCTCAACCGCATTGTTCGTCATTACGCGAAACGTCCGCAAGTTCAAGAACGATTGACACGACAAATAGCAGAGGCCCTTATGGAGGGCTTGGGCACTAAAGACGTTGCAGTATACCTAGAGGCAGATCACATGTGTGTTAAGACTCGAGGTATTGAAGACGATGGTAGCTCTACCATTACCATGTCTTTCCATGGAGAATTTGAAAAAGACATGAACAAAAAAGCATTTCTGGAGTCATTTAGATGATGAAAGAAGTAGGTATTTTTTGGTTCAGACGTGACCTTAGGCTTGAAGATAATGCAGGCCTGTGGAAAGCGCTAAAGTGTGGGTATCCAGTGGTACCCATTTTTATTTTTGATAAAAACATTCTCAATAAACTACAGGATAAGACAGATGCACGTCTTTCCTTCTTACACAACAGACTGACGGAAATACAAGGTCAGTTAAAAAAACTTGGCTCTTCACTCCAAGTTGTACATGGCACTCCTTTAGAAACCATGGAAGAGCTTGCTAACCAATACGAAGTGAAGCAAGTCTTCTTAAATAGAGACTATGAACCTTATGCTCGAGAAAGGGACGAGCAAGTCTTCAATTTCTGGAAGGATAAGGGGGTAGAGGTCATCGGTGCAAAAGATCATGTGATTTTTGAAAAAAATGAAGTGGTCAAGGCGGACGGTACGCCCTATCTGGTGTTCAGCCCATATGGCAAAGCATGGCGTAAAAAGCTGAGTGAATACCATTCGAAAGCTTATCCCACAATGTTGTATGGCGAGAAGTTCTTAAAGCAAACGCAGCAGCCAATACCTTCTTTACAAGAAATGGGGTTTGAGTCTACATCCATTGAATTACCATCATCGACTATAGACGAGAGCATCATTAAGACGTACGATGCAACAAGGAATTTCCCCGCGAACCAGAGGGGGACGACTCGTTTAGGCATGCATTTAAGGTTCGGTTCTATTTCCGTTCGATCTCTTCTCAGAAAAGGATTGGCGGGTAATGACACATTCGTGAACGAGCTTATTTGGAGGGACTTTTTCCAAATGGCACTCTACTATTTTCCAAACAGTCGAGAAAAGGCTATTAAGCCTAAATATGATTTGATCCCATGGGAAACCAATATGGATCATTACCAAGCTTGGTGTGAGGGACGAACAGGCTATCCAATTGTAGATGCAGGCATGCGGGAACTCAATACCACTGGATATATGCACAATAGGGTGCGAATGATTGTCGCGAGCTTCCTAACCAAGCACCTTTTGATTGACTGGCGTTTAGGAGAACGTTATTTCGCAGAAAAGCTACTTGATTTTGACTTAGCAAGTAATATAGGTGGATGGCAATGGGCTAGCGGATCAGGCTTGGATGCAGCACCATACTTTAGAGTATTCAATCCTACCTCTCAGCTCGAGAAGTTTGACAAGCAATTGAAATACGTAAAACGTTGGGTCCCAGAATACGGCACTTCAAAGTATCCAGAGCCGATAGTGGAGCACAAATGGGCGAGAGAACGTTGTTTAGACAGGTTTAAGACGGCCTTAGCAAACGCTTAGGCCTCCTGAGTTTCGCCAGTGTATCCGAACAATTTCTTGTCTCTAATCACATGATGTACATACTCTGGCAAACACTCGTCCCAACCTTCATCGCCACAACGAATTTGGCTGAGGACTTCACGTGAGAAGATATTAGTAATCTCGTGATCAAAATCTTGGATATCTAAGATTCTATTGTGGAAAATGAGGTAATCGATAATTGGTCTAAAGCGTGGGTGAACTTCAGCGTCCTCTTTGCGCATAACCTTTTCATTGTTCTCATGATCGATGAATGGATAGACTAGAATTTTCAAGTCTTTGGAGAATATGCGTCCGAAAGCCTCTAAGATACCTCCTTGAAGTCCACGGTAATACTTATCCTTAAACAATTCGGTAAGGTTATTTACACCCATAACCAATCCTTGACGTTTCTTAGAGAATCGTCCAAAATAGCCGACTAGTTTATAGTACTCCTGATAGTTAGAAATCAAAACAGTTTGTCCCAGGGCACAAAGAATTTCTGCTCTATCTAAGAAGTCCTGCTCATCTAGTTCACCGTCAGCTAAAAGGTTATTTAGTGTGATTTCCCATAAAACCACAGTACGATCGGCATCAACCTTTTTATCGCTGGTAAACATATCATAACCGCATTTGATCATATCCATGTTCACCTTGGTTACAGGTCTAAACGAGCCACGCATTGCAAGAACATGCTTTTTGTATAAAAGCTCGGCAGGGAGTAAGTTATTTCCTTCCGGCCCGAATATTACTGCATCAGTATAACCGTTTTTGATCAATTGTAACGACATCAGACGGTTATCCACTTCTTCGAAATCTGGTCCATTAAAGTTGATTAGATCAATCTCGATGGCATCTTTATCGATATTATCGTAGAGACTTTGTAAAAACAGTTTCGGGTCTTCATAGAACTTATAAGCTCCAAAAATGAGGTTTGTACCCAAACGACCAACAGTCTCTTGCTGATGTTTAGCTTCATTTTCATGCAACCTAAAATGAAGAATAATATCATTCGTGTCGCGCTCTGGCGACGTTTGAAAACGAATACCCATCCAACCGTGACCTTTGAAAGTCTTCGCAAAGTTGATTGTAGCGACAGTATTAGCATAAGCGAAATAGGTCTTGCTTGGATGCTTTGCACGATCGAGGCGTTTCTCAATTAAACCATATTCGTGACGTAGCATTTTCTGCAAGCGACTTTGGGTAACATATCTGTTATCCTCTTCAATGCCGTAAATATCGTCCGAAAAAGCTTTGTCATAAGCGCTCATCGCCTTAGCAATGGTCCCGGAGGCAGCCCCAGCACGAAAGAATTCGCGCACTGTTTCTTGACCTGCACCGATTTCTGCAAAAGTCCCGTAGATATCGGAGTTCAAGTTTATTTTGAGTGCCTTCTGTGCGGTTGTAAGTATGGTTCTTGGAGTCATTAATCCTGCTGAAGATTCGTTCTTGTCGCTAATTTAAAACTTCCTACCTTCGGAAGGTCCGTTTTCATTAGGAAAATGAGCAAAAAGTAGACCAAATGAGCAAGAAAAAAGGAACGCTACATTTCTTAGGCACTGGTACCTCACAAGGAGTACCGATTATCGGCTGTGATTGTGAAGTGTGTCAGAGTTCTGATCCGAAGGACATTCGCTCGAGAAGCTCAGTTCACGTGGAGTACAAGGGCGTTCATTTTCAGATAGATACAGGACCAGATTTTCGTTCTCAAATGCTTCGCGAGAAACTAAATAGGGTAGATGCAGTCCTATTCACGCATGAACATCAAGATCATATAGCAGGCCTAGATGATACAAGACCTATAATTTTTCGCACAGGCAAAAACATGCAGGTATACGGACAGTCCCGTGTAATTCAAAGAATTAAAAAGGTCTACGATTATGCCTTTGAGGAGCAGCCTTATCCTGGAGCTCCTAAAATAGATGCACATATCATCGATGAGGACCATTCTTTTGAAATTGCTGGAGTAGAAATCACTCCGCTGCCTATTATTCATGGGAAGTTACCCATACTGGGCTTCCGGATAGGGAATATGGCTTATTTGACCGATACGAACCAAATTCCAGAATCGACCATGGAGTCGCTACAAAGTTTAGATGTACTAATACTGGATGCTCTTCACCATCGCAATCACTTCAGTCATTACACTTTAGAGCAAGCTGTAGAAAAGGCCAACGAAATTGGTGCAAAACAGACCTATTTCATTCATATGAGCCATTACATGGGACGACACGAAGCCGTTGAAAAGACCCTGAAAGAGGGGCAGAATTTAGCCTACGATGGGCTGAAGATCACCTTTGATTAGTCTTCAATCGACAAGTAGCTTCCTTTGACATAAACCCCTTTTATATAGTTGTTTACATCAAGTCCTTTAAATGGATTGTTAAAGGCCTTTGAGCCCATAGCAGTGATTTGCTGTGCGCCTTTTGCAAAGATTGTAAATTCGGCAGTAGCGCCTTCTGTGATTTTCAGCTCAGGTAAATTTAGGATCGACCTTGGTGCGGTACTCATTTTTTCCTGAAGTAGTTCAGGACTGATGTCATAGCGATCGAGTAGTGCGCTCATCGCCCCCTCTAAGCCTGCCATTCCGAATTCTGCATTGTCAAATTCGCATTGCTTTTGCTCGATATCCTTGGGCAAGTGATCTACTGCAATACAATCGATCGTGCCATCCTGAACAGCTTCCCAGAGTACGCTGCGCTCGACATCTGTACGAATTGGAGGACTTACTTTAAATGCAGTGTCGTACCCCTCAACGTCTTCGTCAGTGAATACCAAGTGGTGAATATTGACACTCGCGGTTAGGTTTAGACCCTTAGCTTTTGCCTCACGGATAGCTTCTACGCCTTCTACTGTGCTCACAGAAGCGATGTGCATAGCACCTTCAGTATACTCTAAAATGGCAAGATCGCGTTGAATCTGTGTGCTCTCAGAAATAACTGGTATGCCTTTTAAACCGATGTAAGTGCTCGTTGCACCTTCGTGCATCTTTCCGTTTGTACTTAACTCGTGATTCTCTGGGTGAACCATAATCCTCCCGAACGGCTTTGTGTACAAAAGGCCTAATTTCAACAAGTTAGCGTTTGAGACGCCCTGTTTGTAGTCGCCGAAGAGCTGAACGCCTAATTGGTTCATTTCGAACATTTCACTAAGCTCTTCTCCTTTTCGACCTTTCGACAATGTACTTACAGGCACTAGGTGCACCGGAACCGATTCGGATTTATTGAGAATGAATTCAACTCCAGTTTTGTTTTCGTAGTGGGGATGCCCATTGCTAACCACACCCACAGCAGTGAAGCCACCAGCCGCTGCTGCAGCTGAACCACTTTGTAAATCTTCGCTTTCTTCATTACCAGGCTCGCCTAAATCTGAATGGAGTTCGGCCAATCCTGTGGTAATCCAGCCCCCCTCCAAATCTATGCAACCGTCTGCTGCAGAAGCGTCAAGGCTACCAATGGCTTCTATGGTTTCGTCATTGACAAGAATATCGAGTTTCTGTCCGTTGTAAGGACTGTTAACATCAATGATTAGTGCGTTTTGAAATAGAAGCTTCATCGAGATTAGATTTTGACAAAAATAAGGGCAATTAAGGCGCAAACCAACGCCAACAGCAAGTAGATTTTCTCAGAATGAAAACTGAGGCTTTCTGCTGGTAAACGACTATGATTACTAGTGTTGAGAATAGTAACGCCATCCATTAAGCTCAACCGATTGTATGCATCCTGACCCAAAAAGGGCAGATAATCTTCCTCGGTACGGCTATTCAAGGACCATTGTTTTATCGCTCTGTAGTAGGGGTGTTCCCATGAGCTAGGTGTAAAGCCTTGGCGATAATGCGTACCATCTAACGCTGCGACCGCATCATCATTGATGGATAACAGGGGCGTTCCACCCTCTATCTTGTTGTACCCTGCACAAGTAGGCCATTTATTTTGAAGCGAAGGACCAATGAAGTAATTACTAAAAAATGGATGGTTTAACGACGGCCGGGTTGATACCCCATCTTTTTGTGCTGCCGCCTTTTGAAATTCTATTATTCTTCCCTTATATCCTTTTAGTTGTTCTGGAAAGAATTCAAATCCTATCAAAACCACAGCTTCAAAGAGGGAGTAGTTCATGCTCAAATTACTAGAGTAGGTTATAACGCTATCTCTTGCACTTGAAAAAGACCCTAAATCTCTTACTTGCTCCGCATAAAGTAGGAGTCGCGGTAAAGATGGACCAGTAGTCCAAGCTATAGTGTTGTCTTCTGCTACATCGTCTAAATTAATCTGCAGAAGTAAAGCTGATGTCTTCGATAACTCTTTGGCGGTTACTGTGTAGATTGAGTCTATACTTCGGTCGAGCACTTCGTTTGAATCTTTCAACGAAATATTATGCAAGCCTTCCCATTTAATGAGATAGTCACCAATTCCGTTGCGTCTCAATGAGAACGGTTTATTTGAAATTGTTTCTCGTGAGGGTAGAAGTACAGCGCCTTTAACATCTTCTGCATAACCGTAAGAAAGAATGAGTGCTTCGTCAACTTGCTGAAAGGCAAGAGTAGAAAAAGGCATAGAAGCACATATGGCTGAGAGGCTCTCTTTGTCAAATTGGCCGTAAAAGTTACCTTCTCTATCGTACAACTTGTAATTGCCCTGGTCAAGATCATTCAGCAAGGGAACAAGCCAATCCTGTTTCTGAGTCCAACGTACTGGGTAATTGTCAATCTGAATAACTTTTGAAGTCAATCCGCCGCGAGGGCCTGCCAATGCCAATACAACAAAAGCAATGGTTAGAACTCTAAGGAGTAAAACAATTAGATCCTTTAGCTTGCTTTTACTCCGCTGTGAAGGATTTAAAGAGCTTAAGAATAACAGGCTTGGAATAACCTTGGTCTTTCTAGGGCGAATACCGAAGAAGTGTATCCAGATTGGCACTAAAGTTAGCGCTAAACCCCAGAGAAGAATTGGTCTTGAAAAATCCATTAACGCAAAATATCGTCTAAGAATTCAAAGGTGTGGAGATACACATTAGGAAGGTCGGAAGAGAGAAGATGATTTAACACAACGTGCTCTCTTGCAGCCGTCTCCACCCAATATTTTTTACCTTTCAATTGATTGTGCATCGTTCGAGCCTTTGCTACATCAATGACATAATCTTGATTGTTTTCATCCTCAAACCAAACCATATTTAGTGTAGGTGTGGTGATAGACGCCAGCAGTTCTGGTTTTGCTACTGTTTCCACCAAATGTTGCATTTCTACCACGCTCTCCCAGGAGTAGGACATGGGCTTACAAGGCGGATGAATGCCATCCTCTCTTTCTGGGACTATGCGGTATTCTTTTCCGGAGATTTTCTTAATGATTTGCAGCCCCCACGGGCCATTGAGTAGCGCTGAATTAGGATCTGGCAAACCCATATTGGGACTATAATTAATCAGCGCGGCAATATCCTCTGGGAATTTAGCCGCCAATCTAAGCGCGAGCAATGATCCTGTGGAACATGATCCTATGATCACCTTTTTGCCCATTTTTTTGGCAAGGGCGAAATCGTACAGAGCCTTGTTCCATGCATCCTCCGCTGTAAAACCTGACATACGCAATGCATCTTCCTCATCCAATCCGTGCCCAGCCATTCTATTGAAAAGAGCATTCATTTCGTACCGCTTCGGCAGCATGTAGCGCAAAGTATCACCTTCGTGTTTCGTGGCGCTAAAGCCGTGCAAGTACATGAAGACATATTCAGTCTGACGAACGGAATCTGCCCAAAGAATTTCAGTGTAAGCACATTCCAAAGCGCCTGCGTTCAACTCGAAGGAGTGGATAGAATCTTCTAATGCACCTAGATCTAATGTTATCTCTGGTAGTTTATCGCTGTAATTAGGTGCAGCCGGTTTCGGGCCTAGAAAGAAAACAACTACCAATGTGGCTAGTACTCCGAGAAGTATGTAGAAGGCTTTTTTCATCAGTCTTTGGCTTTTGCATTGTCTAATGAAAGTGGGAAGATACCCGTGCCGTCATTAAGTCGTAAAGTTCCGACAAAGGCGTGTACCTCGTCAGTTAAGAATTTTTGTTTTTCTAAAAGGTTCAATTCCATGACGCTTTCCGGTCCACTTGCCCCGCAGAAGAAGCAGCTCGCAAAGGGGAAGGCGCTCAGTGCGTATTCGTCGCCTATGACATCCAAGGCTATGGTATATCCAGTGATTTGCACTAGCCGACCGTCTAATTTCTTCAATTCATCGGTCCAAATAGGCGCTATCAGCCAGGTCGCCGATTCCTCATCGTACACCTCTTCGAATTGAAGACGTTCGAAAGTGCTCCATTTAATGCGGATTTGGCTGTAGAGCGAGTTGGCTGCCAAAAGGCAAAAGAGGATAGTTAATTTTTTCATCCGGCAAATTCAGCTTGTTGAAGAATGAAGAACAATCGAAACGGATCGTTAGCGTTGAAGACCAGGATGCCTTTGACCACTACAAATTGGTCCGTAATTAAACTGTCCGGACGCTCTTTAAAGACCAATTCAACCACGGTGTTAGGTGCTGCATTCCCACAAAAGAAACACGAAGAAAAGGCATATCTAGAAAGTGCGTATTGATTGCCTTCGACATCCACGGGAACCAAATAGCCCTGAATGACAACCTCTTGGTTCTTGTATTTATCAAGCCAGGAAGGGAATTGGGGTTCATATAAACCATCAGGCGTAGTAGAGTAGGGCACCGCGAGCATTTCCCATGGAAGCACCTGTTGCGCTTTAACCTGCAACCCCACTAGAATTAGCAGTGTAAGGATGAATTTCTTCATGAACGACGAGATTGAATAAAGCCAACTAAGGCGGTTAGCAGCAGCGGAATAAAGACCAAACCTTGCTCATTGTGCAAGTAAAAGCCTTGTATCAGTCCAAACAATAGTAAAGAGAGCAACGCACCGATTAAAACCGATAGCACGCTTAGACCTTGAGTCATTATGAACACCTCTGTATTCGAATGTTTCTGAAGCTTTAAAAAGGCCCTAGTTGGACGTTCAGTGCCGCTCAAATAACTTAAAATAAAAGTAAACATGAGCAGTAACACTGCGGGAATGGCAATACTGTATTGCTTCATCTTCTCTAACGTGGGCATCCATTGCTTTTGCAACTGCGCAAAAATGAACACGGGAAAAGCACCTTGCTCATTGGTCCGCTTTTCGAATAAACGTGGGAGCATGACTAATGCAGATTTGCTCTTTAAGCGAAGCATGAGCGCCGTAATCTCGCCTTGACCTTTTCCTTCATGCATACCATAGTATGCCCCGGTGGTTGTGAAGAAAGCTTTTTCGTCCGCTGTGCGCTCTGCTCGGAGGATACCTACGATGTTTAAATGATGGTGATCATGACTTTCCCCAGTGCTTTCACTGCCGTGTGAAGAATGCAGATGGCTGCCTACTTTTAATCCTAGCTCCTCTGCAAGAGCTTCGCTAACCACGACATCTTCATCGCTTTCTGGGAATCTTCCTTCGACCAATTCTATATTCATCCAATCAAAATATGCCCTTGAGGTTCCAATGAGTGGATATCCGCTAATATTATCACCCATGGACACTGGACATGAGCTGGCAACTAAAGGGTGCTTTTGCCAAAAAGCGACTGTAGTGCTGTCTATATTACCTGTTGGATTTTCTAATCTAAATAAAGTGCTTGCAACAATCTGGAGGGGAGAACCTTTATACCCGACAATAACATCGGTGTACTGAGCGCTCTCTGTCCATTTTTTAAAGATGTAGGATTCAGTAATCTTCGCTGCATAGAAACCAGTACTGACTAAAACAGTAAGTAAAGCCAAGAGCACATATTGTATCCCTTTTGAACGTAATTGGCCTCGCCAAAAGACAAATACCTTTTTCATAACGTCCAGTTTGCTGCACTAGAAAAATGTGCTTTCATTCTAGTGTCGTGAGTAACTGCAATGATTGAAGCCTCCGGATATTCTTTGGTATAATTCTCGACCAATTCAAATGCGATTTTCGCCAAATCGTCGTCCAGTGCACTAGTCGGTTCGTCCAGCAACACCAGCGAAAGTTTTTGGCTCAAAGTGAGCGCCAGCGAAAATCGCTGAAGTTGCCCAACGCTAAGCTGATGAGGGTATTTCTTAAGATGTCCATTAAGCTGTAGTCGAGCAGCCAATTCCAAGGCATTTGCTCCGCCAAAATGAACAAGGTGTTCGCTCATTGATAAATAGGGGACCCAAGTATTCTGCTGAGGCATGAGCGCTGAGGGTATATTGCCAACCATTTTTTTGACCTCTTTGCTCTCCAAATCTCCATGAAGTGCACGAAGCAATGTAGTTTTCCCAGAGCCTGAAGGTCCAGTAAACAGGGTCAAGCCTTTCGCAATAGTGAAGGCAGGGTAGTTTATTTTAAGTGATCCTACAGTTACTATCATGCCTAAACCATACTTAGGTAATAGAGAATGACACCTATTGTATAGATCAATTTTATCACGATGCCACTAAACACGCCCAATACAGCATAAAGGCTGGCTTTTGCGCTCTTAGACGCGTCTGAAGTCAGGGTGTATTCTCCGATAAAAGCGCCTATGAACGCTCCTAAAATCAAGCCTGGACCTGTGAATAAGGAGAGGACCATCCCAATGAGCGCGCCATTAGATGCACGCTTGGATGCACCGGACTTTTTAGTCAAATAAGCGGGCATCAAAAAGTCTATAATGAAGATGATCAATCCACCGATGATAAGCATCCATGCGGTTACTCCTTCTAATTGACCAGTTAAAACGGCAATAAGGAGGCCGATTGCTGAAAGAATTGGTCCAGGAATCATAGGAAGGACGGCACCTACTATGCCGGCAATCAACAAAATCCAAATAAGTACTTCCATGAGGATAAATATAGGGCAAAGCGCATAGGTTAAGGCCTAGTAATGGCTAATTTGCTACCTGTGAAATTCGTAGTTGTAGATATTGAAACCACTGGAGGACGTCCTTCGGGAAACGACATCACCGAAATTGGTGTAGTTCATGTCGAGAATAAGAAGATTACCCACACATGGTCTTCGCTTGTGAAGCCGGATAGATCTATCCCGTATAATATCCAATTGCTCACGGGTATCGACGATAGTATGGTGGCCGATGCCCCAACATTCGAGGAACTCATACCCACGCTTTTAGAAGAGCTGAAAGGTGATGTGTTCGTGGCACACAGTGTGAATTTTGATTACAGCTTTATCGACAGAGCTTTCCGCGAAGCCGGTCAGTCCTGGCGCATGGACAAACTGTGTACAGTAAAGTATTCCCGTGCCATGTTTCCAGAATTTGGCCGCTATTCACTGGCCAATTTAGCGCGCCAGCTCGAGGTCGAGAACGATAACCCGCACCGTGCACTCAGTGACGCTCTATGTGCCGCAGAAGTTCTCATCCATTGCCAACATGCCGATTACAACGAAAAGGTGCTCACCGACCCTAAAATAGGACTGCTAAAACGCATTCAGATGCCGGACCACCTTCCTTCGGAGCAATACGACAACCTCCCCAAGAGTTTCGGTGTATACGAATTCAAGGATGCCTTTGGCATGCCACTGTACATCGGTAAAGCAAACAACATAAAGCAGCGCATTACCCAACATTTTTCGACGCAACAAGAAACTACAAAGTACCAACGTTTGATGAAAGAGTGCCATTCGCTGGACTATACGCTATTGCCAAACGAAACATTGGCGCTTATCTATGAAGATCACCTCATTCGTTTACACTGGCCACCACTTAACAAGGCACAGAAAAAGCAATCCCTAAAATTTGGGCTGTACGCTTACGAAAATGGAAAGGGTGAAATTAAATGGGTAATTCAAAAAGCCATAGGCAGTGGAGCCCTGCGTAAATTCGGATCCTATGTTAGCGGCCAAACTTGGCTTGCAAACTTTTTAGAGGAAGCAAAGCGAAATGATCTCGGCGACAAGGCAGCACTTGACTTCTTGACAAATTCTAATCAGAAATCTTGGCTCATAGAATTGACGGAAGGAGGCGCCGTTTTCATGGAAAAAGGCAACCTAGTAGGTATCTACCTTGAAAACGATTATTTACACCAAAAAGAATGGGTGAGGGAGCACTTTATTACTGTACATCCATCACCCATGCTAAATGCTATCGGGCACAAGCTCACAGAAGAGCGTCCCAACGCTATCGTCGAAGTCTAAGCTTCTTCTTCTTTAGAGTTTTCTTGTGCTTCAGGCAACGCCTCAGGCTCTCCAGCAGGACCAAGCTCACCCTTAACGATCTCAAAGGTCAGTTCCTTGTCCTTCAGTTCAATGATCACTTCATCACCTTCTTGAAGTTGCTTGCCAATGATGCGCTCTGCCAATGGATCTTCAATGAGTTTTTGCAGGGCACGAGCCAACGGTCGAGCACCAAATGCTTCATCAAATCCTTCATCAGCAACAAAATCCTTCGCTTCTTCACTTAGCGATATGTTGTATCCTAGATCAGCCACACGAGTGAACAAACCTTTGAGCTCAATATCAATGATTTGGTGAATGTCTTCACGCTTCAATGAATTAAAGAGTACAACGTCGTCAATTCTATTCAGGAATTCAGGTGCAAAGGCTTTCTTTAGAGCACTTTGAATCACACCTTTTTCAAGATCTTGCTTGCCCTGGTCTCTTGCATTGGTGCCAAAACCAACGCCTGTTCCAAAGTCTTTTAACTGACGCGAACCTAGGTTCGAGGTCATGATGATGATGGTGTTCTTGAAATCTACCTTACGGCCCAGACTATCGGTTATCTGACCGTCGTCCAATGCTTGAAGCAGTAGGTTAAATACGTCCGGGTGAGCCTTTTCAATTTCATCCAACAGAATGACAGAATACGGCTTACGGCGTACACGTTCTGTCAACTGACCACCTTCTTCATAACCCACATATCCTGGGGGCGCACCCACAAGGCGTGAGATGGCAAATTTCTCCATGTATTCGCTCATGTCGATACGAATCATGTTGTCCTCATTATCAAACAATAATTCTGTCAACTTCTTCGCCAATTGAGTTTTACCAACACCAGTAGGACCTAAGAAAATAAACGAACCAATAGGCTTCTTGGGGTCTTTTAAACCGGCTCTATTGCGCTGAATGGCTCGGACTATTTTTTTCACCGCCTCATCTTGACCGATCACGCTACCCTTCAAGGTATCTTCCATCTCTGCCAAGCGGTCCATTTCTTGAGCGGCCACGCGTTGAACAGGCACCCCGGTCATCATAGCAACCACTTCAGCAACTTGCTCCTCATCCACAGTCTTCTTGTTCAGCTTAATGCTGTCTTCCCATGAGTTCTTAGCCGTTTCCAGTTCCGCTTGAATCTTCTTCTCATCGTCGCGCAGCTTCGCAGCCTCCTCGTAGCGCTGAGATTTTACTACGCGAACCTTTTCTTCTTTTATATGCTCCAATTGTTGTTCCAGCGTCTTAATACTCTCTGGAACCTCAATATTGGTGATGTGTACGCGAGAACCAGCCTCATCTAGCGCGTCAATAGCTTTGTCCGGAAGAAATCTATCAGCAATGTAGCGCTGGGTTAATTTTACACACGCCTCAATAGCCTCATCCGTATAAAGCACATTGTGGTGCTCTTCATATTTATCCTTGATGTTGTTGAGAATCTGAACGGTTTCCTCCGGTGAAGTAGGGTCTACAGTAACCTTCTGGAACCTGCGCTCTAAGGCACCGTCTTTCTCAATAAACTGTCTGTATTCGTCAAGGGTAGTAGCGCCAATACATTGAATCTCACCGCGTGCTAGAGCTGGCTTGAACATATTGGATGCATCCAACGAACCCGTAGCACCACCGGCGCCAACTATAGTATGTAGCTCATCAATGAAAAGGATGATGTCGTCGTTTTTCTCTAGCTCATTCATAAGCGCCTTCATGCGCTCTTCAAACTGACCGCGGTATTTCGTGCCAGCCACCAAAGAAGCTAGATCAAGACTAACTACTCTTTTATCGAAGAGTACACGGCTAACTTCTTTATTTACAATACGTAGCGCAAGTCCTTCAGCAATAGCGCTTTTACCAACACCTGGCTCACCAATAAGGAGTGGATTATTCTTCTTACGACGGCTCAAAATCTGACTTACACGCTCAATTTCCTTAGAACGTCCAACCACAGGGTCGAGCCTGTTTTGCTCAGCAGCCTTTGTCAAATCTTTACCAAAGTTATCCAGCACAGGCGTCTTGGACTTTTCCTTTCTGCCTTGGCTAGAAGATGAACTTCCAGACGAGCCTCTTCTCGAAGCGCCGCTATCTTCTAATTCTCCACCATCGTCGTAACTCATGGAAGGAGCAGAGGAGGAGGAAGGCAATTCATTTTCTAAATGGTTGTTTTGATATTCTCCCTTTACGGCATCGTATGATGCACCCAATTGAGACATTACTGCGCTAATAGGGTCGTTATCATTTCTCAAGATGCACAAAAGAAGGTGAGGTGTGCGAATAACAGGACTCTGAAAGAGCTTGGCTTCCAAAAAAGTAGTCTTCAAAGCTTTTTCAGCCTGACGGGTCAACGGAAGGTTTTTTCCAGTTCCTGGAGCATTCGTAGCATATGGCGCAGCGATACCTTCTACTTTGTTGCGAACGTTGCTTAGATCAAGCCCCAATTCTCTTAAAATTGCTACCGCAGTTCCTTCGCCGTCTCTTAGAATACCTAAGAGCAAGTGCTCTGTGCCTATATAATCGTGCCCCAAACGCAATGCTTCTTCTTTACTGTAAGTAATAACATCGCGTACGCGAGGGCTAAAATTTTCTTCCATAGTTCGAGGTCTTTATGGGTAAGTGATGAACACAAAACGTGCCACCGAGATAAATACTAAGCTAATCACATTTACTATGACAACATTACTTACCAAGGTAAGGTTTTGTTAACATTTATATGTGGATAAATGAACCAATTCTACATCCGTAAAACCTCCATAGCCAAGGGGCGAAAAGCTATATTTGAAGATTACGTAAAAACCGGGGGAGACCCCATCTAAATACTGACAATATGGCGCAGGGAGAAAGAATTATTCCCGTAAATATTGAGGAGCAAATGAAAAGCTCCTACATCGATTATTCGATGTCGGTCATCGTTTCACGTGCACTTCCTGATGTTCGTGACGGATTGAAACCGGTACACAGACGTGTACTCTACGGCATGCACGACATGGGTGTGAGTAGCACCAAAGCATATAAGAAATCGGCAAGAATTGTCGGTGACGTACTCGGTAAGTACCACCCACATGGTGATAGCTCTGTATACGATACTATGGTACGTATGGCGCAAAACTGGTCTTTGAGATACATGCTCATTGACGGGCAAGGTAACTTCGGATCGATCGATGGCGATTCCCCTGCTGCAATGCGTTACACAGAGGTGCGTATGCGTAAGATAGCTGAGGAAATGCTCTCGGATATCGATAAAGACACTGTAGACTGGCAACTCAACTTTGACGACTCCCTAAAGGAACCGACTGTATTACCAACACGTATTCCTGGGCTGCTTGTAAACGGAGCTTCGGGTATTGCTGTGGGTATGGCTACGAACATGCCGCCTCATAATATTACTGAGAGCATCAATGCCATAAACGCTTATATCGACGATGACTCTATTGAGATTGACGGTTTGATGCAACACATCACCGCGCCTGATTTCCCAACAGGAGGGACCATTTATGGTTACGAAGGCGTTCGCGATGCATTCCATACTGGCCGTGGTCGTATCGTACTTCGTGCGAAGGCTACTATTGAGGAAGTGAAAGGACGCGAGTGTATCATCGTCACTGAGATTCCTTATCAGGTCAATAAGGCCGATATGATTAAGAAAACTGCCGATTTGGTCAACGACAAAAAAATCGAAGGTATTTCTGATATCCGCGACGAAAGTGACCGTAAAGGGATGCGTATTGTTTACGTACTCAAGCGTGATGCAGTGCCGAATGTTGTCTTAAATAAACTTTACAAGTACACACAGCTACAAAGCTCATTCTCAGTAAACAATATTGCACTGGTTAATGGTCGTCCTGAGTTGTTGAACTTGAAGGACATGATCAAACATTTCGTGGCTCACCGTCACGAGGTAGTTGTTCGTCGTACTGAATACGAATTGCGTCAAGCAGAAAAGAGAGCCCACGTATTAGAGGGGTTGCTCATTGCTATTGATAACCTTGATGCAGTGATCAAACTCATCCGCGCCTCAGCAACTCCAGAGGAAGCTCGTACAGGACTGATGACCGAATTCAAGTTGTCCGAGATTCAAGCGAAGGCGATCCTAGACATGCGTCTTCAAAAATTGACAGGTCTTGAAAGAGACAAGATCAAGGCAGAGTACGAGGAATTGATGAAAACCATCGATCACTTGAAGAGCATCCTTGCAGACAAGGGTCTTCGTATGCAAATCATCAAGGATGAATTGATCGAGGTCAAAGAAAAGTACGGCGATGATCGCCGCACAGATATTGAATTTGCAGGTGGTGATGTAAGTATCGAGGATATGATCCCGGATACTGAAGTTGTGATCACTATTTCTCACGCAGGCTACATCAAGCGTACACCATTATCAGAGTACAAAACTCAGAACAGAGGTGGAGTAGGTGCGAAAGCGGCGTCAACGAGAGACAAGGACTTCATTGAAAACGTCTTTGTAGCCACCAACCACCAGTACATGCTCTTCTTCACAGAACAAGGGCGTTGTTTCTGGATGCGAGTGTTCGAAATTCCAGAAGGTAGTAGACAAAGTAAGGGTAGGGCGATCCAAAACTTGATCAATATCCCACAAGACGACAAAGTATTGGCGTTCATTAATGTACTCAACCTGAAAGACGAGGAATACATTAATAATCACTTCATAGTAATGTGTACGAAGCAGGGTGTGATTAAGAAAACTCCGCTTGAGGCCTACAGCCGCCCGCGTGTAAATGGTATCAATGCGATTACCATCCGTGAAGGCGATACGTTATTGGAAGCAAAACTTACCAACGGCGAGCAAGACATCATGTTGGCTGTTCGCAGTGGTAAGGCGATCCGTTTCCCAGAAGATAAAGTACGTTCAATGGGACGTAATGCTTCTGGTGTACGTGCCATTACAGTAGATTCTGAAAATGATGAAGTTGTAGGAATGGTAGTGGTACAGGAAGGCGACGGTTTCGATGTAATGGTAGTCAGTGAACAAGGGTACGGTAAGCGCTCTTCTTTGGAAGATTACCGCATCACCAACAGAGGTGGTAAAGGTGTTAAGACCATTACTGTTACTGAGAAAACTGGTGAGTTAGTTAGCTTGAAAGCCGTAAATGAGGAGAACGACCTAATGATTATCACTAAGAAAGGCACGATGATTCGTATGAGCATCGATTCTCTTCGTGTGATGGGTCGTGCGACTCAAGGTGTCCGTTTGATCAGCCTGAGAAAAGGTGATGAGATTGCTTCTATTGCCAAGGTTCCCGCTTCTGAAGAAGAAGAGGAAGTTGAAGGAGTAGAAGGGGTAGAGGCCATTGAAGGTTCAACAGATGTGTCGGCTTCAGAAACTTCAGATGAAACACCTAATTCCGAAGAGTAAATTAATTATGGCAGAGTGTTTGCAAAAGTTCTCATGAATTACATTTGCAACACTTAAATAAGAAGTATCAAGAATGAAAAAACTACTATTTGCAGTATTGACATTTGCTACGTTGGCCGTTCAAGCTCAAGAGGCTCCGAAGGTAACTAGCGCAATCATTGCATTAAGAGGAAATGAGATTGTTGAAGCTAAAGGCTTTATTGACGAAGCAACTACGATCATTGAAGGCAAGAACCAAAGTGAGATCAAGGAGAAGATCATGACAAAGTACTACTACAACCGTGCTTTGATCTACGCTAAGATCGCTGGTTCACCAGATGCAGAAGTAAAGGCATTGGCAGATAACGCTAACCAAGTTGCTGCTGAGAGCATCTTAGATCTATTGAAGTACGAGAGCACTTTAAAGAAGCCTCGTTATTCAGAAGATGCCATGCGTGAAGTGCCAACTATTGCTTATAACTACTTGGTTGAAGCTGGTGCAGCTTACGAGGCAGGTGATTACACTGATTCGTACAACGGTTATATGGCAGCCTTCGATTTCAAGAAAAATGAATTGTTAGGTGAGTTTGCTCAACTAGACACGGGTCTTTTGTTCAACGCAGGTATCATTGCTGGTATGGCAGGTGATCAAGAGAGTAGTGTAAATGCTTTCCGCACATGTTTGGATTTGGGCTACACAGGCATCACTTACACTGCAACTTATGCCGCTACAGGTCAGCCTAAGCAGTATCCGAACAAGGCTGCCATGGAACAAGAAATTGAACTAGGCTTAGCCTCTGACCCAGTAATTGGTGATGATGTTCGTCCAAGTCTTTACATCAGCTTGATCAACGCGTACAAGAAGATGGAAAATGCGGAGATGTACGATGCTACCTTGACTGAAGCTCGTGGTTTGTACCCAGAGAACAAGGATCTTTTGGACATCCAGTTGCAAGCATTCTTGGATAAGAAAGACTACGAAGGTGCATTGGCAAACCTAGACGAGGCGATCTCAAAGAACCCTGGAAAAGGTATTTACCACTTCGTAAAAGGAAACATTCTTCAGACTGAGTTAAAGGATTTAGATGCAGCATTAGTTGAATACAAAGCAGCTTTGGAGGTTGATCCAGAGAATTCAGATGCGATGTACATGTGCGGTCTTGTATACATTGACCGTGCAAACAAGATTACTGAAGAGATGAACTCTTTGAGCTTGAGTGAAAGCCGCAAGTACGATGCTTTGAAGAAAAAGCAGAAGACTGTTTTTGAAGAAAGCTTGTCTTACTTTGAAGGTGCGCGTGAAATGAACAAAGAAGATTTGGACATCGTTCGTGCCTTGGCTGAAGTGTACCGTAAAGTTGGAAACTACGAGAAGTCAATGGAGATGAGCGAATTGCTCAAGTAAATCCAATACCTGGTTTATAAGAAAGCCCTGGAGCATTGCTCTGGGGCTTTTTTGTTGGACACATTTTGATTGTGCTCTAATTATAGATTTCAATTGTGAATTATAATATACATTATGTTAAATAATGTTTTTACAGAGCAGAATAATACAATTAACTTATCGCTGTAGAATTCTTCCCTTTCTTCATCGTACGACGCGTCTTACTGTAGTTATCCTTTGGACGTGCCATTTCATCTTCGTAACGTGGATCAGGGATCATCGCCACCTTATACAATGCAGAAGCTTCAATGCTGAAGAACCCAAATTCTTCCGTCACGCGACCTTGGACTTTGTACAGGCCTTTTCCTCGAAATGGAAATTGCTTGGCAATGTTTGGAAAATGTACACTGTCTAAATAATCGCCGTTTTCGTCTAAAAATGTCGCGAAATTCATACGATCGCCTTTAGCCGTCTTTGTATCCTTTACCGTTACCAGGTAGCCATAGGCAATGACAAAATGCCCCAACTTAGAGGATAGTTCCTGAGCTGTAGTTCCGTGTTCTAGCGGCTCATCGGCCAATTCAAACGGGTTACACAGCGGAAAGCCAAGAAGCTCTATTTGATCAAAGGCCTCCTCCAGCTTTGATTGCGTCAATAGCGGCACCTTATAATCGTGGGATTGCTGTGCTGCGCCCTTAAAAAGACTAGGCACCGCGGTAATTACATCCTTCGTTGTGCGCCCTTTGAGCATGTGATGCGCTTCCCACAGCAATGTTTGCTTGGCAATACCAGTAAACCTAAAGGCACCTATTCGGATCAATAAACTCACCTGTTCAATACCTGCCGGCACTCTAGCTATGAAATCTGCGAGATCTGCAAAGGGGCCTCCCTCCTGGCGCTCGCGCACAATCTCTACACCTACATTCTGGTCCAAACCGTGCAGCAGCACAAAGCCTAAATAGATGGTCTTCCCATCAACTACGGTTGGATAATCGCCGTATTGTACGCAAGGAGGCTCTATCCTGCCGCCGTTTTTACGTGCTTCATGAACATAAAATTCAGTCCGGTAAAATCCACCGAAATTATTGATGGTAGCCACCATGTATTCCAGGGGATAATGTGCCTTCAAATACAAGCTTTGGTAACTCTCTACAGCGTACGATGCACTATGACCCTTGGCAAAAGCATAGCCCGCAAAGCTCTCAATCTGCCGCCATATTTCTCGAGCCAATTCATCCGTATAGCCCCGCTCCTTGCAATTTTTAAAGTATTGCTGTTCAACGCGCCTAAACTCGTCCCTCGACCTGAATTTACCAGACATACCACGACGTAAGACGTCCGCTTCACCTAGGGTTAGACCAGCAAAATAGTGCGCCACTTTGATGACATCTTCCTGGTAGACCATCACTCCGAAGGTATCAGGCATGATCTCAAGCATGACGGGGTGTGCATTCTTTCGTTTTGAAGGATCAGTAAAACGGAGGATATATTCCAGCATCATCCCACTGTTACTCACCCCAGGACGGATGATAGAGCTGGCTGCAACGAGGCCTAAATAGGTATCTACTCGCAGCTTGGTCAATAGCATGCGCATGGCTGGAGATTCCACATAGAAACAACCTGTGGCCTTGCCGTTTCGCAGCAATTCCTTCACTTTTTCATCTTCCTTAAACCGCTGTAAGTCCCGTATATCAAAAGGTTCAGCGTTTTTGTGATTCCTACGAACCAGGGCCAATGCATCTTGGATTTTACTCAGTCCACGCTGGCTCAAGATGTCAAATTTATGAAGGCCTATATCTTCTGCAACTACCATATCAAACTGGGTTGTCGGGAAACCTTTAGGCGGCATAAAGGTAGCTGTACGGTAATGTATGCTGTCATTCGCTATAAGAATGCCACCTGCGTGTATACTCAAATGACTTGGAAATCCCTGTATGTAAGTGCTGTACCGCAATACAAGGTGCGCGAGGTGGTCGAGGTCTCCGCTGTTGAATTTTCCTATGCTGAGTTTATCAATCTCGTGTTTTGGAAGACCGAACACCTTCCCTAATTCTCGTACTACCGCTTTGTATTGAAAGGTGTTGTAGGTCGCTAGCAGAGCAGTATTTGGGAAACGCTTGAAGATGTATTGGGTAATATCATCGCGGTCGCGCCAAGAAAAATCGAGGTCGAAATCTGGAGGCGAAGTTCTATAGAGGTTAATGAAGCGCTCAAAATACAAATCGAGCTCAATGGGATCGACATCTGTAATTTTAAGGAGGTAGGCGACGATAGAATTGGCACCACTCCCCCGACCCACGTAGAAATAGCCGCGCTTTTGGGCATAGTTTACGATGTCCCAATTGATCAAAAAGTAGGATACAAAGTTCTTTTGCTCAATGAGTTTCAATTCCTTTTCTATCCTTTCACGCACCTTGAAATCGGCTTGTGGATAGCGATAGGTCAACCCGTCGTAGCACAGCTTCTTCAAAAGTTTGACGTCCTTCTCACGAGATCCCGTGTAAGTCTGAAGGTTTAGCGCAGGGTCTTCGGGCAATTCAACCTGGCAAGATTCCAATACTTGTTCGGCATTGCGCAGCAGCCAAGGGTACTCCTTGTAAATAGACTTCAGCTCTTCGTCATTTAAATACACATCCGTTGGTGGTGCTTGTTTGTTCTTTTCGAGCTTGCTTAGCAAGGTGTTTTCATCGATAGCACGCAACAAGCGGTGTGCATTGAAGTCGCGCTTGCCGCGGAAGGTGGCTGTGGGTAAGGCTATGAGCTTGTGCTGGTGAGCATGTAGCTTATGGATGTGTAGCGAGCTAATAAGCTCCGGCACAACACCAATGAGTTCGTTGTTCTTTAAGGAGTGAATATCAACAGCATCGTAGTTCTTGTAAATGATCCAAGTATCGGGCAAATCGGTCACAGGGGCGCGGTCGGGGAACTTTACCTTGTGGGCCAAATGCCACGACAGGTGGTCGTTGATCTGTTTAAACCCTTCCCAATTACGTGCTAATACAACGTATTTCTGATGTGTACCGTTTCTGAAATCCACACCAATAACGGGACGCTTGGCAGCATTGTCTTTTAATAGGTACAATGCTGTCATACACGCCGATGTGTTGTTAATGTCGGTTAGAGCCATGTGTGTCCAGGGCTGTGCCTCAAAGAAGCTTACCCAATCTTTAGGGGATACGGCCCCATAACGCAAACTGTAGTAACTGTGCGTATTTACGAGCATTGTGGAAAATTAAGTGCTGTTTAGAAACCGAAATCTAGCTTGCGTTGCCGTGCCTGAGTCATTCCCATTCCTTGTAAACTGAGATGGGAATAGATCTCATAATCGTATTCAGGGATAATGCGTTGCCCTATGGGCTTGAGTAGTTCTGGACCGTTGCTCCTTGGGCTCTTTATCGCCGCTGAGATTGGATATGCGTTGAGCTCCTCTGCAGGATAAGGCTCAAGTACATCTGTCACCTCTGCTAGTGGAGTGCTTGGATCTAGCCAAATACTCTCGTCTTCTTCCTGAAGGATCACTGGGGAGCGGTGGTGAGAAATGGCTGCCGTGATCTTGTTGCTCACTGTAGTGATGATGGCAAAAGAGTCGATCATTTCACCTGTATCTGGATTCACCCAAGTATCGTAAATGCCCGCAAAGGCAAAGGGGCTACCGTCTCGCTTATACATCACATAGGGCTTGGACAAGCGCTCAACCTTAGGGCCTTCAATAAAAGCATCTGCCAAGACCAAGCAGCGCTTCGAGCGTATGCTTTGACGAAAAGCCGGTTTAGTGGTAATGCCCTTAGCACCGCGGTAGGAAGTATCATTTTCCTTGTTGTGGTCACCTTCCGATCGGGCATTGAACAGGTGGAACGGTTTCTTTGCCCAATAAGGCGTAAAACCGAACTGATAGTGTTTGATCACATCTGGACGTTCCTGAGTAATGACTGGCGCCATGGTTCCAATGCCTATGTTGGTATTGGGTGCATAGAGGTCTGGGCGCTCTACAATGGCGCTAAAGCGTTTTTCAACCGCCTTGATCTTACTGATATTTACGTATCTGCCACACATATGCGGAGTATTAAGTTAGTTCTTTTATCGATGTCTATTGGCCAATAACGGTGGCGGTTCCCCGTTAAACGGGTTGGTACGACCTATGGTTTTGGCGCCTAGGCTGACGGCACGCAGCACCGAGCGGTCACCAAAGCGCTGACGGATGTGGTCCATGGCACCGTACAAACGGCTTAACTCTTCACTTTCTTCAAAGAGGTTCATTTGGTAGCCGCCACCTACAAGGTGCGAGAAGCGAACGCCAACTAGACGTACTAGAAGGCGGCGCTCGAAGAGGCGTTTGAAAAGCTCTTTCACCTTAGGGATCAGTAAATGGTCGGCTGCTGTGTAGGGAATGCGGGCTTGAAGGGTGTGGGTATTGAAATCTGAATAACGGATTTTCACAGTGATGCACGAGGTAAGTTTATCTCCTCTGCGAAGCTGGTAGGCTAAATTTTCGGCCATGGCTACAATGATGCCCTCGAGTTTGACCACATCAATGGTGTCTTTAGCAAAAGTGCGCTCTGTGGAGATGCTTTTGCGTTCTTGGTATGGAATCACGGCGCTTTGGTCTACGCCCTGAGCCTTGTGCCAAATGACAGAGCCGTGCTTTCCCATAACACTTTGCATCATCTCTAGGGGCATTTCCTGCAAAGTTTGGATGCGTCGTACCCCCAGGTTGCGCAAGGTCTGATAGGTCTTCTCTCCCACCATCGGAATCTTGCGCACTGATAAGGGTGCTAAGAAAGGACGCTCGAGACCCTTTTCTACATAGATCTTATTGTTGGGTTTGGCTTCACCAGTAGCGACCTTGCTTACAGTCTTGTTTATGGAAAGACCAAAGCTGATGGGTAATCCGGTTTCACGAATAACACGATCTCTAAGCTCACTTGAGAATTTGAAGGTGCCGAAGAAACGGTCCATGCCCGTGAGGTCAGCATAGAATTCGTCGACAGAGGTCTTCTCGTACACGGGGACCTGCTCTTTGATTACGTCCGTAACTAGGTTGGAGTATTTGGAGTAGTTCGCAGAATTTCCCCGAATGACAATAGCTTCAGGGCAGAGTTCACGGGCCATACGAACGGGCATGGCGGAATGGACACCGAACTTACGGGTCTCGTAGCTACAGGCAGCAACCACGCCTCTATCCCCAGTTCCACCTATGATGATGGGACGATTATTCAACCTTGAATCCATCAATCTTTCGACGGAAACAAAGAAGGTATCGAGGTCCATATGTAGGATTGAACGTTCCATTTGGGCAGGGTTTGGACAGTCCTCAGGCAAGTCGAGCGGCCCAAGAGCCGCTCAATTTGAAGGAGAAAATCCAGTAAAATTGGGATTTAATTAGTTGTCTTTCAGCTGATTCATTTCCTTTTTCAAATCTGCCATCATGTGCATGATCTGCGACATGTCTTGATTACTTCCTGCGGCAGGTAATTCGAAACTGGTGTACCCCACAGCGCGCCACACTTCAACCAAGCGATCTACAGGAACGGTATATGGTGCGAACTGAGGGTTGTCCGACTTTAGCATGAGTTCTCCGATGTGCAAGTTGTTGATCACACGTTTATACACTACGCCTTCGTCCTTAGTAATGAGGACATAACATTCGTCGTTGCGAATGGACTTCCAATCCTGGATATATTCGGTAATGACATACGATCCCGGTTTGATAGGAAGCATGCTCTCGCCACGAATTTGAAAAACGCGGTACGTACGGTCCTGTGGAAGTTCAGGAAACGGCATAGAGAAACGAGGTAGAGCGCCGATGTAATCTGCATCGCCATAGCCCGAGAGATAGCCTGCAGAAGCTTTAACCGGAACAAGTGTACCCAATTCCTTCTCTTCTGTGCCATCAACTATAACGGGAAGTATACGCAGCTGCGCGCCACTTACATCCGCCTTAGGGATAGACCCGGAACCGCTAAGGTCTTTGTTCACGAAATCGTCCAAGCGCACCTGGAAATACGCAGCTAAATGCTGTAACGTATGCAATCTAGGTTCCGCCCTTCCCTCTTCATATGCTCCAATCATCGCACGCTTAACGCCAATTTTTGTTGCCAACTGCTCTTGTGTAAGCGCTTCCTTCTTGCGAAGAAATTTGAGGTTGTTTTTTACGTAATTCATAAGACCTATCTTTAATCGGTAGTTTGACAATGCTAATTTAATTAGATTTCTAATATTTTCATCATTACAAGTCTTCTTTTTTCTAAAAATGGACCTAAAAACCGCTCTAAACCAGTTCACTATTGACAAGGACCATGTGTATCAAGGATGGATACAATGGGCGAGTAAAGATGGAAACAAGCTTGACGAAGTGATGGAACGCGCTTTTAATGGAAGTGAGAAAGAGCGCAAAAGGGCAAATTGGATCCTACATCACGTCAGCGATAGACGACCAGAGGTGTTTTATGTGAAGGAGAAAATGATGATTGAACAGCTTCAACACACTATAACGGATGCGGAAGTGAGATTCATATTACGCTATTATTCGAAATACAGATTACCTAGGCACGAGGAACGCGAAGGCGAATTATTGGATTATTGCTTCAAAGTATTGATGACACAAAGCGAGGCAGTAGCGCCAAGGGTGTACAGCATGAGCATTATCCACAAGCTGGTGTTGCGGTATCCAGAATTGGCCCATGAACTTGCAGAAAGTATTGAGATGGTACTAGAACATGGGAGTGCTGGAATGAAGAATCGGGGTCAAAAGATTTTGAAAGACCTTCAAAAGCGGGGTTTAATCTAGTGGAAAACCTGCCATGGCATTGCCTGCAAGGAAACCTCCGGTCCAAGCTGCCTGGAAGTTGAATCCGCCTGTAATACCATCTATATCAAGAATTTCACCAGCGAAGTGCAAGTTCGAAACGACCTTAGAAGAGAACGTTTTGAAGTTCACATCCTTAAGATCTACACCGCCTGCAGTAACAAATTCTTCTTTAAATGTGCTCTTGCCAGTGACTTGGAAAACAGCGCTACAGAGTTCGCTTGCCAAGGCTTTTATGTGTTTGGTAGAAATATCGCCCCAAGTTGCTGTATTCGCTATCCCAGCAGCATCTACCATGGATTTCCACAATCGTAAAGGCACTTCGTAGTGGGCGTGGTTACCTATTCTCTTTTTACCACTCTCCTTCTTCTCTTGCATGAAATCTGCAACGACCATCTCTTCGTCACGACCAATCCAATTTACTAAGATGGGAAAACGGTAAAATCTATCGTTGAGCTCACGAGCACCCCATGCACTTAAACGCAATACTGCCGGTCCACTCATTCCCCAATGCGTGATCAGTAGCGGTCCAGATGCCTCTAGATCAGAGCTCGCGATTTGGACCGTAGCATTTGGTAAGCTGATACCACTAAGACCTTTAATACGTGGATCCTTGATATTGAACGTGAATAAAGAAGGTACTGGAGGTACAATCTTATGTCCAATTTTCTTCAATTGGTCCCAAATAGCCTTGGAAGAACCCGGAGCGACCATAATTTTATCTGCTTCTAGGGCTTCCCCTTTGGTGGTCAGAATGTGCCAAGAACCGTCCTCAATTTGAGTAAATGCCTTTACACCACTTCCTGTACGTACCTCTACCCCTGCAGCTTCGGCCATTTCAATAAGGCAATCTGCGATGGTTGACGAGGAATCGGTCACAGGAAAAACGCGATTATCTGCTTCAATCTTCAATTCAACGCCACGATCGGCAAACCATTCCATCGTATCTCCAGGTTGGAATTTGTGAAAAGGACCTAGAAGTTCTTTGGATCCACGAGGATAAAATGTAGCCAATTCCTTCGGGTCAAAACAAGCGTGGGTAACGTTACAGCGCCCACCACCACTAATGAGAACCTTGCCTAGTACATCTTTACCCTTTTCTAACAGCAGGACATTAAGATTCGGATTTGATTCAGCGCAAGCTATGGCTGCAAAAAATCCTGCAGCACCACCTCCTATGACTACAACGTTGTTCATGCGCCAAATTTACGCATTAGAAAAAGACGGTCTTTGATTAAAAACGAATCGGTTTGTTTAAAAATAAACAAGGTGATAAATTTGCCACAAACACCGTTGGTATGAATTTACGCGAAGCACTTGAAGAAGCATTGAGAAAACGTCCATTTTTGGAGGAAGCCCTTCAGGAAGAGCTCATTAACCTCAGTTCGTTGGCACGACTACTTCAACCCGAGATTGCCAAAGTCACTGGAAAAGAAGTCAAAGAAAGTGCACTTGTGATGGCTATACGCCGCCGTGAGCCTAGACTTCAGCTCAAGATGCAGCACAAGCTGCAACAGTTCATCGCTTCGCTCGGAGACATCATAGTTCGTTCCAACCTAGTTACCTACACCTATGTTAAAACAAGCGCGCTACCCGCTAAACAAGCGGCTTTTCTAGCTTCTATTAAGGAAGATGCCGACGGGTTCCACAGCTTTACCGGCGGTATGGAGGAAACAACAATCATCGTAAGTGAGAAGTACCGTTTGTACCTCGAAGAAGCCATGAAAGGCGAGGAATTACTGAGTACAGAAAAAGATTTGAGCTCAATTACCCTTCGCTTGCCTTCAAGTAGCTCCGAGGTCATTGGTCTTTATTATTTCTTTTTCAAACACATAGCTTCCGCAGGTGTCCCAATCAAAGAGATCATTTCAACCACTAATGAGGCAACATTCATCGTCCACAGCGAGGATGTAAATTCCGCCTTTACTACGATCAACACGATCAAACGTCCTGTGTAAAAGCTTTAGTTTTCCACAATACTTGGGGTTTTGAACCGCTCTTACCAATTTGATTAGAGTAACATTTTAAACCTTTAACAATGGAAAATCAAGTCCAATTAATCGGACGTCTGGGAATGGACCCAGATGCGAAACAAATCAACCAAACGGTTAAAACCACCTTTACCCTCGCCACAAATACGGTTTACAAGGATTCTGATGGAAACAAGAAAACCATGACCGACTGGCACAATATTATCGCGTGGGGCGGTCTTGCCCAAACTATGGAACAATACCTGAAAAAGGGCGATAAAATTGGCATTTCAGGCCGATTGGTCACTCGTTCCTATGAGAACGCAGACGGCGTGAAGAAATATTTCACTGAGGTCATCGCTAAAGACATGCTGATGCTTGGTGGAAAGAAGCCAGAATAAGATTCCAGGCCTCTCTGCTTGCAGAGGGGCCTACTCTTCTAAGCTTCCACTTATAATGATCCCGTCCTCAAAGACTACACTACCAAAGTCCCCTGTAATGGGACGATCAACGATCAATGCTTCCGCCAAACCAACAGCAGTTGCATCAATCTCATAAAGTCTAGGTCTAGATGCAAGATCACCAAGATCATCTACCGTGTAAATGACGGCCTTATGATGACCATTCATAGCGACCACACGCTTAACAGCGACATCAACTCGCATGTGAGCGTATAGAACGTTAGTGAACACCCATTCTAACTGCCCTTGTTGATTTACCGGCAGCTCATCATACACTTGGCATTCTGCTGCGCCCGATTTCAAGGTGTTTATAATCACTTGAACATCAAATTCTCGTGCTTGTGATCGATTGAGATCCCCCTTGGCCACACCGCTTTCAATGAGAATATTAGGAATGCCTTGAGACATCAGGTAATCGCCTACAGCGGTTGGATAAAATTCGTCTGTATATCTACCAACACCGGATAAATCGTGTTCCATGGCCATTAGAGCGTTCCCTAACCTATTCATCAATGCTCTTCTCTGCGGTGTTATTTCTCGTGTAACCTCAGAAGACGGCACCAGCAAAGAGGTAAAAGCACTTGTTCCACCTACATGAAAAATAGTGCGTTGATCGTGTAAGTTGAAACAAAGTTCCGGCTCATTCATTCGAATCCAACCAATGAGCTTAGCGCTCTCCACAGTTTGAAAAGCCCTAAAATCTCTATTTAAATCAACCCCCATGCCGTTTCTACGGGTATATCTCACATAGGCATCAGGGTTTATGACTGGAATGATGTGCAAGGTGAAATCAGACAAATCGATTTGTTTCGATTGTAACAACTCAATAAGTTCAAGAATGATGTGAACACCCGTGGTTTCATTACCGTGCATTCCTGCCCAAATGCATATTTTTCGCTTACCCGTACCAATGGAAGTACTAAGTATGGGGCGCTCTTCAGAGGAATACCCTAATATTTCCCAGTTATACAAGCCTATAAGCTCGTTGTAAGGCAGATATTGATTGTTGCTGTAGGTGTATGACATACTTCCGTTTAACTACCCCAAATTTAACGTGATATTTAATAATCATTACCGAAATTGAATTCCAAATACCTAATACAAATGAAACCACACTATTTACTCGCTTTGTTTCTTTTGAATCAATCATGTAGTACAAATGAAACATCTGTAACAGTAGCTTTTGGAAGCTGTAATGATCCCGAATACAGCCTTGACCTTCTACCGCATGTTTCAAGTGCTTTAGACACTGCAGATTACATGATTTGGCTCGGTGATAACGTCTACCTCAAGAATGAGGAATGGAAGCACGAGGACAGTATCAAAGCGAAGTACGATGAGGTGTTTGAACTTCCTGAGTTTAGAGAATTATTGGATAAGTCTGAACATCTGGCTATTTGGGACGATCACGACGCTGGTCCTAACGATTGTAGTAGTCTTAGCGAAGGACTCGATTTAACCATGAAACAATTTAAGGCCTTCTGGAACCCTTCCTACTCTATGCCTAATCCTCAGAGCTATTACGGGTCCAAGATCAGCCACGAAGGGCTGGTAGAATTCTTTTTCCTAGACAATAGAACATTCAAGATACCGGTTAATATGGACGAAGCAACGCTATACGGCACTGAACAACTTGCTTGGCTTGAAGAAGCTTACTCCTCATCTAATGCCGTTGTAAAGATTGTATTGATGGGGGGCCAATTCCTCAACTCCGCACAGACTTTCGAGAACGTGAGCATTTACCCGCAAGAGAGACAAAGGCTAATTAACTTATTTTCAAATAGTTCAGGCATTCCTGTAATCCTCACAGGAGACAGGCATCATGGCGAGATCAGTAAATTAGTAGCCGATAATGGAAAAGCAATCTATGATGCAACAGCTTCTCCTTTAACGGCTAAGAGTTTTCCACACCATGAAGAGAACAATATTTACCGAACGCATTCAAATACAACTGAAACAAATCACTTCGGACTATTGAAAGTCAACTTTAAGAGAAACACTGCTTCATCTATTCAAATCCAGTTAATCGGAACGAGCAACGAAGTGCTTTACGAACTGCGTGAAACGCTTTGATTTTAAGATTCAATCGTCTATTTTTCAGTGATTTAAATAGCTTTAAGTAAACCTTGGGTTAAAGCATAGGGAAAGCTCTTGAATCCATCGATTAAAACTGTTCATTTCTTCTGCAACCCAATGATTTGTGCCTGTTTCATTTGAACTATTTTAGTTTTATGGAAGATGTAGTAGCAAGAATTCAGCAATGGATGCAGCAAAAAGGTATGGCTGCTCCAGATTTAGCAAAAGCCTTAGATATGAATCGATCGACCGTGGTACATATCATGAATGGTCGCAATAAGCCTTCTTTGCAGTTTATTGTAAATCTAGCAGCTTACGATGCTGAATTAGATCTACGTCTGCTGCTAACCGGCCACCCCACCTCTACTCCATCGAAAATGCAAAATGCTTCCGAGATCAAAGTAGAAACAAAAATTGTCGAGAAGATTAAAGAGGTCAATACAGGAAAGAACACTATGATTGTGCTCAATAGCGATGGAACGTATAAATCTTTCGTAGAGCAACAATAGCGTAGTATATTTGTAAGGCAAACGACAGCACAATGAATCCAAAAGCAACCGTATTTACCGTTTTAGTATTAGTAGCCGCGCTTAGCCGCTTATTCCCTCATTACCCGAACTTCACTGCGATGGGTGCTTTGGCCTTCTACACCGCTTTTTCGGGAAAGAAGGTTTTTCAGTCGCTAGCATTGATGGCTGGAACGATGATGGCAACAGATTTGATTTTGAACAACATCGTCTACCCTTCTGGCGAATTTGTCTTCATGTATGCGGGCAGCATCTTCACCTACTTAGGATTCGCCGCTTACAGCATAACTGGATATTTCAGTAAATCACTCAAAACCGCGGCTGTAGGACTTATTCTAGGCAGTCTTGCTTTCTTCGCTATCTCAAACTTTGGCGTTTGGGCTAGTGCTTTAAGCCCTTATCCTAAAACAGGAACGGGACTACTGGCAGCTTACACCGCAGCAATCCCGTTTTATGCTCCTGAGCTTCTTTCTAGCTTCTTGTTCTCTGCAGTTGCAGGTTACGCGGAATCTAGAGTAAGCGCTACTGCCAAGGCTTAGTTAGTTATTACTTGACGAGGAATAATTCCTGCGTCTATACTATCAAGTAGTATCCCCGTTAAATCGTATTGGTAAATTTTACCAGCACTGGCGTAGTCTTTAGCATCATGAACGTAAAGAACGTCGTTGATTAGATCAAGGTTGTATCCTCCGGCTTTTGTTAATGGCGTCGTTGGCCACACAGCAGGATTCATAGATGTTTTCACAACTGCACCAGAATAGGAAGCGTTCAGGAAATATAGATCTGTACCATCCGTTTTCAAGGCAATGGCATGATCTGTACTCGAAGGAGCAGCCAGCACTTGCGTTGCTAAACCATTTTCAATCTTCCAAAGGCTTGCTGGAGTTGAAGCAGAGCCCGACCAATCTTCGTATCCCGAACAAAGGACGTAAACAGCCGAACCTATCTGAACAAATGAATTCGGCTTGTCCCCTACTAGTAAAGTATCCACATTTTTGGTTGCAAGATCTACGACAGCCACCCTATTGTCATTGCCAAACCCACCATTGAGTCCAACATATACAACATCTCCATCTGCGTGAATTTGCTCGCTCACACCGAAGACATTGATACTGTCCAAGAGCTGACCAGAATAGATGTCCAGAATCTTTATATAATCTGAAGACCAGGTAGTCACAATTAGGCCATTCCCAGATTTAGCCAAATACCTAGGACCTGCCAACAAAGTCGACCAGCGCTCAAGCATAGACTGCCTACTAATACCACGTACCACTGCTGCGTTATTCACAGAAACAGCAAGTAATGAATCGGCTAGTATCATATGTTGACCAATATTACCAAGCGCAAATCCGTTTTCTGAGCTAAAAGCCGACTGAACTACGGTGTCCATATTTCCGCCAATTGCATCAATGGTTGCCGTGCCTCCAGTAAAAGCGCCTTCATTTAAAATAATCAAGGCATCCTGATATACAGTTGGTTCCGCAGGCAGTGGTGTTTTAGTGCAGGCAGCCAAGGATAGTACTGCGATTGCTAGGGTAAGTTTCTTCACGATTTAGAATTTAATTGAAGAGTTAATGAGAAATACCTACCCGGCATCGGATAGTTTAAGAAGAAGTTTCGTTTCGCACCTGTGATGTTGTGGAGCGTTGCCAATAGCCTCACTTTGGAGAGTACCTTGGTAGTCAAACTAACATCCATCCACAATTCACTCGGTATGGTTCCAAGCGGTGAATTATCGCGTAAGGTCTGACGCTGTCCTAGGTAATGAGTCCTAATCTGCGTATCAAAACTACCGGCGTCATAGGTTATTGTGTAAACAGCATTAAAATCAGGGCGGTACAGCAAGGTCTTGCCTTCATTCCCAGGTACAACAGAGGAAATAACTCTACTGTATTGATGGGTGAACGACAATTCGTTGAACCAATGACCATTAGAGTAACTACCTATTAACGTAGAGGTTGAGGTATAGGCCTGCTCTATATTTTCCGGGCTCCAAAATCCGTTTGTTCCTGGGGTCCATTGGATGAGGTTTGTGAAGTACAGTTGATCTGAACTTACAAATAACGACAGTCCTTCCCATTTTTTAAGAAGGCTGTATTTAGCGCCAAAAGAGCGTTCGGCAAGTAAGTCTGGATTACCACCGGGGATCCAATAAAGCTCGTTTATCGTAGGTAAGCGGTAGAAAGTCCCACCTGTTATCTGATGCTTTCCAAACTTATTTTCCCCTGCCCAATTCACCTGAGCACCACCAACTACCGTCTTGTTCCAATAGGACATCTTTCCGGCAATGGACATTTTCTTTCCTATAGTATGAACGTGGCTAGCATTTAGCTGAGCCATAGCTGTATTTCTAGAGGTTCCAGCACCTTGAACATAGGCTGCAACGAGGCTAGAAGAATAGTTTTTGGTGTTCTTAGCCAAGCGCAAGGAAAATTGATCATAGGTATTTGTATCCCTTAAGTTCAGAAACGAAGCCGTATCTGTATACGATTGCCATTCTTTGCCATAAAACAACGTAGCCTTTACATCCCTTTTTTGAGCCGTAATGAGACCACGCACTATTCTGTCCTCTAAGTGATTGCGACTCCCTGAAGTAAGTATTGATCCACGGCTGTTTTTGTTTCCTTCCGTATACCATATGTTGGTGTTCCAACGAACCCTACCCAATTTGCCTTCGTAGCGCTGAAGTAGCGTCAATGAAGAATACTCCATCCCGCTCATGGTAAAATCGTTATTGCCTAAGGTGTATTGGTAAGAATTGTCGCTTTGCTCCGTCTTGATATATGAGCGGTAGCGCACACCAGAAAACTCGCCACCATTTTGAACCACAAAGGAGCGCATACCAATACTATTGCCTCCAAAGGCTGTGGAAAAGAACGTTTTAGAGGAAGTATTCCATCCTAAATCTAATCCTCCAATCATGCCACTTTCAGCACCTAAAGCAGCATTAGCTCCAGAAGAAACAGCTTGCTTGGATAATAGTACGGAAGGTACCAAGCTGAGATCCACCACACCTGACGCCATACTTGAAATGTCAATTCCGTCCCAAAGAATTCGGCTTTGAGCACTATTGGCTCCACCTAGGTTGAGCGTGGCCACAGATCCAGGTGCATATTGACGAATCTGAAATCTAGAGTCTTTTTGAAGATAGGTAGCGACATCACTCAGAACTTGAACAGTAGAATCGACTAGGGTTCTATTTTCTGAATACTCAAGACCGTCTGCGAGAATAGTCGCAGTGCTTAAGGTGTCCGCAGATTGTGCGGTAACAATGTAGGCGCTCGCCATGAAGGCAAGCAAGTACCATTTTTTCATAACATCAGAATTGCTTGACCCAGAGCAATTTTTTCTAATTCATTATAGGTCAAGTATCCTGGCTCCTCACTCCCACTTAATTCCTTCCCGCTAAATGCAGTGGCTCTATTAAGCTTTCAACATGAGTTACAGTAGCTGGCACTGCCTCGGACTTATACCGAGTTCCTTTTTAAGAATCGCTTCCGCGATCCAACCTACAAGCACAAAGTTAGGTTAATGACGGTCACTAAAAACGCTTAAAGCACTATTATATGCACTTTCTAACGCAAGAGGGTCCAATTCATGAGAAATACCCTTCATTTGCTCGATAGCCGTGAGCACCTTTTCCGTAGGCATATTCCCTATCAATGCATCAGAAGCGAACGGACACCCACCAAAACCTCTAAGTGCGGTATCTATTCTAGTACAACCCGCTTGTATGGCTGCTGTAGCTTTTGCAGCGGCCTCCTCATAGGTGCTGTGCATGTGCGCGCCCCATGGAATCTTACTTTCATTTTTGACTAACGAACAAAGCTGTACCACTTTTTCTATGGTTCCTTCGCCCGTGGTATCGCTAAGTGAGATCAAATCGGCCCCGGCTTCCTCTGCTTGAGCCAATCTTTCCAAAACCATGTCTTCGTGATACGCTTCGCCATAGGGATTTCCAAAAGCCATGCTGAGATATACAACTAGCTCTACACCATGCCTTTGTGCCAATTCCTTCACACGTTTAAGGTCGTCTAATCCATCCTTAATATTCTTCCTTGAATTGCGCAACTGGAATTCTTCACTCACACTAAAGGGATAACCCCAAGAATCAATAAAATCGAATTGGGTAGCTCGTTTGGCACCGCCTTCAGAGGCGATGATGCTCAACAGCCGAGTATTCGTAGACTCTTTCACTCCTTCGAGTGCGGAGAAAAGTTCGCGAGCATCGGCCATTTGGGGCATAGCCCGAGGGCTTACAAAAGAGCCGGCGTCAATAGTATGAAACCCGCAATTCGCGAGCATTTTGATATGATGGACCTTTTCCTCAGTGGGAATAAAGTCTTTGAATCCTTGCCAAGCATCGCGTGGACACTCTACAATGGAAATATGGGTCATTGGGTCTGTAATTGGGTTCTTCCCCGAAGTTACAAAGAACGAAGCATTCTACGCACCATGGCAGGCCCTTCGTACAGGAATCCTGTCCATACTTGTACTAAATCTGCACCGGCATCCAATTTTTCTTTGGCATCCGCCCCAGTGAACACACCGCCCACGGCAACGATAGCGATGTCTTTAGAAAGCTTACTACGCAAATAACGCACCACTTCGGTACTTCTTTCTCTGAGAATTTTACCGCTTAAACCGCCTGCACCAATGGCCTCAACCTTGGCATCAGAAGCCTTTAATCCTTCGCGAGATATGGTAGTATTGGTAGCTACTACACCGCTTAATTTTAGCTCGTTTACAATCTCTACGATATCGTCCAACTGGCCTTCCGTCAGATCCGGTGCAATCTTAAGCATCAAGGGTTTAGCGCCAAGTTCTTCATTTTTTGCTTTAACCTCTTGCAGCAGGGCTTTTAAGGGTTCTTTCTCCTGAAGTTCACGAAGATTAGGCGTGTTCGGTGAGCTGACGTTAACCACGAAATAGTCTACTACATCGTGTAGCGCTTCTACCCCTTTGGTGTAGTCTGAAGTAGCAACTTCATTTGGAGTCACCTTATTCTTGCCGATGTTCCCACCAATAACTATATCTGTTTTCTTTTTCGCCAGGCGAAGCGCAGCTTCATCCAAGCCACCATTGTTAAAGCCCATTCTATTGATAACGGCTTCGTCTTCTACCAGTCTAAAAAGACGAGGCTTTGGATTTCCATCCTGCGGCTTAGGCGTTAGTGTCCCAACTTCAATGAATCCAAATCCAAAAGCACTTAATTCGTTGAAGAGCTTGGCATCCTTATCAAAACCTGCTGCGAGTCCTACTGGATTCTTAAAATTGAGGCCCATCACTTCCTTTCCTTTGCCTTTTAAGCTACCAAAGAACAGAGCAGTAATGGCCTGCACTCCGGGTATTTTAAAAAGGAATTTGATGGTTTTAAAGGTGAAGTGATGCGCCTGCTCGGCGTTCATCAAAAACAGTAAAGGGCGAATAAGGCCTTTGTACATGCTAGTATCGTTTTAATCGTGCTAAATCTCTTTTAGCGTCTTTGTCCTTTAAAGACTGACGCTTGTCGAAGTTCTTTTTACCTCGTGCCACTGCAATATTGAGCTTTACCCAGCCTTTTTCACTGATAAAAAGCTTTGTAGGCACTACAGTAATTCCTTGATCTTTAGTGGCTTTTTCAATCTTTTCCAATTCCCGCTTCGCCAACAACAGCTTGCGTTCTCTAATGGGATCGTGATTGTAAATGTTTCCGTGAGACCACTCTGCGACATTCATGTTCTTAATGAACAACTCGCCATCCTTGAAATAACAATAACCTTCAGCAATAGAAGCCTTGCCCAAGCGTATGCTCTTAACTTCAGTGCCCTGAAGTTGCAGCCCAGCGGTGAAGGTATCGAGCCATTCGTAATCGAATTTGGCCTTCTTATTTTTAATTTCAATGGATTTCACAGTGACAAAGGTACGCTACTCCTTGTCTTTTAACATAGGAACGAATGCTGCATCTCCCAAAACCTTTTGAACAAAGGTTCCATCCGCATTCTTTTGAATGCGCACCATTTTCTGACTACCCTCTCCAACCGGGATGATCATAATGCCTCCGACCTTTAATTGAGAGAGTAATGCTTTAGGAACATAGGGAGCCCCGCAGGTTACAATTATGCGATCGAAAGGAGCGAAAACTGGCATCCCTTTGAAGCCGTCCCCAAATTTCTGTTCTGCACGCAACCCGAGAGTTTTAAGCATCTGTTTAGAGAAATCGACCAATTCTTTTTGACGTTCAATGGTAAAAAGCTTAACTCCTAGCTCTACCAAAACTGCAGCTTGGTAGCCACATCCTGTTCCAATCTCGAGCACCTTCATGCCCGGCTCCACTTGTAATAATTCACTTTGCCATGCCACCGTAGAAGGATGACTGATGGTCTGACCCGCAGCAATTGGGAATGCTTTATCTAAATAGGCGTGTTGGTGAAAGCCACTCTCTAAAAACAAATGACGCGGTACACGCATCATTGCCTGCAACACTTTTTCCGTGGCATAACCTTCCGCTAACAAGCGCTCACAGAGCTGTTTACGTTGACCTTGAAAAATTGGAGAATCGCTATTCATAGTGGTTTGAAAGTACCCCAGAACGTCCCCCGTTTTGGCGCAAACCTTCCTTAGTTTTTAACAAATAAGCATTGGCTTTCATTCGTTAACTTTGTCCCTTGATGAAGTACAACTTTCTCCTTCTTACCGCAGGTATATTAACGATGCTTACCTCTAGCTGCGATACTGCACCAGCGCCTGAAGTAGCCTACATTACTGTCGACACGTTGGTAGTGAGCGCTTCCGGTGCTCAAGGCACGAGTTCTTCGAAGATCAACACATTTTGGGTGGAACAAAACGGTGCCCAGATTGGTGCATTTATTCCACCATGTGAAGTCCCAGTTCTCGCTGGGGATGACCAGGAAATACGCATCATTCCGGGAATTAGCATTAACGGTAGTTACACCCAGCGCAATCAATACGAAATGTTGAATGCGAAGACCTTTAATTGGGACCTAGCACCCTACAGTAAACGAGCGCTCAGCCAGAATCAAAGCACTTTTACCTATAACAACTCTTACACCATCGAAATAGTAGAAAATTTTGACGGTGTGGGTCTTAGTTTTAATAGAGCTCCTCAAAGTGATACTACCCTGCAAGTTATAGACGAAAGTGAAGGTGCGTTTACACACCCGGGGGAAACACCGAATAAAAGTGGAAGGATTACCATGCCACCCACTACTATTGCAGAATTTAGAACCCCGCAAGCATTTGAATTGCCTCAAGCAGGCGTCAATGTTTGGTTAGAGGTCAACTACAAAACTGATGTTCCATTAACCTTTGGCGTTATTGCCAATGAGCAATTTCAAAGTCTTCAAGCCCCAGTGGTGACACTTTTTCCGAATGAAGAATGGAATAAAGTGTATCTAAACCTCGTTACTGAGGTGAGCGGGTACCCCAACGCTGGTGACTTTAATTTATTTTTTGGTGCTATTAACAACACTGACGATACCGCTACGGTGTTGGTAGACAACCTAAAACTACTGTATTGAATCGATCAGAAAAACTTGAGGGACGCTTAAGGTATCTGTATATACTATTGGACCTCGCTTCAGGAGCTACGGCTTATCTAGCGCTACATCTCGTGCGGAAACTAGTTGTCGAACCTAAGCGATTTGGTGTGGAATTACCGCTCGAGTTTAACGAGAAATTCTGGCTAGCTACTTTGCTTACCTCAGGTCTATACGTTCTTATCAGCGCACTTGGAGGAACCTACAGGGATCTAACCCGTAAAAGCCGATTAAAGCAAGCTTTCAACACCTTCTCAGCGACCTTGGTCACTTCCGTTGCCTTGTTCTTTTTAATCTTCCTGGACGATTACATCAAATTTTACAGCCAGTATTATACCACATTGGGGACTTATACCGCTACATTACTCGTATTCAGCGGCTTCTTCAGGTTCACTATGGCTTCGTATGTGAGGCACCAATTGGACACAAAAAATCTTACTTTCCGCTCCATACTCATCGGCGCTGGCAAAGAAGCCGGCGATTTATTAGATAGCTTTAATAAAGAGCGCACCAAGGGTTATGAATTTATAGGATACATGACCATGAACGGTGAAGAGATTGATCCTCGAGTGGCTCACCTCCCTTATCTCGGAACGACTTCACTGGTAAAAGACGTTGCAAACGACAATAATATTGAAGATGTCATCATTGCCTTAGCCACGGGAAATAGTGAGGTAATTGCTCGTATTGTTAGTGATCTTGAAGATTTATCCCTGCGCATTCACGTGCTCCCTAACCTCTTCAGCATTCTTAGTGGTCAAGTCAAGATGGACAGTTTCGGCCGTTCCATGATTGAAGTCAAGCGTGAGCTCGTGCCGCCACATGTCGCAGTCATAAAGCGCATATTTGATATTGCACTTTCTTTAATAGCCCTGTTGATACTCTCTCCTATTCTTCTTGCGGGCATCATTGGAGTTAAAACTTCTTCGCCCGGGCCAATTTTTTATCGCCAGTCCCGCCTTGGAAAGAATGGGAAAACATTTAAAATCATCAAGCTTCGTAGCATGGTGGTCGACGCTGAAAAGCTCGGCCCACAGCTCAGCAGCGAAGATGATCCTCGCATCACTTCCTGGGGACGTACCATGCGCAAATACCGCATCGACGAGCTCCCGCAATTCCTCAACGTACTTTTCGGAGATATGGCCATCGTAGGTCCGCGACCAGAGCGCAAGTTTTACTTTGACCAAATCATCGAGCAAGCGCCGCAATACAAGTTTCTGCTGCGTGTTAAGCCGGGCATTACTTCTTGGGGAATGGTGAAATATGGCTATGCTGAAAATGTGGCTGAAATGCTTGAAAGAGCCCGTTACGATTTGATCTACACAGAAAATATCACCCTATTGAGTGATATAAAAATCCTCTTCTATACCTTAGTTACCGTCTTACAAGGAAGAGGCAAATAAAGAACCCAAATACACTTATCACATATGAAAAACATTACTGTCATTGGTGCAGGAACTATGGGCAACGGAATTGCTCACGTTTTTGCGCAAAGCGGCTATGATGTCTCGCTATTCGATATCAACGAGGGCGCACTACAGCGTGCCATTGCGACCATTACCAAAAACATGGACCGCATGATTGCTAAGGAGAAGCTCACGGAGGCAGACAAGACTGCAGCCCTCGCTCGTTTGGCGACTGGTACAGACCTAAAGGCTGCCGTAAGCAATGCAGATTTAGTCGTTGAAGCAGCAACAGAGAATGCGGACCTTAAATTCAAGATTTTTAAGGACTTGGATGAATTGGCCCCAGCGGATTGTATTCTCGCTTCTAATACTTCATCTATCAGCATTACCAAGATTGCTGCACAGACTTCACGACCGGACAAGGTTATTGGCATGCACTTCATGAATCCAGTTCCTATAATGAAGCTGGTAGAAATTATTCGCGGCTACAGCACTTCTGACGAGGTATGTAATGCGGTTATTGAGATGAGTAAATCGCTGGGCAAGATCCCAGTCGCTTGTAACGACTACCCAGGTTTTGTAGCCAATCGTATTTTGATGCCTATGATCAATGAGGCCATCATCTCTTTGCACGAAGGCGTTGCTGGTGTGGCGGAGATCGATGCCATCATGAAATTAGGTATGGCGCACCCTATGGGACCTTTACAATTGGCAGATTTTATTGGCCTAGATGTTTGTCTGAGCATTCTCAATGTGCTTCACGATGGATTGGGGAACCCAAAATATGCCCCTTGCCCACTGCTTGTAAATATGGTTACCGCAGGCAAATTGGGCGTGAAATCGAAAGAAGGTTTTTACGATTATTCAAACGGGGTAAAAGAAGCCCCGGTAAGTTCACAATTCAAATAACAACACAATAACACTATGAAATTACGCGCAACTCTTGCTGCTGCCCTAATTGGTACTGCAGCATTTGCACAAGTTGATCTTATCAACAAAGTAAAAGACAATGGTGCTGATGCACCTTTAGGCTACGAATGGGAAACAGTGGTAGATATTGAAGCTACTCCAGTAAAGAACCAAGGTGCTTCCGGGACTTGTTGGTCGTACGCAACCACTTCATTTGTAGAGAGTGAGATGATCCGCATGGGTAAAGAGCCTATTGATATCTCAGAAATGTTCACTGTCCGCAAAGTATACGAAGACAAGGGTGAGAAATACGTGCGTCTTCACGGTTACCTGAACTTTGCTCAAGGCGGAGCACTACCTGATGTGATGTATGTGATTAAAAACTACGGTGCAGTTCCTCAAGAAGCCTACAATGGCTTGAACTACGGTACTGAAATCAACCGTCACGGCGAAATGGAAGCTTCATTAAAAGGCATCTTAGATGCAGTGATTGAAAACAAGAACGGCAAGCTTAGCCCAAGCTGGAAGAAAGGCTTCAACGGCGTTTTAGATGCTTACCTAGGTGATGACCCTGCACAGTTCGGTTACAACGGTAAAACCTACACGCCACGTACATTTGCCGATGAGGTTATTGGTGTTAATCCGGACGATTACGTGCAGCTCACTTCTTGGCAGCATTTCCCAATGTATGAAGCGTGCCAAATCCAAGTTCCTGATAACTGGACTTGGGGTACGTCTTACAACCTACCGTTGGACGAAATGATGGAGGTTATTGAAGGCGCTTTGATGGGTAAATTCCCTGTAGCATGGGCTTGTGATGTAAGCGAAAAAGGATTCTCTATCCGCAACGGTATTGCAGTCATGCCAAACCAGAGTTGGAAAGAGATGTCAGACGAAGAGGTAAATGCTGTGTACTCTGCGCCGCACGCTGAAGCTGAGATTACTCAGGAAATGCGTCAAGAGCAGTACGACAATTACTTGACCCAAGACGATCACGGTATGGTACTTCAAGGGATTGTGAAAGACCAAGAAGGCAACCAATTCTTCATTGTAAAGAACTCGTGGGGCGACATCCCGAACGACTTCAAGCCAGGTTACTTATACGCTTCAGACAGCTACATGCGTCTTAAGACCATTAGTGTAATGATGCATAAAGATGCACTGCCAAAGTCGCTAAGAAAGAAGCTCGGCCTTTAATTAAAACGGCAATCTAAATTTAGAATCCGCTCTTGCACTCAAGGGCGGATTTTTTTGTTGGTACCCCCTCCATAGCCAAACACTCAGCCAAGCAATGACCATGCCCAGCACTGCGCCGGCCATAATATCCGTAAACCAGTGTGCCATGAGATACACTCTTGAAATTCCAACTAGTATAGCGCAGATAGCTAAAGTAACTTGAATGACCTTGCGCGTTGTAAATAGCGCCAACATTGTAAATAACACAAATGCAGTGGTCGTATGTCCCGAAGGAAAAGCAAACTGAAGTGGAATGTCAGTCGAATCTGAAATAAGAAGTTGTGCAGTATCCAAAACAGCTAATGGTCGCGGAGATGGAGCAAACACCAACTTTTTCAAGAATGCCACCAGAACAGCACTTAAAGCTGCTCCAGTTAATAGAGGGAATACCATCTTCCATCGGCGGTCAAAGACGAATGCAATAACCACAATAGCGAATAATGAGCCTTCTCCCCAAGTGGTTACCATTGACATGATCCATCGTCCTGATTCGTTGTAGAAAGCTTTATGAAAGGCTAGCTGAGCAGCCTCTTTCCCTCCTTCTGCGAATAAAAAAATCCCGCAAGCCAATAAGAATAGACTTGCGGGAAGTAAAAAGTATTTCATCTTTAGCATTATGCGCCGATAATATGCTGTAGTTCGTGAATTTGACTGTCCCAAAGTTGCTTGGCCTCTTCAATCTCGTCAGGCTCGGCAAAATCGGTCACTATTATAGAAGTGTCTTTCGTGAGGTCGTCTACTTGAATCTTGAATTCAAAATAAGTATCTAGACCTTCTTCGTCATCTTCGACCCATCTAAAGCGTACTAAGCTATCTTGTTTCTTTTTGATAAGAATCGCTTGCTCCTCTGACCCGTCCCAGAAGAAAGTAAAAAGCTCTGTTCGCGAATTCACGTCGTCACAAAACCATTCACTTAGCCCAGAAGGCGTGCTCAAAAATGGAAATAACATCTTAGGGGATGCTCTTAGTGGAAACTCTAGTTCGAATTTTTCTTTATCCATGATCAGGTTCAATAGTTTTTGCAATATAGCATTAAGTCGTTAATAGCCAAACCATCTTGGTATTAGTATGCCTTAATACAAATGAGTTTTTTAATTTAGGAAAGAAACCATCACTCATGTCCGCAACTTCTATCTTCCGCAAGCCCATCCTGTGGGTCGCAGCCCTCGGCTATTTCGTCGACATTTACGACCTCTTACTATTTAGCATTATTCGCATCCCTTCATTGGCAGATCTTGGTGTAACCGATTCAGGCGACACAGGTTTATTAATCCTGAATACTCAGATGTTTGGATTGCTGCTAGGTGGAATTCTCTGGGGAATAATGGGTGATAAGCTAGGTCGCACACGTGTGCTGTTTCTTTCCATAGCCCTCTACTCCGTCGGTAATGTGCTCAACGGATTCGTTCAAACGCCCATGCAATATGCATGGATAAGATTCTTTACTGGAATTGGGCTCGCTGGAGAATTGGGCGCCGGAATCACCTTGGTAAGCGAACTGTTGCCAAAAGAAAAGCGCGGTATAGGCACATCGGTTGTTGCAGGTGTCGGCTTAACCGGCGCGGTGCTCGCCTTTTTTATCGCACAATGGTTTGATTGGCGCACCTGCTACTTTATTGGCGGTGGATTAGGTCTAGCACTATTGCTACTGCGCATGAGCGTATTCGAAAGCGGCTTGTACCACAAGATGAGTGCACAGCATCAAATTGTCAAAGGAAATTTTCTGATGCTCTTCAACAAGCGCGAACGTTTCATGCGCTACTTACGCAGTATTTTAATTGGTCTGCCCACGTGGTTTGTCGTAGGCATTCTCATCAGCTTCTCCCCAGAGTTTGCAAAGCAAATGGGTATAACAGAACCTATTGAGCCAGGTATAGGAATCATGATAAGTTACAGTGCCATTGCAGTAGGCGATGTAATCATAGGTCTGCTCTCTCAATACTTGCAATCTAGAAAAAAGGCCATGCACACTTTCTACATCATTACCATGCTTGGCATGCTGCTGTTCTTCACCGCTAGCGGTGCCTTACAAATGTATATTGCCATCGGCATCATGGGCTTTGGAACAGGATTCTGGGCCGTTTTTGTGACCATTGGTGCAGAGAATTTTGGGACCAATTTAAGAGCCACAGCAGCCACGACTATTCCCAACATGGTCAGAGGATCACTCAACGGGATCACGGCGCTCTTCCTGCTCCTTCAAGGCTCCTTTTCTTACGTAAACTCCGGAATTGCTACCGCAGTCGTTGTGATGTGCATCACCTATTGGGCCATCAGTGGTCTGCAGGAAACCTTTGGTCGTGATTTAGACTTCATTGAAGAATAGACGTTTTTCTCAGAAATAAAAAAAGCCCAAGACATTGTCTCGGGCTTTCTTGTAGCGAAGACGGGAGTTGAACCCGTGACCTCAGGGTTATGAATCCTGCGCTCTAACCAACTGAGCTACCTCGCCATCGTTGGGGGTGCAAATATAATCACGAAGTAGAAATATAAAAGGCTTTTTTGCTGCTCTTCTAGAAATTTCTGTGGAAGAATTTATTGCGCAATTTTAAGAACCCTACAAGGCTTTGCGGGTTATCCATAAAAACAGCAACACATATGGAATACCTGATCTACATTCTAACTGTGGGACTTTTAGCCACCACAGTCA
>Ga0209654_1000252_pt1 | contig 56042 bp, 35 predicted proteins | sample SaaInl1SG_22_DNA_FD_184646 | JGI IMG/M metagenome (GOLD analysis project Ga0209654, IMG submission 184646) | Marine microbial communities from expanding oxygen minimum zones in the Saanich Inlet - ESP_161SG_22_DNA (SPAdes) (version 2) | ecosystem: Environmental > Aquatic > Marine > Intertidal... | reverse complement strand
GAGTTAGTCTCGAAGACATGAATATTCCAGAACTGTTACGAGATGCTGGAGTTTATGTTGCTGAATATACAGTAAAAGCATGGGAATATATGCAAGATTTTTACAAAACATTACAAAGCCCGGCTGGAAGAGATTATCTATTACAATCATTTGAGATTATGTTTAACGAATGGGGTGCTAGGATAAAATTAGCTGTACAAAGATCAATATCAATATTGATTACCAAAACTATAGAACTAATTCCAGGCGGAAAGTATGTTACACAATTCTGGGCAGATCTAAATGATGCTATGCAAAGTAAACTTGGATTTGGATTGCCGGTAACGTTAACTGAGAAAGAAACTCAAACTGCTAGTAACGCAATTGGTTTTGAGGCAGCCAGTCGGCGAGGAAGAGCTAGGAGGCTTTCAGGACCTAATCAACCAAATCCTAACTCTACAGCTAATATTGCCGAAGGAACAACAATTACTCCAGATTATGGCGCTATGAAGGGTGTAGATAGCAGTGCCGATCGTAGACTTGGCAAATTGGTATTTAAAGACGGCAAATGGCAATCACCAAACATAACAGCTATGCAAGAGATGGTTGATTCGATGCCGATGTATGGCAACGCCGCCATGGCCAGAGAATACACGCAGGCGCAAATTTTTAGCGACCAAGCTCTTTTAGAAAGCCTAGATACGTCTCGTTTAAACACACTAGGGCAGAAACAAGGCGGTATAGATAAATCACATCTTGTTCAGGTGTATGGCACATCATCTACTGAAGATGTGAATGCCAAATATGGTGCTAAATTTCAAACAATGGTTGACACGTTAATCGGTTTTGGGTTAAATGTTACAAAACTAAAGGCACAAACAGCATCAAAAGCACAGTTAGCAATTGAAACAGAGAAATATGGATCACAATGGTATAGTGGGATATCTTCCGAACAACGTAGAATATTTGAAGAAGGATTAACACAGAAAGGATTTCTTCGAAAACCAGCTGAAGGGTTGGTAGACATGCTTGTAAACGGAAGAATTACAGCATTAGCGCCAATAGGTCCTCATAAAGATCCTAACAAATTTAGAACAGGAACACTACAAGAAACAGGTAGGCTGTTTAATGATTTTGGACGAAAAAGACAAATAGAATTAACAGGAGATAAAGCAATTTTAACAAAACCGCAATTTGATACAATCAAAGAAGGTGCCGCTCAGATTCCTATGAAAGATCTTGTAAATTCTGTAAATAGTAGTGTTCAGGAAATGATACGCTTGACAAAAGCTGAAATTGCTTATAACAGATCAATGTTAAGCGTTGCGTAATTGGGAGAAGACTTTGAGTTGGAAAAAATATTTTACACCAGTACCCACAGCAGGCGGTACAACGAATTACAGTCCATTAGGTAACGGTAGTCAACCGGGTCCAGCCCGTTCGAACTATTCTAGTTTTTTACCTGATGTTTATGCTGGCACACCAAATCGTGTTGAGCGTTATATGCAGTATAATACTATGGATATGGATAGTGAGGTAAATGCTGCACTAGATATTCTAGCAGAATTTTGCTCACAACAAAATAAAGAAAATAATACAACGTTTCAAATTTACTTCAAGAATGATCCAACTCAAACTGAAGTAAAATTGTTAAAGGAAGGCTTACAGAAATGGTTTAGATCAAACCAATTCGATACTCGCATGTTTAGAGTAGTGAGAAATTGCTTTAAGTATGGAGATGAGTTTTTCCTTAGAGATCCTGAGACTGGAAAACTATTTCATATTGATCCATCAAAGGTTACAAAGATTATTGTTAATGAATCTGAAGGTAAAAAGCCTGAACAGTATATTATCAAAGATTTAAATTTCAATTTTACAAATCTTGTAGCAACTTCAATTCACCCTGACAATCATAATACACCTGCTGGAACAGGCGCTTATGTAAGTGGCGGTGCTCTTGGAAGAGGTATGGTAGGAGCTTCTCCCCAGTCTACAGGTTCTCGCTTTTCAACAGAACAAAATGAAACAGCAGTAGATGCTGAACATGTTGTTCACCTAAGTTTATCAGAAGGGTTAGATAACAATTATCCTTTTGGTAACTCATTACTTGAAAGTGTTTTCAAAGTTTATAAACAAAAAGAATTACTTGAAGATGCTATTATTATCTATCGTGTTCAAAGAGCACCAGAGCGTAGAGTGTTTTATGTTGACGTGGGTAACATGCCAGCACACATGGCTATGAGCTTTGTTGAGCGTGTTAAAAATGAAATTAATCAAAGACGTATTCCTAGTAATACAGGCGGTGGAGCAAATGTTATTGATGCTAGTTACAATCCGCTTAGTATTTCAGAAGACTACTTCTTTCCACAAACAGCAGAAGGAAGAGGTTCAAAAGTTGATACACTACCAGGCGGTACTAACCTAGGTGAAATTGACGACTTAAGATACTTTACAAATAAACTATTCCGTGCTTTGAGAATTCCTAGCAGTTACTTGCCAACTATGCCAGACGACAGTCCAGCACAGTTTAACGACGGCAAAGTCGGAACTGCTTACATACAAGAATTGCGTTTTAATGAATATTGTAAACGATTACAAAAACTTATTATTACAGAACTTGACCACGAATTTAAACGTTGGTTAATTAAACAAGGCGTTAATATTGATAACAGTTTGTTTGAAATTACATTTAACGCACCACAAAACTTTGCTTCGTATAGACAAGCAGAGCTTGATAACAATAGAGTACAAACATTTGCCGCCCTACAAGAAGTTCCGTATATGAGTAAACGATTTGCTCTGAAACGTTTCTTAGGTCTTTCACAAGAAGAAGTTACTGAAAACGAAATTATGTGGAAAGAAGAAAATGGTACTAAAATTGCGCAAGAAGCGGAAGCATCAGCACAGATGAGAAGTGTTGGTGTAAGTCCTAATGATATGTCAGCTGAAGCCGGAGCACAAGATGCCGAAGCAACAGATGATATGGCAGCCGCAGCCGCAGGAGATACACCTGATGCGACAGCACCTGAAACAGGCGCTACAGACACAGGAGTATAAATAGTATTATGAAACTGATGGAATTCTTTTATTTTGATGATAAGAAAATGGATTACGCTAACGACGAGCGTTATTCAAATGAACGTGATATTAATGTTGTTGAAAAAAGCGACAGCAGAAAAGTACGTTTGACTCTTCGTCAAATCAATCAACTTCGTAAAAACAGCGAAGCACATGAGTTTGAAAAAGCGGCTGAACTAGAATTTATACAGGGTATGTATGGACAACCAACCGCAGAAGAACTTGCCGCACAACAATCTTAACGTAGCATTTGTATTAGGTAACGGAACAAGTCGCAAGAAAATTGATCTACGACAGTTACAGAAGCATGGTAAAATCTATGCTTGTAATGCTGTTTATAGAGAATTTACCCCTGACTATTTGATTGCTGTTGATGCTAAAATGGTAAAAGAAATAGTCAATAAAGGGTGGCATCTACGTAATCAAGTATGGACTAATCCTAATAAAGATGTACGTACAATACCAAATTTACATTTTTTTAATCCACATAAAGGGTGGTCAAGTGGACCTACAGCATTATGGCTTGCTAGTCAGCATGGGTATGATGCTATCTATATTATAGGTTTTGATTACGAAGGGTTGAACGGAAAGGTAAATAACGTTTACGCAGATACACCGAATTACAAACGTAGTTCGGACCAGGCAACATATTTCGGCAACTGGGCTAACCAAACCGAGAAGATACTAAGGGAATTTACAAGGCAACGGTATTATAGAGTATGTGATAAAGATGTCTTTGTACCAGATAATGTACAAAGGGTTACAAACAACTTTAGTCACGTATATTTTGAAGATTTTGAACAAGAATTCCCTGGTACGGTATTTAAATAGTCAGAATTGTTCAAAAAAGCACCATTTAATGGGTAATATACTGTTATTATGTAAATACTTATTGACAGCTTACCAATTTCAGGAGGATTATTATGTCAGAACAAAATTCAAAGATTGCTGAAATGCTAGATCATCTTGTCAACGATGACACAGCGAAAGCAGAAGAACTATTCCACGAGTATGTGGTAGAAAAATCAAGAGATATTTATGAAGGTCTTATTGAAGACGAAGTTGAAGAAGCAACTGAGGATGATGATGAGGCTGTAGAAGAAGCATCTGAAGACGAAGACGAAGCAGTTGACGAAGCATCAGACAACGATGACGACGATGCTGTTGAAGAGTCAGCAGACGCAGACGACGAAGAAGTCGAAGAAGGCTTTGACGAAGTTGAGCTAGAAGGCGACGACGAAGAAGGCGACGCAACAGATATGTTTGCTAAAGACGCTGAAGATGGCGAAGAAGGCGAAGAAGACGACATGGAAGGTGGTGATGAGCCAGCAACTAAAGATGACGTTATGGACCTTAAATCTGCTATCGACGAATTAGAAGATGCATTTAAAGCATACGCAGAAGGTGAAGACGAAGGCGATATGGAACCAGAAATGGATGACATGGAAGCAATTCAACAGCCAGAGTTTGAATCAGAAGAAGGTGCTGAAGATTTAGAAACAGTACGTGAATATGCTAACGATGTTAAAGACGGTCACGGTGCTGAGAAAAAAGGTAAAGCAGAAACTGCTGATAACAAAGCATCACCAGTAGCAAAACCAAACAATATGGGCGGCACAACTGCTAACATGACAAAAGGCGGCGAAGGCGGCGGATCAGAAACTGGTCTAACTGGCAAGCCAAAAGACATGAATACAAAGAACATCAATAAAGTTGGTGGATCAAACGACGGTGAACGCATGAGCACAAACGGAGCAGGTCACGGCGCAGAGAAAAAAGGCGCAGGTGAAGGTTCCGCAGACGCAACAAGCATCATCGGCAGTAAGTAATCGGAGCCCAGTAGGTGAAAAATACTTTAACAGAACATCTTAGTTTTGACCAAGCTCAGTTACAACTCGAAAGGGCCGAAGAGGGAGATGATAAGTCTTTGTACCTAAATGGCATTTGTATCCAAGGTGATATTCGTAATGCTAATCAAAGATTTTATCCTACTTCTGAAATTGCTCGGGCTGTCAAAACCCTTAACGATCAAATTGAGGGCGGTTATTCAGTGTTAGGTGAAGTTGATCATCCTGCTGATTTACGCATTAATTTGGACCGTGTTAGTCACATGATTACTAAAATGTGGATGGATGGTCCAAACGGCTACGGAAAAATGAAGGTTCTACCTACGCCCATGGGACAATTAGTACAAACCATGTTGCAAAGTGGAGTCAAACTAGGCGTTTCCAGCAGGGGCTCCGGTAACGTTTCCGAAGACGGTAATGGTAAAGTATCAGATTTTGAAATTATTACAGTAGATGTTGTTGCGCAACCAAGCGCACCAGGCGCATATCCAACACCAGTATATGAACATCTAATGAATACATTAGGCGGTGAAAAGGCATTTAAAATAGCAAAAGAAGTTCAAGGCGACCCAAAGGCACAGAAGTATATCGCAGAAAGCCTGGTGAATATCATCAGGAAACTGAAATGATCTGTAGGAGAATCACATGATTGATATTGTTAAACAACTGTTCGAAAACGATGTGATTTCCGAGGAAATGAAATCGGAAATTGAATCTGCTTGGTCAAGTAAGATTCAAGAAAACCGTGACCAAGTCACCGCAGAACTTCGTGAAGAGTTTGCTCACAAATATGAGCATGATAAGTCTACAATGGTTGAAGCTGTTGATAAAATGGTAAGTGAAAGACTACAATCTGAACTAGCTGAACTAGCTGAAGATCGTAATCAACTTATCGAAGCTAAAGCCAAGTATGCGAAAAAGATGGAAAAAGATACTAAGAAAATGGAAGGATTCGTCCTACAAAAATTAGCATCTGAACTATCAGAGTTACACGAAGATCGTAAAAGCGTAGCGGCAAATTTTGCTAAGTTAGAGAGTTTCATTGTAGACGCTCTTTCTAAAGAAATTGCAGAATTCCACTCAGACAAGAAAGACTTAGCGGAAGCAAAGGTTAAACTTGTACGTGAAAGCAAAGCAAAGTTTGAAAAAGTCAAGTCAGATTTTATTGCCAAATCTGCTAAACTAGTTGAAGGCGTAGTTAAGTCTAAACTAGATAGTGAAATTGGACAACTAAAAGAAGACATTGAATCTGCTCGCAGAAATGACTTCGGTCGCAGGATTTTTGAATCCTTCGCAAGCGAATATGCTTCAAGTCATTTAAATGAAAAATCGGAAACTGCTAAACTAATGAAAGTTGTTGAGCAGGCTAAAGATGAGTTGGCTGAAGCACAAAAAGAAATTGCTAAGAAGCAAGAAATTGTAGAAAGCAAGGAACGTGAAGTCCGTATTGCTCAGGATATGGCATCACGTAAGGACATTATGAGCGAACTATTAAATCCGCTTACTGGAGAGAAAAAATCAGTAATGAACGAGTTACTTGAGAGTGTTAAAACTGACAAGTTACACGCGGCATTTGAAAAGTACTTGCCAGCCGTTATGGCAGGCGATGCTCCCAAGGCAAAGGCAAAACTGGTAGAAGGCAAAGAAGTAACAGGCGATAAAGAAACACAGGCACAAACAATCAGCAGTGAGGACAAAACTGCTGCAATATATGACATCCGCAAGCTCGCGGGACTTAAAGTTTAAGGAGATAAAATTATGTCAGAACTACTCGAGTCACGCTGGCAGGAAACCAAAGGCGCTCTATTAGAAGGCCTTGATGGAACTCGCAAATCAGTTATGGACGTAACTCTTGAAAATACTAAAAAGTATCTTTCAGAGTCGGCTACAGCTGGTGCTACTTCTGCCGGTAACGTTGCTACCCTAAATCGTGTGATCCTACCTGTGATCAGACGTGTAATGCCAACAGTCATTGCTAATGAACTAGTTGGTGTACAACCAATGACAGGTCCAGTTGGACAAATCCACACTCTACGTGTTCGCTATGCGAGTACAGATAGCGGTGCTGGTGTAACAGCTGGTGAAGAGGCGTTAAGCCCATTCAAGATTGCGGCTGCCTACTCAGGTAACTCTGCAGATCCAGCTAAAGGTGGCTCAACAGCTTCTTTAGAAGGTGAAGCAGGTAACAAGATGTCAATCCAGATCTTGAAGCAAACTGTCGAAGCAAAAACCAGAAAGCTATCAGCTCGCTGGACTTTTGAAGCGGCTCAGGATGCTCAAGCTCAACAAGGTATTGATATCGAAGCTGAGATTATGGCTGCATTGGCTCAAGAAATTACTGCTGAAATTGATCAGGAAGTAATTAACAGCCTACGTGATCTTGCTGGAACTGGTTCAGAAACATATGACCAGTCTGCGGTATCAGGTACTGCTACATTTGTTGGTGATGAACATGCTGCACTAGCTGTTCTAATTAACAGACAAGCAAACCTAATCGCTCAGCGTACACGTCGTGGCGCAGGTAACTACGCAGTAGTTTCACCGTTCGCGCTAACAATCCTTCAAAGTGCTACAACTTCAGCGTTCGCAAGAACAACTGAAGGTACATTTGAAGCTCCAACTAACACTAAGATGGTTGGTACTTTGAATAACGCTATGAAGGTATATGTAGACAGCTATGCTGCAAATGACGCACCTGTTCTTATTGGTTACAAAGGATCAAGTGAATCAGACGCACCTGCGTTCTACTGCCCATACATTCCATTAATGAGCAGTGGCGTAGTGTTAGACCCAGGCACATTTGAGCCTGTAGTTTCGTTCATGACTAGATATGGATATGTTGAGTTAACAAACACAGCATCATCTCTAGGTAATGCTGCAGACTACTTGGCACGTGTTGAAGTCACAGACACAAGCGTATCATTCAAGTAATATTACTTGGAACACTAAAAGGGCCTCTTACGGGGCCCTTTTTTTATGACTTGACAATCTTATCAAACTAGTATAATATATACAAGTATGTTAGAAGTCAAAACATGGGAAGATTTTCAAAAGCTAAGAGATCAATTTGCTACTTGGCGTAAAAGACATCCTATGTTTTCTCATGATGTTAGAGCTATAGAAAAAAGTATTGAGGTACATATGAAAATTCATATGGACCATATTATCAAATATAAGCAATCAAGAAAAGAGCAACATTTAAAAAATGCTCAACATGAACTAGATCAAATCAATAAAATACTTAATACTGTTAGTAAAGTAGAATTAATGGCAATTCTTTCGCAAGGATAAATACTTGTGTCAGATAGTGTGCCGCAAGGCGGACTTATGCTGTACCCACAGCGTACCGGATAGAACCCGGATAGGACTACTTTTATAGGAGAAAACAAATGGGAAGACCACTAAACAAAAAATTCTTTGGACCACCTACAGCAGGTGGAAATGAAATCAAATGTGATTTTTATGGTACATCAGGCGTACTTGAAGGTTACATTGTAAAGCAATTAGGATCTAAGAAGTTCCGTGTTGCCGCAATCGGTACACCAGCAACAACTTATGATCGTTTCTTAACAACAGGTAAATTAGCATCAGCACTAACAGGTACTGAAATGGCTATTACTATGTTAATGGATGATTCAGAAACTTATCAAGTTTCAAAAATTGCTGGACGCAGAGCGACACTAGTTGCTCCAGATGGCACAGGTTCTAACGCATACGATGGAAAATCAGTTCCATGGAACTTCACAGTATCTACTAGTGATGGCGCGGCACAAGTTGAAGAAGCTGGTGACGACGATACACTTGTTGGTACAGATGACGACGATTTCGCTAATGCGTAATTGATTAATGTGTGGGGGAGAAATCCCCCACATAGTTTAAGGATTTAGAATGGCTGAAATACTACAAACCAGTAACGATTATACTATTAAGACTAGAGATAACGGAGAGATCAAACTCGACGTTGGACCTTCATCTGGTACAGGAGTAGTACGTGTTACTGCTGGGTTAATTGTTGAAGGTCAAACTACTACAGTTAATTCTCAACAACTATCAATTCAAGATAACATGATTACACTTAATACCGGTGAAACTGGAAATGGTGTTAGTCTTACAGTTAGTGGACTTGAAGTTGATAGAGGCTTCGCATCCGGCGTTAGAAATCCATATGCTGTTTTTAGATTTAACGAAACAGATGATAGTTGGGAAATTGTAGAAAGAGATACTTCAGCTAGATTTAATAATAGTGCTCTAAAACTTAAAACTATCTTAACTGATAGCTTTACAGATGGTGGCGATTTAACTTTATTAGGTCAAGGTACTGGGGTTGTAAAAGTAGACGGAACAACTAATTATCATTTAAATGTTTCCGGCGACAACGACATTCCAAACAAAAAATATGTAGACGTTGCTCTTAATAACAGACAACCAAACAATAAAATTCAAAGAGACGACACGTATGTTATTGCTCAAGACGTTGATGGAGGCGCACAAGGTAATGCTATTATGCACCTTGGTACATCAACTATTAATTCTAGAGGAATTGGTTACCAAGTAGGCGACGAATTAGTGATAAACGAAGGTACTAGAATTAGAGATGCTAAGTTTCAGGTTGATACTATTGATCCGCAAGGAAGAATTTTAACAGTAACAATGACTGATCATGGAAGATTTTCAGCATTGCCGGCATCGAGAATTAATGTACAAACTATTACAAACAGTATACAAGGTAGCGGAGCAACATTTGATTTGTTGTATAACGTTGCTGAAATACAGTTATCTAACAGAGGTAACGACTATGATTCTGTTACTGTAAATTTTGTAGATAATGGAGGCCAAATACGTATAGCTACAGCAACAGCGGCGATTGATTTAAATCCATTTTCTGTAACTTATAGACAAATTGATACAATTACAGTTAGTGATGGCGGAAATTATGAAGACATTCCAAGTGTTACATTTTCAGCAGGCCTTAACGCTTCATTACCAGAAAGTCAAGTACAAGTAGTTGTTGAAGGCAATCCGGTTGCTACATTCTATTCAAATAGAACGTTGTTTGGCGATTTAGAAATACTAGGTAATACAATTTCAAACAATACTACAAATGGTAATATTGTATTGAGAACACAAGGAACAGCTTCTGTTGAGATTCCTAGAGCATTACAATATAACTTTACAGGAGAAGTAGTTCCTTATATTTCAGGCGCTAGTTTAATGTATGGTGATATGGATGAGTCTGTATCAGCACAGCCTACGCCAGGCGGAACTGGTCTATTTTATAATAATTCTAAGCAAACGCTGTCTTGGCAAGAATGGGTAACGAACAATCCGGATCAAAACATTACTACTGGAAACCTTGTTCAGTATCCTGCTAAGAATGAATTAATAAGTAAACAGAAAGCACTAGCATTTAGTATGCTGTTTTAGGATAATGAGATGATTGAAAACAAACAACTTACAGTAGATATTGAACCGATTTATACTTCACCAGGAACACCAGGTGATGTAAATGTTCAAAGTGCTATTACAACATTAATTTTTTGTAATACCACAGACCCAGATGATTCCACTATAGCACCTACATCAGGAGCATATGGCGGAGATACAAATATTGATGTTTATCTAGTCAAAGCAGGAGCAACACCTGATCCGACAGTAAACGCAATTATTAAAAACATGAGAGTACCGGCAGGCGAAACAGTATTCTTTGATACAGAACGAATTGTATTAGGCGCTGGAGAAAGCATCCAAGCAAGATCTTCAGAAAATAATAAAGTAATCGCAACAGTTAGTATTTTACCGGTGTAGAGAATGAAATATTTAAAAACGCAAAACTTGTCTAAATTTAATATCCAAGATGATACTCTTAAAGTTTCTCATCCTTTTGGACAAGTGACTATTAATTCTAGAGATAGTATTCTTTTACCTAAAGGAGAAATTGACTTTAGAACTTATTATCCATTTGAAGGTATGGTGCGTTATACTACATCTGATACATCACAACATGAAATTTCAGACATTGCTAAACATTATCCTAACAGTGCTATTGGACTTGAAATTTATCATGAAGGTCGTTGGGTTCCAATTAGATCGTCAGAACCAGCAAGAATAATTAAACAGAACTTGGGTGTTGGTAACTATGATGTTGTTACACAACCAGTAGAAGAATTAAGTCAATATTTTCCAACATATGATGCTAATAGAAATCACACAGGTTTAACTTATGTTCCTGGATTAGCACACGGAAAAGATCCACAAGATTATATCGATAACTTTATTGTTATTGTTGAGAACGTTATTCAAATTAGTGGCGTAAACTATGAACTTTATCAGTCACAAGGCGAAATAGTTGGATTTGCTATTACAAGTGCAGGTTCAAGCGATCATACAACTATGTCAATTAGTATTAGTACTTCAGACTCAACAGGTGCTGGCGGCTCATTTACAGCCAACCTTGATGGATCCCCGGGCGCATTAGACAGTGTAACTGTCGTTGATGGCGGCAGTGGATTTAATGATGCTTCTTTAATTTCTGTAACAGCAACAGGTGATGGAACAACTGACCCTACACTAGAAGCGTATGTTCTACAACCAGGATGGCATTTAAAACTATTAAGTGCTGTGCCTGATACAAAGCCAGTTTACACATATTTCGGCTACGATCAATAATCTACCCTTCCTTACAATAAATACAATGTAAGGAGCATTTCATGTCTACATTAGGGCGAATTTCAGGATCAATGCTAAAAGCAAACCTCGAGAGACTCGGGGTCGACTTAGCAGTTGAGAATGATTTATTATATCTAGATGTTGTTAACGGCAAAGTCGGTATCAACACGGATATTGCTCCTAGAGAACTCACAGTCGATGGTACATCAGTAACTACAAACTTAATTGTTGACTCAGGATTACTTCAAGTTGCTGATACAACAATTAACGGCGAAACAGGTGTTATTTCATCTGTCGGCTCTATTCCTATTACAATAGATTCCCATTCAGGAAACTTAATTTTTACAGAAGTTTCCATCAATGACTTAAACTTTAATAACAGTACCATACAAACAACAGTAACAAATTCTAATTTAGAAATTAGAACAAATGGTACTGGTCGGATCGAGTTTGGTACAGATGACAGTTCATTTACAGATGTACGAATAACAGAAAACTTACATGCTTCTGGAGATGTTACCCTTGATGGTGATATAACTTTCGGAGACAGTAGTGCTGAAGATAGATTATCAGTGTACGGTAAAATTTCATCGGACATACTTCCATCTGTAACTGATTTGTACAATATTGGTTCCCCTACAGAAAAATGGAAAGAAGTACATTCGAGAACTATTAATGGTGAGTATCTTGTAACTACAAACTTTGGTGTTCCGGGCATTACTACTATTAGTGCTAGGCCAGGTAATACTTGGTATGTTAGTTCTGTTGAGGGCGATGACACAAATGTTGGTGATCATCAAATGGGCCCATTTAAAACAATTAAACACGCTTTAAGTCAAGCATCATCTGGAGATACTGTCTATCTTTACGCAGGTAACTATGAAGAATTTTTTCCACTAACAGTTCCAAAAGGAGTTACTGTTCAAGGAGAATCAATAAGAGGAGTTAAAGTTTATCCTCACACAAGTAATAATGATAAAGACGCATTCTTATTAAACGGCGAAACTACTGTTGAAAATTTGACAGTATCAGACTTTTATTATAACAGTACCAATGATACTGGATATGCTTTTAGATTTGCCAACAACTTTCAAGTTGATACTAGAAGTCCTTATGTTAGAAATATTTCAGTGCTTACAAAATCAGATAGCAGTTTTGAAAGTGCTGGTAGAGGAGCTCTTGTTGACGGAAGTGTAGCAACACAATACAGCAAAGAAGCAAGCATGTTATTTCATAGTGTAACATTTATTACACCAGGTAGCATTGCTCTTTATATGAAAAACGGTGTTAGAGTAGAATGGCTCAATAGTTTTACATACTTTGCCAGCAGGGGCTTGTATGCTCAAAACGGCCCGTTTGGTAGATTAACACCAGATGGAAGCACAATAAAATATGGTGCTGAATTGCGTTCAATTGGATCAGCAAACGTTTACGGAAATGTAGGAGCAGAAGCTGACGGTAATGAATGTTTAATGTACTTGATACAACATAATTTTGCTTACATAGGTGCTGGAACAGATGTAGAAAATGATCCTAATTTAGTTACACAAAATACTGAAACTATTGAAGTAAACAGTGGTAAAATTTATTATCAAAGTGTTGATCAGGATGGCGACTTTAGAGTTGGTGAAGCATTTACAGTTGATCAAAGTAGTGGATTTATTACAGCAAACGGCCTCGGCGGAAATGTAGGTGGTATAACAACTGTAAGTTTCAGTGACGGGATTAATAATACTGAAATTGATGCTTCACAGGTCAGCACAGGAAATATACAATTAACACAGAACAATATCAATACCGTAGGCGGTGACTTAAATGTAACGCCATCAAGCGGACAAACAACATTAGATAGTGATGTTGATATTGAAAAAAGTCTTACAGTTGACGGCGACATGGTTGTTAACGGAGCAGTTTCTTTTGGTGATAGCAGTCAGCAAGGAGGAGGATCACAGATTAGTTTTGATGCTCCGATCAGCATCGATCTCGAACCAACATTTGATAAATCATACAATCTTGGTAATGAGACTGATAGTTGGAAAGATATCTATACTGCGCGATACGCCGGCGAGAATATCGAAGTATTTCAAAATAGAATTACAACCACTATATCTAGCAGTAACTTAGAACTAGAAGCCGCAGGAACAGGCATTGTACAATTTTTAAGTCCTGTTGAAGTAGCAAACAATTTAACTTTTGGAAATATAAATTTTCAAGATATTGATATAACCGGCACACTAACACATACTGGAAATACAAATCTAGTAGGAAATAAAACAGTAAGTGGAAACTATACACTTTCAGGATTTTTATCGCTAAACGATGATCTAGTACCGTTTGACGATATTAAGATAGCCGGAAATAAAATTACTACTACAAAGTCTAACAGCAGTTTAGAACTAATAGCAAACGGTACTGGAAAACTTTATGTTGAAAATAATAATGTACAATTGGGTCAAGATCTAACTGTTGGAGAAATTACCACAACGTCAGACATTATATCAAATAGTGTTACGTCAGAAGAATTTTACACAGAAGGCCTTTATATACATCAGAATAATATTTTTGCTACAAGTAATAGTGATATAGAATTAAGAACAAACTCAACAACAGATATACTGCCTTTATCTATAACTTCTACAGCAACTATATCAAGATTTGAATTCCAGCCTGGCAGTAATTATAATTCCCCTGACGCATTTCAGCCATCGGTAATTTTGCAACTAGATACAGCCTTTTGGGATATTAGCGCACAGTCATTCCCGCAATATTTAAAAGGTACAAACACAGTTAACGGAGAGTACTTTTTAATTAAAATTGATAATCCAACACCTGGCGCACCTGGTCAGTACATTTATGATGTAACACAGCATGTTTCTTCATCGTCTACATCTGTTACTATTAATCAAAGCGATAATTTTGATCTTATACTCGGTGCCGTAATAATTGAAGTTGGAGGTCCGATTGCTCCTATTGTTCTAGATGAAAATGTTGAAATTACAAATGATTTAACAGCAATTACTAACTCGTCTTTAAACTTTAAAGACACTTCGATATTAGGTTTGTTTAGTGTAACAGGACCTATTAACTTAACTGAAAATTCTTTAGTACAAGGAAATTTTAACTTAACTGGATACATTGATACTAGTGCGTTACATTTAGATAATATTAAAATTGATACTAATGTAATCACGACAACAGAATCAAACAGCGATTTAGAATTAAGTGCTAACGGAACCGGTAAAGTTATCACTGAAGAACGAGTTACAGTTGAAAATACTATTGACATTAAAGGTGCGTTAGATTTCCAATCACTAACAGCAATTAACAGTGTTAGTTCACAAGAGTTCTTTACAGATCAAATAAAAATTAGAGAAAATTACATTACTACAATAAGCAGTAATGGTGATTTAGAACTACGTGCTAGCGGCACTGGTAAGATTATAGTGAGTGAAACAGATGTACAAATTGATACTAATTTAACTGTTAATAAAGATACTACACTAAATGACACATCTATCACAGGAACTCTTACACATACTGGAACAAGAACTGAATCTGGAACTTATACAAATAATGGAAATTTAATAGTATCTAATGATGTAAGTATTAATGGTTATTTACAGGGCGATAATGTAAGGTTTGAAACAAATTATATTAGTTCAACTGAGTCAGATAGCAATCTAGAACTACGTGCTAACGGAACAGGAAACGTTTTAGTAAATGACACCAACGTTAATATAACAGAAAGTTTAACGGTTGTTAATGACATTTTTACAACTAACGCTACTATTACTAATACATTACAATTTGATAGATTAGAACAAAATGAAATTATTTTAGACAATAATTTTATCACAACGTCAACATCAAATACAGATTTAGAACTACGTGCTAGTGGTTCAGGTTTAGTATTAGTTGAAGATTCAGTTAATGTGTCTGAAAATTTGAATGTTACAGGTACACTATATGGTAACATAGTTACTGCTAATGATACCGTTTCGTTAAATTCAGTTACACATAACAGCGGCACATTAACTAGAAACGGCACAACAACATTAAGCAATGCCTTAACTGTAAATGATAACGTACAGTTTGAAAACATTAAAATTGATGATAATGTAATTACTACAACTGAATCAAATAGTGATTTAGAATTACGTGCCGCAGGCACAGGCGAAGTATTAATTGATACAGATGTAACTGTTAATAAAAATATTACTGTACTTGGTGACACAACACTCGCTGGCGACTTTACAGTTTCGTCAATAGTGTTTAATAGTATTAGTGACGGCGACATTTTAATCGACGACAATTTTATTACTACTACACTTTCAAACAGCAATTTAGATCTTAGAGCAAACGGCGCAGGTATAATTTACCTCGATAGTAATGATATACAAGTTGATGAAAACTTTACTGTTAATCGTATTACTGATTTATTAGATACTGACATTACCGGAGTATTAACACACACTGGCAACGCTACTCATAATGGCAATTACACAAACAATGGCGAAGTATTATCAACAGGAAATTTTGTAACACAAGATAATATAAAGTTTTCAAATATTGAAATATTAAACAACACTGTTAGAACAACCGTTTCAAACAGCGATTTAGAATTCAGAGCAGACGGTCTAGGCAAAGTAGTTTTTGATAATGATACTTTATTAAATTTAGATCTTAATGTTGTTGGAACATTTAATTCTAAAGATGTAATAATAACAGGAACAATAGAAGCACCTACTTTTCAAACCTCAGATGATTTAAGAATTAGTGGAGATACAATTTCTACAACTGTAAGTAATAGTAATGTTCACTTACGTGCTTTAACAGAAGTACAAACAGATAATATTTTATTCGATGAAAATGTAATAAAATCAAAGCAACTTAACCAAGATATAGTATTAAAGCCTGCGGAAAATTTAGATGTTAGTACATCAGGACCTCAAGGATATACGGCATCTTTACCTATAACAGGTTCGATGTATTTGGCAGCAGGAGCAGATTACAGTTTAACTGAAGATAGATTATTAGGTATCACAAGCCAAGATATGCGTGACTGGGCAAATTCGTATAACGGACAAACAGTTACTATCGATTTAACTGGTCAGTCAAGTGGTACAGCACAAATTACTGGTACACTAGTTTATACTTCAGGCGACTCTTACCTAGCAGTAACACCAAATACTCTTCCATCTGGAATGACTTTTCAAAATTATGATGTAACAGGTTTAACACCAAACTCAGCAACTCCTGGAACTACAAACTTTATACTTCCTAAAGGCACAACTGCTCAATCAACCACCATTGACGGTATGATTAGATTTGATACTGATCTTAACAAATTTACTGGTCATATGGCCGGAGTAAAGCCGTTTGGCGGAGTATATTCAGCAGATAGGCGCACAAATGTTACAGTATCAGAAAGTAGATTTTTTAAAGATAACCAGACAATTAACTTCCAAAACAACAATATACAAACAGGATACATTGATTCGAGAGGAATTAATGTAGTAGGACTTACTGTTGACAATTTAACATTTAATAGCAATACTATTTCTAGTTTAAATGACAGTGATATTAATCTTTTACCTAATGGAACAGGTGATGTGATACTCGACGACACTATCGTACGAGGGAGTGAATTTGAAAATCAAAGTGCTACTGATCCAATGACACTTGCTACAACACAAAACGGTTATGTTAAATTTAATTCAAAAACAGCAGTAGTTGTACCTTCAGGAACTACAGCACAACAGCCATCTAATCCTGAAGTTGGCGAAATACGATATAATATTGAATCAGGAAGTCCAGAAGTATATAACGGGTCTGTATGGGCAACTTGGGCTGGACAAAGTGTTACAGCAACCGAAGATGAAATTGACGAGATCTCAAACATTTTTGCTATCCTTTTAGGATAAATCCTTCAAACAGCTAAATAGTATTACAAACTGTGGTAAACCCGCAATGTAAGGTGGTTATCCGTGAAAGTCGGAAGTTAGGAGAGCGAAGTTGAGCCAATTAGGTCGTATTTCAGGTCCGCTCTTGAAGGCTAACCTTCTGCGTAATGGCGTAGATTTAGCGTTTGAGAATGACCTACTATACTTAGATGTAAACAATGGAAGAGTTGGAATACAAACCAGCACACCAACCCACGACTTACAAGTTGTAGGCACAACACGAACTACTAACTTAGAGGTTACTAATTCAGTAAACCTTTCAAACTTTACAATTTCAAACAATTCAATTTCAAATGACGCAGGCGATATTACATTCCAGTCACCTGTAATAATTAATAACGAATTAACTTTCGACGACATGAGAATATTTGATAATGTCATCGAAACTACCACATCAAATGCTGATTTAGAAATACGAACAAGCGGCACAGGAATAATTGATTTACAATCAGATGTTCTTGTAGGTGGCAATCTTCATGTAAACGGAAATATCACAGCAGACGGAACTATTGGTTTAGGTGACAGCGCAAGTGATATTATTAACTTCAATGCTAAGATAGCAAGCGATCTTATTCCTTCTGAGAATGATAGATGGACTATAGGTAAAGATCCTGATGATTCGACCAATACACGTTGGAACGACCTGTGGGCAGTAAACTTATACGCAGATTCAGTATTTTCAGCGAATATTATAATTGACGGTATTAATTTAGCAACTCGTCCTGGAAACACTTATTACGTAAGTGTTAACGGTAGTGACTTAAACAATACCGGTACACATCAAAACGATCCTGTAGAGAGCATAAGTTATGCGTTAAGTCAAGCATCATCAGGAGATACTATATGGATCTATCCAGGAACATATATAGAAACATTTCCACTAACAATACCTGTAGGTGTAACAGTACGAGGTACTGGAATACGATCTGTAACAATTCAACCTACTGCGGCCACAAGAAATAAAAACTGTTTTGAAATGAACGGCGAAACTACTGTTGAAGATGTAACTGTAGCTAATTTTGAATATGACAATATTAATGATACAGGATATGCTTTTGTATTTGCTAATAGTATTACAGTAACAAGCCGTTCGCCGTATGTTAGAAACATTACTGTAACAACAAAAGGAAGTACAGTAAGGCTTGGTACAAATCCACCAGAAGATCCTTTAGGATTTAACGCAGGCGATGCTGGCCGCGGCGCCAAAATTGATGGTAGTTTAGCAACAGCTTCAAGTAAAGAAGCAACTATGCTGTTCCATTCAGCAACATTTATTACACCGGGTGTAGATGCTATCACAGCAACTAACGGAACACGAGTTGAATGGCTGAATAGTTTTACGTACTACGCAAATAAAGGTATGAATTTACTAAGCGGAACCAGTGGATTCAGCGGTGACGGAAAAACAAGAGTTAAAATTTCGAACACAACTGGCACGTTTGCTGTAAATGATACACTAACATATTATGATGTTGACGGAACTACAGTACTAGCACAAGGCACTATTGAAAGTATTAGTGGTGACTTCTACAACATCGATGGAAAGGTAATTGGGTTTGAAACACTTGAAGATCGATCTGGTAAAACAGGAACTGCTTTTGGTGATGCGCAATTAGATACTGCTCAAGTAAAGTTTGGAACTTCAAGCCTTTTACTAGACGGAACTGGAGATTATGTAGGGTACAGCACACAGCCAGACTTTGGGTTTGGAACTGGAGACTTTACTTTTGAGACATTTGTTAGATTCAGTGCTCTTGCTATTGATCAAACAATTTTTGATTTTAGAAACGGAGCCGACGGCGACACAGCTCCAGTCCTAAGACTAAACACATCAAACCAACTTGAATTTGCTCCTGCTGACACTGTACAGATTACAGGAACAGCACTAACATCGGGTGTTTGGCATCATGTTGCTATTTCTAGATCGAGCGGATCGACAAAACTTTTTGTAAATGGGTCTCAACAAGGCACAACTTATTCTGATTCAAACGACTATGGAAGCAGTAAGCCTTTAACACTTGGTTCCAAGCACAGTGGAAGTAATTATCTTAACGGTCATTTAGATGATGTAAGAGTTAGTAACATTGCCAGATACACAGGAACATTTGCGGCGCCAGGCGCGGCGTTTACTAGTGACACTAATACTGTATTACTTTTACATGCTAACGGTGCTGACGGAACAACACTTATAATTGATGACGGTGTAACTACACAAGATATTAGAACTACTAGCGGTGGATCAGCAACTAAAATAGATTTTGCTAACTATTCAGACTTTGGTGTTGAAGTTCGATCAATTGGTTCGGCTAATGTCTACGGTAACTACGGAGTTTACGGCGACGGCGATGGGGTCATCGCTTATCTAATAGGTCATAACCTTGCTTATATTGGTACAGGAAAGTCAAGCGAAAATGATGACACACAAGTAATACAAGCAAATGAAATAACCGAACTTAACAGAGCTAAAATTTTATATTCAACTGTTGACCAAAGCGGCGATTTTAGAGTAGGTGATAATTTTTATGTTAATCAAAGAACAGGTGAAGTAAGTTTTTCAAACAGTGAACTTGATGTAACAGGAAGTTTAACATTTACTTCAGGTGGCAACACAACATTTATTGATGCTACTAGAATTGATACTGGTAATTTAAGACTAAGTGGAAATACTGTTTCTAGTACAACAGGTGATATAAATGTAAATCCTTATTCAGATCAATTAAATTTAAACAGCGATGTAACAGTTACTGGCGATCTTAATATTACACAAGACGCAAATATTGGCGGTAACTTAGTACTTGTTGGTGATATTATTCTTAGTGCTAAAGTCGATTCTGATATTATTCCAAGTTTAGATGATACTTATAATTTAGGTTCTCCTACTAATCAGTGGAAAGATGTTTATGCTTCTAGATTATTAACTGAAAATATAGAGATTGATAATAATAAAATTAGGACACTAGATTCTGATAGTAATTTAGATATTGAAGCGGCTGGTAATGGTTCGATTAATATTGAAAATAACGATCTTGTAGCAACTCAAGATGTAACTGTTCAAGGTAATACAACATTATCGAATACAACTATTAATGGATCACTGACTCAAACAGGCGATCAAACTATAACAGGCAATGTAACACAAACAGGCGGCCTAACAGTTGATGGTGAATTTAGCGCAGGGGATCTTAAGTTAGATGCCATAGAAATTGTAGGCAATAAAATAAGAACAACTGAAAGTAATGCTGATTTAGAATTAGAAGCATCAGGATCAGGTATTATTTCATTGCCAACTAATGATGTACAGTTTGATAAAAACTTAACTGTACTAGGAATTTCTAATCTACCAACTATTAATAACAGTCATGTTATTACTTCTGGAGAATTTCTAACTACATCATTAAGAATACATGGTAATGTTATTAAAAATACAGTATCAAATGATTCTATTTTAATCAGAACACAAGGCACAGGAAATATTGTACTTGATTCTAGCAATGTTGAAGTTACAAATGATCTAACAGTTAATGGTGACACTGCTCTTACAAAGACAGACATTACCGGAGCATTAAATGTTACTGGCAATTCTACGTTAATAGGTGATATTACACAAACAGGATCGTTAACTGTAAGTGAAAATATTGACTTAGGTGGATATTTACAGCTAGACAATATTAGAATTGATACAAACTATATTACAACTACAGATTCAAATAGTGATTTAGAATTAAGAGCCAGCGGAACAGGACAAGTTTTATTTCCTAGCAGTAATGTTTTAATTAATAATGATTTAGAAGTTAATGGAAGTATTGTAACAAGTAATTTGAGTGTTACTGGCAGTATCATTGCTCCATCTTTTGACAGTGGCGATATATTAATCGAAAATAATGTTGTTACTACAACATTATCTAATAGTGATTTAGAATTACGTGCTAATGGCACAGGCGAAATACTTGTTTCAAATAACGATGTTCAAATTGATAATGATTTGAATGTTGACGGAATCACAAGTCTTAAATTAACTGAGATTAATGGAACACTTACACATGTTGGTGATACAACACAAACAGGAAACTTTAATTTAACCGGTGCGTTTAATCAAACAGGCGACTTTACAACAAGCGGTTATATTGATTTACCTGATTTATTAATTGAAACAAACTTTATCTCAACAAAAACCAGTAACAGTAATTTAGAATTACGTGCTAACGGTACAGGTAAGGTAATTGTTCCAAATAACGATGTTGAATTTGGACAAGACCTGACAGTAACTGGAGATATTACTGCTAGTGATATTAATATTACAGGGATTTTAAGTGCTCCAGTAATTTCAAACGGTAACATTGAACTAGATAATAATGTAATTACTACAACTGAATCAAATAGTGATTTAGAGTTACGTGCTAATGGCACAGGTACTGTGTTAATTCCTGAAAACGATCTCGAAGTAACACAAGACTTAACTGTTGATCAAAATACAACTGTTGAGACATTAACAGCCAATAGTTTATTAGTTAATGGTAATATTGTTCAAACAGGAAATTACACACAAACTAACGGAACACAAACACTTAACGGTCAATTAACTGTTAATGATAAAGCACAATTTGAAGAAATTCAAATTAATACTAACTTTATTACTACAACTACAACAAACGCTGACTTAGAGTTACGTGCCGCTGGTACTGGACAAGTAATTGTTCCAAATAATGATGTTACTATTACACAAAATTTAACCATTGGCGGAAATATTACAGCAAATGGTATTACTGTTGAAGATGATTTACAAGCAGATGTAATTAATAACGGTGATATTGAGATTGCCGGTAACTTAATTACTACAACTTTAAGTAACAGTAACTTAGAATTAAGAGCAAACGGCGCAGGAGTTGTATTAATTCCTGAGAATGATGTACAAATTGATAATGATTTAGAAGTTAATGGAATAACTTCACTTAACGATACTAATATTACTGGAGTATTAACACATACTGGTAGTACTACACAGAATGGTACTACTACAATTAATGGTGACATCCTTATAAATGGTGATGCCACTATCGATGGTTTTGCTCAATTCTCTAATGTTAGGATTGAAACTAATTATATTTCTTCAACAGTTACTAACGATAATTTAAATCTAGTAGCAATAGGAACAGGCAAAGTAGCGGTACCAAGTAATGATGTTGAGATAAAGCAAGACTTAGAAGTAGTTGGTACAGCAACATTATCTGATTTAATTGCTTCTGGTACAGTAACAGCAGATAGATTTGAAACATCTGACTTAGCAATTCATGGAAACTTAATTGAAAATACATCAGGATCTATTGTATTAAGCGCAAGCGGTACTGGATCAATCGAACTTGAACAAATTCTAGTCGACGACAATGTAATCAGCACTACTGGAAGCAATGACTTAATACTTCAACCTAACGGAACTGGCGATGTAGTAGTTAATGCGACATCAAGTGTAGTGTTACCAAGCGGAACTACACTTCAACGTCCAACAGGACAACAGGGTATGATCAGATTTAACACTGATTTTAACGGTTATGAAGGGTATGATGGAACACAATGGCGTAGATTAGATGGTGTATACGATCTAGACCAAAATACATATATTACTGCTGAACTAAATCCTGGAACAAATGATAATATTATAAGATTTTATGTCAACGGAGCTCTTGCTGCAACACTAGATCAACAGCAATTAACCGCTAACTTGTTAAATGTTGACGATATTGAAGTTGACGGGAACACTATTAGTACAATTACTACGAATGAGGATATTGTATTTGCTCCAAACGGCACAGGAAGCACTAAAATAGGAAATTTTGCCTTTAAAGATAATACGATAACTAATACTGTAGTTGATAGTGTCACAGTTTTTAATCAAACAGGCGTTAATGGCTACTTCAAAATTGATGGAACAAACGGTTTAGTAATTCCAACAGGGCAAGATAGCGAACGAGGTGCTCTTGCTGAACTTGGCATGATACGTTTCAACACAACAGACAACCGTGTTGAAATTTATAATGGAACACAATGGATATCTGTAGCAGGCGCAGGCGGCGGTGTTACGATTACAGAGGCAGAAGACCTGTCAATTAGAAACGCACTAATTTTTGGATAAAGAGATATGGCAACATTTTTTAGAAATAAAGTTATTAACGGACTAGGAACTACACCTACTACTATTGCTGATAGTACACAAACAAGTAGAATTACTGTTATTGGTTTGAGTATTTGTAACGTAGTTGATCATGTTGTTAAAGCAAGTGTTGAACTTTCAGATTCATCTAGTTCTCAAGGTTATTACATTAAGGATGTAATCATACCAGTAGGACAAAGTTTAAGAGTTGTTAACGGTGGAGAAAAACTAGTGTTAGCAGAAAGTAATATTTTAACAGCAACTTGCGACACCGAAGGCGGTGTTGATGTTATATCTAGTTACGTTGAAATTGTATAGGAGATAAGAAATGGCTGGCAATTCATATGTAGGATCTTTTAGCACAGGAGATATCCTAGGAGATGGTGTTCCAAGATACTTTTATGGTATTAGAAGAGACGAAGATGGCGATTTATTCTTTGTAAGAATTGATCAAATGTTACCTAACGAAGCTGTAACAATTAATGAATCAGGGTTACCTGAAGACAATTACGAAGACTTTGAAGCAGGCGTAGATTTTTTTGAAGGAAGAGATGTTAATCACGAGTTGACATATAAAAATTTAAAGTATGAGCAGTATAGATGGGATGCTCGTCCGGTGTTTTATTACATTGACGATGAAGGCAACTTAACACTAAGAGTCAACGAAGGATATGACTATCCTACAGGGCTATAAATATACTAGTAAAATGAAATAGGGATTGAAATGGGTGAGTTTACATTAAGTCGAATTAGGTTTAGATGGATCGGAGAATGGTCTGGTTCAACTGACTATGCTAAAGATGACATTGTTGAGTATGATGGCAAAGTTTATACTTGTCTTGACAAACATACTTCAAGAGATTACTTTTATGACGATCTACTTAACGATGATAATACAACAATTCCTCCAACACCGGATCCTTATTGGAAACTGACCATTGATGGTAGGACTTGGAAAGGTTCTTGGACTGAGTCAACACCTTATAATTTAGGAAATATTGTAAAATATAACGGTATTGTTTATATTTGTGTATCACAACATACCTCCGGTTTAGCGTTAGAATCTAGTATCGCTAACTGGAGAGTTCATTCTTTCCAGGATATGTGGAAAGGTGCTTGGGAACCTCAAACATTTTTTAGTGTAGGCGATGTAGTTATCTATGGAGGCATTTTATATAGAGCAGTCGTTGCCCACACAAGTGGTAACACTGAAAACGGATTAGAAGCAAATCAGCTATCATGGGAAATTGTTGCTAAGAATGACAGATGGAAAAACCAATGGCTTCCAGAAACAAAATATATTGAAAATGATATTGTAAGATACGGCGGTATTACTTATAGATGTAATGCTGCACACACGTCTGCTCTAGATACCACATTAGGTTTAGAAGAAGATCAAGTCAACTGGGATGTGTTACTTGATAACATTGATTATAAAGGAACATGGCAACCAGAGGATACATCTGTTATTCCGGCTGTTCCTGGAACAAGATACAAACTTAGAGACATTGTAAAGTATGGCGCTAGCTTATGGATAGCACTAAGGGGTCACACTTCAACTGATACATTTGACGATGTGCTAGATTGGAAGATTTGGGTACCTGGTTTAGAATTTGAAGAAGATGAATGGGATGCTTCAACATCATATCAACTAGGCGACATTGTAAGATATGGCGGTTACATTTATTCTGCGAATAGGAATAATATTAATGCTGTTCCTAGTCAACAAAGTGACGATAGTACAATTGGTGATTGGAAACTGCTCAACTATGGATATAGAGTAGTTGAGGGCGGCGAATGGTCACCGTCAGGAAGTTATCTAGTAGGCGATGTTGTAAGACGCCAAGGGCAAGTTTATACTGCTATTGCTGATAATACAACTGATCCTAATAATGCTCCAGACGATTGGGAATTAACTATTCCCGGAGAAAAATATCAGAAGGAATGGATTCTTGGCCAAGACTACGCCATAGGTGACGTAGTTGTTTTTGATGGTGTTACTTATAGATGTATTCAGCAACACGTAGCAATTTTAAATCGAAGACCTGATAATGATTATGATGAAAACTTTTGGACTACACTTATTGTAGGTGACAAAGGAAACAGATTAAGATACAAAGGCGATATTAAAACATTTGGATTAACTGAAGACGGTTCAACTATTGGTACTAAAAGGGTTCCAATTGGCGATGCTGGACAAGTAGTACAAATAAATGCTGACGGCGAGCCTGTTTGGGAAACACTTAACGAAGGACCAAAAGTTTTTTATGTAGGTACCGACGGTACTGATACAACAAGTAGTGGACAAACACTTGAAACTCCATTTAGAACTGTAAAATTTGCTACTGATTACATTCAAGCAGACTTAGCAAATAGAGCTCCTGCTACATTGTTTATTAAAGCAGGAGTGTATAGAGAAATATTACCAATTAAAGTTCCAAGAGATGTTGCTGTAGTTGGTGAAGAACTAAGAAGTACGGTAATTGAACCATTGGTTGATCCGGACAACACTATATCTAATCCTTCATTTAATGCGCTTCTTCCTGAAGATCCAATTACAAATCCTAAGACTTTAGCGGCACCTTTAGATTATAGAGCAACTGATATGTTCTGGGTCAATAATGGCACAGGCATTAGAAATATGACCCTTAGAGGAAAAGTAGGACAGCTTGGCGATATTAATGAATACTTAACAAGACGACCCAATGGCGGCTCTTATGTATCACTTGATCCAGGAAGCGGTCCTAGTGATCAATCTGTTTGGATTATAAACAAGTCTTGCTATGTACAAAACGTAACAACATTTGGAGACGGATGTGTAGGATTAAAGATCGACGGATCGTTACACGATGGGGGTAATAGATCTATTGTTGCTAACGACTTTACACAGATCTGTTCCGACGGTATTGGTGTTTGGTGTACTAACAAAGGACTAACAGAACTTGTTTCGGTGTTCTCTTATTATGCTCATATTGGATACCTTTCAGAAAACGGCGGCAAGATTCGTGCTACAAACGGAAACAGTTCTTACGGTGATTACGGTTGCGCGGCAGAAGGTGTTGATGTTGACGAATCTCCGATTAGTGGTGTGCTTGATAACAGAAATCAAGAAGCTATTGTGTTTAGTGCGTTTGTTGGTGAGCAAGGAAATGAAATACTCAGAATGGAATACGAACATGCTGGTGAAAATTATACATCAGCAAACTATAATATTGTAGGTTCTGGTTCTAACGCAAGTGTAGTTGGTGACGAAATACGAGATGGCGCTCTATTCAATCTCAGATTAAGAGACCCTCAAGATTCAACAGGAACATTAGGCGGCCAAGGATTAATTAACACAGGTAATAACGCTCAAGGTGGCGATCAATATAGTATTGTTATTGCTTCAAACGATGATAACGATATTAGTGTATACGAAGGTTGCAGAATCATTATTACATCAGGTACAGGTGTAGGACAGTATGGATATATAACAGGTTACACCTTGGCAAGTAAAACTGTTACAGTATCAAATGAGAGAACTGGAGAAATTGGCTGGGGCCATATCAATGAAGGAACACCAATTGAAGCGGCTCTAACTCCTAGTACAGTATATCGTATTGAGCCTAGAGTAACATTTAGTCCTCCTCCGACAACTGTTGACTTTAGTTTAAATATTTCATTACAAGCTAATTTTATTGACGCAGTGTCTGGAAACGATTATCTAGTTGCGTTAGCATCTGATAGAAATGTTACATCGTATGATGGTACACAGTGGACCGATTCACTTCTTTCAGGAACTTGGAATCCTAATAGATTAGGGTTTGGTAATGGCTACTTTTTAGCGATCGGTGACGGTGACGAAGTACAACACAGTATTGACGGTGTAAACTGGTCGGCATATACAAAACCAAGTGTTGCCGATCATAGTGGCCTAGCTTATGGAAACGGTAAATGGGTTGCTGTTGAAAGTTCAGGCACAGGCGCAATATACAGTACTAATAACGGAATTAATTGGTCATCGACTACACTACCTACATCAGGAGCATGGGTTGGCCTAGCACACGGCAGTGGCAAATTTGTCGCAATCGCAAGCGATACTAATACGGTTGCTGTTGCTGACGATGATACATTAACATGGACGACTGCTACTATTCCTGGGTTCCAAGATTCAACACAGCCACTATGGAGTGATATTACTTACGGTAACGGAAGATTTGTTGCTGTATCTAATGATAGAGAAGCAGTAGCGTACAGTTTAGATGGAACAAACTGGTATCTTACTGAACTACCGTTTGATGCTGATTATCGAAGAGTATCATACGCTCAAGGTGTATTCATGGCGTTTAGCTCGTCAGGTGGCAATGACAGCAGAATTAGTATCAGTGACGGCGGATTTGTTTGGACAGAACTTTCAACAGGATTTAGTAATCCACAGGCTTGTGGAGCATACTACAAGGGAACATGGTATATATTTGACGACGGTACTACGCAAATTGTTACAACAATAGAAACAGGAGCGAGGGCATTAGGCCGTGTTGTCATTCAAGGAAGTCAGCTTGATAACTTTAAAATTTGGGAGCCTGGTTCAGGATACGATACTGCTCCAACACTAACATTTACTGATCCAAATATTACAGAATTACCTAATTTTGAACTAAGAATGGGTAATGGAGTTTTAGCTAATCCAACATTCGTTAATAGAGGCATTGGATACAAATCCTCTACAACAAAGGTAACAGTTACCGGCGATGGTTTTGCTGAGATATATCCTCTCGGAAGAGACATTTTCTTGACCGATTTAACAAGAGTACCAAGAACAGGTGCTAACCTTGTACTTGATAGAATTGTTTGGACAGTTGACTCGCAAGTAACATCTGCTAGTTGGGTTGATATTGCTTATGGCAAAAATAGATATGTTGCTGTAGGATCTTCAACAACTACAATCTATAGCACTAACGGTTTAAACTGGTTGCCAGCATCTGCTGACTTACCAAATAACCAAGATTGGAATTGTATACAGTTTGGACAAGATAATTTTGTTGCTTTGGCTGATGGTACAGCACTAGGGGCATACAGTACTAACGGTGAAAACTGGACATCTATGGCTGTTCCTTATGCGTTTTATAGAGATATTGCTTATGGATCAGGAACATTTGTTGCTGTAGGGTATAATTCAAGTTCCGCAAGTGTTAGTAAAGATGACGGAGTGACATGGACAGCAGAAAATTTAGGTTCAACATCGGATTGGGCATCCGTAGCATTTGGTAATAATAAGTTTATAATTGTTAAAAATAATTCAGATGTATTTCTTGAAAGCAGTGACGGCCTTTCATGGACAGCTGGCCAATTACCAGCAGTAGGTGATTGGAGTAGAATTGAATTTGGAGGAAACAAATTTGTAATTACCGCAGATAATTCAAATGTAAGTTATGTTACTAACGATAATGGAGTAACATGGATTTCAGCTTCAATGGGAAGTACTGCTTCGTGGGATAAGCTAACATTTAGTAATAATAGATTTTTAGCGGCAAGTAGTGGCAGTAACGATATAGTATCGTCATCCGATGGTATAACATGGAAACCTAGACTAGGGTATCCTTTAACGCAGACAGGCGCACTTGGTTCCGGAGGCCAGTTCTATTCAGTGTTAGATGATACAACAACTGCTAGAGCTAATGACGGTACCGAAGAAGAAATTTATAAAGTTCTTACTATTACAAATGTTCAATCTTCAGGAAATCCGATAAGATATAAAGCAGATATCACAGTAAGTCCTGAATTTACAAGAGTAACAGGGCCCGAACACGGGATTGCAATTGAGATTAGAGAAAAGTATTCTCAGGTTCGATTAACAGGACACGACTTCTTGGAAATTGGTACTGGTAACTTTACAGAAACAAACTATCCAAACACTAATTTAACTAACTTAGCACCATTTAATGAAGTTAGTTTCTTAGGTGGCGGCCGAGTATTTTATGCTTCAACTGACCAGGATGGTAACTTTAGAGTTGGTGAATTATTTGCTGTTGAGCAGGCAACTGGTATTGTTACTATTAGTGCTGATTACTTCGATCTTCAAGGGTTATCAGAACTACAATTAGGTGGAATTCAGGTAGGAGGAACCGGCGTTGTAATTAGAGAATTCAGTATTGATGCTACATTTGCAGCTGATTCTAATAACGTTGTACCGACACAAAAAGCAATTAAAGCGTACATCGAAAGACGTATTTCCGGCGGTGGATCAAACGCTTCTACAGGTACTATTGTATCAGGTACAGTAGCACTTGGCGGCCCGAACAGAATTTACAGTGTAGTAAATGAAGAAGTGGAAATACAAACTGTTGCTAACATAACAGGCGGAATTGATGGCTGGCTACTAGCTCATTCATTCTTCTGCGATAGTTTTGATAGTGGACTTGATCAACAAGAAATTGGAAGGGATCTAGCATAAAGTGTTCATATTAAGATTGCGTATAAATACAGTAGCTTCAAAGATAATCGGAGTATTAAATGGCTGAATTTAGATTAGGACGAATTAAATTTATTTGGAAAGGCGACTGGGTAGCAGGTACTCAGTACGTTAAAGATGACGTTGTACGAGTTAGCGGTAAGGTGTACGTTTGTACCATCAGCCATACAGCAGATCCAGATTTCAATGTAGACGCAGATTATGTTCCACCAAAATGGAACTTAATGGGCGATGGTCAGGAATGGCGCGGCGACTGGGACAACAATGTCACTTATTATAAAAATGATTTAGTTAAGTACGGCGGCAATGTTTATCTTTGCTTGATTGGACACGTATCGGCAGCCACAGATACACTAGGTCTTGAAGTTGATTATGTTATTCCTGGACAAGATAGTACGCTTTCAAAATGGGATTTATTTGCTGAGTCTTTCGACTGGCAAAGTGACTGGCAAGCAAACTACAGATATAAACTAAACGACACAGTTAAGTATGGCGGTAATGTTTATCTTTGTAATACAGGACACACATCAGCGGCAACTATTACTTTCGGACTTGAAGGTTTAGGATTAGTTACTCCAGGTGTTGCTGAAGATTTAGCTAAATGGGATTTGTACACAGAAGGCTTTGATTGGAAAGCAGACTGGGCACCGACTACAAGATATAAAATTAATGACGTAGTAAAGTTTGGCGGAACATTATATATTTGTAATGAAGGTCACACAGCAGGCGCTGACTTTATAGACGGACTCGAAGCAGACCAAAGTAAATGGGATTATTTTAATCAAGGAATTGAATACAAAGAAGATTGGGATAACAGCGCAGGCATCAACTACAAAGTTAATGATGTTGTTAAGTATGGCGCTGGCCTTTGGATTTGTTTAGCAAAACACCAAACTAGTGGTTCAAGAACTTTTGAACAAGATGAAGATTCAGGATATTGGGCACAGTTTGTAGAAGGTTTTGAATTTGATAACAGCTGGAATGTTTCGACTGTTTATCAACCAGGCGATGTAGTAACATATGGCGGTTATGCTTATATTGCTACAGAAAATCATTCAGGAATTAAACCAACAGATCCTGTAGACGGTAACGCAAATTGGGATCTTTATCAAACAGGATTTAAGCTACAAAATGATTGGTCTATTGGAACTGATTATAAAGTAGGTGATGTAGTAAGGGTAAATGGTTACACTTATCTAGCAATAGCAGATAGTCCATCATTACCAGCAACAGTTACAGCAACATTATCAGCAACAGATAGATTTACATGTACAACAACTGCTGACATGACAGTAGGAATGGCAGTAAACTTTACAGGCACAGTATTTGGCGGAGTTCAAGTAGGAGTAACATACTACATAGAATCAATTCCGTCAGCAACAGAATTTAGAATCAGCGCCGAGCAAGGTGGAGCATTATTTGAAGTTCCGACAGATTCGGGTACGATGACTGTTACGGTTGCGGCCAAACCACCAAACACAGCGTACTGGGAAAGATTAAACAGCGGCTTCCGTTGGTTAGGTCAATGGCAAGATGATTATGATTATGTACTAGGCGATGTAACAAGATACGGTAACAGCAGTTATGTTTGTGTACTTTCACATCACTCACAAGAAGATAGTGATAGTTCACTTTCACAAGGTTCATTAGACAGTAGACCAGACCAAGACTTAAATGGTACATATTGGAACTTGTTAGCCGCAGGTGACGAAAACAACGTACTAACAACTACAGGTGACTTAGTTGTATACAGCGGTGCTGGCCCAACAAGATTGGCCGCAGGCGATACAGGACAAACACTTGTTGTAAGTTCTACAGGAATTCCTGAATGGAAATATTGGGGCGAAATTGATCAACTATATTATGTAGGTACAGATGGTGTTGATGCTCCTGCTCCAGACAGAGGCATTACTAGCGATAGACCATTTAAAACTATTAGATATGCCGCAGAGCAAATTGAAAACGGTCTAAGACATCCTGATGCTAAACACTTATTAAAAGTAAATAGACAGTTTATTCAAGCAGAAACTAAAGAATGGATTAACTATCAAATCACAAATAATATTGCTCCGTTTAGTAACATATTCACATTTGACGCAGATAAATGTGTAAGAGATGTAGGTTTGGTTCTTGATGCTCTTGCTTACGACTTTAGTAGAGGCGGTAATGTAAAATCAAGAGAAGCTGCACTTGAATATACAACAAATGCCGCGGCGTTTTATGTAGCAGGACAAGAAGCAGAAACAAATGCAGCATTAGAATACGCTGTAAATGATGTTTTAAAACAAGCAGTATTTTTAAACGCAGGACCAGCAGTAAATTATCAAACTACTAATGGGGTTGCGAATCCAGTCTTACAACAAATTGATTTAACGTATGAAGCTGAAGCTGGAGCTTCAACAGAAATATCATCTTTACTTCCGATTATTACTGATGCTATTACAGCAGGAGTATCAACAAATATACCGGCTGCCGTTAAGCCACAAAGAACTATTTTAGTTAAAACTGGAGTATTTTACGAAGTACTTCCTATTAAAGTTCCAGTAGAAACAGCAGTAGTTGGTGACGAACTGCGTTCAACAAACGTAAGACCAGCAGGTAGTTTAGTTAATTCCAGTGATGTGCCATACAGTTTAGATGCGTTAGCATTCTTAAAAACTTTACTAAATGATGTTGTACAAGGAACTGACGTAGTAGAATTACAATCAGGCGTTGCTCAAGTTATAGCAAGACCGTTTGCTACAGGAACAGAAGGTACACTAGTACAAGATTTACTAGATGACGCAATTGATTATATTGATTTTTATATTAATGGCAACGGAAGTGCGCCAGCAATAACTGGACAAAATAATACTGTTGACGATTATGATAGATTGGCGGCCGCAACATTGTTGTATCTAAATAAAGAGTTTGCTGTTGCTGAAACATTACAATATATTACTAATACATATCCATCTTACACATATGACACAGACGCATGTTCTAGAGATGTAAGAAGTTATATTGATGCTTTCTACTATGACTTGTTCTTTACAGGAAATTATAAAACACTTGAAGCGGCACATTTATATGTTAACAGTGTACAAGGCAGTATTCAAGAAAACATGTATCTTGTAAGAAACGGTACTGGTGTTAGAAACATGACAGTACAAGGGTTAACAGGAACACTAGGTGTTGCTAACTCTTATGGCACAAAACGCCCAACAGCAGGCGCTTATGTATCACTAGACCCAGGTTGGGGAACAGCAGATACTCGTGTATGGATTACAAATAAATCATGTTATGTACAAAACGTAACAACTTTTGGAACTGCGTGTGTTGGTTGTAAAATTGACGGCGACTTACACGCAGGCGGTAACGACTCTATTGTTGCTAACGACTTTACACAGGTATTAAGTGACGGTATTGGTGTATGGTGTACAAACTTAGGTAGAACAGAACTTGTGTCTGTGTTCTCATATTATGGACACATTGGTTACTTAGCAGAAAATGGCGGTAAGATTCGTGCTACAAATGGTAACTCATCTTATGGTACATTTGGTTGTGTATCAGAAGGTGTTGATAGTACAGAAACTCCAGTAACTGGTACCGTTAATAATAGAGCATTAGAAGCCGCTGGTAGAGCTGTTACAGATGGCACAAATCAGATTTGGCGTGTTGAATTTCAAAACGCAGGTAGTCACTATGACGAAGCAACGTTTACATTTAACGGTGCTGGCATTAATGTGAGTGTTACTGACGATGAACGCAGAGACGATGCTATCTTCCAAGTAAGGATGCTTGACCTAAATGATAGTTCAGGTGACTTTGGAGGTAGTGAATACCTACAAGTTGAAAACGTAGCACAGGGCGGAACGACTACTAGTATTACACTTTCAGCAACAGACAGTGCTCAAAGTGCTGATTATGTTGGCGCAAGAATCTTTATCCAATCAGGTTTAGGGGCTGGTCAAACAGGTATTATTAATTCTTACAACGCAGGATCTAAGGTTGCTAACATCTACAAAGAAGATGGAACAGCTGGATGGGATCATTCAGTTCCAGGACTTGCTATATCAGCACCAGATCCATCAAGTTTATATTTGATTGAGCCTAGACTTGTTATTGATGCTCCGACTCATTCTACAGCACTTACAGTAGCGTCAGTACAAACTCAAACAGCAACATTCCATCCTACTAGAGTTACATCAAGTCAAACGTTTGCGTCAGAAGGCGATGGCAATGCTACATTTGATATTGTTGCTTATGGATTTAAATATTATGTAACAATGACATCAGGCGGAACAGGCTATGCTGTAAATGATACATTTACAATAGCAGGAACAGCATTTGGCGGCCTGAGTCCAGATAATGATCTAGTAATTACCGTTACAAACGTTAGAGATGATGATCCTGACTTTAATATTATTGATACGTTTAGTTTTGAAGGTAGATTCATTGGCGGCAGAGTTGTTGCCATAGGAGTCGGAGCAACTAACATTGATGGAAGATACACAGGACCGGACGGCGAATGGAATAATATGTCGTTACCAACAGCATCACAGTGGAATACTATTGGTGCTGGATTAGAAGGTGACAAACTTACAGGTACTGTACGTTTTGTAGCACTAGCAACAGGTTCAAACAATGCCGCATACAGTGATGACGGCGGTGAAACTTGGACAGCTACTACTACGCCTCAAACTGGAAGTTATTCATCAGTTGCGTACGGAAACGGAAAGTTTGTAGCAGTTAGATCAGATAGTGCTACTCCTTGTATTTCAAATGATGGTGTTCTTTGGGCAAATGCCGGAGGAACCGTCGGAACTGATACAAACTGGAATGCTATTGCTTATGGTCAAGGTATGTTCGTTGCTGTATCATCGGGCGGATCTGCAGCATACAGTACAGACGGAATTAGCTGGTTAGCTTTAACAGTATCAGGAGCAGTAAGTCCTGTATTAACAGATGTTGCTTATGGTAACGGAAGATTTGTTGCTGTATCAGATACAGGTATTACGTTTGTAATGGCTGATAAATCCGAATTTAAAGCAGGACCGGTTCTTGGAGCAGGAACAGCAACTAGCTGGGTAAGTTACGGCCAAGGAAACTTTGTTGTTGTTAGAAATATCGATGGAGAATATTACCATTCTAAATATGGATTGGAATGGACTACAGTTACTAGTCTAGCATTAAGAGGAAATAGAAAACCAACATTTTCTAATATCCAGCACGATCCGTACTTCTATATTCACAATAGTTCCGGTGGATCAAACCGCAAACTTAAAGCAGGCGCACAAGCAGAAGCAAGAGCTAGAGTTGAAGATGGAAAAATTAACGAAATTAGAATGATTGATCCAGGTTCAGGATACGACAGTGGATCATTACCTACATTAACAATTACAGATGCTACTAACGTTAACGAAGCACCATTTGCAATTAGAGTAGGCGATGGCGCACTTGGTAATCCAGGATTTATTAATAGAGGATCATCATGGGATGTTGCTACTGTTACTATTACAGGTGACGGATATGGAGATTATTTCCAAGCAGGATCTTATGTAAATGTAACAGGACTTGATTCAGTACCAATAGCAGGATCAAACGTAGAATTTAGTACACTGCCTGGACAATACTATAAACTAGTTACTGTAACACAAATTTTAGGTACAGAACTGTTTGATAATACTATTAGTAGTCCATATAGTGCTAGATTACAATTAAGTCCTGCTGTAGAAATTAGTGATGCTCCAGTTCATGATGATACATTTGAAATTAGAATTAGATATAGCCAGTGTCGACTAACAGGACACGACTTCTTGGATATTGGTACTGGTAACTTTACTACTACAAACTATCCAAATATTCCATTACAAGATCCAGAGCCGGATAGCGAAACAGTTGAAAAAGGCGGAGGACGAGTGTTCTTTACATCAACTGACCAAGATGGTAACTTTAGAGTTGGTGACTTGTTTACAGTTGAACAGGCAACAGGTACAGCAACACTAAACGCTGACGCATTTAACATTGCTGGTCTACAGCAATTACAACTAGGTTCAGTTGAACTTGGAACAGGTGGTGCTGCAATTAATGAATTTAGTACGGATCCGTTCTTTACACAAGATTCGGATCAAGTTGTACCAACACAGAGAGCAATTAAGGCATATATTGCTTCCCAAATTGGTTCAGGATCATCAACTTTGAACGTAAATACACTTACCGCAGGTCAGGTGTTTGTAGCTGATAATTATATTACTACAACTAACGGCTTAGAGCTTTCAGTAGAGAGCAAAATGAACTTTAAAGAAGGCGTAACAGGTGTACCAATAGCAATGAACATGTTCATACATGGATAACGGAGAAAAATAAATGGCAAATGGAAGATTAGGAGCCTCAGATCTAAGTGCAGCAACACTGACATCAGTTTATACTGTGCCAGTTGATACATTTACTGTGGTAAGTTTGTCTCTGTGTAATAGAGGAAACCAAGCAACTAATGTTAGAGTAGCTGTTGCAATAGCATCTACACCGACTGACGCTGAATGGATTGAATACGACACAGAGCTTTTAGGAAAGGGCGTACTTGAACGTACTGGTATAGTTATGGACGCCGGAAAAATTCTTGTAGTTTACTCATCAAACCCGAACGTAAGTGCGGTAGCGATGGGGATTGAGACTTCAAGTGTATAAATACTAGCATCAGGGGATATCAATGGGAAGATACATAACAACAACAGGAACCGCAGGAGTAATAATCCGTGAAGTTTCTACTACTTTTAATGCAAGTGTCAATGATAGGATTCTAGCAGATACATCGTCCGCAGGGTTTACAATTACATTACCTGCGAACAGCTCTTTGCTGTTAAATGACACTATTCAGTTTATTGACGTAGGCAGCTCAATGGCTACAAATAATCTTACTATAGCACGTAACGGTTCGAAGATTAATGGCGCTAACGAAGATTTGATTATTAACGTTACTGGAGCAGTTATTACTCTAACATATACTGGATCAAATTATGGTTGGGTAATTGCTGGATCATAGGACTTACAAGGATAGTTAAATGGCAACACTAAGAGAACTACTTACTTCGAAAGATCAGGCACTGTTTGACGAAGAAGAAAATCTGGAAAGAGGGCAAATTTATGCTTACACTCCAGGTACTGATTATGAAAATTTCTGTCAAGGAATTTGTTGGGTAGCCCCTGCCAACGGTACAGCAGTTATTGAAATTTGGGGAGCGGGTGGTTCAGGTGCTGAAATGTGCTGTTGTGGGTTTGGACTTCCAGGTAATCCAGGAGCCTATGCTAAAAAAACTATTCAAATTAACGAAGGATGCTACATTTGTGGATACGTAGGTAAAAGCTGTGGTAACGCAGATGACTTGTGTTTCAGAGGTTGTTCTCAAGCAACATGTTTATGTTGGAGAGGAAACGGCGGCCAAGGCGGATGTATGTGTGCGCAAGGAGGACGTGGCGGAACTAGTATTTGTTCAACTACACCTTCCGGGTATTGTTGCTTTAGAGCAAGCGGTTTTTGCGTAACAAAAACAAATAATACACATTGTGGTATCGTATGTAACTATAGAGAAAGCGATTGGCATGCTTGCGGGTATGGCGGAGACGTAAACATGGGAGGTTGCTTCTCTTGTGTTAGTTTCTTTGGATGTCATCCAAGTTGTCCATGTTTTTTCCATTGGCATTTAGCTGTTCCCCCTGGTCAGTTTGCTAAGGAGGGTGGCGTAGTTACATTCAACACCGAAAACAATAACGGATTCTCACAGTGGTCAGGACACGGAATGCATCAACACATTTATGCTATTAACGCACTTTCGAGAACTCCAGAAAAAGGTACTCCATGGGCTTACTGTTGGAATGGTGGTAAAGGCTGTGGTTGTTATAACAACGAAGGTTGTTCTAGACATGCTCCAGTTGGTCATCCAGGTATGGGACCGTTTCCATGTCCAGGTGTACGTGACCACGCAAGGGCCGGCGGCGACGGCTCAATTAGAATCAAGTTCATAAAGGATTAAAGATGGCTACATTAAAAAACCTTTTAAAAGACAGACTAGACTTTATTTCTCAAGATGAAGAAAACATTGAGCAAGGTCAAATATGGGTATATGCGCCATCCAATAACTATACAAATTTCCATACAGGAATTTGTTGGGTTGCTCCAGCAGACGGGACAGCAGTTATTGAAATTTGGGGCGCAGGCGGCAGTGGCGGAAAGATGTGCTGTTGCGGCGGCGGCCTACCTGGTAATCCGGGAGCATATTCAAGAAAAACAATTGATGTATTAGCAGGTTGTACAGTTACAGGAACAACAGGATTTAGTTGCGGCAACGCAGATGCTATTTGTTACAGAGGACGCTCAGAGGCAACTTGTATTACTTTCCAGTGTGCTGGAACTACAGGATGTATGTGTGCCCAAGGCGGTAGAGGTGGTACTTCTTATTGTTCTACAAATACAGCACTATACTGTTGTTTTGCTAACGCTAGTTTCTGTGCTACAAGAACAAATAATAATAACTGTGGAATTGTATGTAACTATGGTCCAGGAACAGCAGACTGTTGTGCTGATGCGTTCGGTGGCGATATTAATTTAAGAGGTGGTTATAGTAGAGCATCATTCTTTGGATGTCATCCAATGTGTCCATGCTGTTTCTATTATCACTTTGCTACACCACCAGGTTATCACGCTTGTGATGGTGGTGAAGTAACAGTAACTAATGATGCCGATGCTGGTTATACTAGACACTCAGGAAGCGCAGGCCAATTCCAATTTGTTGGTGTGTTAGGCTTAATGGGTCGCCAGTCAAGAGAAGGTATGTGGGGCGAACAGATTTGTTATAACGGTTCTAGAAGTTGTGGTTGTTACAATCACCAGGGTTGTATTTCCTTTAGTCCAGCAGGTCATCCAGGTGGTCCTCCACATCCATGTCCGGGTGTTAGAGATCACGCTTGGAGAGGTGGGCACGGCTCTTTAAGAATTAAATTTATAAAGGCGAGTTAATATGGCGATATCATTAAAAAACTTACTAAAAGAAAGAGCAACTGAAAGAACAGAAGAAAACCTTAACAAAGGTAAAGTGTATGTATTCAGTCCAGGAACCATGTATCAATTTTTTAGACAGGGAATTTGTTGGATTGCTCCAGCAGATGGAACTGCAATTCTTGAAGCATGGGGAGCTGGAGGATCAGGTGCTGAAATGTGCTGTTGTGGGTTTGGACTTCCAGGCAACGCAGGAGCATATACTAGAAAACAAATTACAATGACACAAGGTCAAATTGTTACCGGAAACGTAGGTTTTAGTTGTGGTAATGCTGATGACTTGTGCTTTAGAGGATGTTCAGAACCAACTGGAATTTGCTGGAATGGCAATGACGGAGTAAGCACAGATGGATGCTTGTGTGCTCAAGGTGGTAAGGGCGGAGTAAGTATTTGTTCAACTACACCATCAGGATACTGTTGCTTTAGAGCAAACGGTTTCTGTGTTACACGTACATCAGGTGATAACTGTGGTGTTGCTTGTAACTATTGTGCTAACGGCAGTGGCTGGATTGCTTGTGGTTTCGGCGGTGACGTAAACTGTTGCGGACAAGTTGGTTGTTCGCACTTCTTTGGATGTTATCCAAGATGTCCATGTCAATTTTACTACAGTATTCCACTACCTTCGCACATGTTTAGTTGCGGAGATGGAAGTCATGCTACTTACAGAACTGAGAACGACAATAGACACTCACTTTGGTCAGGACAGGGAAGAAAGCAAATGGTTAACGCTGTTAATGCGTTAAGTAAGTCGCCAACAAGAGGTATTCCTTTTAACTATTGCTGGCGTTCAAACAGAGCTTGTGGTTGTTACAACATGCACGGTTGTTTCCCATATGGCCCAATTGGATCAGGTGGTGTTCCACCAACACCTTGCCCAGACGTGAGAGATCACGGTACAAGAGGTGGACATGGCGGAATTAGAATTCGCTTTATTGAATCGTAAACTAAATAATGTAGAGGATAGAAAATGATTAAACAATTTACATTTACACTACCAGATGGACCATACTTAAATACTACCGAGTTAAACAAAACGGTAAATTGTACGTATGACGGTCCAAAATGGTTATGCTTTTGTGTTGAAAATAACACACACAAAGTAAGAAACTTAGAAATGGCTGGTGAAACAGAAGCCGAGCTAAACATGGAAAATCAAATTGAAGATGGCCATTATCATATTGCTGTTCAAGCAAAGGATCATCCAAAGATTGCTGCATACTTTACTCATTGTTACTCGCATGAAGAAATTGAAGACATTTCAGAAGAACTAACAGACGCAGATGGTGAAACATTTACGTTTAATTACACTTATGATGACAGTGGTGTTATTGGTCAAGTGTGTTACAATGAATCAGTAGTTTGGAATCCAGCTAATAATACTTTTAGCGGCCCTGAACTTAGACAACATGCTAACACTAGAGAAGATACGCTTCTACAGTGGGCTAATTATGCGGATGAACTTGAAGCAAACCTTGATAGTGACGAAACAGATTATACTGATGAAGATGATGCTGCACTAAGAGAACATGTATCGTGGTTACGCAGTATTCCAACAAAGTATGCTGATCACGCACATTGGAAAATTCCTTTTCCAGTAGATTTACCAACAATACAATAATCATTTGATCCAGATCTAGGTCCGGTACTTTTATATTAAAATATATATTAGCATCGGACCTATATTCTTGGAGTACAAATGGAACAGAAATCAAAAGCATTTTTCTTAAATGGCGGAGCAGGCCGAATGATTTGCTCTATTCCCGCATTGGAAAAATATGAAAAAGAATCGGGAGACAAAGACTTTATTATTGTATGCGAAGGCGGAAGTGATATTTTTAAAGGGCATCCGTCTTTAGATAAAAGAACATACGATGTAATGCACAAAAACTTGTTTGAAGACAAACTTCGTGAAAGACAAATTGTAAGTACTGAACCTTATAGGGTTTGGGAATATTATAATCAGCAATGTAGTCTAGCTCAAGCATTTGATATTGAAATTAATAATCAAGGTGTTAGAGATTTAGATAAGCCTACATTGCGTTTGAGTAAGGAAGAACTAGTTACTGGGCGTCAAATGGTAACACAAGTTAAAGAAAAACTCAAAAAAGAAAAAATTATTGTTATCCAGCCTTTTGGTAGAGGGATTCAATATGTTGACGAAACATTCTTAGATCCAACATCACGCAGTATTGAGTATAAAGATCTAAAAGCACTTATTGGAAAATTTCAAGAAAAGAATTTTGGGGTTATTTTAATGAGTGAATATAAAATGGATTTAACTCAAGAGAAATACAAAGACGATGTTGCTTCACCAGAAGGATTAAACCTTCGACAGTGGGCTGGATTGATTAAGTATGCTGATCACTTCCTAGGTTGTGACAGTGTTGGTCAACATTTAGCACACATTGTTGGAACAAAGAGTACTGTAATACTAGGATCAACATACCCAATTAATGTTTCTTATCCTAATGATTCAAACATGAATATTGTAGATTTTGGTGAGGAAGAACGTCAGTATTCTCCAATTAGAATTACAATGGATGAGACTGTAGATAGACATCATGAAACTATTATGACTATGACAGGACCTATTCAAGATTATGTTGTTAATACGGTACTAGGGAAAAAACAAAAATGAAAGAAATAAAAAAGACTGGTTGGATTGCGGCAATCGCACGTGGGCATAATTCCGGCGTGTGTTTAATGAAAGACGGTGAAATTGTTTTTTCTATTGAAGAAGAACGACTAACTAGACAAAAATATGATGGAGGTCCTTATGCTTCTATTATGAAAATTTTAGAATACACAGATAAAATTGATTATCTTGTTGTAGCTCATACACAATCGTTAAAAGATACAGCAGGTACAGTTGACTATACAGGCGATGATGTGTATACAGGTCTAGCACGTAAAATGGGCTTAATTGAAAATAGAGGAGTTGATTTACATAATCATCCTCAAGTAGTAGACCTAAGTTATATGCATCATAAACTTCATTCAGCTTGTGCTTTTTTCCGTTCTGGTTTTGATGACGCTGTTAGTTTAATTGTTGATGGCGCAGGCACATTTATTCAAATGGCTTATGATAATCAACCGCTATGGGTTTGGGAAGTCGAATCTATTGTAGACTGTAACTATCCAGCAGAGTTTAAAACGCTGTATAAACATTACGGAACAAAAGAGGCGATTTCGTCTAATTATATTCCAGATTTATCAAGTGAACAATTTGGCGAGCCGGGTGAAACACACGAAGCATGGTTAACTGACAGAGCCGGAATTGTAAAAACTTATGAAGGTGTAACTGAGTATTGCGGCTGGAGTTCAATTGAAGCAGGCAAAACTATGGGGCTATTTCCATATGGAAAACCCAACGATGGTATTCCACCGTTGTTTGAAAAAGTAGGAACTGCTGAGTTTAGTAACAGAAACGCAATTATTCCTCTTTATCCTGCTAGTGGTAGAGTAAATTCTGTCTTGTATGAAGCACTAAATGAGTGGCCAGAAAACCCAACAGATGATGTAACTCTGTTACAAAGCAGACGTGACTTAGCGTATGCTTGTCAAACAGAAACACAAGAACAGGTTACTAATTTAATCCGTAAAGCAGTTGAAATGACAGGTAAAAAGAAAGTTGTTATTAGTGGTGGCTACGGACTTAATTGTGTTGCTAACTATCATTACCTTGAAGCATTAAAAGGTGAAGGCATTGAAATTTATGTTGAACCTATTTCAAATGATGCTGGAACTGCTATGGGCGCCGCCCTTATGTTTTGGCATGCCCAAGAAGGTAGTTCAGAAATTCAAAAATTAGATACACTGTATCTAGGACCACAATATAATTATTCAGATTCAGATATTTCTAGTGTTGTTGAAAAATATGATGCTGAAGTAAAAGATGCTACAAACGAAGACGTAGTAGCATTACTTAAAAACAGAAATATCGTAACAATTTTCCAAGGTCGCTCCGAGAATGGTCCAAGAGCCCTTGGAAATAGAAGTATTCTCTACGATCCAACTGATCCTGATGGCAAAGATCACGTCAACAAGGTTAAGCATAGAGAATACTTTAGACCATTTGCTGGTACTATTCTTCATGAACATGTACACGAATGGTTTGATCTACGTGGCATGGATGAAACACCGCATATGATGTATGCTGTAAATTGCCAGCCTGGTATTGAAGAAAAAATTCCTTCAATCATTCACGTAGATGGTACCTGTAGAATTCAAACGGTGAAACGGGATCAAAATCCTCACTATTATGATCTTATTAAATCATTTTACGATGCTACAGAGATACCAATCATTTTCAACACAAGTTTTAATCTTGGTGGAGATCCTTTGGTCGAAACACTTGATAATGCTGTTGAAACGCTAGTTCGAAGCGAAATTGAATACTTGTATTTGCCCGAGTACGGTAAGCTAATCACAGTTAAGAACTAGCACTAAGCCCCCTTAATTGGGGGCTTATCTTTTTCTTTAATTTTGGTTAAATACACTACAACAAGGGATTAATAAATGAGTTTTCCAACATTCTTTTCACGTGGTGTACACAACACATTACTGTTTAAAAACGGCGGCCAGTTTTTATATAACGGGCCTTGGACTTCTATATTTCAAGATACTGAAATAGATAGATGGTATGTTGGAGATTTTGCCAGTGCTACATATAATATTACTGTCGAAGTAGATTCAAACAAAAAAGAAACTCTACAAGTGATGGTAGTTGCTAGACCAGATGAGGCTAACTTTGCTGTATTTGGCCGTGCTTCTATTGATGACGAAATTGTAGATATTAGTGCTGAAGTTAATGACAGTTATGTAAGTATCAAACTGTCAGCTAAGATTACAGCGTTTGAAGGTTGTAAAGCAATCTTTAATGTTAGCTATAGCGGATCAATTAATACACTTGTTCCGCCAGTTAATAAAACATTCTTAGTACCTAATACACAACCTGACCCGACTCCAGGCGGCAGCGGCGGCGGTGTTAATAGCGGTACGAACATTGTATTAACAGCAATTGATTCTCATATTGTTCCTGATACCGACGCTACATATAATTTAGGTAGTATAACAAATACCTGGGATAACTTATATGTAAAAGATACTGTATACTTTAATAACGCACCGATTTCAGCAACAGGTAGTACTATTAATTTACCCGAAGGTACAAAGATTGATGGTGACATAGTAAATTATTTTAATAGAATTATAGTACCTGGACAAAACGATATTGTATCATCAAGTACAAACGATAACCTTACATTAAGAGCTGGATCTAATATTGATATTACTTCAGATCCTATCACAAAAGAAATTATAATTAATTCAACCGGTGGCGGCGGACAGGCGGTGGCGGCAGTGTCAGCTAATTCAGGTCCTAGTTTTGGAGTAGTAGCTGTTGCGGGACAAGACAGTTTGATTGCTGACAGAGAACAAGATCAGCTAACATTAACTGCTGGCGCAAACATCATTCTTACAACTGATTCGGTAACTGATACTGTTACAATTAGTGCTATCGGCGGTGGTGGTGGTGGTGGCGGAACAGCCAGTACTGTTATTGTTAATCCTGTTACATCAAACACTTATCCATTAGTTATGGCTAGCGGAACTTCAAGTATTAGTGGAAATATCTTATATGCTAATAGCGGCATCACAGTTGATGTTGATACTTCTACACTAAATGCTACAGCACAAACAGCAAGATGGGCTGACTTAGCAGAGAAATATGAAGCCGATAATAATTACGAACCTGGTACGGTTTTAATATTTGGAGGCCCAAAAGAAGTAACAGCGGCAACAGGTATTGGAAATAGAAAAGTAGCAGGAGTAGTTTCAACTAATCCAGCATTTATCATGAATAATGAACTGTCTGTTGAAAATACTGTAACTGTTGCTTTACAAGGACGAGTTCCATGTAAAGTAGTAGGAGAAGTAGCCAAAGGAGATATGTTAATTGTTAGTGATATCGAAGGTGTAGCAACTGCCAGTCAAGATCCTAAGATGGGAAGTGTAATTGGAAAAGCATTAGAAGGATATAGTGATACCCAAGTGGTAGGCACAATAGAGATTGTAGTTGGTAGATTATAAGCACATAAATACACTAGATAGGAATTAAAATGGCAGTAAATTATACTAGATTAAAAAGTAAGTCAGGTTTTGAGAGTCCGGGATTTTTAGTTAATACCGCTGGCAATATAGCCGCTACGTCATTAACACTCGATAACAGTATTTCTGTTCCTGAAATTAGTACAAATACAATTACTATTTCAAACCAGCCATTGTTTACTAATGGCGGAACAACACTGTCGCCGACAGTTATTGGCTCTAGTTTAATTTCAGTAGGAACTTTAAATGGATTAACAGTTGATGGCAATACCAGATTAAGAACTAACGGTGAGAACAAAATTAGTATTATTGATGGTAAAGTTGAAATCAAGAGTACTACCAGAGGCGCAATAGAAAACGTAAATATTGGTACAGAAAGTCCAGGAACGTTAAGAGCAACATCTATTAATGTTGTAGCTGATCAAGGGTCGCCGGCAAGTTTAACTGCATCAAACGCTAATATTAATTTTAATTCTAGCGTTATTGCTGGAACAGTTGCTTTTACAACAGCACCTAGTTCCGGGACAGCACCGGTAAACGGCGGTGATTTAGTGAGGAAAGACTACGTGGATAATAACTCAATTGCTTACGCAGTGGTATTTGGAGCATAACGAATGGCAAAGACCAAAGTAGAAAATTACGTTTTTCGTCCTGGTATTAGTTACAACGGTAACAAGTATCCAGCGGCATACAGTGCTCTTAATAGCAACAAAGACTTTTTAAAAGCAGAAGCAGTTGCTTATATTAATTCTAGAATTACAACAGACACTAATGCTAGTTTGTTTCCAACTGGCGCAGATTTATTTTTTGAAAATATTGATTTTCTAACATTAGAAACATTACTTTATATTGAAGATAGACGAGACGCAGGCGCCCCTGGATTTTTTAATTATACATATAATCAAGATAAATGCGAAAGAGATATTGGATATGTACTAAACGCAATCCATAAAGATTTACGTTGGGGCGGAAACTGGAACACAAGATACATTGCTAGTTTTTACTGGATCGATGATACTCCGCAAATTGACGGTGATAGACAAGCAGAAATATTAACATATCAGTGGCTTGAAGGAATTGTCAACAGCAATATTATGACTGGTACAGCCTTTGCTAGCTACCAAGATCCTGGCGATTCTACATACGAAACACAATACACATCAGGCGCACCGGCCGAAGCTGGAGTTTCAGCAAGAATTACAGAGCTATTTTCAATAATTTATAATGTTATTGAAAATGGACTAACAGCACTTCCAACAGAAGTTTTATCAACATATCCTTTCGCAAACTACACATACAATCAAGCAAAATGTGAACGTGATACCGAGTACGTACTAGATGCTTATTTGTATGATTTAAGATACGGTGGCAACGAAAAAATTAGATATGTTGTTAGACATTATTGGGAAAAAGATACAGCACAAATTGACGGTGATAGACAGCCCGAAACTGAAACACATAGATATCTAAGTAATGTAATACAAGACTATATCATTACTAATACTGAATATGAAAATAAACTTAATACTACTGTAGACCAAGTTATAGAAGAAACACAGTTTGTAAGTGGTACTGCTGAAATCATTGAAGCAGATACATTAATTCTTCTTGCTGTAATTAGAAATGGTATTTCGTCATTGCCTAGTTTAGTCGAAGCTGGATATACAAAAGTATCATTCGCTGGAAACTATACTGGAGAAGATATTCTTCTAATAACAAATACTACAGCAAATACAGTAATTTATAATTTTAGTGCTAATACACTAGGAGGTACAGTAACTCAAGAAAAGTACGATGATATATTTGGCGATAGACCTAATGAACAATTTAGTACATTTTTACAAAAAACAGATACTGTAACGGAAATCCATTTAACTGCTGATACGTCAGAGGCTAGTGCTTCGGACGATATACAAATTTTTATTGAATATACAGAAAACGGAAAAAGTATTACAACAACTAGACCGTTTGATTTTGGTACAGATGCTATTGAACGTATGCGTATTGCTCCTCCATTGTCAATGCTTGATGCTGACTTTGAGTACGGACTACAGCCTACTAAATGGAGCGCCATTGCTACACAGCGTGGTTATCCTTCAATTTACGAGGTTCCTGGAACTGAGTTAAATGTAGCCACCATTACTTCTGATGCTTCAGAAACTACAGACAATATTGGTTCATCTATTATAACAGTTAATACTATTGGAAATCATGGATTTGAAGCAGGACAACCAATAACAGTATTAGGTCTAGATCAAAGTGTACTTGGTTATGCTAGAGCAGAAGGATCATTTGTAGTAATTACTGTGCCAGATGGAAATACATTTACATATTTTGCGAAAGGTAAGGTTGGTGTTACTAGCGGTGTAGAAATACAAACAAACTTTGCTCAAATTAGAGAAGGCGGGTTTTATACAGGGGCTAGCATTGGTAATCCAACATTTAGTGTTGTATCACAAGGAACCTCAGGCGATATTACAACTCAATTTAGAACATCTCCCAACACTAGTAGAATAGCATATACTGGCATTGCTCCAGAAGTAGGAGCTCCTATATCAGGAGGCGGCCTTCCTTCAGGAACACAGGTAACTGGTGTTGTTGGCGGCGGCGGCATTGTGGTTTCGCCAGGACTTATTGGAACATATCCGCCGGGAACTACAACAGTAACAGTTAGTAACCCTACAGGAGTTGTTCCAAACTTAGGTTTAGATGACGGTGACGGAAACTTAATACTTGTTGAAGACATTTCAGGAAGTACAATCGATCTAAGTGATCCTACTACTGGAACACTGGTAGGTGATGTTCAAACTTATACAGGAATTACAGGTAGTAATGTTGTAGGTACAGGTAGCGAAGCTTCGTTTAATGTTACGAGAGGTTCAGATCAAACGTATGTTACTGTAGAAGTAGACAGTGGTGGTTTTGATTATGCTATAGGCGATACTATTAAAGTATCAGGAAGCGATATTGGGGGAACAACACCTTTAAACGATTTATATATTACTGTAGCAGGCGCTGATGACGGAAGTACCAGTAACATTACTACAGTGCTGTGGAGAGGTGAAGCTAACCCTATTCCATCTCAAACAATTATTGGAGTTAATGATTCAAATTATACCACAACTGGAACAGGTTCTGGAGCAACATTCGATATCGAAAGAGGAAGTACAGATTATACTGTATCACTTAACTTAGCAGGTACTGGCTTTGCTTCTGGAGATGATATTATTGTTCCTGGTAGTATTTTTAATAATAGTACTTCTCCAGCAAACGATGTTACAATTTCAATCACCAGTATTGCAGATTCATATTCAAATGTAGCACAATCTTCTACATCAGGCATAGGTTCAGGAGCATTGTGGGATGTAGATAAAGAAGGTTCTACATATACAACAGTCACTCAAGCATTACTGGCTGATAGTACTATTGGTGACGGGTATGCGTTAAATGATACTATTACACTTGACGGATCAGACCTTGGTGGAGTAACTTCTACTAATGATATTACTATTACTGTTACTGAAGTTGCTAAAGTTTATAGTGACTTAGTAGCATCAGGTTCAGCAAGCGGAACATTAGCTACGTTTGGAATAGTAAAATTAGGAACTGGATATAGTTCCTTAGTAATAGTTGATTCAGGCGATGGTTATGCTATTAATGAAAGTTTAACTATTGACGGAGCATTGCTAGACGCTACAAGTTCTACAAATGATGCTACATTCCAAGTTAGTCAAATTGAAAAATCTTATACTAATCTTAGCCAAGATTCATCAACTGGATCTGGTACAGGAGCAACATTTAATGTTACTAAAAATGTTGACGGCACAGGCGGAACTTATAGTGTTAGTGTTAGTTCAGGCGGACTTGATTACAACGGCGGCGACGAAGTTCGTATCCTAGGAACACAACTTGACGGAGCATCTCCTGCTAATGATCTTGTAATGACTGTAGACGCTCACGACGGCGCAGGGGTATTAGAATCAGTTACAGTAACAGGTACAGCTGGCGGTACAGGCGGCGTTCAAGCAGTATCTAACTTAGCAGGTACAGCTGGCGGTACAGGATTTATTAGTGCGTATACATTTACTGGCACAGCAGGCGGCACAGGTAGAATATTCCAATTTACAAATACAGGTGTAGCCAACGGCTCTGAAACATTCTTTACCGTTTCTGGAATTAATGTTGCAACACAAGGTTCAGGAGCATCCTTCCAAGTTACTCGTAGCGCAGGAACATATTCAGTTGGCATTGAAGGCGGCAGTGAAGGAACACTGTATCAGCCTGGAAACAAAATATTAGTACCAGGAAATATTCTTGATGGATTAACTCCATCGAATGATTTAACTATTACAATTTCAAGTATTGGTGCTAGTGGTGAGGTTGTATTAGCATCAGCAAGTGGAACACCAGTAAGCGGAGCATCCTTTGATCTATACAGTACTATTTTAATTAGTGAGAATACTGTAACGGATATTCCAAGTGGAACAGTGTTAACATATGAAGCTCTAGCTACACTAGAAGTGTCGTTTACAGCCCCGCATGGTATTGTGCCTGGAGGAAACTTTATTACTACAATTGGTTCAGATGATGGCACAAATAATCATAATCTTGTAGCAGGAAGCTTCAGTGCTACACAAGTACCAAGTTTATCATCATTGAGGTTTAGTGCTAGAGCACCAGGAAATATTGATGTAGCCAATGGTGGCGTTGAAGGAGAAATATATACAAGACCAGACAGTTTCTTTGTTCACAGACCGTTTGACGGTGGCGTACAACTAGGTACAGGTGGCCCACAATATGGTGCGCAAGCGATACGTCAAAGTAAAAAGTATATTCGTTACCAGTCAGGTAAAGGTATTATGTATACAACTGGTGCGCTATTTGCGCCAAGTTATGATATTTTAACTATTGACAGTAGTAGTATTGAAGTTGGGTCTACCGTAACAGTTGAACTAGGCGATAACGATCATGGTCTACAACCAGGCGCGGAAATTAGAATTATTGGATGCGAAACTGCCGGGTATAATGGCGATTATTATGTAGACGATGTAGTTAATGAAAGAGTATTTACATATATTTCTACACGTAGACTTGGTTCTAAGAGAGCAATTTTAAGCCCTGAATGTCAAGTATCTACTTTACGTTGGACGGGTGCGTTTGTGCGTTCGGGAATCTTTGATGATCAAAATGGAATTTTTTGGGAATACGACGGCGAGTCAATATCAGTAGTACAAAGAACATCTACTAAACAGATTGCCGGAACTATATCAATTAATCCTGATAGTAATGTGTTAAATGGAGCAGGAACACGCTTTACAGATCAGCTAAAAGCAGGAGATAGAATTGTTATTAAAGGTATGACACATGTTATTTCTAACATTGCTTCTCAAACTTTAGCTTACGTTGCTCCTGATTTTAGAGGAGTAACACCTGTTGCTGGAGCAAAAGCAAGTTTAGTACAGGATAAAAGGGTTAAACAAGAACATTTTAATTTAGATAAGATGGATGGTAACGGTCCAAGTGGATACAATCTAGACATTACAAAAATGCAGATGATTGGTATTCAATATTCATGGTACGGTGCTGGATTTATTGATTATATGGTACGTGGAGCGGACGGTAACTTTATATTCTGTCATAGAATTAGGAATTCAAACGTAAACACAGAAGCATATATGCGTTCAGGTAACTTGCCTGTACGTTACGAAGTTACTAATGAAGGACCTGTTGTAAGACTTTTATCAGATGTTAGTAATACACAAGACTTTTTAGAACTTGACGATATAACAGGATTTCCGGAATCGGGAACAGTGTATGTTGATAATGAGATTATAAAGTATGCGACAATTGATACAGCTCAAAAACGATTAACTGGTCTTACTAGAGGATCAACATATAATTTATTTGCTCAAGGAGCAGATAGAGTATACTCAGCTGGCGCTACAGCAACACATGACGCAAGAACAGGAGTTGTTCTTTTAACAAATACAACAACACCGCTGATATCTCACTGGGGTTCAGCGTTTATTACAGACGGTGGGTTCGATGAAGACCGAGGTTACATTTTCTCATACGCTGCAACGGGTATTGAAATTACCAGTGTTAGATCTACGGCATTCTTGCTTAGACTAGCACCTAGTGTTAGTAATGCTGTTACAGGAGACTTAGGTGAAAGAGAACTACTAAACAGAGCACAATTACTACTACAAGGTATTGAGGTTACTTCCGACGGAGAAGTTGGTGGATCGACTATCCAAGGTGGTATTATTGTTGAGGGAGTGCTTAATCCGCAAAACTACCCAATAAATGTTGCTGACGTTGCTTGGTCAGGGCTAGCAACACCATCACAGGGAGGACAGCCTAGTTTCGCACAGATTGCTCCGGGCGGTTCGATTGACTGGGGCGCTACAACAGTTACTACAACAGCAACAGTTAGTGGCGATATTGATACAGGTTACAACTATGTTCCAGTGCTCAACAATGAATTTAACACACCATTAAGTTTGACCTCGTCAAGTTATAATAGTACAGGTCCAGTTCTTATTGGATCAGAAATTTATTCTCAAAATCCAAGTGCGTATACTGGCGGATTTGCTGGCACATACTTTGTTCTAAATGTTAGATTTGTAAATGGAATATACGACGTAGACTTCCAAGCACAATCAGGCAGAACCCAGGCAACTACAAGAGTTAATACTTCTTCAACAGTTAGATTTTTATACAGAGCATTTACTGGAAGAACATCTAGATTGCTGTTTACTCAAGCAAGTTGGGAAGCATCGGGAGCAACAGTAGGTACTCCAGTAAGTTCTACTGATACTAACTGGCCAGGTGGTACTGCGGTATCAAGTGTTCAAAAACTAGTACAGGGACCTACAACATTTTATGAAGTTACATTTAACCAAACATCGTTGAATGATATTAATCCAAGTGACACTGTAACATTTGAATTTGGTGAGGCGGGATATGCCGAACCAGGCGAAACAGTATTCAAATTTATTGCTGTGCCAGGCGAACGTTCAGAGCTAGATCTAGCACAGTTGAAAGAATTAACTAATACTACACTAGGTGGTAGAGGTACATTCCCGAATGGACCTGATGTGTTAGCGATTAACATTTATAAAGCTACTGGTGACGATACAGCAGGTAACATTGTTCTTAAATGGGGCGAAGCACAGGCATAATAAGCCTGATTTACCCTCTCTAATTAAGTGCGCAGATAACTATTTGTATGATTACAGTTATTGGCGACTTCATTTTAGATATATTCGAATACGGTGTTTCGGACAGAATAAGTCCAGAAGCTCCTGTTCCAGTTATCAAAACAATTAAAACAGAGTATGCGGCAGGCGGTGCCGCAAACGTTGCTCAGAATCTCAGCACATTAGGATGTAAAGTTAATGCTATTGGTAAAGTTGGCTGTGATGAAGAAGCAGTAATGCTTTCTGAATTCTTATCACCAATCTATGTAAGTTATCTTAAAGATAACGATTGTCCTACTATTACAAAAAAACGTTTAATTTGTAATAATCAACAGATTGCTAGAATCGATAACGAAAAAAGATTTTCAAATCCTATTAATGTTGAGCAGTACTGCAGTGAAGATACTCAGTATCTTATTGTAAGCGATTATAACAAAGGTACCATTGGAGATTGTTCAGAGCAGTTTGAAAAATTAAAAAATAGAAATATTAAAGTTATAGTTGATCCTAAACAAAATCTTCATAATTATAAAAATGCTTGGTTAGTAAAGCCTAATAAAAAAGAATTTGCTGAACTTGTAAACGATTTTAAAGATTACGATGATATGATTCGCAAAGGCATACTTGCTTGTAAGAAGTATAACTTCGAATATATGCTTATCACACTAGGCCCAGACGGAATGATATTAGTCGGCAAAGACGGATACATTCAAAGACAATCGAGTTTTGAAACTGAGGTTTTTGATATTACCGGAGCAGGCGATAGTACACTAGCAGGTATTGTTTATGGACTAACAAATGATTACACATTAGAAGAATCATTAGAAATCGCCGCTAAAGTAGCAAGTATAGCAGTTAGTCACAACGGCACATACTGTGTAAAAGAAAAAGATATTAAAGAAAAAGTTGTTTTTACAAACGGGTGTTTTGATGTATTACATCTGGGTCATTTAAAATTATTAAAATTTGCTAAACAACAAGGTGATAAATTAATTGTAGCAATAAACAGTGATGCTAGTGTTAAGAAACTTAAAGGAGACAGTCGTCCAAAGTTTAATCAAGAAGATAGAAAAACAATGCTCGAAAGCCTTGCTATTGTAGACGAAGTAATTATTTTTACCGAAGATACTCCTTATGACTTGATTAAATCTGTAAAACCAGATATAATAGTAAAGGGCGGAGACTACACTGTTGAAACAACTGTTGGACATGATCTAGCAGAAGTTGTAATCTTTCCAAGAGTAAAAGATTATAGCACATCTAAAATATTAGAGGAAACTAAATGACACGACTTGAAGGCAAAGTAGATAAAGGTTGGGGCTATGAATTAATTTGGGCAACCAACGACAAATACTGCGGTAAGATTATGGTATTTGAAAAAGTAGGAGCGAAGTTTAGTATGCACTTCCACAAGGACAAAGACGAAACTTGGTTTGTTAATAATGGAAGATTTAAAGTACGCTGGATCGACACTAAGGAAGCAAAATTATTTGAAAAAGAATTAAAAGACGGTGACACTTGGCATAATCCTCCGTTACAGCCTCATCAGCTTGAAGCTCTAGAGCCAATGAGTAGCATTACTGAAGTTAGCACACCGGATTCGGTTGAAGATAATTTTAGAATTATTCCAGGTGATAGTCAACAGCAGGAAACTTAATGATTTATATAGTTGATATAGACGGCACTATAGCATCTACAAAAAGTAGCAACTATAAAGAAAGCCAACCTATTACAAAACGCATTGAACAACTAAACAAGCTATACGATGAAGGCCATGAAATTCATTACTGGACTGCTCGAGGAGCACAATCAGGAATGGATTGGTACCTCTTCACAAAATCTCAATTATCCGACTGGGGAGTTAAATATACATCGATAAAGACATCTAAGCCACATTATGATTTATGGATAGATGACAAAGCAGTTAATTCGGAAGAGTATTTTAAATGATTATAGTAACAGGAGCACTTGGATTTATTGGTTCAAACATTGTTAAAGAACTTAATAAACAAGGACGAACAGATTTAATCTTAGTTGATGAATCAAAAAAAGCAGACAATATTGCTGGATGTGAATACAAAGCATTAATACAAATGCGAGAGTTTTACGCTAATTTTAATGATTGGAAAAACATAGAATGTGTATTCCATAATGGAGCAATAAGCAGTACGACAGAAACAAACAAAGCAAAGATTGATGGGTACAATATTAAACCGTCAATTAAATTATTACACGATTGTTTGGAGCATAATATTTTATTTTCATATGCTAGTTCTGCTGGAGTATATGGTACAGATTTATATTTTAAAGAAGATGCTGAACCTAATCCTAAATCTTTGTATGCTGAAAGTAAAGCAATACTAGATAAAAAAGTTGAAGAAATTTTAAAAGTAAAGCCCGATGCTAAAATTCAAGGCTGGCGCTACTTTAATGTTTACGGTGAAGGCGAACAGTTTAAAGGTGACCAAGCAAGTCCTGTACACAAGTTTACTAAGCAAGCAAAAGAAAAGAAAAAAATTTATATATTTGAAGGAAGCGAAAATTATAAAAGAGACTTTGTGTGTGTTAACGATGTTGTTAAAACAGTTATACAAGCAAGTAAAGAACCATTTAACGGGGTATTTAATCTAGGTACTGGCAACGCTATCAGTTTTAAAGAAGTTGCTGAAATTATTGCTTCTAGATATAATGCTGGTATTGAAGAAATTGCGTTTCCTAAAAATTTAGAAGGCCAATATCAAATTTTTACAAAAGCAGATATGAGAAAATTAAATGATGTTATGACATTGAGCGACTTTGAATCAGTCGAGCAATATGTTTCTCAGTCTTAACTTGATCGTCCATTTTCTTTTTATGAGCGTTTAGTCTGTCTTTTAATTGAGTGTGTGTATTATAAGTCATAGAATGACTATCGAGCGATAATGCTTGTTTATCAAACTCATCTACAAGATTCTTAAACGTTTTATACATTTCTTCAAATGCTTTTTGATCGGCACCGTGTAAGAAATTAATATACTTTTCATATATTTCGCAATCTCTACGATAGCTTGAGCTTTTTTTAATTGATATCATAACTCTTTCCTGTTGCTATTATTGTTTCAATCTTAACTTGAATAATTTTATTTGATAATGTATTCTTCAAACCAATATGTACATTTTTAGGTAAGTCATCTAGTGTTGACCAACAGTATGTTCCGCTTGGACTAACAAATTCATGATCAACTAAAACAGCATACGTACTATATTCAAATCCACTATCTTTACTAGTATAAAGTTCAATAGGAACAAATTTAGCGTCCGGCAAATTGTAAGAAGATAACATAGATTGGGCATCTTCTATTACAGATTTTTCTCTAATAAAAGTAGGTACAGTCCATTTGCTTTCCCATAGTAAGAAAACTCTACTGGAAACTGTTGACAGAAATAGAATACCGGCACGTTTTTGCATACAATTATATATTAAGGAATTAGATCAAAACCCCAATATCCGGCTGTATATTCGCCTTCAAAGGATTTAAGCCATTGCTCGCCGTCCCACATATATTGTATCATTGTGTTTTGATTTTGTA
>Ga0209654_1000250_pt1 | contig 56238 bp, 46 predicted proteins | sample SaaInl1SG_22_DNA_FD_184646 | JGI IMG/M metagenome (GOLD analysis project Ga0209654, IMG submission 184646) | Marine microbial communities from expanding oxygen minimum zones in the Saanich Inlet - ESP_161SG_22_DNA (SPAdes) (version 2) | ecosystem: Environmental > Aquatic > Marine > Intertidal... | reverse complement strand
AGTAGTATTTTCAGGTAATAGCTGTAAAATTGTTCCACTCAAACTGGCTGTAATGGTCTGACTGTCCGTATTGGTGAATACCGTCAGGTCCACACTGTTTCCATTTTGAATGCTTAGTGTGGTTCCAGAAAGCGTTAGGGTTTGGTCATCTCCCCCCGTAGGCCCTGCAGGTCCTGGAGGTCCTGCGGGTCCAGTAGCTCCTGTCCCTCCACGAGGTCCCGACTGACCGATAATGGTAGATAAATCCACTGTATTTCCACCGACAATGTTCAGCATGGAACCGTCAATTAATAAGGTAGGGCTACTGGTCGTTGCGCCCAGGCTTACAGAAAGCCACTGGCTGCCGTTCCAGACTTCCAAACTTCCCGTGTCGGGGTCAAAATAGAGTTCACCAGCTTCTGGAGCGTCGGGTCGGGTTAGCGAAGCCCCACTAGTCGCACTTTCCCAAGTACGTACCACTAGTCTTTTTCCAGTGGCATCTATTGAAATTTCTTCATTTAAATACTGTACTTCATTGCGATCCAAATTGTAGATCATCAATCCTAACGGAGCGGTCTGTTTGTCAATACCATTTCGTTGGGTTGTCGTTAAACGAGGGGGTAAAAATCCCTTATCTGTACTTTCCAATTCAAAAACGGTAAAGGGTGAGATTTGGGTGGGGTTGTCTCCCACTTTCACTTGACTCCAGCTGAACTGGGAAATCAAAAGGAAAAAAAATAAAACGAGAGGTAGGTAAAATTGTTTCATGAAGTGTTTTGTTTAATTCGGGGTTAAATGGATTTATTAAGCGTTTCTCCAAAGGGAACAGCCTTGGAAAAATGTTGCAAAGTTTACTTTAGTAAAAGAAAAAGGATTTAAAATGCCCTGTTTTTTAGGAGCCTTTAAGACACCGAAGGGTGACGCGTAGGTCGTATGCATGATTTGTAGATTTGGTTAAATGTGTTTAAATTTAAAAAAAACCTAAGTTTAGGACTAAAAATCTTTAATTGTACTTTTTAAATACTGAAAATGAGGGCTTTAAAAATTTTTCGAACACGAAAAATGTAAATTTAATTTGTAGGAATTTTACTACAAAACAGGAAGTTGCAAACCTGTTTTAAAATAAAAAAAGCCCTCTGAAATTCAGAGGGCTTTTTTATATCAAAAGAAATAAAGGGTTATTCTTTTACTTCTTCAAAGTCCACGTCTTGTACATCGTCACCATCTTTTGCTTGGGCGTCGGGTTGGGGTGGAGTCTCTCCTGCAGCGGCTCCTCCGGCTTCGGCTTGGGCTTTGTACATTTCTTCAGAGGCGTTTTTCCATGCTTCATTGATGGTTTCTAGCGCTTTGTCAATTGCATCTAAATCTTTGGATTCATGTGCTTTTTTCAATTCTGCTAAAGCCGTTTCAATCGGTGCTTTTTTCTCCTCAGAAAGTTTTTCTCCGAATTCCTTCAGTTGTTTTTCGGTTTGGAAAATCATCTGATCCGCACTGTTTAGCTTTTCCGCTTCTTCTTTGACTTTTTTATCTGCATCTGCATTCGCTTCTGCTTCCTTTTTCATTTTCTCAATTTCTTCCTCGGTCAGTCCAGAAGAGGCTTCAATACGAATGTCTTGCGATTTGTTGGTCGCTTTGTCCAAAGCACTTACTTTGATGATTCCGTTGGCATCGATATCAAAAGTCACTTCGATTTGTGGCGTACCCCGTTGCGCTGGTGGAATGCCATCTAGGTGAAAACGTCCAATGGTTTTGTTGTCTGTCGCCATAGAACGCTCGCCTTGAAGTACGTGGATCTCTACCGAAGGCTGGTTGTCTGCCGCAGTAGAAAAGACCTGAGACTTTTTGGTAGGGATCGTCGTGTTGGACTCGATCAGTTTGGTCATCACTCCTCCCATGGTTTCAATACCTAGGGAAAGTGGGGTAACGTCTAAGAGTAAAACATCTTTTACATCTCCTGTTAAAACTCCTCCTTGGATCGCCGCACCAATGGCCACTACCTCATCTGGGTTTACTCCTTTGGATGGCTTTTTGCCAAAAAACTTTTCTACTTCTTCTTGGATGACTGGAATCCGAGTGGATCCTCCTACGAGAATCACCTCATCGATTTCACTTGTTGAAAGCCCTGCATCGTCCAATGCTTTTTTGACAGGCGTCATGGAACGTTTGACTAAATCATCAGCTAGTTTTTCAAAATTGGCTCGTGTTAAACTGGTCACCAAGTGTTTGGGACCGGACTCTGTTGCGGTGACATAGGGCAAGTTGATCTCCGTCTGGGTAGAGGAAGACAATTCGATTTTTGCTTTTTCTGCCGCTTCTTTGAGTCGCTGTAAGGCCATGGGATCTTTGCGCAAATCAATTGACTCGTCTTTTTGGAAGGTTTCTGCCAAAAAGTTGATGATGACTTGATCAAAATCATCTCCTCCTAGGTGGGTATCTCCGTTGGTGGATAGCACTTCAAAAACACCATCGCCCAACTCGAGAATCGAAATGTCAAAAGTCCCTCCTCCTAAGTCGTAAACTGCAATTTTTTTATCGGAACCACCTTTGTCCAAACCATAAGCCAGGGCAGCAGCAGTAGGTTCGTTGATGATTCGCTGTACTTTCAATCCAGCAATTTCTCCCGCTTCTTTCGTCGCTTGACGTTGGGAGTCGTTAAAATAGGCAGGAACCGTAATTACCGCTTCGGTCACATCTTTACCCAAATAGTCTTCCGCCGTTTTTTTCATTTTTTGTAAAGTCATGGCAGAAAGTTCTTGGGGACTGTACAAACGCCCATCAATATCTACACGGGGCGTATCGTTATCGCCTTTGACTACTTTATAGGCCACGGTTTTTACATCGTTACTGGACTCGGAAAACTTGTTTCCCATAAAACGCTTGATCGAAGCGATGGTTTTGGTCGGGTTCGTAACGGCTTGACGCTTGGCAGGGTCCCCTACTTTTATCTCTCCACCTTCTACAAAGGCGATGACAGAAGGGGTGGTTCGTTTTCCTTCGGCATTTGGAATAACAACGGGTTCATTACCCTCCATTACAGAGACGCATGAATTTGTAGTTCCTAAATCGATTCCAATTATTTTACTCATGATTTCAATTTAAATTTCCCTAGAATTGACAAGCATTATGCCATATTGGTAAAACTGACAGCATGACAGTTTGTTTAAAAAACCAGATTTTTAATCTTCGTACCAAGGCAATTAGCAAAACAATAGTATTTTTACCCAATACAAAAATTATGGCAGCAGCTACCTACAGTCGTGTCACGACGAAGTCTTTACAAGAAATGAAATCCAATGGCGAAAAGATTGCCATGCTTACCGCGTATGACTACACCTTTGCAGGACTAGTAGATGCGGCGGGAATCGACCTGATTTTAGTGGGTGATTCTGCCTCCAATGTTATGGCGGGACATGAAACCACACTTCCCATTACTTTGGATCAAATGATTTACCACGCCAGTAGTGTCGTACGGGCGGCCAACCGAGCTCTTATCGTCGTAGATTTACCTTTTGGGACGTATCAGTCGGATTCCAAAGAAGCGCTTCGCTCTGCGATACGAATTATGAAAGAATCTGGGGCGCACGCTGTAAAACTCGAAGGGGGAGCACAAGCCAAAGAATCGATTGAACGAATTATCCAAGCAGGAATTCCTGTTATGGGTCATTTGGGACTTACCCCGCAATCCATTTATAAATTTGGAACCTATACTGTTCGGGCTAAAGAAGAGCAGGAAGCCGAACAACTTCTAGAGGATACCAAAATGCTTGAAAAGCTGGGCTGCTTTGGAATTGTACTAGAAAAAATTCCCGCTACTCTCGCAAAACAAGCCACGGAGTCTGTCAGTATTCCCATCATCGGAATTGGTGCCGGAGGTGCAGTGGACGGGCAAGTTCTGGTTCTGCACGATATGTTGGGGATGAACAAAGAATTCAGTCCCCGTTTTTTACGACGGTATGCTGATCTAGACAAAGTCATACACAAGGCCATCGCCCAATATACTGAAGATGTCAAGTCGCAAGATTTCCCGAACGAAAAAGAACAATACTAACCCTTGGAAGTAAAGGATCGCATCCTTTTTGAGGACAACCACCTGCTTGTCATTCACAAGAGTGCTGGGGAACTGGTTCAGGGGGATCGAACAGGAGACCCTACCCTAGCCGATTTTGTCAAAGCTTATCTTAAAAAAAAATACCTCAAAACTGGAGCGGTGTTTTTGGGGGTAGTACATCGCTTGGACCGACCTACCAGTGGGGTGCTCGTTTTTGCAAAAACCTCGAAAGCCTTACGTCGCTTGAACCAACAGTTTCAATCCCGAATTCCCAAAAAAACCTATTGGGCTTTAGTCGATAAACAATTTCCCGAGACCAGTGGCACTTTAACCCACTGGATGACACGAAACACCCAACAAAATAAGTCCAAAGCCCATAAAAACAAGGTACCCAATAGCAAAGAAGCCCGTCTTCACTTCAAACGGATTCGCGATTTTGATCGGTACTGTTTGTTGGAAATCGAATTGGAAACCGGGCGTCACCATCAAATCCGTGCACAACTAGCCAGCTTGGGTTTTCCCATTCAGGGCGACCTGAAGTACGGAGCGCCACGGAGCAATAAGGACGGGACGATTAGCCTACATGCGCGGACACTTACCCTTCAGCATCCTGTGACTAAAGAAACGCTTTTGTTCACTTCAGATCCGGAGAAAGTGGGACTATGGAAGAGCGTTCTTTCCGATTCAGAGTAGCGGCCTTATCGCGAATTACCTTTGCAATAGGCACATTTTTTATTTTGCTTTCCAACCACGAAAGAATGTCCAAATACAAAAAAGAACGACGTTCATAAGGATCGTTTTCGTATTGCTGTAGTTCTTTGTAGAGTGCCTCAAAGGCTGTTTTGAGTTCATGCGGGTAAATGTCGCCCAGCCCGCGAACAAAACGAATCATGGCTTTTTGTACCTCATGAAGGTCATTCATTTTGATCAAAAACTTATAAGTTTCACGAAGGTGGGACTCCAGATGGTAATCAAAGCCCGCCTCATAATGAGCAAAAATATTCAGCACTCTTGAAAAACATAGCAGATCTTCTCGCATTTTAAGGCTTTTGTTGCTGATGATTTTATCAAGAAAAACAATACAGTTTTCATAATCTTCAGCCCCAAAATAGATACAAGCCATTTTGTAGTAAAACATCATGATGTGATGCGGGTCAATTTGATTGCTGTAGTCTCTTATTCCCTTTTTTATTTCCGGAATTAAAATCAATCCTTCTTCAAAACTCCCTTCCAAAAAATGGACATTCAGTTGGTTGCTGTAATAAAACTGAAAACGCAAAGCTTTGAGGTTGTCGTTTTTGGGAAAACTGGCATGTTGGGTCCAGTAGCCCATCTGCTTCAGTGTCTCTTTAAATTTTGAGGGATATTTGATCAAGGCCAAACTTTCCATTAGGTAGTTATTCCCTTTGAGGTAAAAAACGGGATGAATACTGATCATGGCAGGAGACTCTTCGAACATTTCTACCCATTTGGATGCATAGCGGTAGGTGGACAAAAAGTCTTGGGTCAAAAAGCTATACCAAACATGGGCTTTGTAGTACCACAACTTTTCTCTAAAACCGAGACCATCGTAATCGATTTTAGGTAATTTTTCATAAAAGAATTGGGTGATTTCACGAAACTCCTGATCGCTCTTGGCATAGCCTGCTTTGATCAAACGTTCGTACAATTGCAAAGACAGGTTAGAGAGTTGAGTTGCCAAATTGTTTTGTTTTCGCAAAGCTTCAGCTTCGGTGATCAAGGTGTCTGTTCGGTTGCTCAAACTTCGAGTAATGTATTGGGATTCAATGACTTTTTCCAGTTCTACTATGTCGTAAGCCACGTACTTTTCCTCGTGTTTTAAGGCCAATAACTTTGCTTTTTCCAACACTTTTAAACTCTGTTTGTACAAGCCTTTTTGGTATAGAATGGTGGCAAAATCCAGTTGTTCTCGAATCTGAATTCGGATATTTTTATGCATGGGATTCATGCGCAGGCTGATTAAAATCTGCTTGTATAAATGTGCTTTGAGGTTGGACAACTGTTGTTTGGTGACGATGCCTTTTTTCAAAATGATTTTTTCGTCATAGCGTTTCATTTTGTCCAAAAGCTGAAACAGGTTTAAAAACTTTGAATTTTCATTGGAATCCATCCGTCCGACATAGAGCGTAAATTGTCTTTTTTCTGATTTTGTCAGCGACTTAATCAGGACAAATAAATTATCTTTCTGCTCATTTGTCATTGTAATCTTTTTTAATGCAAATTACTAATAATTAGTAGGTTAGATATCAGTTATTCCTTTCGAATGTTGTAATACAAAAATAGCTATTTTTATTTTAGTAAATCCAAAAACATACTTTAGTATCCTGAATAGCTATCCACACTGATCTAGAAGTTTATGGAATACGTTGAAATATTTGACACCACCTTACGTGATGGAGAACAAGTTCCAGGTTGTAAATTAGACGCTGTGACAAAGTTAACCATTGCAGAGCAGTTAGACCAACTGGGGGTGGATGTTTTAGAAGCAGGTTTCCCGATTTCTAGTCCAGGAGATTTTAAAGCTGTTGAAGATATTTCCAAGCTCGTCAAAAATGCCCGAGTGTGTGGTTTGACTCGAGCCGTTAAAAAAGACATTGAGGTAGCCGCTGAGGCCTTAAAACCAGCAAAAAGAGCGCGTATTCATACGGGGATTGGAACTTCGGAAAGTCATATGCGTTTTAAATTTAACGCTACCCCAGAGCAAATTTTAGAACGTGCAATCGCTGCTGTAACCTATGCCAAGAGCTTTGTGGAAGATGTGGAGTTCTACGCAGAAGATGCAGGTAGAACAGACAATGAATTTCTTGCTAAAGTTTGTGAAGCTGTCATCAAAGCGGGAGCTACCGTCCTCAATATTCCGGATACCACAGGCTATTGCCTTCCCGATGAATACGGTGCGAAAATGAAGTATCTAAAAGAAAATGTGACAGGTATTCACAAAGCTACCCTTTCCTGTCATTGTCATAATGACTTGGGTCTCGCTACTGCAAATTCTATCGCAGGGGTACAACACGGCGCACGTCAAATTGAGTGCACCATCAATGGTATCGGAGAACGAGCCGGAAATACTTCCTTGGAAGAAGTGGTTATGATTTTACGTCAACATCCTACCCTAAACCTTGATACCCGAATTCAATCCAAACAATTGTTCGGCATTAGCCAACTGGTTTCTGAAAGCATGGCGATGCCTGTCCAACCCAACAAAGCTATTGTAGGAGCCAATGCCTTTGCGCATTCTTCAGGCATTCATCAAGACGGAGTGATCAAAAAGCGAGAAACCTACGAAATTATCAACCCCACTGATGTCGGTGTAACCGAATCTTCCATCATCCTTACCGCACGAAGCGGAAGAGCCGCACTTGCCTATCGTGCTAAAAACATAGGGTATGAATTGGATAAATTACAACTAGATAAGGTATACCAACAATTTTTGGTCGTTGCCGATCAACAAAAAGAGATTGGAGATGAAGATCTCCCAAAAATAATTGAAGCCAGTAAAATTTAATTTAAACGCGCATTGAAATGAAAAAAACCCTATTTGACAAAGTATGGGATTCACATGTGGTAAGAAGCATTAAAGAAGGACCTGACGTTCTTTTCATCGACCGTCATATGATTCACGAGGTAACAAGCCCCGTGGCTTTTCTCGGGTTAAAAAACAGAAAACTTCCGGTACTTCACCCAGAAAAAACCTTCGCTACGGCAGACCACAACACTCCTACCCTGAATCAGCATCTTCCTGTGGCGGATCCCCTATCGCGGAATCAATTGAAAGCACTGGAAGAAAATGCTGCAGCACACGGGATCTCGTATTGGGGATTGGGACATAAAAAAAACGGAATTGTACATGTGGTCGGTCCAGAATATGGGATTACCCAGCCGGGAGCAACCATCGTTTGTGGTGATTCCCACACTTCAACCCACGGGGCTTTTGGAGCTATTGCCTTTGGTATTGGAACCTCGGAAGTGGAAATGGTCCTTGCAACGCAATGCATCATGCAACCCAAACCCAAGAAAATGAGAATTACCATTGATGGTAAACTCAATCACGGTGTAACGCCCAAAGATGTGGCGCTGTTTATTATCTCCCAATTGACCACTTCCGGAGCTACAGGATATTTTGTAGAATATGCAGGTGAAGTCTTTCGCGAATTGAGTATGGAAGGTCGGATGACGGTTTGTAACTTAAGTATCGAAATGGGTGCACGAGGCGGTATGATCGCACCCGACGAAAAAACCTTTACCTACATCAAAGACCGCGAGTTTACACCCAAAGACGCAGCTTGGGACAAAGCCATGGAGTATTGGAGCACGCTCAATACCGATGAAGGTGCTGTTTTTGATAAAGAATTTACTTTTGACGGGTCCGAAATTGATCCGATGATTACTTTTGGTACCAACCCTGGAATGGGTATGAGCATTACCAAAGCCATCCCAAAAGCGGAAGAAATACAGGGAAGTGCAACTACCTATTCTAAGTCGCTTGACTACATGGGTTACCGAGAAGGAGAAAGCATGATCGGCAAGCCAATTGATTACGTTTTTATAGGAAGTTGCACGAACGGTAGAATAGAAGATTTTAGGGCTTTTGCCCAGATTGTAAAAGGTCACAAACGCGCTGCCAATGTGACAGCCTGGCTAGTCCCTGGATCGCATAAGGTACTGAATGCCATCAAAGAAGAAGGACTTTTAGAAATTTTCGAAGCCGCCGAATTTGAACTCCGTGAGCCAGGCTGTTCTGCTTGTTTGGCGATGAACGACGACAAAATACCTGCTGGGAAGTACGCGGTGAGCACTTCAAACAGAAACTTTGAGGGACGTCAAGGCCCTGGCGCGAGAACTCTTTTGGCGAGTCCATTGGTAGCCGCAGCAGCAGCTATTACCGGAAAAATAACTGACCCTAGAACCTTAATTTAAACTGACCATGGCATACGATTCCTTTCACACTTTAGAAAGTACAGCGGTACCCTTACCTATTGAAAACGTGGATACCGATCAAATTATACCCGCTCGTTTTCTCAAAGCTACTGAACGCAAGGGTTTTGGAGATAATTTATTTCGCGATTGGAGATTTGACCAAAACAACAATCCAAAAGAAGAGTTTGTGTTAAACAACCCAACCTATTCGGGAAAAATATTGGTGGGAGGACACAACTTCGGATCAGGATCTTCACGCGAACACGCCGCTTGGGCAGTTTATGACTATGGTTTTCGCTGTGTTGTTTCCAGCTTTTTTGCAGATATTTTTAAAAACAACTGTCTCAATATTGGGGTACTCCCTGTTCAGGTTTCTGAAGAATTTTTAAAAACAATTTTTGAAGCCATCGAAGAAAATCCCAAAACAGAACTCCTCATTGATTTACCCAATCAAATAATCCAAATCAACAGTACAGGAGCATCAGAATCTTTTGAAATCAATGCGTATAAAAAAGAAAATATGCTCAATGGTTACGATGATATCGACTATTTAGAGAGCATGAAAGAAGACATCAAAACCTTCGCGGTAAACAGACCTTTGTAGCAATTTACCTTAAACACATGAGCAAGACTATCGAAATCATGGATACCACCCTACGGGATGGAGAACAAACCTCGGGTGTTTCTTTTTCAGTTTCTGAAAAATTAACCCTTGCTCAATTGCTGCTTCAGGAGTTGAATATCGATCGTATCGAGATCGCTTCTGCACGGGTATCCGATGGAGAATTTAATGCGGTACAAGAAATCACCCGTTGGGGGGAAACTCATGGCTTGATCGACCGGATTGAAGTACTCACCTTTGTGGATAATGGTTCTTCTGTAGAATGGATGAAGAAAGCGGGAGCGAAAGTCCAAAACTTATTGACCAAGGGGTCTTTAAACCATTTAAAATACCAACTGAAACAAAGCCCTGAAGCGCATTTTGAAAATGTGTCAAAAAGCATTGCACTTGCTAAAAAAGAAGGCTTTACAACCAATGTGTACCTGGAGGACTGGAGCAATGGAATGGCCAATTCGGAAGCTTATGTTTTTCAATTTTTAGATTTTTTAGCCACACAACCAATTGCACGCATTCTACTACCCGATACCCTGGGTATTTTAACTCCAGAAAAGACACGCCTTTATTTAACTACAATTATCCAACGCTATCCCAATTTACATTTTGATTTTCACGGACACAACGACTACGACCTCAGTGTAGCCAATGTGATGGAAGCTGTAAATACTGGGGTCAAGGGATTACATCTTACCGTAAACGGTATGGGTGAACGTGCGGGCAATGCCCCACTGGCAAGTGTCGTAGCGGTAATCAACGACTTTATGCCCGAGATCAAAATCAACATCAAAGAAGATGCGCTGTATCGTGTCAGTCAGTTAGTAGCGACTTTCACGGGATTCAGAATTCCAGCGAATAAACCCATTGTAGGAGAAAATGTTTTCACCCAAACAGCAGGAATTCACGCAGATGGGGACAATAAAAAGAATCTTTATTTCAATGACTTGCTTCCCGAACGCTTTGGCAGAAAACGAAAATATGCGCTGGGTAAAACTTCTGGGAAAGCGAATATTCAAAAAAACCTTCAGGAGTTGGGCCTTACCCTAAACGATAAGGATCTTAAAAAAGTGACCCAACGAATTATTGAATTGGGTGACAAAAAAGAACGGGTTACCGCGGAAGACCTCCCCTTTATCATCTCTGATATTTTGGGAAATAATATCCCCAATAAGGTCAAGATCAATTCCTATGTTTTGACCCATTCCAAGGGATTGAAACCCACTACGAGTATTTCCCTTCAAATTTGCGATAAACTGTTTGAAGAAAATGCTTCGGGAGACGGGCAGTACGATGCGTTTTGGAATGCACTGCACAAAGTGTATCAAAAGCAAAAAATAGATTTACCTGATTTAGTTGATTACGCAGTTCGTATTCCCCCAGGAAGTAATTCCGATGCGCTGTGCGAAACGACCATCACTTGGAGCAACGGAAAGCGCGATTTTAAAACCCGCGGTTTGGATTCAGATCAAACGGTTTCTGCCATCAAGGCTACCGAAAAAATGTTAAACATCATTCAACCTTAACACCCTATTATGCATTTAAAAATTGCCCTATTGGCAGGAGATGGAATCGGTCCCGAAGTGATCGAACAAGCTGTAAAAGTTGCTGACGCGATTGCAAATAAATTCGAGCACACCATAGAGTGGATGCCCGCACTCACAGGAGCCGCAGCGATAGATGCCGTGGGAGATCCTTATCCCGACGCGACCCATGAAGTTTGTCTGGCTGCAGATGCTGTTCTCTTTGGAGCCATCGGTCATCCCCGTTATGACAACGATCCTTCTGCCAAAGTACGTCCTGAACAAGGCTTGCTTAAAATGCGTAAAAAATTAGGCCTTTTTGCCAATGTACGCCCCACCTTTACCTTTCCTTCTCTTTTGGATAAATCTCCATTAAAAAAGGAACGAATTGAAGGAACAGATCTCGTTTTTCTAAGAGAATTGACAGGTGGAATCTATTTTGGGGAACGCGGAAGAAAAGATGATGGTAATACTGCTTTTGACACCTGTACGTATACTAGAGAAGAAATAAAACGTCTGGCTGTCAAAGGTTTTGAATTGGCAATGACACGCTCCAAAAAGCTGTGCTGTGTGGACAAAGCCAATGTATTGGAAAGCTCACGCCTATGGAGAGAGACCGTACAAGAGATGGAAAAAGACTATCCTGAGGTAGAAGTTTCTTATGAATTTGTGGATGCGGTAGCTATGCGTTTGGTCCAATGGCCCAATAGCTACGATGTGCTCATTACAGAAAATCTTTTTGGTGACATACTCACTGATGAAGCTTCCGTCATTTCAGGCTCAATGGGCTTGATGCCCTCTGCATCTGTGGGAACAGAAAATGCCTTGTATGAACCCATCCACGGTTCCTTCCCTCAAGCCACAGGACTGGGAATTGCCAATCCCCTAGCTACCGTACTCTCTGCGGCAATGCTCTTTGAGATGAGTTTTGGATTAACCGAAGAAGGGGCTGCTATTCGCAAAGTGGTGGATCAATCTCTTGCAGATGGTAAGGTCACAGAAGATCTTGCTGCGCCAGGGCAAACTGCACTTTCTACTTCTGAAGTAGGAGACTATTTGGTTTCCTTACTCCAATAAAAACATCTTACATTTGAGGAAATATAGTGCCTCGATGAAAACACACTGTGAAAATTGCCAAAAAGCGCTGGTTGCTAATGGAGAACCTACTTATCATTGCTCCTACAACTGCACATTTTGCAAAACGTGTTCTGAAACCCTATTTAATTTTATTTGCCCTAATTGTTCAGGCACACTGCAACTAAGAATCTGAGTAAACCTGAAAAACCCCAAATCTAATGAGCTTTTTATACCCCTATTTACTTACAACCCATATTTTATTTGGAAACATCGGACTGCTATCGGGCAGCTACAACCTCTTGAGAAAAAAGGGAGGTTCTATTCACGTAAAAGTTGGAAAACTATTCGTCGTAAGTATGTTGATCACGGGGAGTACTGCACTTTTTATGGCACTGCTAAAACCCAATATGTTTCTTTTTATTGTTGGAGTTTTTACTGTTTTTCTAGTGGGAACAGGGCAACGCTATATGCATTTGAAAAAACTGGGACAAGGACAAAAGCCGAAGCGAATAGATTGGATCCTGAGTTGTAGCATGTTGCTCGTAGGGGTGGTCTTTGTTAGCTGGGGAATGATTCTGCTCCTAAAAAAACAAAACAGTATGGGAATAGCATTAGTTGTCTTTGGTCTCATTGGACTGCAGAATGTAAGAAAAGACTTACAAAACTACCGAGGAAAAATCAAATTCAAAATGTACTGGCTCCGGGAACATATTATTCGAATTACAGCTGCATACATCGCTTCTTTTACCGCTTTTATCGTAGTGAATCAAAATCATTTTCCAAATTGGATTCCTGAGGTTGCGTATTGACTCTTACCTACCGTATTTTTAACACCCTTAATTTTTAAATGGGTTCGTCAGTATGTAAAAAAATGAGAAATTTGTTGTTCTAATCTTAAACTAAACCCACTTTGAAAAAAACCAACCGATCTACCGTAAAACGAGTTCCGAAAAGGGGGCATTACGATTCCAAAACAATCCATGCCATTTTAGACCAAAATCATATTTGTCATGTAGGGATTGTACACCAGGGCGCTCCAGTGGTCATCCCTACTTTGTATGGAAGATCTGGAGATCAACTCTTTGTTCACGGGGCTTCCGTGAGTCGACTGATGACAGAACTGGAAGGCGAAATAGAACTGAGTATTTCCGTAGCAAAGACCAAGGGTTTGGTACTGGCACGTTCCGCCTTTCACCATTCTTTAAACTACGAATCGGTGGTGCTCTTTGGCAAAGGAAGTCTAATTTCTGACACCGAAGAAAAACTTCAAGCTTTAAAAAGCATCTCGGATCACCTGATCCCAGGACGCTGGGAAGAAGTCCGTCAACCTTCTGCTAAGGAACTCAAAGCGACAAAAGTCATTGCTATCCCCTTAGAAGAAGCTACTGCCAAAATCAGAACAGGAGGACCTGTGGACGACAAAGCAGATTACGAGCTAGACATCTGGGCGGGGGAACTTCCCGTAGTGGAAAAATACGGAACTCCCATAGCCGACGAAAAATTAGCTCCAGAATTTCGAAAACTACCTAAGAGTATAGTACAATTAATAAATCCTTAAAATAAAAACAGGTGAAATTACACCCCTACCTTATCTTTCCAGGAAACGCAACTGAAGCCATCCGACATTACACCGAGTCACTGGGCATAGAACACACTGAAATCAAGCGATATAAAGATAGTCCTATGAAGCACGAACCCAGTCAAAGCGAATGGGTCATTCATTGTGAATTGACTTACAAAGGAGAAACTCTTGCTATGGTTTGTGATGCTCCCAATGAGGGGAGTTCCAATCACATTCAATTGAGTTTAAATTATGACTCTTTAGAACCTATGAAATTGGCTTTTGCCAAAATGAGTAAGGGAGGTAAAGTAACACATCCTCTCAAAAAAGAATTTTGGAACGCTACTTTTGGTCAATTTGTAGATCAATTTGGAATCCATTGGATGATGAATTGTGACCACTCTTAGTCATCACTTATTTATACTTTACACTTAAAATAACCGAATTAGCACAAAATAAAATTTTGTGTTAATGTAGAAAACGCTTTTGCCATCTTCGGAGAAGTTTTAGTAATTTGGCTATTGCTATAATGGATGTTTTATCTTTAGACATCAATACTAAAAATACTATGAAAACCTTCTTCTCTCTTCTCTTTGTTATCACCTTACAAACGTGTATTTCAAGCACTCCTTCCTTTAATAACTCGGATCCCGTGTGGACCCCCACTCAAACTGTCCAAGACGGAATGAAAAAAGCCTATTTTGCTTCTGGCTGTTTTTGGTGTGTAGAAGCTATCTATGAAAGCGTCAAAGGGGTGTCTGAAGTCTATTCAGGCTATGCAGGAGGACAAACCAAAAATCCCAATTACAATCAAATTGGGACAGGCAGAACAGGACATGCCGAAGCCGTAGAAGTCATCTACGACCCCGAAGTAGTGAACTTTGGAACCCTCGTTCAAGTCTTTTTTGGTTCTCACGATCCGACAACCCCCAACCGACAAGGTCCAGATTATGGATCGCAATACCGATCCATTGCCTTTTACACCTCGGACCAAGAACGTGAAATCATCCAAAACTATATGCAAATGCTGGAAGAGGGCAACTATTTTCCCAAAGCCATTGTAACGGAAATAAAGCCTTTGGAGAAATTTTATTATGCCGAAGAATACCACCAGAATTATGAAAAAAACAACCCAAACAATCCTTATGTACAGCAGGTTTCTATTCCGAGGCTTCGAAAATTTCAAAAGCAATACCCCGAGCTCTTAAAAGAAGAGCATTAAAGATTGGAGACGTTCACCCTAGATAATGGAACGTTAAAAGCCGTTTTTCTTTCCTATGGAGCTATACTGCACCAACTCTGGGTAAAAGATAAAAAGGGAAAACCAATAAATGTAATTCAAGGTTTGTCGCAACCCGAAGCGTATCTTTCGGACAGTTGGTCCCGTGGAGCCGTTATAGGACGCTATGCGGGGAGGCTAGAAAACCCCATTACAATCGATGGAAAAAAATTTGAAATTGAACACGAAAAAGGGGTACTACTTCACAGTGGAGCAAAGGGGTGGAATAAACAGTACTGGTCACCTCGCACTTCATCTGACACTCATTTACTTACTTTTGATTACGAATGTCCTGAGGGTACAGGAGGCTTTCCCGGAACTGTAAATGCAATGGTTTCTTATCGTTTGGTGGGAAATCAACTCAGAATCGACTATCGCGCTACTACCGATGCTCCTACGCATGTCAATTTGACCAATCACGCCTATTTTAACCTCAATCCTAAAAATGCTATCGAGTCCCATCAGCTACAAATCCGTGCGGACCACTACCTAGAGCTCAAACAAAATTTGGTCCCTACAGGAACGCGATTGAACGTTGCACAGACTCCTTTTGATTTTAGAACTCCCAAGACCATCGCCACAACACGTTTGGATGATTATTTTGTGCTAAATGCTACAAATGAAGCTGCGGCAACGCTTTATGAACCCCAGAGTGGAATAGAGATGAAAACCTATACCGACCAACCAGGCATAGTAGTCTTTACTCCTCCCCATTTTGAAGCCATTTGTTTTGAAACACAAAAATTTTCCAATACTCCAAATATTCCTTCATTTCCCTCTACTCTGCTACTGCCTGAAGCTGTTTACAAACACCAAACACGGTTTGAATTCAATCTAAAAAACGAAGAGTAACTCGTTTCCATATTGTGTAAAATCCAAAGCCAATCATACTTCCAACGAGAGTACCGCAGAGTATGTCTAATGGATAATGCACCCCTATATACACTCGACTGTAAGAGATAAGCGCAGCAATTAATAGTAATGCATAAGGTAACAGACGCGAAAACGACTTAACTATCCCTCCAAAAAAAAGCGCCAAAGCGAAAGAGTTGGACGCATGACCAGAAAAAAAGCTGTACCGTCCACCACAGGTGGGTTTGACCAAGCGGACCAAGGATTGGATTTCTGGATCATAGCAAGGTCGTAATCGTCCAACTTGTACTTTGAAAAGATTGGTCAACTGATCAGTACACAAAATGAGCAAGGCGCAAAAGAGCACTAAGTATCCAGCTGTTTTCCATGATTTTTTATACCCCAGAAACAGCAGTAAGCCCAAATAGACCACTACATTAGAAGCTCTGTGGGTCATCAGCATCCAAAAGGCATCAAAAGTGGGGGTTCCTAGACTATTGAGTCTTAAAAACAGTTCACTGTCCCAAGCCAAAATAGATTCCATAGACTACTCGAGAGATTCCATTTCCGTATCATAAAAGGCAAAAGCGGCTTCGATCAATGAAGTAGATTCCGTTTCTAGAGCCGATTCGTCTTCTTTATCAAATTCTTCAAACCAGTGTACTTCGTCGTTGGAAACATTGAGAATGAAACGTGGATATTCCGTATGAACAACAAAGAGTGCGTCTTCAAATGCGGAATTGTCTGCAATTAAAAATTTAGGTAATTCCATGTTGCGAATTTAAGATTAAGTTTTTTGTCAAATAGTGAAATCTCAAAAAAAGAAGTGCTGAGGAAATGGTCAAGCCAGAAAGTAGTCCTATCCATATCCCAAAGGTACCCAAATCCGTATGCAATCCGAGATAGTAGGAAATCGGGGTGCCAAAAACACCATATGAAAAAAAGGTGATCCATGCCGGTATGTTCACGTCTTGAAGACCTCGGAGAGCGCCCAACACCACAGCTTGTAGTCCATCGGAAATTTGAAAAAAGGCAGAAACAATCAACAAGGAAGAGGCCAATTTGACTACTTCTAAAACGTCTGTGTATTCCAACGGATTGTTTCCGTCCAAATAGAGCCAAGGGAGGTATTCATTTCCCAAAAGAAAAAATAAACAAAACGCAATATCAAAGATGAAAATCAATAAAAAAATGGAATACGCAATACGCTTTAGTGAAACAAAGTCTTGTTTTCCTTTTTGATTTCCTACTCGAATCATAGCCGTAACTCCGAGTCCCATGGCAAACATAAAGGTCATGGAAGAAAGATTTAAAGCGATCTGATTGGCGGCCTGGGGGTTTTTTCCCAGAAATCCTGAAAGCCAGATCGCTGTGGTAAAAAAGAGGACTTCAAAAAACATTTGTAAGGCTGAAGGAAAGCCCAAACGGATAATTTTTTTTAACAAAGACCATTGGGGAGCTTTCCATTTTGTGTTTCTGATATAATCCACATATTTTTTGCTCCAGCGCACATAGGCCGCCATAAAGAGCAGCATAAAACAACGTGAAAGAAGGGTGCCTATTGCAGCTCCTTCCACTCCCATTTCAGGAAATATCCAATATCCAAAAATGAGAAAGTAATTCAAAATCACGTTGATTACATTCCCGAAAAGTGTCGCATACATGGCCGGACGGGTGTAGGAAAGTCCCTCAGAAAATTGCTTAAAAGCTTGGAAGCCTACCAGTGGAAGTAAAGAGATTCCCACCCATTGCAGATAGGGAAAGGCCAAGTCCACAACCTCGTCAGGTTGTCCCATTTGGAATAATAAAGGTTTACTCATCAAAACTCCTACCGAAAGAAATATCCCTAAAACGAAGCAAAGGATCAGTCCGTGAAAAAACACATTACGCCCTTGTAATACGTTCTTCATACCGTCACTTTCTGCGATAAGTGGAGTGATGGCGGTGGAAAAACCAATACCTAAAGACATGGCCACAAAGAAAAAACTATTTCCCAGTGAAACGGCAGCCAATTCTGCAGTTCCTAACTGACCGACCATGACATTGTCGATAAATTGGACCAAGGTGTGTCCTAGTAGCCCAATAATGACGGGGTAAGCTAGATTGAGGTTAAAGCGAAATTCTTTAGTGTATGGCGTAAGAGCTTGAAGCATGAGAGGGTGGGATTACAAGCCCATTTGATCAACCAAGTAAATCAAGCTGGTCATTGCTGCGGCACCCAATTCCAGTTCTCTTTTGTTTATTGCATCAAAGGTATCATTGGCTGCGTGATGAAAATCAAAATACCGCTGCGAATCAGGACGTAAACCCGAAAGTACGGTGCTCCCATTGCGAAGCGGACCGATATCTGCGCCACTCCCTCCGAGGGTAAACCGATCGACTAGATAGGGTTCGAAATAGGGCTTCCACGATTCAATTTTTTTAAATTGTTCCGGTCGGGCTTCAAAAGAAAATCCTCTCGGAGTAAATCCACCAGAATCGGATTCCAAAGCAAAGAGGTGGTTTTCTCCTTTTTGTTTTGCATTTTTAGCATAGGTGGTCCCTCCTCTTAAACCGTTTTCTTCGTTCATGTAGAGCACTACGCGAATTGTTCTTTTGGGTTGGTAGTTCATTTTCTTAAAGAGGTGCAGTACTTCCATAGACTGGACAATCCCAGCCCCGTCATCATGTGCGCCGTCTCCCAAATCCCAAGAGTCCAAATGTCCTCCCACTACAATAATTTCATCTGGAAATTCACTCCCTTTAATTTCCCCGATAACGTTATGAGAAGGTACATCGGGAAAATTTTTACAATCTTGTTTTAAATAAAAATACAGCTCCTTGTTTAGTGCAAGCATGGAACTGAGTAATTGAGCTCCATTGGTACTGATGGCTGCTGCGGGGATACGCATCTTATTGGGAAGATCTCCATAACGCATGTTTCCAGTATGAGGGAAATCATCCAATCGCAAGTTCATCGACCGAACAATGACCCCTACGGCACCCAAACGCGCTGCTTTGGCTGCACCACTGGACCGCTGATCGACCGTTTTGGAATAGGCATCAAACGTATTGATTAGGTTTGCGGGCATGGCTCTGTTATAAAACACAAACTTGCCTTTAATTTTTTCTTCACCTAAAGCTTCCAATTCTTCAAAGTCTTTCACTTCAATTACTTGTGCACGAAGTCCTGCTGCAGGAGTGGCAATGGATCCCCCAAGCGCACAAACAGGAACGTTCAAACTCATTCCAGGACCGGTGATGATACTCGCATACTCAAAATTTCCCCGCACCCACTTAGGAACCATCACATCCTCGAGGTACACCCGATCTAGATCTAAACTTTGAAGTGCTTCTTCGCCCCACTTTACAGCGCGTTCTGCGTTTAAAGATCCAGACAGCCTGCCCCCTATTTGGTTAGACAAATAGTCTAGCCAATCGTAGGACTTACCTTGCGTTAGGGCTAAATTGAATATTGTACTTATTTGTTGTTCGTGATTCTTTTTTTGACCTAAAAGGGGTTGAAAAAGAAAAAGAAAAAAAAGAATCTTGAGGATGTACTTCGTCATATTATTTAGGTGCAAATTGAACAATGTTTTCTGCACTTACGGGATTGTCACCAAGGATCATCAAGCGTTCAATAACGTTGCGCAATTCTCTAACATTACCTGTCCAAGGGTAGTTGTTTAATTTCTCTAAAGCTTCTTTAGAGAAGGTTTTTCTTTCCAGTCCTTGTTCTTTGGAGAGCAAATCCACAAAGTGCTCGGTTAGGATGGGAATATCTTCTTTTCGATCTCCTAGAGCGGGTACGTGAATCATGATAACTGCAAGGCGATGGTATAGATCTTCACGAAAGCGCCCTTCCTCAATTTCTTTTTTTAAATCTTTGTTTGTAGCTGCAATCACACGTACATCCACAGCGATATCTTTTTCGTTCCCTACGCGTTGAATTTTACGTTCTTGCAGCGCGCGTAGCACCTTGGCTTGTGCGGCCAGGCTCATGTCAGCAATTTCGTCTAAAAAAAGGGTTCCTTTGTTTGCTGCTTCAAATTTACCCGAACGGTCTTTCACTGCCGAGGTAAAGGCTCCTTTGACATGGCCAAAAAGTTCACTTTCTATCAATTCTGAGGGGATTGCTGCACAGTTGACCTCTATAAAATTTTCCGTATTTCGGTCACTCTGTTGATGGAGTTGATGTGCTACCAATTCTTTTCCGGTTCCATTTTGTCCAGTGATTAATACACGTGCATCGGTCATGGCCACTTTGGCAATCATTTGAATCACTTCAGAAATGGCTTTGCTCTCCCCTACAATATCGTATTTCTGTGCTACTTTGCGTTTTAATTTCTTATTCTCAGAGCGCAAGGATTTGTTTTCCAATGCATGGCGAACTGCGGTGAGTAATCGGTTTAAATCAGGGGGTTTTGAGATAAAATCATAAGCCCCAAGCTTCATGGCTTCCACAGCAGTTTCTACATTTCCGTGCCCTGTGAGCATGATAAATGGAATTCCAATTTTTTTGGTATTTGCCGCCTGCAACACTTCAATACCATCCATTTTGGGCATCTTGATATCACAAAGCACCAAATCAAAATTGTGCTTTCCCAGGAGCGCTAAACCTTCTTTCCCATCTGCTGCTTCTTCTACTTCGTATGTTTTGTCTACATCAGTAAGTATTCGTACTAACACCCGACGGATGGGTTCTTCGTCTTCTATGATTAAAATTTTGATCATTGCAATGCCTTAGGGGGGTTTAAAAAACTGAGGGTACGCTGTGGAAAAGGAATTTGAATTCCTTCTTTTTCAAACGCTTTAAATATGGCATAGCGCATATTACTTTTGACAATGTTGGATTCAAAACTACTTTTTACCGCAAAAAAGATTTGAAATTGTAGTGCATTGTCGCCAAAATCCTCAAAAATCACAAAAGGTTTTGGATCTTCAATGATACTTTGATTTTCGCTAGCCAATTTCAACAAAAGTTCAGTAACCTGATCTATATCACTGTTATACGCTACTCCTACAGCTACACTTTCTTTGGTAATTACACCATTCTCTGTCCAATTGAAAAGTGTTGAAATTAAAAACTTATGATTGGGAATAATCAACACCTTGTTTTCTCGCGTTACGGCTCTGGTGGTTCTGAGTTTGATGTTTTCTACCTTCCCTACCTGACCTTCCACTTCAATAATATCGCCTACATGTACAGACTGATCTACCAGGATGAAAATTCCAGAAATAATATCTTGAATAAAAGTTTGCAAAGCCAGACCTACACCCACCAACAGTGCTGCGGAAGCTGCAAAGATAGCCGTGACGTCAGCTCCTATATTCTGTAGTGTGATCAGAAGGACAATGACATAAATAAAGTAATTGAAAAAAGAAAAAACACTTTTAAACTTTACTTTGGCGTCGTTCGAGAGAGTACGGTATATAATTTTTCTAAAAATTTTTAGAAAAAAGGAAGTCAAAACAAAAACTAAAATGATTATCAAGATCGTTTTAGGGGAAAACGTAATTGACTTTCCTATTGAGAATTGATGATTAAAGAAGTCGAGTATTTTGTTGAGTACATTCATTTGGGATAAAGTTACTATAAAAACAAAACCCACCCTCGTATGAGGATGGGAAAAAATTGCTATGAAAAAGAAAAATAAATACTAATAATGAATACCAGTATTTGATCAAATATATTACTTTTTTTTAAAAACAATTATTTTTAAGCAAACATATCTTTCACTTTTTCAAAAAATGATTTGTCTGATTTTTCAGGATGGGGAATGAAATTGGGGTCTTCCTGCATTTTTTCGAAAAATTGACGCTGTTCTTTGTTTAACGTTTTAGGCGTCCAAACATTCACATGAACTAACAAATCTCCATTTCCATAACTATTAATACTAGGCAAACCTTTTCCTCGTAAACGAAGTGTTTTTCCCGATTGAATTCCCGTTTCTAGCTTGATTCTCGCTTTACCGTCTAGAAGCGAAAGGTCTTTAGAAACTCCCAAGGCAGCTTCCGAAATACTGATATAAAGATCATAGTGAAGGTGATTCCCCTCTCGTACAAAAGCATCGTGAGGTAATTCTTCAATCAAAACCAGTAAATCTCCGGATATTCCATCCGCTGGAGCTTCATTTCCTTTACCACTTACTTTGAGTTGCATGCCCTCTTCTACCCCAGCGGGTATTTTGATAGAAACGGTTTCTTCTTTTTGGATCATCCCTTGTGCATCGGTTCCGGAAGGGCTATTTAAAAGTGTTTTACCGCTTCCTCCACAAGTGGGACATACCGAAGAGGTTTGCATACGCCCCAAAATGGTATTGGCAATTTTCATCACCTGCCCTTTCCCATTACAGGTAGAACAGCTACCGTACTGCACGCCGGGGGCTTGTACTTTACGTGGTACTTTAATTTTTTTCTCTATTCCATTGGCGATTTCTTCCAAGCTGAGTTTGACCCGAATCCGCATGTCTGATCCTTTGACTCGGCGCTGGCCTCCTCCAAAACCACCACCAAAGCCACCTCCACCAAAGGCACTCCCAAAAATGTCTCCAAATTGACTAAAAATATCGTCCATATTCATACCGCCACCAAAGCCTTGTCCTCCCTCAAAGGCTGCATGACCATACTGATCGTATTTACTTCGCTTTTCTTGGTTACCCAAAACTTCGTAAGCCTCTGCCGCCTTTTTAAAGTTGGCCTCCGCTACTTTGTCGTCTGGATTTTTATCTGGGTGAAATTCAATAGCTTTTTTTCTGTAGGCTTTCTTAATCTCGGCCGCAGTTGCATTTTTGGAAACTCCTAATATTTCGTAATAATCTTCTTTCATATTTATTGTCCTACGACCACTTTTGGATAGCGAATGATACGATCGCCCAACTGGTACCCTACCTCAACGATATCAATGATTTTTCCTTTGTCCTTCTCTTTAGGCGCTGGAATTTGAGTGATGGCTTCATGCAGCTCTGCATCAAACGGATCTCCTATTTTTTCCTCTGTTTGGGTCAGTCCATTCGACTTCAAAACTTCTGAAAATTTTGTGTAGATCAATTGTATTCCTTTTTGATCTATAGCCCCTTTTTCTTTTTCCATCTGCTGATTGGCCCGATTAAAATCATCCAAAACAGGAATTAAAGCACTGATAACCTCTTGATTGGCTGTTTTAAAAAGCTCAATTCGCTCTTTTGCTGTTCGTTTTTTAAAGTTTTCAAACTCCGCAAAAAGCCTGAGGTATTTGTCTTTTTCTTGTTCAACGGCTGCTTTTAATTCCTCAATCTGAGCTGCCTCTTTTGATTTAGTCTCCTTTTTCTTAGTCTCTTTTTTAGATTTTTCTTCTTTCTGTGGAGCCGCTTTTTTTGTCATTTATATGGTTTTTAATCGGAACGTATTTTACAAAAGTGTTGCCACGATAAAAAAATGTCAAATTGTCATCTTTTCTTCGTTACCACATCTTGCATTGCTTCCTCTACAAGCGGAAAGGAAAAGAGGTACCCTTTCTCTAGAATTTTTTGCGCGCTTACCCAGTGGCTGTCTAACACCAAACTACTCATTTCTCTTATGATAAGTTGCAGCGCAAATTTAGGAATTGGGGGAAGGAAATAGGGTCGGTTTAGCGCTTTTGCCAAAGCGCCAATAAAATGAGTTTGAGATACTGGATTTGGGGCCACTGTATTGTAAACACCTTCCCATTGCTCTTCAGATGCAGCTAAAAACAATCCTACTACGTCCTCGATATGAATCCAGGATTGCCCTTGTTTTCCGTTGCCAAAAGCAGCACCTAAACCCCATGCAGTTGGAATTTTCAAGGGCCCTAAAACACCTCCCTTAGGACTCAGCACCAAACCAATTCTCAATTTAGTGACACGCAGACCAAGGGAGCTAAATTGATCCACCTCATTTTCCCACGAAATCACAACCTCTTCCATAAAAGAGTTGGGGTGAACGAGCGTTTGTTCATCTACCGTATTTTCAAAGTCCGAGGGATAAATACCAATTGCGGAAGCAGCGACAATTTGTTTGACTTGGTGACCAGGTCCCAGTTGTTTTAAACTCGAATGGAGCAAGCGAGTAGAATCCACTCTACTGGAACGAATTTGTCTTTTATTTGACGAAGTCCAAAGTTTTGAAATGCTGGCTCCTGCCAAATGAATGACAACATCCACACCTTCAAAACAGGCGCTATCAATTTCAGCTTTTGAAGGATTCCAATGAAACCCCTTAGCACCTGCTATCGAACCAGTTTTGCTTTTACTTGTCGTTAGAAAATGAATTTCAATTCCTAAAGACAAAGCCTTCTGCACCAACCTACGACCTACCAATCCTGTAGCTCCAGTAATAAGTAATTTCATCTGTTACTATTTTTAAATTTTAAAACAGTCCTGCTTCGACTTCGCTCAGCATGCTAGTGGAATATCCAAATTAACTTTCTACGGGTTGACTTCAAAGAGCAATGGATGTTTCAATTCTTTATTTTTTCTTTTTCAAGTCTTCTTTAAATAGAGAGTTTAGTCGATTCAGATTAGGTCCTAAGCCGCAGTCTATGAAAAGTCTTGTTTCTTTTTTTCAAAAGTAAACATTTAAGGCTTTAGAGCGCGCAACATTTCTCTTTTCCCAGGGGGGCCTGCCAATCGGAATACCTCAAATCCAGCTGCTGCCAACCCACGCCGGACACTTCCTTTAGCGCAATAACTGACCCATACCCCACCAGGATGCAACAACTCAAAACATTTTTTCATCCATTGGGATTCCCACAATTCGGGTTGGGCATGTGCTCCAAAAGCATCGTAATAAATCACGTCAAAAAGCTGAGGAGGCTGATAGTCTTCAAAATGGATTTTGTTTTTAGTGAGCTTAAAATAATCGGAAAGCAGTAGACGTTGCTCCCAGTCCACATCAGAAAAATCGCGAAAAGAAAGAGGTGCACTATTTTCTTCAAAAAAAGAATCGTAATTCAGCTCTTGAAGCTGAGTTTGGGTCAACGGGTAAGCTTCTAGAGAAGTGTAGTCAATCTGCTGTTGACAGTTTGAAGCCTCTATAAAACTCATGTAAGCCACAAGTCCCGTCCCATAGCCTAACTCTAAAATTCTACAAGGGCGGTCCGAATTGTTTTGTTTCCAAAAATTAAATCCTGTATCGATATACACAAACTTAGACTCTGTCACCGCGCCGTGACGGGAGTGATAGGTTTCTTTTAAACCCTCAATTCTAAGGGTAAAGGAGCCGTCCTTCGTTTTTATTTTTTGCTGATGGTAAGCCATTAATAAGAAATCGCAGTAAAAAACAATAATTTTTTAAAAATACGGAATGATCCATTGTTTTTCATGCTAAAAATACAATGGAGAAAAAAATTACACGAATTCTTAAATGGGAACGTTTGTAGTGAACTAAAAAAAACTAATTTTACTTATAAACAGTAACAGAAGTGATCACAATTCAACAAACTCCACAATCAAAAATAAAAGATGTTTCCTTTGACAACCTTGTTTTTGGAAAGACTTTTACCGACCATATGTTTCTTTGTCGGTACCGTGATGGAAAATGGCACACCCCCGAAATCAAGCCTTATGAACCCTTGACACTGGATCCCTCTGCAAGTGTGCTACACTACGGACAGGCAGTTTTTGAAGGAATGAAAGCATTCAAAGACGACCAAGATAAAGTATGGCTTTTTCGACCTGATGAAAATTTTAGGAGAATCAATCGGTCTTCCCATCGTATGCAAATTCCTGAATTTCCAGAGGACTATTTTTTTGAGGGACTACACCAATTGCTTAAGTTGGATCACGAATGGATAAAATCTGGAATTGGAAACTCTTTATACATCAGACCATTTGTATTTGCAAGTCAATCTACAGTTCAGGCCTCAGCTTCAGAAGAATATATTTTTATGATCATTTGTGCTCCTGTAAGTACCTATTATACGGGCGCAGAAATCAATGTTCTCATTGCTGAAGAATTTAGTAGAGCTGCCAATGGAGGGGTTGGTTATGCAAAAGCAGCCGGAAACTATGGAGCGCAATTTTATCCGACTTCAGAAGCACTTAAAAAAGGATTTCAGCAAATTATTTGGACTGATGCGGACCGCCACGAATACCTCGAAGAGGCAGGAACCATGAATATCTTTTTCAGAATTGACAACAAACTTGTCACCGCCCCAACGAATGATCGTATTTTGGACGGTGTGACTCGAAAGAGTATCATTCAAATTGCTAAAAGCAAGGGAATTGATGTGGAAGAACGACCCGTCAAGGTCAGTGAAATCGTAGAAGCTCATCAACAAGGATTACTGCAAGAAGTTTTTGGAACAGGGACTGCAGTCGTTGTCCTCTCGATCAATAGTTTTTCTTATCGCGACATCACCTACCCTCTTTCAAAGGAAAACCCAGTAGCTACTTTGCTGAAGGAAGAGTTGGTCGGTATTCAATACAACAAAAAAGAAGATCCATTCCACTGGACCGTAGCGGTACATTAGTCCTTTTCTAAAATTTTTTCAATATTAGGTTTGAAATAATTAGGTCCTTTAAGCACCTTTCCATCCTCTCGATAGATTGGTTTACCGTCGGCACCCAGTTTACTCATGTTACTGCGTTGTATCTCATCAAAAATAGCCTCTATTTTGCCTTGAAAACCGTGAGCGATGATGGTTCCACATAAAATGTAGAGCATATCTCCTAAGGCATCTCCAATTTCGACCAAATCATTTGACTGGGCCGCTTCCAAATATTCTTCATTTTCCTCTTTCATCAGATCATAACGGAGTTGTGCAATCGCTTTGGGTAATTTCGCATTGGGCATTGATTCAACTCCTAAGCCAAAGGCATGGTGAAATTCGGTTACTGCCTGAATGGGTTTCTTTATCATTTTTTAAATGCTGTGTTAATGGTTTAATTATTTCTAAATTAGTCAAAAAAATAAGAGATGTTTTCATCGGGACAATTGATTTTTGGAATTTGTTTTTTTCTCGTTTTTACGGGTATCGTAATCCTCTCCTACAGAACAGATAAAAAAAGACAACCGCTCTACTTTAAAGGGAGTTACAAAATCCTTGTTGGTTTTCTTATCGCATTCAGCTTTCTGGTGTTGATCAAATTCATAACCCAACAATGAAAAGTTTACTCTATGTTTTTTTGGGCGGAGGATTGGGTAGCCTTTTTCGATTTTTACTTTCAAAATTTTTCACTACTTCAAAAAGCGAATTCCCTTGGTCCACCATATTGGCAAACTTCTTAGGCTGTCTAATGATAGGGATTCTTTTGGGGTGGGCACTTAAAAACAACAACCTGCGTTCTGATCTGTATTTACTTCTAGCTGTAGGTTTTTGCGGAGGTCTGACTACTTTTTCCACTTTTAGTCTAGAAGGGCTATCTTTCTTAAGGTCAGGGGATTACCTAAGCTTTATTAGCTACACTTTGGCCAGCATTCTCGGTGGAGTTGCTTTTGTAGGTTTAGGGCATTACTTGTTTCGTTTAGCGAATTCTTAATTCATCGCCACTTTTTTATAGTATTCTTAAAATTTAAAGTTAAAAATATTTTACCCCCTATTTTTTATGGGGTATAATTTTCATTTACATAAAAGTTAAAAACATACCCCCCTTTTTTGAGGGGTCTATTTTTTAATATGAATAAGTTTGCCTCATAACAATAATATTTATTCTATGAAAAATTTAAAAAACAACGTATTTAAAGGCCTTTTTGCCTTACTAATCTCTACTGTAGCTGTTACAGGCCAAGAAACCGATGATACTACACCAGAGCCCACTTTTAATTTTAGTGGAACTGTAGACACTTATTTTAGAGCTAGTTTTAGTGAAGACCCTGCTGCTCCGTATACTTCTTTTGCCGATCTAAACGGATTTTCCCTCGGTATGGCAAACTTTATTGTTTCCTACGAAGGCGAGAAAGCTGGTTTTGTGGCGGATGCAGTTTTTGGACCAAGAGGTTCTAATGCAGTATTTGGATCTGTAAGAGAATCATTCGACGGTCCTGGTTACGGATTCTCGTCAGAAATTTTAAACCAACTCTACGTATATTACAACTTAGGGGAAGGTGTGACTGTAACTTTAGGAAACTTCAATACATTTTTAGGGTACGAGGTGATTTCACCATCTGCTAACTTTAACTACTCTACGTCATATATGTTTTCTTATGGCCCTTTTTCACACACGGGTCTAAAACTTGATTTCGCATTGTCAGATGACATCTCTTTAATGCTAGGTGTTTTCAATCAAACAGATGAAACGGAAGCCAATTATTCCCGTTACACTGCATTTGGTGCACAACTAGGCCTCTATGGACAGTACATTAACTTTTTAGGGGGTGACGGATATGCTCAAATTGATTTTACCGGAGGTTTTGATTTATCAGATGCGTTCTTCTTGGGAATCAATGCCACTACAGCTTCACTGGAAGGTGATACTGGATTTTCTGGGGTAGCCCTTTATCCTCAGCTAACTGTAAGTGACGACTTCGCTATTGGTTTACGAGGTGAGTTTTTCTCTGAAACAGACGGATTTGGCGCGCTAGTTAATGACGGAGATGCAGACAATTTCTCACTTACACTTACTGGAAGTTTTAGCTCTGGAAATTTCATTTTCAAGCCTGAGTTGCGAATTGATTCGGCTTCCTCTGAAATTTTTGCAATCTCACCAACAGAAACAGCAGACAGTCTTTCGTCTTTTCTAGTTGCGGCGATCTATTCCTTTTAATAATCAATAATTATGGTTTAATTTGAATCGCAGTAAAAAGTAAATTCGTATTTCAACTTTAACCATTACATAATTTAATAACGATAACATGAAAAAAATAGAAGCAATTATTAGAAAATCAAAATTTGATGACGTAAAGTCAGCACTGCACAATGTAGAAGTCAACTTTTTCAGCTACTGGGATGTGACCGGGGTTGGGAATGAAAAAGAAGGACACGTATATCGAGGTATCAGCTACAGCACTTCCGAGATCCAGAGACGTTACTTATCTATTGTAGTAAACGATGATTTTGTCCAACCCACAGTTGATGCTATCATAAAGTCGGCAGCAACAGATCAAGTTGGAGATGGAAAAATATTCATCACCCCTGTTGAAGAAGCCTATCGAATTCGGACAGGCGAAAAAGGAGGGAAATCGCTTAATTAAAAAACTAATTTAAAACTATATTTATGGAAAGTACTGCACTTTTTACTGCTAATAACGTATGGATGATGATCTGTACCGCACTCGTATTCTTTATGCACCTAGGGTTTTCGTTTTTGGAAATCGGATTGACGCGTCAAAAAAATACGGTAAACATTTTATTCAAAAATTTCTTTGTAATAACTATTGGACTTTTGCTTTATGCATTAGGAGGGTTCAATCTGATGTATCCTGGTTTTGAGGAAGGAGCCGCAGGGTTTTTCAAATTCGCTGGATTTGGAATCGCGGCACCCGAAGGAGGTATGACTCCCGAGTATGCCAGTGGTGGATACACCTGGTGGACCGACTTCCTTTTTCAAGGCATGTTTGCAGCAACAGCAGCTACAATTGTATCTGGGGCTGTTGCAGAACGAATTAAGCTGAACAGTTTTATGTTGTTTTCCATTGTTTATGTGGGCTTGGTATATCCAATCATTGGGTCATGGAAATGGGGTGGTGGTTTCTTAGATCAGTGGGGTTTTTATGACTTTGCTGGTTCTACTCTTGTTCACTCAGTGGGTGGATGGGGTGCCCTTATCGCGGTTTATCTTTTAGGAGCGCGTATCGGAAAATTTGGAACGGATGGAAAACCCAGGGCGATTCCAGGACACAACATACCACTTGCCGCTGCGGGGGTATTAATACTTTGGCTGGGATGGTTTGGATTTAACGGAGGTTCTGTTTTATCTGCCGATCCTGAATTAACTTCTTTAACTTTAGTAACAACCTGTCTGGCGGCAGCTGCTGGAGGGGTTTCGTCAAGTATTGTATCTAATATTTTATATAAGAATTATGATCTTACTATGTTCATGAATGGCGTACTAGGAGGACTTGTTGGAATAACAGCTGGCGCAGATCAAATGAGTCCCATGGACGCCATTTATATTGGAATCATTGCTGGAATTATTATCGTATTTGGAATTGCATTAATCGATAGACTGAAGCTGGATGATCCCGTAGGAGCTATTGCCGTTCACTTAATTTGTGGAATTTGGGGCACCTTGGCTGTCGGTATTTTTGGCGCTTTAGCAGGTTTTGATCAATTTTTAATACAACTTATTGGTGTAGGTATTGTAGGTGCTTTTTCGGTGACTACTGCTTTTATCATCTTGTTTGTTATCAAAAAAACGATTGGGCTTCGAGTGGATAAAGAAGAAGAACTCAAAGGTCTCGATTTGGCGGAGCACGGTATGGACGCCTACGCCGACTTTCGTCTAAACCAACATTAAACAAGCGAAGTATAAAATTAGGATTTACTTCCAATAGACATCAACCTCCTGTGTTAACAGGAGGTTTTTTTATTATCTTCGAAAAAAACAAATATGCGCACAATAACTACATTTATAACCCTACTTTTTTTTACAGCTACTTTTTCTCAAATCACGACTCCCACAGCCGAAGGGCCTTTTAATCAATTGATTATCCGGGGAGCAACTTTGATCAACGGCAATGGTGCTCCACCTATTGGGCCTGTGGACATCAGCGTCGAAAACGATAAAATTACCGCCATCGATGTGGTGGGATATCCAGGGGTGGCCATCGACGAAACCAAAAGACCCCAACTAAAAAAGGGAGGAAAAGAGCTAGACGCCACAGGAATGTTCGTATTGCCTGGCTTTGTGGATATGCATGGACATATCGGAGGAGAAGGCCAAGGAGCGGATTGGGACTATGTATTTCGGCTTTGGTTAGCCCACGGGGTGACCACAGTTCGTGAACCCAGCGGACGAGGTATAGCATACGCCACAGATCTTAAAAAGCGAAGTGCAAATAATGAAATTATAGCTCCCCGAGTGCTGGCCTACACAGGTTTTGGACAAGGCAGTAAAAAACCGATCACTACCCCAGAACAAGCACGGGAATGGGTACAACAAAATGCCAAAAATGGTGCTGATGGTATCAAATTTTTTGGAGCAGAACCCGAAATAATGAAAGCAGCACTGGACGAAAATAAAAAACTGGGGTTGCGCTCTGCATGCCACCATGCCCAGATGAGCGTGGCCCGATGGAATGTCTTACATTCTGCACGAGCAGGACTTACCACCATGGAACATTGGTACGGACTGCCAGAAGCATTATTCGAAGATCGTACCGTACAAGACTATCCCTTGGACTACAACTACCAAAACGAACAACACCGTTTTGGAGAAGCCGGCAAATTGTGGAAACAGGCAGCCGCTCCCTATTCAGACCACTGGAATAAAGTGATGAACGAATTGATCGATCTGGACTTTACTCTTGTTCCCACATTTAATATTTACGAAGCCAGCAGAGACCTGCATCGCGCGCGAAGAGCCGAATGGCATGAAGACTATACCCTCCCCTCCTTATGGCGTTTTTACCAACCCAGTAAAATTTCTCATGGCTCCTACTGGCATTTTTGGGGCACCGAAGAGGAAGTGGCTTGGAAAGAAAATTACAAGCTTTGGATGACCTTTGTCAACGAATATAAAAATCGTGGAGGACGCGTGACCACAGGCTCCGACTCTGGATTTATTTTTCAATTGTACGGCTTTGCTTATATCCGCGAAATGGAAATGCTGAGAGAAGCAGGTTTCCACCCACTTGAAGTTATCCGTGCGGCAACCTTAAATGGTGCCGAAGCACTGGGAATAGAGGATCAAACTGGTTCCGTAGAAATTGGTAAAAGTGCAGACTTTGTGATACTCGAAGAAAACCCATTGGAAAACTTAAAAGTACTTTATGGTACAGGAGCTATCCAATTGACTGAAGACAACGAAGTTGTTCGAGTGGGTGGTGTTAAACACACCATTCGTCAAGGTGTCGTTTACGATGCAAAAAAACTACTCTCTGAAGTCAAAGAAATGGTAGACCAAGCCAAGGAGAATGAATCATTTCAAATAAAACAACCTGGAAATTAAAATCTTTTGAAAAAACTAACCTTATTGATGCATTGCCCCGATCAAAAAGGAATCATCGCGGACGTTACCCATTTTATTCATCAATCGAATGGAAACATAATCTACATCGACCAATATGTAGATCGAGTACATAAAAGTTTTTTTATGCGAGTGGTCGTTGAAAGTCTTTTTCAAAAGACCACCTATGAAGACTTTCAAACGAATTTCGATCGGGATATCGGTTCCCGTTACGCCTTGCGTTGTTCCTTCTTTTTAGAAGATGAAATTCCCAATGTTGCAGTTTTTGTTTCCAAATACGATCACTGTTTATATGATATTTTAACCCAACAGCGCTCTGGAAAATTGGCTTGTAACATTCCATTTATCTTAAGTAACCACAGGGATTTGGAGCCGGTTGCAAAACAATTTCAAATTCCTTTTTACCATGTCCCCGTCACTAAAGAAACGAAGGCAGAAGCTGAAACACAGCAGTTGGAATTATTGAAAAAGCATCAAATAGATTCGATTGTTTTGGCTCGTTATATGCAAATTGTTTCCCACCGACTGGTTGACGCCTTCCCGAATCAAATCATCAATATTCACCACTCTTTTTTGCCTGCCTTTCCCGGGGCAAAGCCCTATCATTCAGCTTTTGAGCGCGGTGTAAAAATCATTGGTGCGACGAGCCATTATGTAACTGAAGATCTTGATGCAGGCCCCATCATCGAACAGGATATTGTCCGTGTATCGCATGAACACGAGGTTCGTGACTTTATTGAAAAAGGACAGGATTTGGAACGCATTGTCCTGCTGCGTGCATTAAAACATCACTGCGATCGAAAGATCATGGTCTATCACAACAAAACCGTGGTTTTTAATTAGTCTTTTAAGAGAAAGGTGAGCAAGTTGTTATTAAACTGCTCCGGTTGGTCGATATTGACAACATGCCCAGAGTTCGACAAGGTGATTAGGGAAGAGGACTCGTGTGCTTGTACCATCTCTTTCACAAAAGGAAGAAACATATAATCTTCCTTTCCCATAATATACAAGACGGGAGTTTTTACTTTATATAACCTAATTTTTTCAAGCAAGGGAAGAATTTTTTTTGTCAATTTATACCATCTTTTAAACTCGTTTTGGGATAATTTTTTTGCTTCACGAATAAATAATGCGCGCGATTTTCTGTGATTTCTATACGGCATAATGACGTAAGCAAAAAAGGTGTAAATCCAAATGAAAGGCAAAATACTTTGGGTTAAATTTCCAAAAAACATCAGTACTCGAGATTGGAGGTTTAAATTTAAAATAGCACCGCCTAGGCCTATTTTTTCAACTCTACTTTGATATTTAAAAAGCATTTTCTGAATCAGAATACTGCCCAAGGAAATACCCACAAAATGGGATTTATTTATTTTATTGTGATCCAAAACTTCAATTAAATCTTCGATAATCTTGTCAAAGGTATATTGAGTCCCTTCTGGAGAAGCAGCAGACCTGCCGTGTCCTCTCAGGTCGATAAGCAGCACATTAAAATAACTTTTAAAAAACCGAACCTGATTAAACCAAATAGAGGAACTCCCCCCCGCACCATGAATGAAAGTGATCCATTTTTTAGAATTGTTCGTCGCTGGATATAGAGTATGGTGAAGCATCAAATAAGTCCAGCTGAGTTTAGATGAGTTGCCATTTGGGTTTGCATTTTTCTAGCTTCCGCTGCTGCTGCTGCTGCAAAATCATCTCCTTGGGAGGCATAGAGAATCCCCCTGGAGGAATTCACCAACAGGCCACATTGGGAATTCATCCCATTTTGAGCTACTTCAGCAAGGCTTCCTCCTTGGGCTCCTACCCCTGGCACCAACAAAAAGGAATCGGGTATAATTTTTCGGATGGCGTGTAATGCCTCCGCCTTTGTAGCCCCAACCACATACATCAGTCGATCAGTATTTTCCCATTCCAAGCTGGTTTTTAAAACTTTTTCAAATAACAAATGGTGTTCTTCTTTGGTATATTGAAAGTCAGCAGCTCCTGGATTGGAAGTCAAAGCGAGCAAAATGGCATGTTTCCCCTCAAAAGTGAGGAAGGGTTCTACAGCGTCTCGACCCATATAGGGCGCAACGGTCACTGCATCCATACCATAGGTTTCAAAAAAGGCTTTTGCATAGCGCCCTGCGGTATTTCCAATATCTCCTCGTTTGGCATCAGCGATCGTAAAATGATCGGGATAATGGGTGTTTAAATAGTCGATTACCTTTTTGAAGGCCTGCCAACCTTGCAGTCCATAAGCTTCAAAAAAAGCCAAGTTGGGCTTATAGGCTACAGCGAAGGAATGTGTAGCATCAATAATCGCTTTAGCAAAACTAAAAATGGGATCTTCCTCCTTGAGCAAATGTGGAGGGATCTTTTCCAAATCGATATCCAAGCCTACACATAAAAAAGAAGCTTTGGATTTAATTTGCTGAAAAAGGAACTGTTGCGTCATAATACTTCACCCGCTTCTTTTAGCTTTTCTGTGTTTTGATACAACTGCAGCTCATCGATAATTTTTTGAATGTCCCCATTAATGAAATTGGTGAGATCGTAAAGGGTAATTCCAATGCGGTGATCGGTAACTCTTCCCTGGGGATAGTTATAGGTTCGGATTTTTGCGGAGCGATCGCCCGAAGAAACCAGCGAGTTGCGTTTTTCGGCGTCAGAGGCTAATTTTTTTGAAAGTTCTAACTCATACAACCTTGAACGCAATACCTTTAGGGCTTTGTCTTTATTTTTATGTTGCGACTTTTGATCTTGGCATTGGGCCACGATACCCGTTGGTTCGTGCGTCAAGCGCACCGCGGAATAGGTCGTGTTTACGGATTGTCCCCCAGGTCCTGAAGAACAGAAATAATCAACCCGCACTTCGTTCATGTCAATTTCCACATCAAACTCTTCGGCTTCTGGCAATACCATAACCGTAGCTGCAGAAGTGTGTACCCGTCCTTGCGTTTCTGTCTGAGGGACTCGCTGAACCCGATGAACTCCTGATTCGTATTTTAAGATTCCATACACATCCTCACCTGAGACCTCAAAAATCACTTCTTTAAAACCTCCTGCTGTACCCTCGCTAGAATCTACAAAACTTACAGACCAATTTTTGGATTGACAAAATTTAGTGTACATCCGATACAGATCACCTGCAAAAATACTGGCCTCATCTCCACCTGTCCCTGCACGAATTTCAACAACCACATTTTTAGCATCTTCCGGATCTTTGGGAATCAGTAAAAGCTTGATTTCCTCTTCCAGTTTAGGGAGTTGTTCTTTGGCAGATTCAACCTCCATCTTTGCCATGGCAACCATTTCGGCATCCGTTTCTTCTTTCAAAAGCGCTTCCGCCTCTTCTAAATTGGAATGCAATGTTTTATAAACTTTGATTTTTTCCATCATCAAAGACAAGTCCTTGTATTCTTTATTCAATTGGACATACCTTTTTTGATCAGAAATGATATCGGGCTGGATGATTAGGTCGGAGACCTCATCGAAACGCTGCTGGACGATTTGTAATTTTTCTAACATAGAACTACAAATTTACAAATTGTAAAGGTTTATTGTACGGGTTTATTTTTTTAAAACAATGCGATACTCAAACTCCAGTAAATCTTTCATTTTAATTGACAAAAAGGAAGGCAGGTCAATATTAAAATCAGTAGGAGTTAATTCAAAACTCCCGGAAATTTCCCATTGGGAATCTTGTTGTTCCAAATCCGCTACAATCGATTTATCGATTTTTACTCCGTGAAAATCAAAACTCCCGTTCATCCGAAGTTTTTGGCCTTCTATTTCAATGGATTCCGAATAGAATTTAACTTCTGGAAACTGTAAAGCTTCCAAAACTTCGAGCGAGTGAGCATCTCTCCCAGAATTTTTACTGTCAAAATCTCGAACATAAACCAAAATAGCGAGTTTTTCAATTCCTTCTTCCTTACTGCTAGGAACCGCCAGTCCATAAACTTTGTTATTTACCCCTTCCCAAGCGTGAAGCAAATGGTTTCCTTTGTAGCGAATTGAGGAAGCTTCCGAGTCAATTTTCCATTGGGTGTTTTGCCCAAAAGAACAGGAAGCTACAAGAGAGAGGAGGATAAAAAATCGTTTTATAAGCATCGTTAAAATTTAAAAACTAGAATAGCGGTAGCATAGGTCCCAAAGGCTGTGAAAGCTGCTGCACGGTGGAGTCGTCTGTTTTTTTCTGCCAAAACATTAGTTGCGACCATGGCAGAAAAGTGAAGGGTAGCCAAGTACTTGTGGGCCTTGATCGAACTTAACCCTTTGTGTTTTTTATTGGTTAAAGGAGGAGGTGCAAAAAGAGACAGGCCTGCACCCGTAAAGTAACTGATGGAAGTCAAGTTTCCAATCGTTTCGTGCGTACCGTAATATCTAGATCTTCCATTGTATAATTTGGTTCCCAATATTCCCTGAGTTACCATCCCCGCAAGTGTAACATAACCGATGAACTGATGGAGCTTTAACATTTTCCGACGAATTTTTAATTCTTTTTCTCGCTGTTCGATAGTAAGTGGAGACCAACCCGTTTTCCGCATCAAACCGCGCTCTCCCCAGAGGAGACTTTGCGTAAAAACCATCCGGTCGGGTAAAAGAGACTTATCGATTTGGGTCTCTGCTTTTATCGAACGAAACAAATCCTCTTCTTGACCCTGAACGCTTGTAGAGAGTAGAAGTAAAAAGAGAACTGTTATTTTTCGATACATTAAATTTTTTTATGCTGTTAAGGGTAGGTAAAAGTTCCGTAACTGGATTCTAAGGTGAGCTTTTTTTCTGAAGCAGCTTCCACCCGACCCACCACTTGAGCCTCTACATTAAACGCATGGGATATGTTTATTATTTGTTCCGCTACTGCAGGGTTCACATAGAGTTCCATACGGTGTCCCATATTAAACACTTGGTACATTTCTCTAGGAGCAGTACCCGATTCTTTCTGGATTAGATCAAACAAGGGCGGTACTTCAAAAAGATTGTCTTTAATAATGTGCAATTGGTCTATAAAATGCAAGATCTTAGTCTGTGCACCTCCACTACAATGAACCATCCCATGAATCTGAGCTCTTCCTATTTCTTTAAAAATTTGTTGGATGATAGGTGCATAGGTGCGCGTTGGAGAAAGCACTAATTTTCCGATATCTAAAGACACCCCTTCCAATAGTTCTGTTAGCGAACGAGAACCCGAATAAATCAAATCACTGGGAACTTCTGGATCAAAACTCTCGGGGTATTTTTTTGCTAAAGCCTTAGAAAATACATCGTGGCGTGCAGAGGTAAGTCCATTGCTACCCATACCTCCATTGTATTCTTTTTCATAAGTTGCTTGTCCTGAAGAAGACAATCCGATAATGACATCTCCCGCTTGGATGTTTGCATTGTCTATGATCTCTTTTTTTGCAATACGAGCCGTCACGGTAGAATCTACAATTATAGTTCTTACTAAATCCCCCACATCTGCAGTTTCTCCTCCTGTACTGTGGATGGTGACACCCCACTGTCTTAGGTCTTCTAGCAAGGCTTCTGTCCCTTCAATAAGGGCTTGGATAACTTCTCCGGGGATGTGATTTTTATTTCTTCCAATTGTAGAGGAAAGCAAAATATTTTCGGTGACTCCTACACAGAGTAGGTCATCTATATTCATGATCAATGCGTCTTGCGCAATACCTCTCCAAACCGAAAGATCACCGGTCTCTTTCCAATACATATACGCGAGGGAAGATTTTGTTCCGGCACCGTCAGCATGCATGACCAAAGCGTGGTCATCACTCGATGTGATGACGTCGGGAATGATTTTACAAAACGCTTTTGGATATAGGCCTTTATCAATATTCTTGATGGCAAGGTGCACATCCTCTTTTTGTGCAGAAACCCCACGTTGGCTATAACGATTTGACATTGTACTACTTTCTACAAAAGTACGGGTTTTGGTTTCCTTTTTTTGAAATCTACTGACTTAGTTATTAACGAATAAACAACAACTCACGGTATTTTGCTAGTGGCCAGATGGCGTCATCCACTCGGAGTTCTAGAGCGTCGCAATGGAATCGAATGGAAGTTAGATAAGGAAGCACTTCTTTGGCATAGGACAATGCTTTTTCTTTGAGGTCCTCTTTTACATTTGCTTTTTTTCGTGCATTGACCATTTCCAAAACTTCTTGACTAATTGAAGTAATATGATCAGAAATTTGTTCCAACAATAGTAACTGTTCTTTGCTGTGCTTCTTGAATGTTGCTCCATAAATTTCTTTGAATCCCTGAACGTTTTGGATGAGGGTGTTTTGATATTGAATAGCAGTAGGGACAATATGGTTTAAAGCCATATCGCCAAGGGTACGCGATTCGATCTGAATTTCAGAGACATAGGACTGTAGATCCACTTGATACCGCATTTCTAATTCCGCAGCACTAAAGATTTCCAACTTTTCAAACAAGTGAATGGAGTCCTCTTTGGTATAAGCAGACAAGGCCTCAGGCACTGTTTTGGATTCAATTTTAATTGTTTTCTGAGTGCTACTTTTTTTCTTTTGTTTTTTGGCGTCTTTAGAGAGAAAATCCTTGATTTCAATAATCACTTCTCGCAGTACATTAAAAATCGCATCGTCTTTTTTCATGTCTTTAGATTCGATCAAATCATCGACTCTGGCTTTGAATTGAAAAAGTTGTGCGGCTGTAATTGCATTCAATACAGTGGTTGCTTTCGCACAATTATTTTTGGATCCAACGGAGCGAAATTCAAATTTATTTCCAGTAAATGCAAAAGGAGAGGTACGGTCGCTGTCGGTGTTGTCCAGTAAAATTTCAGGTATTTTACCAATGACGTTCAATTTCAAATCTGTTTTTTCTTGAGGAGAGAGTTTTCCCTCAGAAACCTTTTCGAGGTCTTCCAAAACTTGGGTGAGGTGCTTTCCAATAAAAATAGATAGAAGGGTCTCAGGTGCTTCGTTGAGTCCCAAACGCAGGTCATTGGCTGCAGAGACTGCCGTGGCTCGAAGAAGACTGTCGTGTTTAAGCGCAGCAGCAACGGTATTGACAAAAAACACCAAAAACTGAAGGTTACCCATAGGGGTTTTACTCGGACTTAAAAGGTTGATACCAGTGTTGGTAATCAGAGACCAATTACTGTGTTTTCCAGAACCGTTTATATGCTGAAAAGGCTTTTCGTGTAGTACTACAAAAAAATTGTGTTTGTAAGCTACCTTGTCCATCACATCCATCAACAAGGCGTTGTGATCTACGGCCAAATTGGCCACTTCAAAAACCGAAGCAATTTCATATTGACTGGGTGCTACTTCGTTATGTCTGGTTTTTACTGGAATTCCCAACAAATTGCATTCATACTCCAACTCCTTAAAAAAGTGAGAAACTCGAGAGGGAATAGATCCAAAATAATGATCACTGAACTGCTGGCCTTTGGAGGGTGCATGTCCAAACAAAGTCCTCCCTGAAAGCATCAAGTCTGGACGGGTCTGTGCCAAACCGCGATCGACTAAAAAAAACTCTTGCTCCCACCCTAGTGTTGCAGTAACTTTCTGAATATTCTTGTCAAAAAAACGACAGACTTCAGAAGCTGCGTGATCAATCTTTTGAAGGGATTTAAGCAAGGGGCTTTTATAGTCTAAAGCAATCCCTTTATAGGATATAAATGTGGTTGGAATGCACAAGGTGGTTCCGTACAAAAAAGCAGGTGACGAGGGGTCCCAAGTGGAATATCCTCGAGCTTCAAATGTATTGCGAACTCCACTGTTCGAGAGATTGGGATAGTCGGGGATTTGCTGTACAAGTTGGGCTCCATCAAATTTTTCAATGCGATTTCCTTGATCGTCCAAATGATAAAACGATTCGTGTTTTTCTGCAGTAGCACCAGTTAGGGCTTGAAACCAATGGGTGTAGTGTGTTGCCCCTTTGGAAACTGCCCAAGTCTTCATGGCAGCAGCTATTTGATCTGCAAGAATTGGATTGATTGCTGTACGTTTCTCAATGTGCTGTTCCATTTGATCAAAAGCCTTTTGACTCAGGTACTTTTGAATTTTAGATCGATTGAAAACAGATTCAGCAAAAGCTTCCTGTTTGATTTCAATTTTAATGCTCGAAGCTGGAACTGCGCCTAGATTACTCAGTATTTTTTTTCGGAGCGTTTGCATAAAAAAAGAGGTATGAAATTTGAATTTCAAAGATAGAGGTTTTGACAATTATTCTCTGATTTTTAAAAAAAATGAAGAAAATTAAATTTTTACCCCAAAAAAATAGGGGGTTAATAAAAATTAATTATTGTTAATTTCTTTATTAATTTCAATAAAGGGGGGTTAATATGAAAAACTTATTTTTGAAAAAATATTAAATTATGAGCAAAGCGAAACTAGAGTACATTTGGCTGGATGGATATAAACCCACTGCCAATTTGAGAAGTAAAACCAAAATTGTAACTGATTTTAAAGGCACTTTAGACGACTGTCCCATGTGGTCTTTTGATGGATCTTCTACTCGTCAAGCGGAGGGAAATTCTTCGGATTGTTTGTTAAAGCCTGTAGCCCTCTACGAAGATCCCGATCGCAAAAACGGTTGGTTGGTCATGACCGAAGTGTTAAACGCAGACGGGACAGCCCACGAATCTAATGGAAGAGCTACCATTGATGATGACGATGATGACTTTTGGTTTGGTTTTGAGCAGGAATATTTTTTATGGGATCCAGAGACCAATCTTCCTTTAGGATTTCCAAGAGATCAGACTCCACAAGGTCAATTCTATTGTTCTGTAGGGGCAAAGAATGCTTTTGGTCGTGAAATGATAGAAGAACATCTTGATCAATGTTTGGAAGCAGGAATCAATGTAGAAGGAATCAACGCTGAAGTTGCTTCTGGGCAATGGGAATACCAATGTTTCGCTAAAGGTGCCAAGCAAGCAGGAGATGAAATGTGGGTCTCACGTTACCTTTTGGAGCGTTTGGGAGAGAAATATGGTCTTGCCATCGATTGGCATCCAAAACCCCTTGGAGATACGGATTGGAACGGTTCGGGAATGCACGCTAACTTTTCTAACGAAACACTTAGAACCTGTGGTTCTCAAGAAACGTATGAAAAAATATGTGAAGCCTTCCGACCTGTGGTCAAAGAGCACATTGAAGTCTATGGTGCATACAACGACCAACGTTTAACAGGGAAGCACGAAACTCAATCGATCGATGAATTCAGCTTCGGCGTTTCGGATCGTGGGGCTTCCATTCGAATTCCTATTATGACGGTTGAAAAAGGATGGAAAGGCTGGTTAGAAGATCGAAGACCTGCCTCCAACGGTGATCCGTATAAGATTGCCTCTCGAATTATAAAAACGGTTAAATCAGCATAACTGACCTAACCACAAAAAAAAGCCTCTAGTTTCTAGAGGCTTTTTTTTTAAAATAATCTTCCTATAAATAGTGCATAAACCAGAATCAAGATAACCCCTTCTGCTCTGGCTAGTTTCATCTTGTTGGGGAAAAACACCAAGGGTAGAATCAAAAAGGCTACGAAAATCATCCAAATCAAGTCGTTACTGATTAGAGCTTTGTCTGAGATGTAAATTGGAGATAGCAACCCTGTTAATCCAATAATTCCGAGCATATCAAAAATATTGGAACCAATCAAATTCCCTATGGAAATTTTATGCTCTTTATTCATTATGGCAATGATAGAGGTAGAGAGTTCCGGGATACTGGTTCCAAAAGCGATAATCGAGACACTTATAATACGCTCACTTACCCCCAATTTAGAAGCCAAGCCTACCGCTCCTTTGATTAAGACCTCTGAACCCAACCACAATAAGAAACCGCCAAAAAGGATGAGATAAGCTATTTTGGTATACTTCATAGTAACCTCCTCCTCAAAGACCTCATCCTCAACCAATCGGCTTTTCTGAAAAAATAGAATGACAAAAAGATACGCGATCATTGCAAAAACTAATACGGCACCTTCTATTCGTGTAAGTGCACTATCACTTTGAATCAAAAAATAAAACAAGAGCGTAGCGACCATCATAATGGGCCAATCGAATTTGTAAAAGAGAGGTTCAATTTTAAGAGGACTTAAAAGGACCACAATTCCAAGCACAAATGCCACATTAGCAATATTGGAACCTACAATATTCCCAAGCGCAAGATCAGGGTATCCCATAATTGCTGATTGTACACTAACCACGAGTTCCGGTGCGGAGGTGGCAAAAGAAACCACGGTCATACCAATTATGAATCTGGGTATATTAAGTTTCATAGAGACCGCGAGGGAGCCTTCAAACAAATACGCGCCTCCTTTAATGAGAAAAAACAGACCTAAAATTAGTGCTAAAGTATCCATAGTCAAATAACTTGCAATTTACACCGAACTTTAAGAATTCCTTAATTTTTCCTACAAAAAGACAATGAATTTCATTCTGGCTCAAGTAGAAAATACTTATATTTGTGCCCTCACAACGGCCTCGTAGCATAACTGAATAGTGCACTTGATTACGGCTCAAGAGGTTGCAGGTTTGAATCCTGCCGAGGTCACGAATAACTAATTCAATAAGAAAAAACGCCGAGCTTGCTTGAGCGTTTTTTTGTTTGGATTAGTTTCAAAGCGGAGCTTTGTCAGGATCATCTAATACTCCTGCCAAGGTCACGAATAACTAATTCAATAAAAAAACGCCGAGCTTGCTTGAGCGTTTTTTTGTTTGGATTAGTTTCAAAGCGGAGCTTTGTCAGGATCATCTAATACTCCTGCCGAGGTCACAATAATTACAAGGGATTGCAGCAATGTGGTCCTTTTTTTGTTTCCTTACTTGCACACTATTTGCACACAAGTCCTATCAAAGAATAATAACCATTAGGATAATTTATAAAATCTCAATAGTTATTGCAATGTAAATGTTTTGGTAGAGAATTGAAAATAGGAAAGTTATGTGTGCCGCTGTCCCTTAGCCTTGAGGCTCAGGACATCGGCACACCCATAAGACCATTTAACATCCACATTACAAACTTTCCCCAAACAACTCCACCCTAAAACCACTACACAGGAATCTTTTCTTAAGGCAATGATATCAATGGATTAGGGAGGATTTGGATTGGAGGCATTGGTGTAAATATTTATTTTGACTGGATTGTGTAGAATATATTAGTAACAATATTGGGAACCCTTTCATCATTTCCGACTTCTCTTTCTATTGCTATAAAATCAATTAAATCATCTTTATTAATATTAACTGGAAAAGCAAAATTAAGGCTAAAGTCATTTTCAATATATGGGTTATCTATAAATTGACCATAACCCTCTAACTGATTCCAAGCTGTATAAGGAATTTTATTTTCAACATCATAGATTTCGAAATATCCATTATTATTTATAAAAATACTAGTTCCAGGACGAATAGGATTACGGTTAAAATTATTAGCATGGTGAATTATATCTAAAACGGAATCATTGTTAACATCCTTTAAAATTAGGTCTCCCTCACCATGCCACTGGTCAAACTTTAATTGATTTTCCATATTAGAATCTGTGATATCTAAAAACCCATTACCTGAATTGTTTTTCAATAGCTGAATAGATTTTCCAATATAATATGGATTATCTCTAGTAGTAGCTATTATTAAATCAATGAACCCGTCATTATTAATATCAGTAGATTCAATATCATTTAATTTAGCATTATTAACGTAAATAGGATCAGGTAACATTACCTTATCCCATTCAGATAAGTTTGATGTTCCATTACTCATTGCTATCCAAGCTGAACCACCATTTCTAACTATAAAGCCAGAATCAGGAACAATTAAAAGATCATCAAAGCCATCGTTATTAAAATCATTTGAATGGGCTTCATAGGTATTTGAATATGGAGGATCTACTAATCTTGGTATAAATTCATTCCTTAGTTGTTTTTCACTAATTGAAAAATTTCCGCTTCCATCGTTTGTTAGTATTTTTTCAGTCATAAACAAATCATCATCGCCATCACCATCAAAATCTCCTAGTGCAAACCCCCTATCACTAACAAAATCAGCTATGTTGTTAGAGTCCCAATCATTTTCATCTGAAATTGTACCAGGATATATTCCTAGTAAGTTTTGAGAGTTATCATAATATCCATTTTCATTTGAAATTGCAAGAATTGGAGTTTCAAATGAAGCATCAGTTCCGCCATCTATTACACTAATCGCAGGTTTTCCTCTCATGCCTAAAATAAAATCATCTTTTCCATCCCCATTTAAATCTGAAACGACAGATCTGTATGAGCCTGGATTACTTCTTTCAAAACTTTCTGAGAAATATTCTTGTGAGTATTTAAATGTCCCATCACCAATATTAATTAATGAAAAAAACGGAATTATTGTTTGAGTTGACTCTATAGTATGAGGGATAAAACTTGTACTTAATATAATATCTTCTAAGCCATCTCCATTTAAATCTGGATTAAAGATTTGGCTATAAAATTGAAGAAATACTCCAGGAGGTGTTGGTGAGTTACCATAAAAGCCTCCATTATGAGATTCTTCTGGAGTCATTCCAAGCCAACCCTTTTTAGAAATTATGTATTGATCAGTTTCATGATAATAGGTATTGTCATTAAATCCAACAATACTTGGTTGTGAAATTTTGAGTTGATCTAATTGAATAATTTCAATCGATTTTTCAAAGTTAGCTTCTATCGATATGTTTGCCTCAATATTTAAAGTCAAAGATGCCTCCGTTGAATCACTCCCTTCCCATCCAACAAACACGTATCCTTCTGCTGGGGTAGCAGTTATTGTAACCTCAGTCTCTTCATCATACGTTCCTCCTTCAGAGGAGACCGTCCCTCCCTCTCCAGCTGTTACCTCAAGAGTATATTGTGTTGGGGCTGGAGGCTCAGGCTCTGGAGTTGGCTGTTGAACTGTTGGAGGAGGAGTTGTGTCCTCTTCTGCAGAGCAGCTATAAACAAACAAGAATGCTGTTAGGGCGAATGCTAAAGGGTAGAGTAGTTTTTTCATATTATGGACTTACTTTTATAAATTTAGACCCATTCCATTCCCAATGAAGAAAATTTCTAAAATCATCTTGTGGAATATTATACAAATCAAGGCGGCCATTTCCATCAAGGTCGTGAAGTCTATCAACACCATTGATTTTTAAATCTAGTCGACAGTCTGGTTGACCATCGTAACCTTCTTCGTAATTGTCTTCAATGAGTTCTGAGGTAATATCTATTAATTCGCCATTAGAATAACTAAGTATCTGAATGTAATATCCTCTTGTGGCAAACCTGTCTCCAGTTACTATTCCTGACCGACCAGTAATTAGTTCTTTATTCCCATCATTATTTAAATCCAGACAAAAAATAACTCCACCAGGGTTATGGAAATTTTCTACATCTGGAACTAAAAGATAATTATCAAAAGAATATGATAGGCTGCCATTTCCTAAAAATATTTTAGCTTGCATATCAGGACATGTTTCGTATCCATTGTTGGCAAGAAATTCTGAATCCATTCCATTACAAGTACCTGTAGGGTCTATCCCACTCCCATGAAATAAATCAAGAAATCCATCATTGTTAATATCTATTAAATCAATTTTAGATGCAGCTAAATTTAAATTATCAGTCCCTTGTACTATATTTAGTTTCTCTTCAAAAACAAACCCTCCTTTATTTTCGAATATAACTTGTATTTGACTCGATGAATTTAAGCCAACTTCTAAGCCATTTTGATTTGTAGTTATATCTAAATCACCATCATTATCAATATCACCAACAGATGCCTGATGATTATATTTAGGACCTTGGACTTGATGAGGAATAAATTCATACCCCTCATTAAATTTATTTTCCAATACAACATTTACCTCACCTGGAAAAGGTTCATAGTCCTTACCATCATTACCTAAATAAAAATCTGCATCTCCATCATTATCAAAATCACCAGGGATTATGAAATAATTATTGTAATATGCTATTGGATTTTTTAATTTTTGGAATTGATATTCCCCATCTTTATAAAAATACACTTCCAAACTGTCAGGATACTTTTCTGGCAAATCAAATCCACCTCCAATAAGCATACCTGAATCCCCAGGACTAGTTAAGATATCATCATATCCGTCGCCATTAATATCTGCAAAAGAATATTGTGCACCCGCCCCATCATATAAATTACCATATTTATTGTATCCAAAATCCTCAATAGGTTCCCCACATTGACCGTTCCATTTATTATCCTTTTTATTTAAAAAACGTATCAAAGGAAGATTTAATCTTAAGTATGAATCGTTTACAACATCAACTGACATTTTCATATAATTTCTATGAACTGGTGGTGGCTGAGTTCTAATCTTATATGTTTCTTGTATTGTAATATTATCTTTGTTTGAAACTGAAATTTCAATTTCATTTTCACCAGCAATCGTTCTAAAAAAATCATTATTCTCAACGCTTGTTGGAGCAAACTGTAATACAATATTTCCCTCATTATCTCCCTCTTCTGGCTGTTCTAGAATTTCAATAGCACCAAAATTTGATTCAACACTAACACCCTTAAAGCCAGAAATAGATGAAAATCCAATAGATAGAGTGTCGGCAACTCCTTTGGTAAACATTTTAGAAGGGGATGGTGGTAAGATAAGAACTGGAAGTTGTCCAAATAAAGCATTTAAAGTAGTATTTGCCCCTAAGGTTAAAGTTAGAGATGCCTCTGTTGAATCACTCCCTTCCCATCCAACAAATTGATACCCTTCAGCTGGGGTAGCAGTTATAGTAACCTCTGTCCCTTCATCAAACGTTCCTCCCTCTGTCGAAACTGTCCCTCCTTCTCCTGCTGTAACAGTTAGGGTGAATTGTGAAACCTCTGGCTCAGACTCTGGAGTTGGCTGTTGGACTGTTGGAGGAGGAGTTGTATCCTCTTCTTCAGTAGAACAGCTGTAAAGGATTAGGAATGCTGCTAGGGCGAATGCGAAAGGGTAGAATAGTTTTTTCATTAGAAAATATTTAATGTAATATCATAAAATGTGTAATCAAATGTATTTATATCACCAAACATAATTTCTCGGATTGCATCAAAGCCGTTTTCATCCTCTTTGTGAGAATTTACGCCAACAAAATGTAGTTTGTTGTCTTTTAAATAGGGGATTAACCATTTTGCAGCTACATCTTTTATAATTAAATCTTCATCTAATTCATTGAAATTTCCATTTCCATCGTTTAAAAGGATTAATGATTTAAGATTAATACCTTGTTTTAGTGAGTTAATCCAATCTAAACACTGTGGGTCTCCAAGATATGATGGACATACCCCCCCCTGAGAAGTGGTTACTTTATCCTCTAAAACAGCTAATTTATAGGTTGTACTTCTTAATATCATATCTAGATAGCCATCTAAGTTTACATCGATAAAAGTTGCATCTCCTTTTTTGTCTAATCGACCTTGATAAGTGAATTTTTTATTTTCTCTTCCAAGCCAAATATCAAACTTATCTCCTTCTTGTCCTTCCATAGACGCAACAATATCCATAAAACCATCATTGTTTAAATCAAAGATATCAACTGATGTTGTTTGATATATCTCTTTGTTAATGCTCTGATCATTGAAATTAGGGATGAATTGCTCTTTATTTGAATCATATTCAAAAACTATGATGGGATTATTATTTAAATTTATTTGGTTAAAGTTATTGCTCCCTCTTAAGTTGTCGGAAAAATAAGTAACGATTTCTGGTCTTTCATCTCCATATATATTTTTGATACCTAGTCCTAAAGGAACACCTTGAAAAAGTCTACTACCGTCTTCGAGTAATGGGTAGTTTAGCATATCATTTTTCATTTCAAATGTCCCATCCTCTTTTTGAATAAACACCCCAAATACAGCACCATCTGGCAATTTGCCACCAGGAAGGTTAGGTCCATAAAAAGTAGTTCCAACGACATCCATCCATCCATCCATATTCAAATCTCCTAAAGCGACGTCATGAAAAAATGAATATTCCTCATAAGAAGTAACTTCTTTAAAATCAATTCCATTTGGAGTATACTCTCCATATATAAGAGGACCATTCCAATTTGCGGGTGTCATTTCATTAGCATCAGAAATAGCGAAACTTGTATTCAAAATATCAAAATTTCTTCCAGTCCACATACCTCCATCAGTATCATATGAATCAAAATCCCATTGTTCATTATTTTTTTTGAAAACTAAAGGAGGTAATTTTTCGGTTTCAAAATTATTTTCTATCCCACATTCATTATTATTTTCATCTTCTCTACCAACACAAGCGGCAACCCCTGGAAAAATAAGATATTCCTCGGTCCCATAATTAAAATAAAATTGACTAGGAACTCCAGCTCCAAGTGAAGCCATAGTATTTATTTCGTCATAAATGCCATCTGTAGAATTTATTATATCATAAATATTTATTGCATTTTTTGAGACTGAATAAAATATTCTTTCAAATAATGCATTTAAAGTAGTGTTTGCACCTAAGGTAACACTCAAAGAAGCCTCTGTTGAATCACTCCCTTCCCATCCAACAAACACGTATCCTTCTGCTGGGGTAGCTGTAATAGTCACTTCTGTCCCTTCATCATACGTTCCTCCTTCAGAGGAGACCGTCCCTCCTTCTCCAGCTGTAACTGTTAGGGTGTATTGTGTTGGGGCTGGGGGCTCAGGCTCTGGAGTTGGTTGTTGGACTGTTGGAGGAGAAGTTGTGTCCTCTTCTGCAGAGCAGCTATAAACAAACAAGAATGCTGTTAGGGCGAATGCTAAAGGGTAGAGTAGTTTTTTCATACTTCTAAATTAAGAAAAATAGATAGTGCAGAGAATAGTATCAGAACGATGGAACTAATTTTTCTTCCACCAGATTACAAATTTCCCCCAAACAACACCCCCCCCTAAAACCACTATTCAGAAATCTTATATTAAGACAATGATATCAATGGATTAGAAAGGATTTGGATTGGAGGCATTGGTGTAAAGAAAAACCCTCCGCTTGGAAGGGCTTTATAGTTCTAGTTACGTGAATTTTTAATATAATATTTAAAGTAATGTAAAACCAATTCTGTCAATATTTTATTTTTAATTAGTCTGGAATATTCGCAAACAACTTATTCATTCTACTTTTTTACTATCAATTCTTCTTTATTTTTAAATTCTTCTATCTCTTACTCTTCTGGATCATTATACCATCTCAACTCAAATCTACCTCCAACATTTTCATAGAAAAAATTGTCTGTGTATCCCCTTTCAGTTTTTCCTCCGTTCTCATCATACCAAAAACCGGTATCCCACCCCTTAATGTGAGGTAAAATATCAAAATCTCCATCCTCATCTATATCTATAATGTGTGGATCATTACTATAATTAACAATTCCTTTATTTTGGTAAATTAATTCATTACAATTCGTGCCTCCTGAATCTCTGCGAGTTATAAAAGAACTGAACTTTACAATTAACTACTTTCTTCGTGAGTTTTGACATACTTAATATTATTATTTTGAATGTGAAATAAATCTACGCCTGTATCGGTTTGATAGAACACCTCTGTAAACTCAAACTCGTAAGCGTTTACGTTCTTCAAATTCGTAGTTATAGTTTTTCATTAACTATTTAATAATTTCAAATGTGATAAAAATCACACTCCACTGTAGATTATTGGTGTATGTTAGCCAAGTTTTTAATCATAAACCGATTTGTTTTTTTTTAAACCGTCTGATTTCTATTAGACGGTTTTTTTGTGTAACCTATGTTACAGAGTATTTTTATTTCTAATTGTAATTTTAATTATCAATTCTTTAATAATGGATTGGTTTATGGTAATAGCCTTTGGGAATATCTCCTGAAGGTTTTTTTTATTTTAAATATCCTTTAAAACTGCACTACTTACGTTCTTCAAAAGTAAATTTATCGTAACCTTTCATTGATAATTAATCAACTCTATTTGTTGTTTTTGAAATTAGTTTTGTTGTCATCATGTAAATATTTGTTTTTATCAATTTGTTTTAGTTAAAAAGGAAAGAGTGGGCTCTTTACAAGCCCACTTTTTTATTTATTCATCTTATAGAGTTTATCCATTTATTAGGCGTACCATTACGTATGAGTATTTCAACAAAGACATCCTTATTTTTTATCCTAGTAATATCTGTAATTCTTACAGTAGATTATTTTTTTTACAAAATTTGATTATTTATAATCACACATTTTTCTCTCTTATTAGCATATTAGACGTACCATTGCAAATGGATAATTATAAAAAAATTTCAGTATTCTTAATTGCTTTAATCGGTGTGATGCTTTTTATCGATAAATTCATCATCTAATAGTCTCTTCAATTTCAAATAGTTTATTAAATGTACTACTGTTTAGTATGTGCATTCAACACTCTTTCCATTAAAATGTACACTCTCTATTTTACCGTTGGTGTATTCGTAACTTACTCCCATTGCATCTATATAGGTAGCAAACAAAACAAAAGGGTCACGAATAACTAGTTCGGTGACACCGACCAAATAGAAGAAATTTGGTATTTGGAGACATGGATATAAAAGCAAAACCCTCCACTAGGGAGGGTTTTGTTTATTAAAAATTAAAAACTAGACTTCCTTATGGCTTAACGTTGCGCATCTAGTTCTACGGTTGGAATTGGAAATATCATTTTGTCAGATCCAGCAGGAATAACTATATCTGCTCCTGGTTGTACTGGATTTACACGACCATCTTTTCTATTAAGTCCAACACCTAGTCTAGCCATATCAAAAGAGGCAACACCTTCACCAAATAATTCAATCCTTCTGTAGAGAATGATTTCATCAATCAGTGCTTGTCCTGTATTTGTTGATTTAACATAACTTGGATCTCTTGTTGTATTTAAATCGTAAAGTACCTGTTGTGCTTCTTCATCTCTACTTAAACGAGCTAAAGCTTCAGCTCTTGTTAAATAAAATTCAGCATTACGTAGATAGATGTAATCCCCTATAAAATTACCATAGGTGGGTCCATCCCAGAATTTCAACATGGTATATTTTGGCGTGAAATTGTAGTGGCCCCAAGACCCGGGAACAATAACTACTCCTGGATCATAATCCTGATCGGCAAACCATTTCTTTCTTTCGTCCGTATTAGGAATCAAATCGTATAGGTTAGAGTTTATTGTTTTAAAGTGATTCCAGCCACTATACCCATCGCTAATTTGACTCATGTGAGAAAAGAACGATCTGTAAAAAGTGGTAGTCTGTGCTGTGATTACTGATCCCCAGATTGCTTCTGACAAAGATATTTCATCAAACCCATGGGCAACATCACTACTTAGAGTTCCAAAAGACATTGCTTCTGAAGCAAACCTTTCAGCTTCTGACCAATTCTCATAGGTCAAATGATAACGCGCTAAGAAAGCTGCAACAACCGTGGCATCCACTTCTTCTTTTGAACTTCTTGAATAACCTTGTAAGCCATTATATGCCGTAGTTAAGTCATCAAGTATAACTTGCTTTACTTCACCTACGGTAGAATTTGATTCTCCGACAAAATCTCCATAATCAATTGGGATGGCTTCAACAGAATCTGCAGCATTTGTTTGTTGAAATATTCGGATAAGATAAAAATAAGCAATTGCTCTATAGGTATATGATTTATACTTATAAATCAAGATGTCTTCAGGAGAATCATCTGGTATAGTATTAATGATACCATTAGCTTGATTAATTACCTTATAAAAGAATTCCCATAAGTGTTCCGTGTCGTTACTATTTGGAACAACATTATCATAGCGGTGATATCCACCGAACCATGTTGATCCGTCCATATCCAAATCGTTACTTCGTAAATCAAAAGCAATATCAACTGCTTTTAAACCGAACTCATCTGTGCTAGACTCACCTGCCATTAAGTAACTTAATATTGATGCATCAAGCGCCACTAATCCTGTTGATCCTCCAGCACTTGAAACTGCTGAAGCATGCGAAGATGTATAATATCTTTCATCTGCGAAGTCTCTGTCATCAATGTCAGAACAAGATGAAATAATCAAAATTGCCGTAAGTAAAGGAATAAGTCTACCCAATCTCATGTTTGTATATTTTATATTTATCATAATTCAATATTTATTTATCTAAGTTTGATATTTACCCCAACGGACAGCGTCCTGTTTGCACCGTATTCTCCAGAAGAAACTCCGAGGGAATTCAGTCTTGGATCATACCCTTGTCTTGCTGTATAGAGTAAAGAGGCATTATTCACAATTCCGTACAATCGTATGCTAGAAATATTGTATTTATCAAGCATGTCATTGTCAAAGGTGTAGCCAAAATTAACATTCGCAAGACTCAAATAACCTAGTGTGGTTAGGCGCAGATCAGAGTTTCTGTATTGATCTGGTACTAAAGGATCCACCCTTGGTAAACTTGCTGTTGGGTTATCAACCGTCCAGGTTTGATCATAATCCGGGACGTTTTCAATTTCAGTACCTAGACCTAACAATCCAAAATATACATCATCCAGTCCATAGCCTCCAATTTGGTAGGCAAATTGAGCTCCTAGATCGAAGCCACCATATTGGATATTCAATCCAAAACCACCATTTACTTTTGGTACAGCAGATTTGTCGAGAAAGACTCTTCCATTCGTAACAGCCTCACTATAATCTTCTGTTTCAACTCTATCTCCATTTGAATCTGTAGTTAAGAAAACCGCATTCCCATTTGCAGGGTTAACGCCAGCTGACTCGACCATATAATAGTCATAAGCACTTCTTCCAACGACTCTTCGAAAGTTACCCACTTGGATTGAATCACGGGGAAGTTCAGTAATTTCATTTTTAAGTGTAGAAAGATTCGCATTAAGAACAATTCTTAACTTTTCACTCTCTACCGCTGTCCATGCAATTTCTGCCTCAATACCACTGTTTTTCATTGAACCAAAGTTTTCTGGTCTAGAATTTTGTCCTGTTGAAGGTTGAAGTGGCTTATCGAATAATAGATCGTTAGAGGTTCTCGAGTAGTACCCTAGACCTAAATTAACACTATTAAACAATCTCATTTCTAAATTAACACCAAAACTTGCTGATTTTTCCCAAGTGATCTCTCTTCCGCCTAAACTGTAAAGACTTTGTGTTAAAGCGCCGTTATTTTCATCAATTACATATTGATTCTCGTACGCCACAAGGTTTCTGGTTCCGGTGCCAGGATAAAATATTCTGTCATTACCTGAGGTACCATAGTTTGAAGCCAATTTAGCGTAGTTGATGAAATTTAAATTACTGAGAAATTTCTCGTTCGTCATGATCCACGATGCACCTGCTGACCAAAAGATTCCCCAACGTTCGTCTGGATGAAACACAGAAGAGGCGTCATATCTACCTGTTAAATTGACATAATATTTACTGTCAAAACCGTAGATGAATCTGGAAAAGTATCCTTCAGTTGTATATTTCGTATTGTAGTTACTAGCTGAATTGTAAACCGCTGTGTTGTCAAGTATTGGACTTAAGGTTCCAATAATATTCGTTTTATAGAGACTCAGCGTTGTGAATTTTTCTTCATAGGTTTCATGCCCTAATAAAACATCATAGCTATGTCGGTTATATTCTTTATTCCAAGTTAATAACTGTTGATTAGTAAGCACTGAAAAATTATTTCTACCATTTTCTAAAGTACCATTTAAAGAGGTAGAACCTACAGAAGCTCCTGGTTTATTGAAATAAGTAGATTGATCAATTTCAGTTAAATAATTCAATATGTACTCAAATTTGATATCAAAGGGTAAATCAATTTTAGCTCGTATTGCAGTATTAATATTGTCTGTTTGGTTGGTCACTTCACTTTGTTCAATATGAGCTAAAGGATGTTCTCCCTGACCATAGTTTCTAGCACCTCTTGTGGAACCATCAGGGAAACTTTGAAAACTACCCATATCATAGGCAAATCCACTGTTAGAGATATTGGATAAAATTGGACTCCAATTTTCGTCGTATTGATACACGGGATAAATAGGAGCAATATTTCTAGTCCATTGGAATGCATTGTTGTACGATGTTCCACCGTCAAGAGGTACGAACTGGCTATTGGATTTTGAATATGAAACATCACCTCCAAGCGAAATTATATCTGCAATTTCTGTAGCATTAACTTTTAAACGGGCTGATTTTCTATCAAAGTTACTTTGAACTGTATAACCATTGTTTTCCTCAGTTCCCATAGAGAAGTAATAATCAATTTTTTCAGCCCCACCAGAAATGTTAACATTGGTAGAAGAGAAATTTGCATTATCTCTAAAGAGTGCATCTTCCCAACGATCGTCAACTAATAAGTTTGCAGCTGGATTTAGTTTTCCAGTTGTAGGATCCACTAGATTTGCGTCAGCAACATCATAAAGGTTATAACCAAGTCTATCGATTAGATTAGTAGATGCAAATTGTCTAGCATCACCAATAGTGAGGGGTGTACCATTAGAGTTAGATCTGTAGAATTCACTATTCGCTAGTATACTGTGATACGTCTCATAGTATTCTCCTGGGGTCTTGGTTACGTTGTAATCCAAAGCTCCGCGTTGAGTTAGACCATATCTAGAGTCAATCGATATTTGTGGTTCTTTGTTTTTGGCTCCTTTTTTTGTTGTAATTAATAGAACCCCGTTAGATGCTTTGTTTCCGTATAACGAAGTAGAGTTGGCATCTTTTAGTACAGAAGTCGATTCGATGTCTTGGGGATTGATCGCATTAAGACTTCCTGAATAAGGAACTCCGTCTAAAACGATTAATGGTGAATTGTCAGCATTAATAGAACCAAAACCTCTAATACGTACAATTGGATCTGAACCCGGTTGACCGCTTGACTGGATTATTCTAAGACCAGAGACCAAACCTTCTAGACTTTTAACAGGGTTTGAAAATGTTGAATTTTCAATTTGGTCTGCCTTGATAATACTCACAGCACCTGCTATGGATTCTCTTTTTTGAGTACCATAAGCCGTGACAACCACTTCTTTTAATTCAGCGGCATCTTGCTGCATAGTTATGTCTACCGCATCTGAATCTCCAACAGTGATTTTCTGGGTTACAAAGCCTACGTAGCTAAACACAAGGACATCTCCCTCATTAGCTTCTATGCTATAATTTCCATCAAAATCTGTTGCGACTCCATCGCCAGTGCCATCGATGACCACAGCAGCTCCCGGAAGAGGAACTCCAGAGGAATCATTTACAACACCTGTAATAGTTTTTTGAGACCATGCAGTAGCTGCTATAAGCATACTGAACGTCACTAATAATAATTTTTTCATATTAAAATATATAGTTAAAAGTCTGCAAAGATAATTAAAATTTAAGACAAAATTAACAATAAATAAAAAAAATTGTTTCGAAAATACCGCAACAATTTATTTTTCATTACCCTAGTTGTTTCGAATTTTACACAAAAAACTTGTTGTTATTTTCTATACCAAAATCATTAATAAAGAATACTAAAAAAAACCAAAATCACCACTACACCCTAGCTTGCGCCTAGACACAATCCTATACTTAATCTAATAAGAGGAGATTTATGGATTTTACAAAAATGAGATTAGATTAAATTAACGCACTGAGGAGATAAAAAGCATTAAATTCAAAGGAGTAACAAATAGGACTTTAAAAGCATCTCTACTTCGTAATAAATTTTAGTTTAGATTGTTAAAGTAAAAAGAATTAAATTTATTGTATAAAATCCTTTTACTAATTTTTGTATGTCCAAAAAAAGAATCCAATTCAACACACTCGTACATATTCTAATTGGGCTGCTCATTTTTCCAAGTTGTCAACGTTCGGAACCCGTAGATTTTAATACCCAAATCAAACCCATTATCAACGAAAAGTGTATTTCCTGTCATGGTGGAGTAAAGAAGAATGCGGGATTCAGTTTTTTATTTGAAGAAGAAGCGCTAGGAGACACAAGTGAAGGAACCCCTGCAATTATTCCAGGGAATGCCAAAAAAAGTCGGATGATCCAGCGGCTTCATGAAACAGATTTGGAGCTGCGCATGCCCTACGAAAAACCGGCCTTAAGCAAGGAAGAAATTGATTTATTCACCCGATGGATCGATCAGGGAGCCCAATGGGGAACGCATTGGGCCTATATCAGTCCAAAAAAAAGTGCGCTCCCGGAAGTCGCTTCAAAGTTCACTGACTTGGAATTTCTCCAAACCCCCATCGATTATTTTATTGCTGCCCGAATGGAGGACAGCAAGCTTCATCCCAATGCAGAAGCTTCCCAAAAAACACTTGCTCGGAGAGTTGCTTTTGACATTACAGGATTACCCCCCCGTCGAGATCTTTTCGATTCCTTTGTCAATAAAGAAATCACCTATGAAAACTATTTAGACAGCCTGTT
>Ga0209654_1000248_pt1 | contig 56298 bp, 50 predicted proteins | sample SaaInl1SG_22_DNA_FD_184646 | JGI IMG/M metagenome (GOLD analysis project Ga0209654, IMG submission 184646) | Marine microbial communities from expanding oxygen minimum zones in the Saanich Inlet - ESP_161SG_22_DNA (SPAdes) (version 2) | ecosystem: Environmental > Aquatic > Marine > Intertidal... | reverse complement strand
TTATATAGTAATTCTTCTTTTGTTTTCCCATATATATAAATATATACTTCTTATGTTTTCGTTATATTCTCAATGATTTCATTCAAATCATCTTCCTCTTCCATAGTATCCAATACAATGTTCTGAATCATCTGTTTTAACTCTTCTCTACTCATATTTGATATAGAATCATCTTCTTCTACCTCATCGGTAAAATCCTCTCTTAAATCATCTGATTCCTCATCATCATAGTATCCGAGTTCATGAAGAATTTCATCTAAATCAACTTCATCCTCTTCAACCTCATCTTCAATATCTGATATATCATTTCCATTCCATATCATTGATTTCTGAACTCTATCTCTTTCGTGTTTTGGTGGAGGTAGAACCATTGAAACTGATTCACTCAATAATCTTTTCTTTTGGATTTCTGTAAGTGGAATTCCACTAAGTTCCATCAACCTCAACCTTCTCTGGTTGGGTGAAATGTTTTTATCCGTTGGTTTTACTCTTTTCATAGTTTGTTCTCCTTTCTATATAAGTATTCCAAATACTCTTCTTGTTCTTTTTTAGTATCTGAAACAAACATTCCATCTCTTTCAATATTTGGATTTAGAGTTCTTCTTTGTGAATACAGATAATTACCATCTGAATCAAATACCCAATTAGAAGAGTTATCGTAATAGTTTTCCATTAGTATAGTGTTTTAGTTAATTCGTGTTTATTCATATATCCTTTAAAACCATCTTCATTCCATATCTGATGAGTATGGATTTCTCCCCATTTACCATTATTGATTTTAACCTTATCTAAACCCTTTTTATCTACTTCCCAACTATTTCCTCCTATGAAGTTATTTAGTTGATTGTAGAGGTTCTTATCATCGTTATATTGGATGATGAGGTGTGAGTGATAGTTTCCTTTTGTATAATCTTTCTCTGTGGTGTAATGAGTGATTATAGTATCTCTCTTTTTAAGTTTTGAGTGAAGGGTTGTAATTTCTTTATCTAATATTTTCTTATTAGTTCTCTTCCTTCTTCTTATCATTATACCTACTGATTTCATATGAAATACCCATTACATCAAATTGATGTTATACATTATTAAAACTGATTGATTATACCTTCTTCACCTACTCTCATAGGAACGGATAAGTGTGGATTTTCCTTACCATCTGTATATAAGTATAGAAGAAATTGGAAAACGTAAGAAAATGGAGAAAATGTTTATTAAATTTACTTAAATAAACAAGGTTGTTCTTGAACTTTGAAATTGTTCTTATAAAGAACAATTTATGAATAAAAATAGGATAATATTGTTCTTATTAAGAACAACATTAATTTGTAAGTTTTTGATTATCATTATTTTAAATGTATGGTTCGATTCCTGGAGGTACCACAAAAAACCCACTCTTTTGAGTGGGTTTTTTTATATTTTAAAGGTGCATAAACATGTCTTTCACCAGAGCATCTAAATCAAAATTTGGGCGCCAACCCCACTCCTTTTGTGCGAAAGAATCGTCAATACTGTCTGGCCAACTATCGGCAATAGCTTGACGGAAATCTGGAGCATATCGAATTTCAAAACTTGGATGGAATTTTTTTATAGAGTGATACAATTCTTTTGGTGTAAAACTCACTGCCGATAAATTATAAGAAGATCTTATTTTAATAGAATTAACATTGGCATTCATCAATTCTAAAATGGCTCGAATTGCATCGTCCATATACATCATTGGTAGGGCTGTATTTTCTGACAAAAAACATTCAAAAGTTTCACTGGCAATCGCTTTGTGAAAAATATCAACCGCATAATCCGTTGTTCCACCACCTGGCAAAGATTGCCAACTGATAAGTCCAGGAAAACGCAAACTTCGAACATCTACTCCATAATTTTTGTGATAATAATCACACCAGCGTTCCCCTGCCAGTTTAGAGATACCGTAAACCGTAGTGGGCTCCATTATGGTCTGTTGAGGGACTTTAATTTTTGGTGATGATGGCCCAAAAACTGCAATACTTGAAGGCCAAAATACATGTTTGATATGGCCTAATTTTGCTAAATTCAAGACATGAAACAGCGAGGACATATTTAAATCCCATGCTTTTTCTGGGCGCTTTTCGGCATTGGCGCTCAGCATTGCTGCCATAAGATATACCGTGTCTATTTTATGGGTCTTGACAATGGTCAATAGCTGATCAAAATCAGTTGCATCAATCGACTCAAAAGGGCCCTGATCCAACAACGCCATAGTTGGTGTTTTGATATCGCTTGCTACAACTGCAGATGCACCATACAGGTGGCGAAGTGCAGCCGTAAGCACAGATCCAATCTGACCCGAAGCGCCTATGATGAGATGTTTAGATTGATTTTTCATTATTTTCTATTGTAACAATTGGGATTCTGAATTTATTTGGACTAAAAAAAACTATTCTTAGTAAAATAAATAATTATTTATCATATTTGTTTATATCAATTTTTTGTGTAAATATGTTTCTTAACGATATCAAATGTAACATTTTTTTTATGATTAGTTTTTTGTCTTTGATGCTTTTCTTGAGCTGTAAATCTGATCAAAATACGGTTTCAAATATTGAAAACACAATCGCCAATAATTCACCTGTTACTGAATTAAAATCTTCTACAAAAAATAGTGTTATTTTAGAAATTGATGATGCCGCTTTAGCTGAATTGGATCAATGGACATCATTTTTTATGCTTCAAAAAGAGATTGAAAAATTAGAAAAAAATATAGCTAACGGTTTCCAAGAAAATGAAAAAAGAATAGAAACTTACTTTAAAGATTTAAAGCTTAATGCCCCAGAGATTTTTAATACCAATACCACATGGGCTCGACTAAAAGTTCTTGAAACCGAACTGTATCTTTACAATGAAATTTTCAATGCTCAAGAATCTCAAGAACTTATAAAGACTGCGCGCCAAAATATACTCTCAGCCTATCAAAATCTTGTGCGCCAAATCAATAAAATATACGAAAAATCTACGCAAAATATCGCTGAATAGGGTTTTGTGAAGTGTTTCAAGAAGTGGTGTATATGTGATTTTTTTTGTGGTTCTGTAACAAATTTTGTTTCTTAAACGCAGAAACAATAAACTAATCTATAATCAAATCAATACATTTTATGAATTTCAAACAAAAAATCTTTATCGCTTTACTTGGCTTTTTTGGTATCATTGCATGTAAGAATGATGCTAAAAGCACAAGTAACATGGAAAAAATTCCGGGAATTATCTTGGAAAACATGGACACTAGTGTTGACCCAAAGGACAACTTTTACGACTATGTTAATGGGAATTGGGTAAAAACAAACACCATTCCAGATGACGAATCACGATGGGGCGGTTTTGGTGTTTTAAGAAAATCGACTCGAAAAGATGTTTTAGACATCATTACGACTTCCAAAGAGCTTGGTACCTATGCAGATGGTACAGACCAAAAAAAAGCGCTTCTTGTGTTCGAATCTGAACTTGATACCATAGCAAGAGATAAGGCAGGTATATCACCAATTCAACCACTCTTGAAAGCTATTAATGACATTCAGAACCTCTCTGATCTTCAAACAGTTTATGCTTCTACCGTTGGTGTTTCTGCTCCTTTTGCTGGAATTGGTGCCAACGCAGATTTGAATGACAGTAGCACCAATATTGCTTGGGTATATCCAGGTGGACTAGGACTTCAACGTGACTATTATGTAGATCAAGACGAAAAAACAAAAGAAATCAGACAACAGTATGTAGCACATGTTGCCCGTATGTTTGAATTTATCAACTATTCCAAAGAGGACGCTCTAGCTTCAGCTGAGAAAGTTCTAGCACTAGAAACACAATTGGCAACACCACGATTGGATAAAGTACAAAGTAGAGACATAAGAAACTTTAATAACCCAAAAAGCGTACAAGAACTCAACGCAATGACACCTGCATTTGATTGGACTAAATTCATGAAAGATCTTGGAGTTTCTGAAATTCCAGAGCAAGTTATTGTTATGCAACCAAAATATATGGCAGAACTGAATAGTTTTCTTACTTCAACTTCAATTGACGATTTAAAAACATTAATGACATGGAGTACTCTCGATAATGCTGCTGGTTATCTTACTACAGAAATTGAAAAAGCGAATTGGGAATTTTACAGTAAAACCCTGCGTGGTGCTAAAGTACAACGCGATGCTGAAGAAAGAGCACTAGGCACCGTGAGTGGAACGGTTGGTGAAGCCATTGGAAAACTTTATGTTGAAGCAAAATTTCCACCTGAAGCCAAAGCAAAGGCCGAAAAAATGATTGCAAATGTCATCAAAGCGTTCCAATTGCGTATTGAAAAATTGGATTGGATGGGAGAAGAAACAAAAGCTAAAGCCATAGAAAAACTCGATAAGTTTACTGTGAAAATTGCCTATCCAGACGAATGGGAAGATTATTCAGAACTCAACATAAAAGAAGGCAATAGTTTTGCAGAAAATATGCTAGCAGTCTCCGAATGGGGCCTAAAAAAGAACCTTGCAGAAATTGGACAGCCTGTTGATAAATCGGAATGGGGTATGCCACCACAAACCGTAAATGCTTATTTCAATCCATTGAATAATGAAATTGTTTTTCCTGCTGCTATTTTACAACCACCATTTTACAACTACACAGCCGATGAAGCGGTAAACTATGGAGGAATTGGCGCTGTTATTGGACATGAAATTTCACACGCTTTTGACGATTCTGGAGCACGTTTTGACGGTGATGGAAACGTTAATAATTGGTGGACCGAAGAAGACCTCAAAGAGTTTGAAAAACGAGGCAATGCTCTGGCAGAACAGTACAGTAAAATTGAAGTATTGGACGATGTTTTTATCAATGGTAAATTTACACTTGGAGAAAACATTGGAGATCTTGGCGGTGTACTAGGTGCTTATGACGGACTGCAACTTTTCTTTGAAGAAAATGGGCGTCCAGAACCTATCGATGGATTTACTGCAGAGCAACGCTTTTTTATGTCTTGGGCTACCGTTTGGCGCACACTCACAAGAGAAGACGCACTACGTACTCAAATCAAAACTGATCCACACTCACCTGGAATTTATAGAGCCACCCAACCCCTCAAAAATATCGACGCTTTTTATGATGCCTTTGATATCAATGAAGGCGATGGGATGTACCTTGCACCAGAAGATCGTGTGAGAATATGGTAAATCATTTTTAAGAACAAAAAAAGCCGCAAAATATTTTGCGGCTTTTTTTATGAACTCTTGTAAACTATTGCTTTTCTTTAGCTTCTTTTTGATTAGAAATAGCATTTTTGGCCAATAGGGCAAGATTAAATTCTGGAGCCATAGTCAACGCTTCGTCCAAAATTGCAACAGCCACATCATGATTTGAATCAGGATTTTCTCTAAACTTAGCAATAGCTTTTAGATATAAAAACCCTGCTTTTATTGGCACTTGATAGGGCGTTTGTGTTTCATAATAGGGCTTCATCATCTCGTCTGAGCTATTGGCAATTCCATAGGTGATACTCAAGTTTGCGCCAACCAAGTCATCAATTTGAATTTTCAAATCTGCCAACTCATAGGCTAGACCTACACTAGGATTGCGCTGAAACAAAACCTCAAAATGCTCCAAAGCTCGAGCGGGCTCGTTTAATGATTTCAAACTGACTGCCTTGACCTCAACTGCCATATCCGAATCGGTGTCTTGTTTTTGAATCCCCAAAATATTTAGGGCTTGAACGTATTTCCCTTCATTCATATACAATGCTGCTAGAGTGTCTTGTCTGGCTTCGTTGGGTTCCAATACCATAAGGTGCGTCATGGCATTGATAATTCCTTGAACGTCGCCTTGCTTTTGCATTTGGGCGTAGTATGCTTTATAATGGTTGAGTAGATCTGAATTGGATTGTGCAAAACCAAATTGAAATGCGCAACAAAAGAAAAATGAAAATACTGTATATTTTGATGTCATGAGCTTATTATTTTGAAGATCCAAATGTAGTGGATTTTTTTTGAAAATATAAAACAAAAAAAAGCACCCTGAGAGGGTGCTCTTTCAAATTAACCAATTTAACTTTTAAAAAAATGTAGTAAAATAAATTACTGTTGTAAACATACGGCGCATTAACACATTCTACAAGCGTCATGTAACAAACGGCCATTTGACGTAATAAACGGCCATCTGACGTAATATTCGGGAAAAATAGATCAGAAAAAGCAGCTAAAAACAGCTGTTTTTGAAGCACTTTTGGTTCAAAAAAAACGCAAAAACGTCTATTTTGGAGTTAGAGTGAATTTTTTTTGAAAAAAACAGAACTTTTTATGAGCCAAAAAAAAGGGTTAATCGCGTTTGACTAGGGCAAAAAAATCATTTTCCAGAGGAAGATATCCTTGGTCATAAACAAAATAATAGGTCGTTCCTGCTTTTGTTGTATAAATACTTGTAAAATAATTAAAATCGAAACCCAGCGCTATAAGTTGGGCTCTAGATTTCTTTGTTTTATGATCGGGATTGAGCTGTTCTAAAATTCGCCAGTTTTTACGCAAGCGATTGTTGATATTTCGCATCAAATTTTTCTGATCTTTATTCATGCGGTTGTTGTAGGTATTGCGGCAGCCATCACTGCAAAACTTTTTATCGGTGCGGCCAACTATTTTGTCACCACATTCTGGACATTGTTTGGAACTCATGGGTTTTTATTTTTTATAAAGCTATAAAAAAATATTCATTTACAAACGACAACAAACGATTACAAATGAAAGTAAACAACAAACTACCGATTAAACAATGGCTTGGTCTGTAGATTTGTGGTGTCGAAAAGTTCGATTGCATAACTGTTAAATATTAAAACAAAAATTATGAACACACTTAGAAACAAAGTACAGTTAATTGGAAACTTGGGCAACGACCCAGAAATTATCACTCTAGAGGGTGGTAAAAAACTAGCAAAATTTTCGTTGGCAACCAACGAGCATTACAAAGACAAGAACGGTCAAAAACACACCAAAACCGATTGGCACAATGTGGTGGCATGGAACAAAACCGTAGATCTCATTGAACAATATGTTACAAAAGGTAAAGAAGTTGCTATTGAAGGAAAACTAAGCACACGAAGCTACGAAGATAAAAATGGGCAAAAACGCTACACCACAGAAGTTATTGTCAATGAGTTATTATTACTGTAAATCACAAAACATCTATTATTAAAAACCCACCTTGTGTGGGTTTTTTTTAATTTAACAACTTAATAATTATATTTTAATTAAATTTGAATATGCCATCATTAAGTCCATCAACAACCGTTTTAGGTATTCGAAAAGCCAAACACCTTCTTAGGCGTAGTTGTTTTCACTACAACAAAACGACTTTAGACTACTTTTCTGGACTTACACCAACTCAAGCTTTGGACGAATTGATTCAAGAACCCAATGTATTTTGGGAACATCCTTACGACTGGAAACCAGATAATAATGGTATTATTGATGATTTTTGGTTACATACACCAAATACTACGCCAGCAGATTTTCCAAAAGGTCAAGGACGCAAGCGTGGTATTGTATACGGATGGTGGTGGTACAATAGCCTGAAACAAAATAGCTTAAAACACAAACTGATATTTTTTCTACACACCACCTTTACAGTTTCAAAAGATAATGGTGTTGGAAAATCATCCTATTTTTACGATTACTTGCGTTTACTTGATTATTATGCCTATGGTAATTTAAAAACATTGGCCAAAAAAATCACTTTTGACAATGCGATGTTAAACTATTTGGATAATACCACCAACAATAAAAATAATCCAAATGAAAATTATGCGCGAGAATTTTTAGAGTTATTTACAATCCTAAAAGGACCACAAATTGGCGATGGAGATTACACCAATTATACAGAAGAGGATATTCAAAAAACTGCGAAAGTTTTTTCAGGAATAAAAATGAAACCACTTCGCGACACACTAGATCCCGACACTGGTATTCCTATGGGTTTTATCAATACGTTTCAGCACGATAGTGACCCAAAAACTTTTTCAAATGCGTTTGGCGGTACAACTATTGCAGGTGGAAGTACCGAAAGTGACATCCACAACGAAGTTGAAAATTATATTGATATGGTTTTTACACAGCCAGAAACCGCAAAAGCCTACTGCCGTAAGCTTTATCGTTTTTTTGTAAAAAGTGAATGGAGTCAGGACGTAGAAGATGATATCATTACTCCGCTGGCCAATCAACTTATGACGTCAAATTTTTCACTTTTGGAAGCCACCAAAACACTTTTAAAATCACAACATTTTTTTGATGAAGATGACAGTGATAGTACTGATCAAATTATTGGCAGTATTGTCAAAAATCCAATTCAAATGTTGAGTGAGATGATCAATCTATTACAACTTCAACTTCCAAATCCAGAAGCTTCCTACAGCCCAACTCCTAGTTACACCACAGATCAAATCAATTTTTATAAATTTCATCATTCCTTTTGCTACTTTAGTTTTTTTCCAGGATGTAGTATCAACCCTTTTTCGCCAGATACAGTAGCAGGATACCCCGCAGATTATCAAACTCCAAATTTTGACCGCAGTTGGTTTTCGTCCAATACTGTAATTGCGCGATACAAACTCATTGAATCCTTTATTTCTGGAAAAAATAAAATAAACGCCCCAAATACAAATATTTGGGTGCAATTTGATACTGTTGATTTTGTCGAAAATTCTGGAGTTTTTAGCCTTGCAAGTGATGCATATACCCTTGTTAGTGATATGGCCGAGCTCTTGTATTGTGAATCGATTGACAACGATAGAATTCAATATTTTATGTCTGTACTCAACGACCTCAATCCTTCGTATTGGAATTCAGCTTGGTATGAGTATTTGCAAACAGGGAATGCTGTTCAAGTGCGCATTCGATTGGATGCTTTATTTACAAAAATGTTAAACGCTGCAGAATTTCAATTGATGTAAAACTTAGATGATGAAAAGAAGACAATTTGTAAAACTTACGAGTACAGCATCGGCCATAGGTTTGATGCCTTTTCAAGTACAGGCCTCGCTCAAATTGGCCAATAGTATCTTCAATTGTGATTTTACAAATCGTAAACTTGTACTTATCGAGCTTTCCGGTGGAAATGATGGATTAAATACTGTTATCCCGATTAATGTTTTTACAGATTATCAAAACTTAAGACCTAACATATATATTTCCGCCTCACAATATTTACCATTAAGTGCTATAGATTCTAGTATTCAAGGCACCAACCAAGATATAGCTTTGCACCCTGCTCTATCTGGATTTCAAACGCTTTTTGCTCAAGATCAAATGCGGATCATTCAATCAGTGGGTTACCCCTCCCAGAACAAAAGTCATTTTGCTTCTAAAGATATTTATTCAACAGGCAATGATGGTAGTGGTTGGGCCAATGGGAGTAGCAGTGGATGGATAGGGCGTTTTATGGAACAACACTATAATCAATTCATCCCAACAACATTTCCGCTTGGGATACAAATTGGTTCTCCTAGTCTTAATCTTGGTTTTCATGGTGTTGTAGAACATGGTTTGGCAATTAATATAAATGGTCAAGATGCAGAAAATTTTTATTCTGTTTTAAGTGGATTGGCAGGCGAAGCTCCAGCAAATATTCCAAATTCTGATTATGGAACAGAACTTCAATATATCATTGACACAGATGCTTTATCTAACCAGTACTCCGAAACAATTTCAAATGCATTTAATGCGGGATCAAATCTTGCATCATATCCAGACTCAAATTTGGCCAACCAACTCAAAACCGTTGCCCGATTGATTCGTGGCAACATGCAATCCAAAGTCTATTTAGTGACTCTTGGCGGGTTTGATACGCATAATGCACAAAATCAAGCTACAGGTGATATTTTAGGAACACACAACGATTTGTTATCTCAATTATCAGAAGCCGTATCGGCCTTTATGCAAGACATCAATGCAGATGCTATTGGTAATGATATTGTGGGGCTAACTTTTTCTGAATTTGGAAGAAAAGCCAAAGAAAATGGAAGTTTAGGAACAGATCATGGAGAAGTAGCTCCAATGTTTGTTTTTGGTAACCCAGTCCGAAGTGGGATTTCTGGAATTAATGTTGATTTGAGTGAAGCCACAAGCGACAATAATTTTCAGGTCGAATCTGTTCAATTTGATTATCGCACCACTTTTGCTACACTCTTTCAGGACTTTTTGGGAGCGTCAGACTCTCAAATTGATGCCACATTTTTGGACAATTCTACCAATATAAGTTTTACAGAGTCAAAAATTAATGAACTGCTGAAAAGCAATTATAAGGTTGACGCGAGTTGCTATGATGAAACTTTAAACCCCAATGAGCCATCAATAGGAGAATGGGCTGTGTTTCCAAACCCTTTTGTAGACCATATTAGTATTACAAGTGAGTATCCCGAACTTGAAACCCATTTTGAAATACACAATCAATTGGGGCAATTCATCAAAAAAGGAGTATTGATTTTTAGTAATGCTAAGGCAAGGATTACTACAGATGGGCTTGCTAGTGGTTTGTACATTTTGACTCTAAAAAATGGACAAGACACTTCAGTACATAAACTGATAAAACGCTAATTTTTTAATTTATTTTAGGAAGAATCTCGTTCAGAAAGCGTAGAATCAATCACAACACTTTGATTTTTATTGGACTTGTTTTCGAGCTGCTCCAATAGTAATGTTGCAGCTGTTTTTCCCATCGTATAGCTATGCTGATTGATCGTTGTGAGCTCGGGTGCTAGATAGGGCGCCATGCGTTCACTAACGTATCCAATTACTGCCATGTCTTCAGGTATTTTTTTTCCAAATTGACGGGCAACTTTATAGGACGCAAATGATGCATCTGTATCAAGTGCAATCACTGCATCAACAGGGTTGTTTTCAATGTGGCTCTTTAATACTTCAACAATCCCATTACGATCTGATTCTAAAACGACAGGTTCTAACCCTGCTTCTTGAATGGCTTTTCTATACCCTTTTGTCCGTTGTTTGCCAACGTTTAGATTGTTTATCGCAGACAACAAAATAATATTTTTCCTGTTAGATTTAATCAAATTTTGAGTGGCTTCAGAGATTGCTGTATAATCGTTGGTAGTCACTTTGGTACAAGGAATAGAATCAATAACTCTATCGAACATCACCAAAGATTTTTCGTCAGTGATTGCATTTTCAAAGTGACTAAAATCTTTTAGCATTTGAGTTTCCTCGGAAACTGCAACAATAAAACCGTCGACGACGCCATTGCTTAGCATATCAAAATTATCCACTTCTTTGTCATAAGACTCTTTGGTCAAACACACAATGGTGCTGTATTTTGTTTGAGAAATAACACTCTCTATTCCATACAAAGCACGTGCAAAAAAGCTATTTTGAACCGATGGAATCACTACAGCTATGGTGTTGGTACGCCCCGATTTTAGCCCCAAAGCTATTTTATTTGGACGATAATTGTGCAATTTTGCTAATTCAACAATGCGTTTTTTTGTAGCGTCACTTATTTCATGACTATCATTCAACGCTTTTGAAATTGTTGAAATCGATACCCCTAAAATTGAAGCTAATTCTTTAAGGTTTATTTTGCTGCGTGCCATGGTTTATTTGATTAAAAAAGGTCCTCACCTTAGTAATAAAGATGAGGACCAAAAATACAAATTAATTAATTAATAGCACTACTCAGAATAGGCACTCATACCGTGTTCATGAATATCTAGTCCTTGTACTTCTTCTTTTTCACTGACCCGGATACCAAGAGTAATTTTCAAGCCACCAATTATGATGATGGAAGATACTATACATGCAACTGCATATGCTCCAACGCCTACTAATTGACTTACAAATTGATCTGTAGAGGCAAGTGCGCCAAAGATTCCCACAGCGAGGGTTCCCCAGATACCACATACCAAATGTACAGCAATAGCACCTACAGGATCATCAAGTTTCAAGCGATCGATAAGCGATACTGCACTAACAATAAGGATTCCAGCAATCGCACCAATCCAAACAGCATCTGCAGGGCTCATTTGATCGGCACCGGCAGTGATTCCTACAAGACCACCCAAAATACCATTAAGGAACATCGTTAGGTCTAAATTTTTAAATACAACAGTTGAAGCGATGGCCGCAAAAACACCTCCAGCAGCAGCGGCTATACAGGTAGTTACCAACGTTAGAGATGTCAATTCAGGATCGGCAGAAAGCACCGAGCCACCATTAAAACCAAACCACCCCAACCATAGTATAAGTACCCCAGCAGTGGCCAGTGGAATATTATGCCCAGGGATTGCTTGTACTTTTCCGTCTTTAATTTTTCCGATACGTGCACCCAAAAGGATGACTGCAACAAGCGCAGCCCAACCCCCAACTGAGTGTACAAGGGTAGATCCTGCAAAATCATAAAATGGCGTTTCTAGCTGTTGTAAAAATCCTCCACCCCATTTCCAAGATCCTAAAATTGGGTATATAAACCCTACATAAAGAACTGTAAAGATCATAAAGGGTCCAATTTTCATACGTTCAGCAACAGCTCCAGAAACAATGGTAGCCGCAGTTGCAGCAAACATGCCTTGAAACAAAAAGTCAGTCCAATAGGTATAGCCCTCATTGTAGGCCAAGTCCAAAGCCCCATTGACTAGTGGTGCTTCTAATCCAAATCCTGCAAATCCAAAAATTCCTAAAGCACCTTCAGCAAATCCAGGGTACATTAAGTTGAATCCAACAATTCCATAAAGCAAAAGGCCTGTTGTTATAATAAAAATATTTTTAAATAATATGTTGATGGCATTTTTTTTGCGAGTGAGGCCAATTTCTAAAAAGGCAAAACCTGTGTGCATAAAAAATACGAGAGCTGTACAGATCATCATCCATACATTATTGGCTATTAATTCCATAATTTATTGTCTTAAAAGTTATTCTGGTTTGATTTAATTTAAAGTTTCTCCACCTTTTTCTCCGGTACGGATGCGGTAGGCTTCAGCGATATTGCTTACAAATATTTTTCCATCGCCCACTTCGCCAGTTGCACCAGCTTCAAGAATGGCTTTAATGGTTACATCCAAAAAATCATCATTGACGACTATTGATAAAAAACGGCGTTGGATATCGCTTGTGCTGTAAGCTACACCTCGATACACATGACCTTCTTTTTCATTACCTAATCCAGTGACGTCCCAGTAAGAAAAGAAATTTACACCCACTTCATGTAAGGCTTTTTTGACCTCAGAAAATTTTGATTTTCTAATGATGGCTTCTACTTTTTTCATAATTAATTAGTTTTTATTTTAAAGCTCAAAAATATCTAAAAATTAATTAACCCCTATAAAAAAAGGCCTTTAAATATAAAAATTTATTAAATAATCATTTTATACCCTATTTTTTATAGGGATAAATAAAAAAAATAGTAATAAAATAAAAAAACCTTAGAAAACTCTAAAGCTTTTTTATTCAAACAAACAAAACAGATTGAAAATGCGGTTTTAAATGAACCAAATAAAACAAATAATATAAATTAGGTGCTTATTAGGGCATTGGGTTGCTCTTTTTAGACGCTTTGTAGACCCTAAGAATAGGTCTTGAAGCAAGTTCCGGACGGATATTTCAGTAAAAAAAAAGCCTGTCCAAATGGACAGGCTTTGTGTACAGTTCAACACTTATAAAAAACTGTACGGTGACTAATTTAATAATTATGAAAACTTAAGTGTTATTTTATCTTCTCGTAATGATAAACTCACTACGTCTGTTTTGTTCATGTACCCAATCGGAACATTTCACGCCATTACTACAATGATTTACCAATTGTGTTTCTCCATACCCCTTCCCTGTAAGTCGAGAACGACTGATACCACGATCAACTAAATACTGAATTGTTGCTCTATTTCGTTTTTCTGACAAGGCCATATTATACGCATCTGAGGCTCGACTATCTGTATGTGAGCGGACATCAACTTCCAAGTTTGGATTTTGATTCATGATGCTTACAACTTTTTCGAGTTCTATTTTGGCGTCTGATCGTATAAATGATTTGTTCAAATCAAAATAAATCGGGTTTAAGAAAATGGCCAGGTCGGTTTTTTCTTGAACGACCTCTACGCGTTGTACGTTCAATGGAATATTGGTAGACACCACACCACCTTCTTCACCAGACACTAAAACCTCGTTGGCGAAATAATCTTTTTCATTGGCACGAATGATACTCACATTTCCACATTTTTCATCATCAAAACCATAGCGGCCTTGCGCATCCGTTTTCACACGCCCCACTTCATTAAGCAAACCATTTATAAATAGTACATCTGCATTTGGAATGGGCTCTCCTGTTTTTTTATCTGATACTACCCCTTCAAAGCGTACTTTACACGGATCTTCCAAAGGCTGCAACTGATTAAAGCTGTAAATATCATCGTTCTGATTATCGCGGTTAGAGGCAAAATAGCCTGTGCCTCCACTAGTTACAAAGGCAAAATCATCAAACGCGCTATTTACAGGGCGACCAATATTTTTTATGTTTTGGAAGGCCCCATCGTCGTTGGTTTTAGCATAAAATACATCCAATCCACCTAGGTTTGGGTGACCATTAGACGAAAAGTAAAAGGTGTCCTCTTCATCTACAAAGGGAAACATTTCGTTACCAACAGTATTGAAAGCTGTCATATTTATAGGTGCACCATAGGAGTTATCACTAAAAATTTCGGACTCATAGAGATCTGTTCCTCCTTTACTTCCAGGCATATCAGATACAAAATATAGCTTTGTTTCATCGCCACTTAGGGCGGGATGCCCTACTGAATACTCGCTACTGTTGAAAGGTAGATCTCTTGGTTTGGACCATTGCCCATCTACTTTGTCGCTGCGCAAAAGCTTGAGTCGGGTGATTTTTTGACTGTCGGTTCCCAATTTTTTCTCTATATAATCATTACGCGTAAAATACATGGTCTGACCATCTTTAGTAATCACTAATGAACCTTCATTATATTTGGTGTTAATGTTTTTTCCTATGGGATCCAATCCGCTCCCTAAATAGATGTCAGAAGCTGGCTCTCCGTTCCATAAATTTGTTTTGTTAGACTGATCGGCAGTAATTACATACAACTGCTTTTGATTAAAAAATGCGGGATAATCTGAATATTTTGAATTAAAATTTACTTTTTCCACCGCATGGCGACCACTTGCCTTTTCTATCGCACTCATATACGACGTGCTTGGGATGTATTTGGCTGCATTTCTGCGGTAATAATTATTCAAATAGGTATCTGCTTTTTCTATTTGCCCAATAGATTTGAGCGCTTGTCCATATCGAAAACTGTAGTCTGCTGGCTGGTTTTTATCCAAAGCAAACGCTTTGGCATACCAATCTGCTGCATCTTTATATTTGGCATTAAAATAATTGATATCTCCTAGTTTTTGAAACACTTCGGTAGTGGCGTTATCACTTTTTGCCAAATCAGTGTACATATCCAAGGCATCGATATACTCCATATTGTTGTACTTCTTGTTGGCCTTTTTGAGTTGTTTATCTTGCGCAAAGAGGACTCCACCAACAAGTGTAAAACACCATATTAATAGTTGTAGTTTATTTTTCATGTATTTGTTGGTTTTAAATTAAAAGAATCTAGGGGTGATGAGTCGAGAAGATCTTCCTCCGCTACCCAGCTCGAAACGCAAAAACAATTCATGTGAACCTGAATTGTAATTCATCAGTTCTTGCAATGAGTAATCGTAGGAATATCCTACAAGGATACCTTCAGACACTTGAAACGCAGCGAGAGCACTCACTGCGGCATCCCAACGGTAGGCTGCTCCTAGTGTAAATTTTTCGTTGAACATAAAGTTGGCCGAAAGGTCTAACGCCAATGGCGAGCCTGCAGCCATTTTGGCCATTACCGCTGGCTTAAATTTTGTATTTGACGAGAGGTCAAACACGTATCCTGCAGTGGCAAATAGGTGCATTTTTTCGGTTACATTAGAAACTTTCACATCGTCATAGTGTGTTGTTTCTAAAAGATTGGGGGTCGAAACTCCCATATACCAACGCTCGGGGTTATAAAGAAAAAATCCAAATCCAATCGTTGGCTTCAGACGATTGTCGATATTGTTGGCAAAAGAATTATCGCTTCTATTCTTAAGGTTCAATTTATTGTAATCGATATTCAGTAAATTTATACCTCCCTTAACTCCAAAAGCTAGTAGTGTCCCATTGCCGCTCACGGGAATGGTATAAGAGACATCGGCGGTAATATTGCTTTCGTCCGCTGGGCCAATTTGATCTTTAAAAAAATTGAGCCCTAAACCAAAACGAGCGTTTTGACCTACAGGGGTGTGTGCTCCAAAGTTGAGTGTTTCTGGCGCTCCATCGAGTCCCACCCACTGATTGCGATACAACATGAGGGCTGTAAGTTGCTCTCGAGAACCTGCATAAGCTGGGTTGATGACCTGAGGATTGTACATATAATTGGTATACTGGCTGTCTTGTTGCGCATACACCATAGTGTTGCTGGCAAAGGATGCCCAAACAATAAGCGCTATCAGAAACGTGAAATATGAACTATTGAGATTTTTGTACGGAATGTTTTTCATGAATTTTATTTTTTGGGGTTGTTGTTTTTTAATTCTTGTTATGATGGGGCGGCAACAAGACCGTCATTTAAATTATTCTGTTGTGATGTATAGATAGCCACTTTTGGTGACCCTTTCATTACTGTCATTATCATAACTTACTACATAATAATACGTCCCCGTTGGAAGATGTTCATTACTACTTACAGTAGCGCGGCCATTGGAATTTCCTCTAAAAACATTACCGTTGGAATCATAGTTATTCGTTTCATACACTTTGATTCCCCAGCGGTTAAATATTTTGACATTATTATTTTTTAATGCATTAATGTTTTTGATTTCAAAATAGTCATTAACACCATCGCCATTGTTCGAGACACCATTGTAAACTACCAATTCGTCGGCGCCCGTATTTGCAAGCGTAAATATGCCGTAGGCATCCAAAGTTACTGGAGTAGTTACGGTTTGATTTGCCGTATTGACAATACCTCCAAGATCTTCCCATATTTTTGCAGTGTTGTTCCAACGTGCAATGCTCAATTTTTCTGTTGAACTCGTTAGAGATGATGGTGTAGTGCTTGAATTATAGGACAGTGTTAGAATAACGTCTGCCGTTCCTTTATCTTTTGTAACAGTCCAAAATTCCGCCTGATCTATCATTTCTATATTACCACCCATATTGGCTGTAGGCGATTGCCCCTCGGCAGTTGTAGATAATGGGTTATCATAAAAATATTTGGTTGTAAAGTCGTGGTCAACACTACTAGGAGCACTTATGGCTGCCATTCGATAATAGCCTTCTCCTTTTTTGACATCTCCAACAGGATTTACAAAAGCGTCATCGCCTTTCTTTTGCACTTTTCCATCGACATGGCTATCGTCATTCATTCTTACAGCTTCAGCATCGTTTTCAAATATCAATAATCCTCCAAAATTGTCATTATCGACAATTCCATTGTTAAAGTCTGCAACTTTGGTAATAGACATTTTGTTATGTAGCTCATATGTTGGTACTAAACCGGAATCATTATCATAAATCACTTCAAAAAACTTACTGGTTTTCGATCCTGTTATTTTTTGAACCTCTGAGGGATTGGTGGCATAACGATCAAAACGTGTAACACGCTCGCCTGTACCTGCAGCATCAAAATCCACTTCGCCATCATTATTAAAATGCGAATAAAAGTAGGATTCGCCATTGTTGGTAAAGTCGCCATTCGCTTTATTATCAAAAGCATCTACGGACGAAAAAAGTGTATTCGAACTGACATGCAAGATGCCCTCGTTGGTGGTTTGAGAAAAACCAAAAGTGCTTCCCAAAAAGAAGACCCCCAAAAGCTGTATTGTGTGTGTATATTTTTTCATATTTAGTGTTTCGTTAAAATTGTCATTGTCTTAATTAGTCATGCTATGCATTTTTCTATACCCCAGCGAGCTAGGCGCAGAACCCTTTTTACGCCTAGACTGGAGTTGAATTCCCTCAAAAAATTCATACAACCTCCAACATATTTTAAAGTGCTTTTTTGCAATATATTGTTTGTGTATCTTTGTATGAAGTGGGGTTGTAAAACCATTTTTTTGAGTTCTTTTTATTTCGCTTTATTTTTTTTATTTCTATAAGCCCAAGGCTTGTTCTATCTTTTCTAATCGCGCTTTTAAAGCTGCGTTTTCTACATTTAAAGCTTCAATGGTTTTTTGTTGCTCAATGGTATGTAAAAACAACTCTTCTATTTTTTCTAAAGACTGCTTGGCTAGTGCTGGTATATCTAGCAATAGTTTTCCATCTTTATCCTTTTGAAGCTCATTGATCCCTGTTACACCTGGTAAGTGCTTGTTCGTTTTTATAAAACGTTCTACTTCTGCCAAAGACTTAAACTTGTAGTCTGCATTTATAGTAGAAACACCGTCCAAATATTTCTCAAACACATAATCGGCATAACCTGTACCAGGACCCACGTTAGCAATGTAACTATTGGCTCTGACTTTACCGTTTACGTGTAGTCTTTCTCTAGGAGAATGTATTCCAATACCAACATATCCAGTACCAGCATTTCTGCTATTACTATCAGTAATACAAAAATTTGAGCGATTAGTTGAATCAGTACTAAATATCCTAAAACCTGAAAAAGAATTATAAGTCTGAGGATCTGTAAATTGATCCAAAAACCAACCAGTACTACTTAATAAATTACCGCCTAACTTAAGTTGCCCTCCTTCATTATGAACATAATACTGAGTAGTATTACTAGGATGTTGTGTTATAGCAATTTCTCCAATCACATGTAACCTCGAACTTGGATTCTTCGTTCCAATACCTATATTTCCACCATGGGAAATGTTATTAGCTGTACCCCCTAGATCTGTTCCATAAATAAGGTTTCCGATATTCAATTGGTTGTATCCTTTTGGATCAGGTATTTGTATGGCATCTCCTATGATAATGTTACGAAAACCACGACCTGTACCACCTGTAATGTAATTTCCTGAAGAATTTCCTATAATAATGTTACGATAACCTGTTGTAATCTTAGTTCCTGAATAATTTCCTATAGTAATGTTTCCGTAACCTTCCGTGTTAGCACTTAATGCTCCGATTCCCAAAGCAGTGTTGAGTTTTCCTGTCGTGTTTAAGGATAAAGCATCCTTTCCTATTGCTATGTTACCTTCCCCTGTTCCTACAGAGGTTCCATTACTACCTACACCAGCATCAGAGCTTATATGGTTGTCGGTACCTACTTTGCGGATGTCTGCATCTTTGGAAACGTTACTGTCTTTGGCAATTTTCACCCACTTTGTGCCATTGTTATAATAGTACCCTGGAGTAACATTGTTGGGTGCTGTTCCTGCTGTTGCGGTGTTGTACACCATCATTCCTGCAACGTGTGCAGAGAGTGGTGCAGCTGCTGTAACATTTGTAAGTGCTACACGGTTAATCAACAAGCCTTTGTTGTTAGATCCAAGCTCCAAATCGGCATCGGCATTCGTGTTGATAGTGTTAATCCCCGTTCCTTTTGTTTGTGCGTAGCCAACCACACCTATAATAAATAGTGCTATAAAAAGTATTTTCTTCATATTATGCGTTGTTTAATTATTATTAAGTTAAAAGAGCGTCCGCATTAACCCAATATTTTTTTTTGGACGGCTATTATTAATGCATATCGTTTTTTATTTATCTAAGCCTAAAGCTTCTTCAATTTTAGCTAATCGACTTTCTAATTGCTTGATTTTTTTATCTTTAGATTCCAATTGTTTTTGTTGCTGTATAGTATGCAGATACAACTCTTCAATTTTTTCTAAGCTTTGAATCGATAGTTCAGAAATATCGAACGCATAGCCAGTTTCTACTTTTTCAAGATCGTTTATACCTGTCACACCTGGTAAGTGCTTGTTGGTTTTGATAAACTTTTCAACTTCACTTAAAGATTTAAATTTGTAATCACTGTTTAGCTTAGACGAACCGTCTAGGTAATCTTCAAAAACATAATCGGCATAAGAACTGTTGGTTGTACGAATAGTTCCGTTTACAAACAAACGTTCTGTACTTGCACTTTGGCCAGCGTCGGTTCCAATACCTACCCAGTTGCTCATGACATACATATCGTCGGTGTTTGAAGTCGCAACAGCCCCGCCTCGATTAAACCATGCTCCTCTATTCATGGTTTTATTCGTCCATTTGTTATTAACGTAAGTATAAATATCGCCTGTGCTTTCATCCACATAGACATCGCCCTTTTCTGGGTTTGCTGGATGATTTGAATCCGGTGCGTTTGGCCCCTTTGAAACGCTAGGCCCTCCGCTTGATCCTACAGCAATCCATGTACCGCCATCAATCGTATTTGATTTGTTTTTATAATACCAAAAACCCTCAGACAAAGTGCCCTCTGTAGTGCCTTGATTGGCTTTACCACCAGAAGCGGTGTTATACACCACAAACCCATCATAGTAGGTTGGGTAATTACCAGGAGCCCCAAAAGGTGCCCCCGAAAAGGTAAACTTGGTTAAGTCTGTTCGTGGATATAACAGCCCTTTTCCTATATTATCTGTAGCATTTAGTCTTATTTTGGATGAGGCATCTATAAAGGCTGAACTATTTAGCGCCTCTTCAACATTATCGGTATTCACAATACGCACTTGTCCAAAGCTAAGCATGGTTGCCATTAAAAAAATGAGGTATAAAAAATTAGTTTTCATGTGTTCGTATTTATTGATTTTTAGTTTGTCACACTTCAACCCACCTTAGGCGGACAGGCTTCACTCAGTGTGAGTAAGAAACATCCATATAAGCTTTTCGCTGTATGAGTAAACTCTAGCCATAGATGTTTTATATTATTTTTTAATGATGTTTTAATTATTTTTGTTAAGATTAATGTCTACCTCTTAATACAATATATTCACCACCTCCTATATGCATCAAAATTCCTGCAGTTCCACCTCCAAGTCCCCTACTAATATTTGTAAGAAGTCTTGTATTACTATAAAAAACTAGATCAGCCAAGGCGGAGTCATTAACTATATAAAACTTTTTCCCTGGTGGTATAGCTGGATCATGATCAGGTATATGAATATCTATTTGATTAGTAGTACTTATAAATATAAGTATGTCATCTGTAGGTAAAACCTTAAAGGTGTTAAGAGGATTATTTATCCTTCTTATTGTAGGTACTTTTTTTCCAATGGTAATGGTACTTGCGTTTTCACTTATCACTAAGTCTGGATGCTCTAATTTTATTGTGATATCGTTTCCATCTTCAAGGGTAATCACAGAGGTGTCAGCTGCTCCAGCGGTTACGCTTAGTTTTTGGTCGTCTGCTCCGGCTGCTGGTGTTGCCCAAACGGTTGTTCCTGTGTTGTCCGTTGTAAGCACCTGTCCGTTGGTTCCTTGCTTAATAGCCGCTGCTGGAATATCTTTGAGGTTCGCAGTGTTCACTTTTAGTGTAACATCTTTCAAAGCTGCATCACCTCCATTGGTTACAGTAATTGTTGCATCTGTATCGGCTGCAATATCACCTGTTGTTGGCACTGTACCGGGGTCTCCTTTGTCTCCCTTATCTCCTTTATCTCCTTTATCACCTTTTGGACCTGCTGGACCTGTCGCACCAGTATCGCCTTTATCGCCTTTATCGCCTTTTGGACCTGTTGGACCTGCTGGACCTGCTGGACCTGTCGCACCTGCTGCACCAGTATCGCCTTTATCGCCTTTTGGACCTGTTGGACCTGCTGGACCAGTTCCTGAAGGAGCCCAAACAGCATTTCCACTTGCATCAGTAGTTAAAACATAATTGGCAGTTCCTGCTGGTTCTAATGCCGCTGCTGGAATACCCTTCAGTTTGGTCGCATCCACTTTCAATTTAACATCTTTCAAAGCCGCATCATCTCCACCATCTACAATAATTGTTGCATCTGTATCGGCTGTTATATTTCCTGTTGTGGTTTTATTGCTCCATTTGTTATTAGCATAGGTATAAATATCGCCTGTGCTTTCATCCACATAGATATCGCCATCTTTAGGATCCTTTGGTGTATTTGGATCCGCTGGATTTTCTGGTGAATTGTGTACAGGTGGTTTTGGACCACCTGATGTGGTTGGGCCTCCGCCTGTTCCGGCTTTCTTCCATTCTTTACCATCGTGTGTGTAGATATCACCATTGTCTTCATCTACATAAATATCGCCTGCTTCGGCTCCTGCTGGAACCGATGCTGTTGGTGCGCCTTTTCCTGTAGTTACTCCTGATGCCGACTTAATCGCGTCTTCATCTAAGTAGGCCAACTTATCTTTACCTTCTTTGATAACGTTATTTGCATCGGCACTGACAACTTTACTTTTATTCGTCCATTTGCCATTAATGTAAGTATAAATATCGCCTGTGCTTTCATCTACATAGATATCTCCATCTTTAGGATCCTTTGGTGTATTTGGATCCGCTGGATTTTCTGGTGAATTGTGTACAGGTGGTTTTGGACCACCTGATGTGGTTGGGCCTCCGCCTGTTCCGGCTTTCTTCCATTCTTTACCATCGTGTGTGTAGATATCACCATTGTCTTCATCTACATAAATATCGCCTGCTTCGGCTCCTGCTGGAACCGATGCTGTTGGTGCGCCTTTTCCTGTAGTTACTCCTGATGCCGACTTAATCGCGTCTTCATCTAAGTAGGCCAACTTATCTTTACCTTCTTTGATAACGTTATTCGTATCGGCACTGACAACTTTACTTTTATTCGTCCATTTGTTATTAACATAGGTATAAATATCGCCTGTGCTTTCATCCACATAAATATCTCCATCTTTAGGGTCTTTTGGTTGGTCTGGATTGTTGGGATCGTCTGGAGCTCCATCACCTCCTGAACCTCCGACATTTACCCATTTTGTACCATCGTGTGTGTAAAGATCACCATTGTCTTCATTCACATAAATATCGCCTGCTTTAGCTCCTGCTGGAACCGATGCTGTAGGCGCGCCTTTACTTGTTGTAACTCCAGAAACCACACTAGACCCCAGTGGTGTCCATTTGGCTCCATTCCAATAGTAGTACCCCTTTCCAGTAGCTGGAAAAATATTATATACGAGCAAACTCTCTTCAATATCCGCTGCATTTACGGGATCTGGTTTGCTAAGATCTTCAATTTTTAAGCGCGGTATCAAAATACCTCTATCAGATGCTTTAATATCTAACTGTGCAGATGCGTCTGGTGTGGCTGTACCGACACCTACTTGTGCATGACTTATTACTGAGAAACATAAACTCAGCGTAAAAAGTAATTTTTTCATATTCATGTGTTATTTAAATTAAAATGCCACCTCACACGCGTGAAGCGGCTGGGGCTTAATGATTGTGTTTATTGTGTTATTGTATCTGTATTTTGATTGTGTTATCGTATATGTATTTTGATTAAACAGGGTTACACTGAAGGTGTTTCAGTAACAGGACATAACGAACCGCTTCCAAGCTTAGACTTTTGAAACTAAGGTTAGTTTTAAAGTAATGCCTTTGCCCAGTTACGGTTCCTCTGTCCCTCCTCTCACCCCAAAGCTTTTGGTCTTGCCCCGACCCTCCAGCCACACAGTGTTTCGTGCTGGTAAGAGAAAGCCATATGCAACAGCAAGGTGCGATCCTCTCCTTAGTAAAGTAGCTCACATTAAAAATGCGTACCACAGAACCCCAAAAGGGAAGACCACAAAACCCCTGAATTTGCTGTTGCAATGAATCTTGGATAGCACTAATGCTACTATTATATATTGTAGTATATGTTATGTTTGGGGCCATGTCATATAATGTTAATGTCTAATGTCTAATTTTTTGAAACTACACAGCGTAGTTCCGTACAAGGCAAAGTAAAAGCACATCATTAACATAAACAATAGCCATGTAATATCGCAAGGGCTTGACGTAATATTCGGGCGTATTTACGTCATAAGTGGGAAAAAGAATCCATTTATTTTAGGTTTTTAGCAGTATTTTTGAATCAAAAAAAGACGAAAAAAGAGCGAAAAACGCTAGAAACAGTAGAAAAAGCGCAGAGAGCTTATGCTTTTTATAGATGCTGAAGAGACGCTGAAACATCTCTAACCTATCGCCAGCCCGCTATGGGTGTCGTGTTTGGCATCGGGCTGTACAAACACCAACTGACCACCATTGGCTTTGGCCATCAATATCATTCCTTGGCTTTCTACCCCACGCAAAACTCGTGGTTTAAGATTACACAACACGGTTACTTTTTGTCCTACAACAGCATCGGGGGTATAGTACTCCGCAATACCAGAGACAATGGTACGAACTTCCGAACCCGTATCGACCTGTAACACCAATAATTTTTTTGTTTTTGGCATTTTTTCGGCAGCAATAATTGTCCCTGTGCGCAAGTCCATTTTTGCAAAATCTTCAAAAGAAATATTGGCTTTCTGAGGATCTACAGCGGTAGGTTCTGCATTTGCTGCTTTGCTGGCTTCTAACTTTTTGAGCTGTGCCTCAATTTGAGAATCTTCTATTTTGGTAAATAACAAAGACGCTGGTCCTATAGTATGACCCGCTGACAGAAGGGGTTGACCATTAGTGATGGCTTTCCAATTAGATTCTTTTACAGATGTTGAAACAAGTTCAGGGTGGATGTCGTTAACCCGTAGCATTTGCTGAAGTTTTTTGGCGGTAAACGGCAAAAAGGGTTCAGAAAGCACTGCAAGTCCTGAAGCAATCTGCAGGGCGGTATTCATAATTGTTTGTACACGCTCTGGATTGGTTTTGATAACTTTCCATGGTTCTTGATCGGCTAAATATTTATTTCCGGCGCGGGCTAAATTCATCAATACTTGACTGGCTTCACGAAAGCGAAAACGCTCCAAAGACTGTTCCAGAGCTTCTGGCGTATGCTGCAAAGTCTCTAAAACGTCTTTATCGGCAGGCATCAATGTGGTAACTTCTGGCAAGAGCCCTTTATAATATTTATGCGTAAGCACCAAAACTCTATTAATAAAGTTACCATAAATAGCGACCAACTCGTTGTTGTTGCGTGCTTGAAAATCTTTCCATGTAAAATCATTGTCTTTGGTTTCTGGCGCTGTTGCAGTAAGTACATAACGCAGTACATCCTGTTGGTCTGGGAATTCTTTCAAATAATCGGGCAGCCATACGGCCCAGTTTTTGGAAGTCGATAATTTTTGCCCTTCTAAATTCAAAAATTCGTTAGCAGGCACATTCTGTGGTAATATATAACTGCCTTCGGCCTTAAGCATGGCTGGAAATATGATGCAATGAAAAACAATGTTGTCTTTACCAATAAAGTGTAAAAGAGTGGTGTTTTTATCTTTCCAGTATGGTTCCCAGTCTTTTCCTTGAGTTTCGGCCCATTCTTTGGTTGATGAAATATATCCGATTGGGGCATCAAACCAGACATAAAGAACTTTGCCATCGGCACCCTCAGCAGGGACTGGAATCCCCCAATCGAGGTCACGCGTTACTGCACGAGGCCGCAACCCATCATTGATCCACGACATGCACTGCCCATAGACGTTGGATTTCCAATCGGCTTTATGGTCTTTGCCAATCCATTGTTTTAAAAAATCTTCATGTTTATCAAGGGGCAAGTACCAATGCTTGGTCGATTTCAATTCGGGTACATTTCCTGTAATCGCTGATTTTGGTTGAATTAAATCGGTGGCATTGTGGCTTGTACCGCAAGCCTCACATTGGTCGCCATAACTTTCAGTATGGCCACATTTTGGGCAGGTTCCAATCACAAAACGATCGGCCAAAAACTGCTGTGCTTTACTGTCGTAAAGCTGATCGGTAATATCTTCTAAAAACGCTCCTTTTTGGTGTAAGGTTTTGAAAAAATCTGAAGCCGTTTCGTGATGGATTTCTGCAGAAGTGCGTGAATAATTGTCAAATGAAATACCAAATTCATTAAACGAATCTTTTATGATTTTATGGTAACGATCAACAACATCCTGCGGACTGACACCTTCTTTTTTGGCCTTAATAGTTATGGGCACACCATGCTCATCACTTCCACAGATAAAGGCCACATCGTGCCCTTTCAAGCGTAAGTATCGGGCATAAATATCTGCAGGCACATACACGCCGGCCAAATGGCCAATATGAATAGGTCCGTTGGTATAAGGTAATGCTGCTGTAAGGGTATAACGTTTTGCCATTTTTTCAGATTGTAACAACAAAAATACACAAATAAAGCAGCATTGTAAAACAGAACAACGCAGATTTTTATATCTTTACAAAAAGCCCTTAAAAATGTATTTTAAAACACTAATATGGTTTGTGCTTTTTGCCAGCTGCACACAAAGTAAAACCTCTACAATGAATGCTCAAACACCACCGCCTTCAACATCAGAAAAATACCGTTCTCCAGACTACTTAAAGGCAGGTGATACGGTGGCTATTGTAGCGCCATCAGGTATTTTGAAGGGTCGAAAACAAGCCATTGACAAGGCGCAACACCTCTTAAAAAACTGGGGATTGGTTCCTGTATTGGGAGCCCATATTTTTGCACAGAACCACCATTTTGCAGGCACCGACGCACAACGAAAATCGGACATGCAATGGGCTCTAGATCATCCCAATGTTAAAGCAATATGGTGTGCTCGTGGCGGGTATGGTAGTGTACGTGTTGTGGACGATTTGAGTTTTGAAATCTTTAAAAAACACCCCAAATGGTTGATTGGATATTCGGATATTACAGTACTTCATAATTCTATTCAAATGCTTGGTTTTGAGAGTATTCACGGCATGATGGCAGTGAATATGGAAGAGGATCTCAAAGCGATTTCAAATTCTATTGAAACACTAAAATTGAGTCTTTTTGGAGAACTTAAATCCTATCATTTTGAAGCCAAAGCAAATAACAGAAGTGGTACAGCGGAGGGGGTTTTGATTGGAGGCAATCTGACGTTATTGGCAGCACAACTAGGAAGTACATCGCAATTGGAAACTGGCGGGAAAATTTTGTTTATTGAAGAGATTGGCGAATACAAATACCACATTGATCGGATGCTGCAAAGCCTAAAACGTGCCGGCTATTTTGACCAATGTGCAGGAGTAGTCGTGGGCGATATGACCAAAATCAAAACCAATACTACACGCTGGGGAACTAGCGTTGAGGAACTCATTTTGGAGGTTCTAGAACCTTATGACTTCCCTATTGCTTTTGGCGTGATGGCTGGCCATGAACTAGATAATCGCGCATTGATCTTTGGCCGACATATTTCTCTTAATGTATCAACAGATGAAACCCAAATCACTTTTTAAACCCACCTACACCCATGAGGACATCTTACGAACTTGGCCGTAAAGGCGAAGCTGAAGCCGCAGCGTTTTTGGCTCAAAAAAATTATCGAATATTAGAAAAAAATTATCGCTACAGAAAAGCCGAAGTGGATTTGATTATGCAAAAAGAAAACACTCTTGTAGCCGTGGAAATCAAAACACGATCGACTGCCTTTTTTGGCACTCCTGCGCTTTTTTTAAAACCCAAACAGCAACAACGTATTGTTGAAGCTATTGATTATTATGTTAAACAAAATAATTTAGACCTAGAAGTTCGCTTTGATGTGATTAGCATTGTCAAACATAAAGGAACTTTTGATATTCAGCATATCGAAAATGCATTTTATCACTTTTGAATAAATGGCTTTAGCTCTTCTAAACTTTGAGGCTTAGCGATGATGCTTTTTTCGGAATCTAACACCATGTAGTGGGGTGTAGCTGTAAGATTATAAAGTGAAACTATAGGATGTTTCCACTTGCCCAAAGCCAACACATGAGTAAAGGCAGACAAATCGTATTTCATGCTATTCCATTTGTAGGGTTTTTCTTCCAGGCCTATGGCCACAACAGCCAAATTTTTATTTTTCAGCTCTGAAACCCATTCATGAATGGCGGGCAACTCATTGAGACAATGCCCACAACTACTGCTCCAAAAAATAAGAATATATGTATTTTCTCCTTCCAAATCATACAAGGTTTTGGCTGTTGTGTTTGAGGCATCTTCATCAATACTAAAATTAGGGGCTTTAGACCCCAAAGCGGTGCGTTCAAAATCGCGCATAGCCTGAAGGCCATCATTATCATTTAAGGCTATGGCCAATGGTACAAGAATTTGTTTTGATATATTTAACGCGATGCGTTCATAATTTGCTTCCAGCATTTGGCTTCGCAATACTTTAAAAATATTGTAACGTGTTTCGGGTGCAGCCGCATCGAGAAGTATTTCATTTAAGGTATGAATATTTTCTTTGAGTCGCTCTGGTGTAAGCGCGGAGTTTCCCACCAATCCAAAAACATAATTAATGGCATGTTCACTGAAAAAATTTGATGCTATCAATAATGGGTTTCTAAAATCTACAGCATCAAAATAATGTGTTTTGACATTGCTATAGTATTGATCCAAAGTTTCAATGTTTTTGGGGACATAACGAGAATTGGCTTTGATAAATTCATGTACCATCAAATCTTTGGACTGTGCTTCAAATTTTAATTGCGTGGTTTTTTGGGTTTCAAAAAGCTGCTGTAACTCCAAAGGATCAAAGGGTTCTTTTTTGTAGACTACTCCAATATTTTGGCTAATTTTAGCCATAGCGCTGTAATATTGATTTAGCAATTTATTTTCTTGAGAACTGACATACTCCAAACCTGTATCTTGATTAAAATTGAGCTCAATATCTTCTTTACCATTGTACAATATATCAAAATTATATACCTCTTGAGGCAAGGCATATACCAAGCGATACATACCACTACTTATGGTGCTGTCTAGAGCCATGGTCATGTGCCCTTCTGCATCAAATTTAGTATGTGTTGCGTAAGATAAATTGTGGGGATTAATTTTGTAAAGAATTGCAATTTCAAAATTTTCGGGGGGAGAGAATGTTGCGCGCAGTTCGTGTTGTGCCCAAACTAATGGCATACACAATATAAAAAGGCAAACAGTAGATTTTGTCATGGGTGTTTTTTTGGGTAAATAATCAAAAATCAAGCCACTATTTGCTGGAAAAACTGCAAGCCCTCTTGAACAGTATTCACCCTATTGAAGGTTAACAAAAGGCGTAATCCACCTCGGGTTTGTTTTTCTTTTAGGGTGCAGTGTTCTGGATGTTTTTGAACGAAACGTAAAATTTTTGAAAAATAAGGAGAATCAAAAAACTGACTGTTTTGATCGGGAATAAAATACCCAATCATTTTTTGCTGTTTCATCATTATTTTTTCTAACCCTAATTGCATCCCAATCCACTTCATTTTGACACTATCTAAAAGGTCCACAACTTCTGTTGGTAATGGCCCAAAACGGTCGATGACTTCGGTTTGAAATGTTGTGAGTTCGTGGTCTGTTTTTAAAGTATTGAGTGCTGTATATAGTCGAAGACGCTCTGAAATATTGTTCACATAATCGTCCGGAAAGAGCAATGAAAAATCCGTATCGATTGTTAATTCTTTGACATAATTTTTTGGAGTATTTTCGGTATTGAAAAGATGCTCAAATTCATTTTCTTTGAGTTCATCAATGGCTTCATTAAGAATTTTTTGATAGGTTTCAAATCCAATATCGTTTATAAATCCACTTTGTTCTCCTCCTAATAAATCTCCTGCTCCACGGATTTCGAGATCTTTCATGGCAATATTAAAACCACTACCCAAAGCGGTATATTGTTCCAATGCAGAGATGCGTTTGCGAGCATCATTCGCCATGGCATGGTAGTCTGGTGTAATGAAATAACAAAATGCTTTTTTGTTGCTACGCCCAACACGACCTCGCATTTGGTGCAGATCACTTAGTCCAAAATTATTGGCGTTATTAATAAAAATAGTATTGGCATTAGGCACATCCAGACCGCTTTCTACGATTGTTGTGCTCACCAAAACATCAAACATTCCATCCATAAAGTCGAGCATCAACTGCTCCAATTTTTTACCTTCTAACTGTCCATGACCTACGGCAACTCTGGCATCAGGCACAAGCCGTTGTATCAGGCCAGCAACTTCTTTTATATTGTCTATGCGATTATGAATAAAAAAGACTTGCCCTGCTCTTTGAATTTCATAACTGATCGCATCGCGAATAATGGACTCGCTTAGGCGAATAACTTGACTTTCTATAGGATAACGGTTGGGTGGTGGAGTGGTAATAACGGACAGATCGCGAGCCGCCATCAGACTAAATTGAAGTGTTCGTGGAATCGGAGTTGCCGTGAGTGTAAGCACGTCCACGTTTTTTTTTATTGTTTTTAGTTTTTCTTTCACTGCAACACCAAATTTTTGTTCTTCATCGACAATTAAAAGTCCCAAATCCTTAAATTCTACAGCTTTATTGACCAACTGATGAGTTCCAATTATGATATCTATTTGACCGTCTGCCAGTTGTTCTAAAGTTTGACGCTTTTGTTTGGCTGTTTTAAAACGGTTCAAATAATCTATGGTTACCGGGAATTCTTTGAGGCGATTTTTAAATGTTTTGGCATGCTGAAAAGCCAATATTGTTGTAGGCACCAAAACCGCCACTTGCTTGCCATTATCTACCGCCTTGAATGCTGCTCGAATAGCGACTTCTGTTTTACCAAAACCTACATCACCACACACCAAACGATCCATTGGGCGCTCGCTTTCCATGTCTTTTTTGATATCGGCAGTAGCGGTGATTTGATCTGGAGTGTCTTCATACACAAAAGAAGATTCTAACTCTAGCTGCATAGCGCTATCAGCACGGTACTGATATCCTTTTTGAAGCTTTCGCTTTGCATACAACTGAATGAGGTTGAAGGCAATTTCTTTGACTCGAGATTTGGTTTTTTGTTTCAGCGCTTTCCAGGCTTTGCTCCCCAGCTTATAAATTTTTGGAGGCTTGCCATCCTTACCATTAAACTTGGTGATTTTATGCAAGGAATGAATGCTGAGATACAACACATCGCGTTCGCCATAAATTAATTTAATTGCCTCTTGCAGCTTCCCTTCTACATCAATTTTTTTTAGGCCCCCAAAGCGCCCAATACCATGATCGATATGAGTTACATAATCACCAACCTCCAAGCTGTTCAGCTCGCGCAGAGTGATGGCTTGTTTTTTTGAAAATCCATTTTTGAGATGGAATTTGTGATAGCGCTCAAAGAGTTGATGATCGGTATAACATACAATTTTGTTATCGTGATCAATAAATCCTTGATGTAAGGACAATACAAGTGTTTTGTAATGAACGACGGTTTCATGCTCCTCAAAAATATCGTGAAAGCGTTGAGCTTGTTGTGTGTTTGCACAACAAATTATAGTTTGATACCCATCATTATGGTGTTGGTTCAAGTCTAGAATAAGCAAATTGAATTGCTTATTAAATGAAGGCTGTGGACTCGTTTCACAATTCAATACATTTGCAGCACTTTCATCAAATAATAAATCATTACCAAATTCGACAACCGAAAAATGAGATAATTGCTGTTTAAAATCAGTAGATGTACAAAACAAATCTGAGGGCTGACTGTGTTTTATAGCACTATCCAATGCATCAAAAGCCTTTATTGCTTTTTCAAACAACTGGTCTGTAGACCCCAACAGTACTGGTAAATTAGAAGAAAAAATGTGTGTCTTTTTGGATACATACTCTAAAAACCCAACTCGATTTTCATCTTGATGTTTATGCTCTATATTGGGAATAATATGAAGCGTATTATGTGTATTTTGTGACAGCTGAGATGCAATATCAAAAGTACGAATGCTTTCGACTTCATCACCAAAAAACTCAATACGATAGGGTGTGTCATGGGCAAAAGAAAAAACATCTACAATGCCACCACGTACAGAAAATTCGCCAGGTTCTGTTACAAAATCAACACGTTTGAAATGGTATTCAAAAAGTAAATTATTGATAAATTCTATGCTCAGATTATCACCAGATGCGACCTTGAAAGTGTTGCGGTTGAGCTCTTTTTTGGACAGTACTTTTTCAAAAAGAGCCTCGTGATAGGTCACCAATAATGCTGGTTTTTTTCTGCTATTTATTCTATTAAGAACTTCGGCACGAAGTAAAACATTGGCATTATCTGTTTCTTCAATTTCATACGGCCTACGGTAACTTCCTGGATAAAACAGCACATCCTCTGCAGGTAAAATCAGCTCTAAATCGTTTAGGTGAAAGGCGGCTTTTTCTTTAGAATCAAAAACCACTAAAAATGGATTTTGCTGTTGTCGGAACGCTGCAGCAATTGTGAATGAAAGCGCAGAGCCCACCAGACCTTTGAGTTGTGTTTTTTGTTGAGTTACAGCCATGCGCTCGCACAGTTTTTGAAGTTTCAAAGACTGTGAGAATTTTTGAGAAAGCTCACTTTTGCTCAACTAAAAATAATTTTTGCAAATATAAAACATTAGAAGAACCCCACCACAAAAAAAGAGAACAGAATACAAGATGTATAGTATCATTTTTAAAAAAAATATGTAGGTTTGTAACTCATCTCAAAATGAAAATACATGATGTATTCTAAATTATTTGATAGCGGATTCAAAAAACGGAACCAAGATCATTTTGCTGCAATTGTACGCATTGCTATGGAGGACAATGTTATCACCGAAGAAGAAAAAGCATTCTTGGATCGGTTGGCCAGAAATTTAGAGATTTCTGAAGCGGTCTACAACACTATTTTGAAACATTACAAAACGCATCCTATCAATCCACCAGTGACATCGGAACGCCGCCTAGAGCGCTTATTCGATTTGGCAAGAATGGTATATGCCGATCAAATTAAAGATAAGCATGAGGTTCAAATTTTGACCAAAATAGCCATTGGTTTAGGTTATACTTCAGACCCTGAAACAGTAGTAAATAAAGCATTACACTTGGTTGGAGATACTTCCATTGATATTGAAACATTTATAGAAAAAATGAAGAAGTAATCTTTGAGTGTTACAACTTACGATCACTTAAAACACGCATCAAACCTTCTTGTGCAACAGAAGCAATCAATGCACCATTTTTATCAAAAATACTTCCTCTGGAAAACCCTCTAGAGTTGGAAGCGCTTGGACTATCTATAGAATATAACAACCAATCACTCAAGTCAAAATCGCGATGAAACCAAATAGCATGATCCAAACTGGTATAAAACACTTCTTTGGTGTTGAGCAATTCGCGGTGTGGCATAGATGCTGGACGAAGAATATTATAGTCAGAGGCATAGGCCAACAGTTGGTGTTGTAGAGGTTTATTATTTCCAATATCTTCTACAGTTTTGAACCATATATTGTCGTACGGTGGGCTGTTTTTTACCAATTTAGACAGCATATCATCCACAGGTTTGAATTGAAAAATTTTTGGTAAAGAAGCTTTGTATCGCTTGTAGGTCGTTGGTAAAATAGTTTTAAACTTTTCTATTTGCTCTTCGCTTTTAATGAGGTTTTGCGGCGGCAATACATTGGGCATTGCAATTTGATGATCTACGCCTTCTTGTACTTTTTGAAAAGACGCAGACATATTGAAAATTGCTTTTTCATTTTGAAAAGCCACGACACGACGCGTGGTAAAGCTCCCACCATCTCTTATAATATCGACCTCGTATTTTATAGGAATATCAAGGTCTCCACCCAATATAAAATAGGCGTGCATGGAATGTACAAAGCGGTCTTTAGGAACAGTCTGGTATGCGGCGTATAGAGATTGTGCCAATACCTGACCTCCAAAAACCCTGCCCCATGGTGCCTTGTAGTTTTTGCCAATAAAGGTGTTGCTGTTGATCTTTTTTAGAGTAATTAATTCGATAAGTTCTGAAAGGGCTTTCATTGCTATTATTTTTTTGCAAAAATACTAATTAAGTCTATTGATAAAGATGAAAATAAACCCAATAAAGTGTTAATTTTGTGTAACATTTTTTAGTATTAATCGTCTAGTAGTAAACAAAAATATGGAACTATTTCTGATTGTTATCGCTTTGATTTTGATGTTTCTTGGAATCCTAGGGAGTTTTTTACCTGTTCTTCCAGGACCCATTACTAGTTGGTTTGGATTTCTTTTGCTTTACTTTTCACCACTTGTAGAAGTCAGTAAGACATTTTTAAGCATTACACTTGTCATTGCAATTCTCATCTGGATCCTCGATTACTTTATCCCTGCCATGGGAACAAAAAAATTTGGCGGCTCACGAGCAGGGATGATTGGCACAACTGTTGGGCTTTTAGTGGGGTTGTTTTCTCCAATTCCGGGGGGCATAATTATTGGCCCTTTTTTGGGTGCACTTTTTGGAGAAATGCTCAACAAAGCCGATTCCAAAACAGCACTAAAAGCAGCATTCGGATCATTTCTTGGGTTTTTGACTTCAACTTTTATTAAGTTTGTTGTTGCCATTATCTACTTTGGCTTTTTTGTGTCAATTCTTTGGGAACACAAATCCATATTTTATAATGGCTAAATAAATTTATCAAAAAGATTTACGAACAATACAATTAATTAAACTATTTTCACACACATTATTATTTAAATAAATCATCTATGAACAAGTATTTTTATTTATTGACATGCAGCCTTATGTTGCTGTCAACATCCCTTTTTGCACAAGAAGAAGCTGCATCTGTATATGACTACAATGCCGCCTTTGGACATGGTTTTTACACCAAAAATGGAACCGCTACACGTTCTGCTAGTGGAAAACCAGGACACGCCTATTGGCAAAACAGTGCCGATTATAAAATCAACATCAGTCTCAACGAAGAAGCAAAGTTTTTCTCTGGATCTGAAACAATTACCTACACCAACAATAGCCCAGATGCATTAGACTTTTTATGGGTGCAAGTTGATCAAAACTTATTTAAAAAAGACTCTAAAGGTAATGCAATCATTCCCCTTAGTGGAAGTCGAAATGGTGCCAAAGGACAAGACTTTGATGGTGGTTATGACATAAGTAAAGTTTCTTTGGGGTACAACAACATCAAGAAACAAAAAGGGTCATCAAAGAATAAAAGAAAAAAAGAAAAAAATAGAATTTCAGAAGTAGATGCTAAATTTGAAATTCATGACACACGCATGAAAATCTTATTGCCAAAGCCTTTGGCAGCAAATGGCGGAAAAATAGTGATCAATATTGATTTTTCATTTACTTCTCCTGATTATGGATCCGACAGAATGGGTGTTTTAGAAACCAAAAATGGCCGCATTTTCAACTTAGCACAATGGTATCCAAGAATGTGTGTTTATGATGATGTATCTGGCTGGAATACACTTCCCTATTTAGGAGCTGGAGAGTTCTATTTGGAATATGGAACCTTTGATGTACATATTAATGTGCCAAGCAATCATTTAGTTGTATGTTCTGGTGAATTATTAAACCCAAAAGAGGTCTATACTCAAACGCAACAAGACCGCTTGAAGACAGCAGCCGCTAGTGACGAGACGGTAATTATCCGCTCAGCAGAAGAAATAAACGACCCTAATTCTCGACCACAAAACAAAGAACGTTTAACGTGGAAATTTAGAATAGAAAATTCTAGAGATGTAGCATGGTCAACCTCCAAAGCATTTATCATGGATGCTGCACGTATCAATTTACCGAGCGGTAAAACCTCCATGGCAATGTCTGTTTATCCCGAAGAAAGCAACACTATGGATTCTTGGGCACGTTCAACAGAATACACCAAAGCATCAATAGAACATTATTCTGAAAAATGGCTTGAATATCCCTACCCTGCAGCTATCAATGTGGCTGGTAATCAAGGTGGTATGGAATATCCTGGTATTGTATTTTGCAGCTGGAAAAGTAAAAATGAAAGACTTTGGGGCGTAACTGATCACGAATTTGGACATATTTGGTTTCCAATGATTGTTGGCTCAAATGAACGTCTTCATGCTTGGATGGATGAAGGATTCAACACGTTTATCAATTCTCTTAGTACTGAAGCCTTTAATAATGGTGAGTACAAAGAAGTTAAACAAAATATGCATCGTTTTTCTGGTATTTTGGTTAACGATAGAATGGAACCTGTTTTTACTGCTCCCGACAATTTAAAAGAACGAAATCTAGGGCTTTTGGCTTACTACAAACCTAGCGCAGGACTTGAAATGTTGCGTGAGCATGTTCTTGGAAAAGAACGCTTTGATGACGCCTTTACAGAATACATCAACCGCTGGGCTTACAAACACCCTACTCCAGATGACTTTTTTAGAACAATGGAAAATGTAAGTGGTGAGGATCTCAGTTGGTTTTGGCGCGGATGGTTTATCCACAACTGGAAACTAGATCAAGCCATTAAAAAAGTAAAATACGAAGATGGTGATCCATCGAAAGGCGCTATTGTAACCATAGAAAATCTTCAGCAAATGCCAATGCCTGTAACTTTGGAATTTACAACTGAAAGCGGCACAAAAACAAGACACACGCTTCCCGTAGAAATTTGGAAACGCAACAAAAAATGGACTTTCAAATACGACTCTACAGAGCCTCTAAAAAGTGTTATGATCGATCCTGATTATGTACTGCCAGATGTAAACTCTAGCAACAACCGCTGGACACCAGAAATTGCTGCAGAAAATGCAGAAGACCTATCAGTATATTTTGGCGATTACACCTCGCCAGCTTTTCCAATGGTGATCACTATTTCTGAGAAAAATGGCGAACTTGTAGCAACTGCAGAAGGACAACCTGCTTTACCTCTAACTAATGACGGTGACGGAAAATTCATCTCTGATGAAGCGGGGCTGGAAATGCAATTTAATAGCGAAAAAACTGGTTTTAAGTTGGATATTGGAGGTCAAGTTTTTGAATTCAATAAAAAATAAAAATTAAGTATTGAAATAAAAAAAAAAGCGACCTCACGGTCGCTTTTTTTTATAAATCTATCTTAAAATCACATCGATAAATTACTGGTTTCGTTACTTTTATGCGACAAATGGATTTGTAAATTGAAAAGAAATAAAATTAATATTGTATGGTTGAAACGTGATTTGCGCACCCAAGATCACGAACCTTTCTATTTTGCCGAAAAAGCAAAAATTCCTTACATCATTATTTATATTTATGATACCAACCTACTGCAACACCCCGATGCTGGAGTACGACATTTGCAGTTTATTTACCACTCTATTGAAGCCCTCAATAAGACCTTAGAAATTTCAAATAAATCGGTCTCTATATGTTATGGGAATTCCTTAGACATATTTGAATATTTATACACAAAATTTGATATTGATACCGTTTTTAGTCATAATGAAAGCGGCACAGTCTCCTCATGGAATCGAGATAAAGACATTTCAAAATTCTGTATTCGACACAATATTTCGTGGCAACAATCGCAGAAAAATGGAGTTGTTCGTGGATTGAAAAACAGAACCGATTGGGCAAAACTATGGAACAACTATATGAGCAGCCCTGTGATAAAGAATACTTTCAAAAAAGCTGAAACCATTGAATTTTCACATCCTTTTTCACTTCCCGAAAAGCTGCAAAAACAACTGCAACACTACCCAAAGTCATTTCAGCCCGCTGGAGAAAATATGGCGTGGCGTTACTTGAATTCTTTTCTCAAAGAAAGAGGATTTAATTATCAAAAGCACATTTCGAAACCTACAGAAAGTAGAATCAGTTGCAGCAGAATCTCACCATTTTTGAGTTGGGGAAATTTGAGTGTACGACAGGTGTTTCAATATGTAAATATGCATCCTAATGCTCAGAAAAGAAAACGCACTTTTTCGGCCATGCTGACACGATTGCATTGGCATTGTCATTTTGTGCAAAAATTTGAAATGGAATGCAGCTACGAAACACAATGTATCAACGCTGGTTATGAGTTGTTGGAACGAAACTCTAATATTTCATACCTAAAAGCATGGAAAATGGGCACTACTGGATATCCTCTCATAGATGCCTGTATGCGTGCCTTAGAGCAAACGGGCTGGATTAATTTTAGAATGCGTGCACTTTTGGTGTCTTTCCTAACCCTAAATTTAGATCAAGATTGGCGAGATGGCGTGTACCATTTGGCTCGCTTATTTTTGGACTATGACCCCGGTATTCATTACCCTCAATTTCAAATGCAAGCTGGAACAACTGGAATCAATACCATACGATTATACAATCCTGTAAAAAACTCAATGGAGCAAGATCCCAAAGGAGTGTTTATAAAAAAATGGGTTTCAGAGCTCAAAAATGTTCCTGTTGAGTACATCCATGAACCTTGGAAAATGAGTGCTATGGAACAAGAATTCTGTGGCGTTGTTATTGGGGAAAATTATCCTTTGCCCATTGTGAATTTAGAAGAAAGTGCACGTGCAGCCCGAACAAAAGTGTGGGGCCATCGAAAACACCCTCTGGTTCAACAAGAAAATAAAAGGATTTTGCAAAAACATGTAAAAAAACGGTAACGCAAAAAAATAAAAAAAGCCCTCCGTTTTACAGGAAAGCTTCTCACTGGTTTTGTCAAACCACGGGTAATCCTTTGGATTACCTCAACACAACATGTTTTAATACTTTTTGTGTTTTGCTAAAAGTATTTTGCGGTCTGGACGGGACTCGAACCCGCGACCCCCTGCGTGACAGGCAGGTATTCTAACCAACTGAACTACCAAACCGTTGCTTAAAGCGATTGCAAATATACATTGCATTTTTAATACGACAAATGTTTTTTATTTATTTTTTTACAAAAATTTATGGCGCTTTTCAAAGAATGTCATCATAATTTTATCAAAGCCCTCACGCACATCGGCTGGCACATAATTTATTTTATATTGATCGCATTTTAGCTTCAATTCATTGAAATAATTGGCCAATGCTTTGGTGTAATTTTCTTGAATAGATTTTGGAAAAACATCAACAGAAGCCCCTGTTTCTACATCGACAAAACGTTTTGGTGTGTTGCTGAAGTCAAAATCGTATTCTGTTTTTTTATCAAAAACATGAAAAAGAATCAATTCATGCTTGTTATATTTCAAATGACGCAATGCTTCAAACAACTGTTTTGATTCCATTTTCGATTGAAACATATCTGTAAATAATATAAGCATAGAACGCCGATGCATTTGCTCTGCAATTTGATGTAAAACCTCGTAAGTTTTTGTTGTAGATTGTTTTGGAATAGTCGTTGTTGTGGCCTGTAGTTTACTAAACAACATATGAAAATGACGTTCATTTCCTTTTTCGGGGGCATAAAATTGATAATCCTTTGCATATAAACTCAATCCAGCAGCATCACGCTGTTTTTTTAAAATTTGAAGCAATGCCGCCGATGCCAATGCAGAAAATTCCACTTTGTTGTATTCCAAATCTAAATGCTCTTTCCGACTTGGATAATACATAGAAGAACTAAGGTCTAAAATGATATGACAACGCATATTCGTTTCTTCATCAAAGCGCTTCGTGTAGAGTTTGTCCGTTTTTGCAAAAAGTTTCCAATCGATATGTCGGGTACTGTCGCCGTTGTTATACATTTTATGCTCGGCAAACTCTGCAGAAAATCCATGAAAAGGACTTTTGTGCATACCAGAAATAAACCCCTCAACAATAGATTGTGCGAGAAGATCAAAATTGGAGAATTTTGTGTTCTTTTGATTTTCGTTTTGAAAACTCATGATGCTCTAAACTAAAAAAGGTTCGCCACATGGGCAAACCTTTTCATATTTAATATTTAAAAATACAATTTACAACAAGGCGTCAATCGCTTCTGTGTAACTTGCTTTTGGTGCAACACCAACTTGACGTCCAACAACTTCTCCGTTTTGAAATACCAATACTGTAGGAATGTTTCGGACACCATATTTTGCTGCAAATTCTTGATTTGCATCAACGTCAACTTTGCCAACTACAGCTTTATCGGCATACTCGGTACTGATTTCATCTATAATAGGACCAACCATGCGGCAAGGCCCACACCAAGCTGCCCAAAAATCAACCAATACGGGTTTGCTGCTTTTTAGTACTGTTTCTTCAAAGTTTGCATCTGTTATTTCTAATGCCATAAGATTTAGTTTTAATGTATATACAAATTTAATTAAAAAAATGAGTTCTCAAGCGTATGTTCAATTTGTTTTTCTTATGATGAAATTGACAACGTTGATATGTCTAATTGAGTTTATAAAAAATATCTTGATTTTGAAGTTCGTTCAAAAGTTCTTGAGAAATCTGTACTTTTTGTTTTCTACTTTTGAGTTCTACTTTCAATTGCTCGTCGTCGTCATAAACTACAAAATTGAGGTTGTGTTTTCCATTGTGCATTTTCAACAAATCTTGAAGCTCTGCTATTTTTTGTTCATTTAATCCCTTGATATTCAATTGAATCGATAGTTTTTTAGCATAAGCATCCATCACATCATGTAACAATTGGAAATTATTGAACTGTAAACGCGGCTCGCCTTTTTTACCTGTTTCTCTATTGGTCCAGCCTTCGCGAACAAAAGCACGAACATACACAAAGTTGTTGAGCATCAGAAAATGTCTAAACTTGAGATATTCTTCACCAAAAATTCTAAACTCATGGCTATTTGTATAGTCTTCAATGGTGAAACTGGCCCAACCTTTGCCCTGTCTGCTCACACGGTGCTGAACATCAGTAACGACCCCACCAAAAGTAATTTCTTTGTTGATTAGCGGAGTCATATTTTGAAAATAAGCTACAGTTCCGTTACAGAAATTCTGCATTTCTATTCGAAAATCATCCAACGGATGTCCAGAAATATAAATCCCTACAACTTCTTTTTCACGAGCCAATTTTTCCATTGTTCCCCAATTTTCACAGGCTGGGAGTTCGGGCTCTGGGAATTGAACTTCACTGGCTTCTCCAAACAAACTCACTTGAGCCGAATTTTTGTTTTCTTGAAACTTGTTGGCAAATTTTATCGTTTTTTCCAAAAACGTCACCCCATCGCCTTCATCATAAAAATATTGTGCCCTATGTGTGTTGGCAAAACAATCAAACCCGCCCGCATTAGCTAAATTTTCAAACGCTTTTTTGTTGGCCGAACGCAAATCTATACGCTTAGCTAAATCGAAAATAGAACGGTATCCGCCATCTTTTTTTCGTTCTTCAACAATTGTTTTTACAGCACCATGTCCTACCCCCTTGATGGCTCCCATACCAAAGCGGATGGCATTGTCTTTATTTACAGAAAATTTATAATAACTTTCATTGACATCGGGACCCAAAACATTGAGTTTCATGCGCTTAGCTTCTTCCATAAAAAAGGTCACCTGCTTAATATCGTTCATATTATTGGACAATACGGCTGCCATATATTCTGCGGGATAGTGCGCTTTTAGATAGGCTGTTTGATAGGCAATCCAAGCGTAACATGTCGAATGTGACTTATTGAAAGCATAACTTGCAAATTTCTCCCAATCAGTCCATATTTTTTCTAATTTTTCAGGATCCAAGCCCTTGGAACTCGCCTGTTGGATGAACTTTGGTTTCATTTTATCAAGTACTGCCTTTTGCTTTTTCCCCATAGCTTTCCGCAAAACATCGGCTTCGCCTTTTGTGAAATCTGCGAGTTTTTGTGACAGTAGCATTACTTGCTCTTGATATACTGTAATTCCATAAGTTTCTTTCAGATAATCCTCCATTTCTGGAAGGTCATAAGTGATTTCTTCATCACCATGTTTTCTGCGAATAAAACTTGGAATATATTCCAATGGTCCAGGGCGATACAGTGCATTCATGGCAATTAAATCGGCAAAAACAGTAGGCTTCAAATCCCGCATATGTTTTTGCATTCCTGGTGATTCATATTGAAATATTCCAACTGTTTCTCCACGCTGAAACAATTCGTAAGTGGCTTCGTCATCTAAAGGAAAATTTTCGGGATCTAAGGAGATATTATGCTTGGCTTTGACAATTTTTACAGTGTCTTTTATGAGTGTTAATGTTTTTAACCCCAAAAAATCCATTTTCAACAAACCTGCATCTTCAACCACCGAGTTGTCAAATTGAGTCACATACAAATCTGAATCCTTTGCAGTAGCGATAGGCACATAATTGGTGATATCACCTGGAGTAATGATCACCCCACAAGCGTGAATTCCTGTATTTCTTAGTGAACCTTCCAAGACTTTCGCTTGATTGACAGTTTCTGCTTCCAAATCATCCCCCTCAGAAATATTGAGCAATTGATTAATAAGCTCCATATCCTCTGCACGAAATTTTTGTTTGAGTACTTTTTCGTCAACACCAAAAATTTTGTTGAGTTTAGACATATTGGGCACCAATTTCGCAATGCGGTCTGCATCACCTAGCGGTAAATCCAAGACACGAGCAGTATCTCTAATTGAGGATTTGGCTGCCATGGTTCCATAAGTTATAATTTGTGCTACTTGATTTGAACCATATTTATTAATAACATAATCCATCACACGACTACGCCCTTCGTCGTCAAAATCGATATCGATATCAGGCATACTGACACGATCTGGATTGAGAAAGCGCTCAAAAAGTAAATCGTACTTGATGGGGTCTATATTGGTGATCCAAAGGCAGTAGGCCACAACCGACCCTGCTGCAGAACCCCGGCCTGGCCCCACAGAAACATCCATATTTCGCGCTTCGCGAATAAAGTCTTCCACAATCAAAAAATACCCTGGATATCCTGTTTTTTCAATGGTTTGAAGTTCAAAATCTAAACGTTCTTTGATTTCGTCTGTTAGTGTTCCATAGCGTTTTTTGGCGCCTTCATATGTCAAATGTCTCAGGTAGGCGTTTTCACCATGATTGGTGCCTTCCAAGGCATCCGATTCATGTATAAATTCTTTTGGAATTTCAAATTTTGGAAGCAATACATCTCTAGCCAATTCAAAAGGCTCAATTTTATCAATAACTTCTTGAATGTTTAGGATGGCCTCTGGTACATCTTTAAACAATTCTTTCATCTCTGTTGAAGATTTGAAAAAATACTCTTGATTTGTAAGACCATATCTATACCCACGTCCACGGCCTATAGGGGTGGCTTGTTTTTCACCATCTTTGACACACAACAAAATATCGTGGGCATTGGCTTCAGTTTGATCAACATAATAGGTGTTATTGGTCGCCACTAATTTGACTCTGTGCTGTTGCGCAAATTGAATCAGTACAGGATTGACACGGTCTTCATCCTCTTGACCGTGACGCATCAACTCTATGTATAAATCCTCTTGAAACTGTGTTTTCCACCATAACAATGCCTCTTCGGCTTGTTTTTCACCAACATTTAATATTTTTGAAGGCACTTCACCATAAAGATTTCCTGTAAGCACAATTAAATCTTCTTTATATTGTTCTACAATCTTACGATCAATTCTAGGAACATAATAAAATCCATCTGTAAACGCAATGGAAGACATTTTTACCAGATTTTCATAGCCTTTTTTGGATTTGGCCAAAAAGACAATTTGATACCCATTATCTTTTTGTGACTTATTGGTATGATCTTCACAAACAAAAAATTCGCAACCCACAATGGCTTTTATCGGAGTTGCTTCAAAAGGTTCTCCTTTTGTTTCGGCATCCAATTTTTGTTGTTGTAATCCTTTATTGTAGTTCCCTATTTCTTTAACAAAATGAAAAGCACCCATCATGTTCCCATGGTCGGTAAGCGCAACGGCAGGCATTTGGTGTTTTGCGGTGGCAGCCACTAATTTTTTTATGCTGATTGTCGACTGCAAAATTGAAAATTGAGAATGGTTGTGCAAATGTGCCATGGTGGCATCACTCAACTCCTCAGGAATGCCAGCAGTGTATTGGGTCGCTTGAGTTGATTGAGTTTCTTTTTGGGCTTTCGCAGCGATAAGTGCGGTGGCCTCTTTTAGGTTGATATGCTTGAGACCAATAGGCGCAATTGGAGTAGGATGTTGCGCTTTGAACTCTTGAATGTATTCTGGTGAAGACTGCAATTCATCCGGGGTAAAAACCCCTTTTCTGAGCAGTTCTAAAAAACAACGTGTAGTTGCCTCTACATCGGCAGTGGCATTGTGGGCTTCTGCAAATGGTGTTTGGAATAAGAACTGATGCAACTCCGTAAGCGTGGGCAATTTGAATTTACCGCCACGTCCTCCTGGCAACTGACAAAGACGCGCCGTGGTTTCGGTACAGGTATCTAAAACAGGCATACTGTTGAGCGGTGTTTCAACTGCCAAACGGTGGTATTCGCAGCCCATAATATTTAGATCGAAACCAACATTCTGACCCACAACAAATTTGGCTTTGGAAAGTGCTGTATTAAATGCGTCGAGAACAACTTGCAATTCTTCGCCTTGCTCTGTGGCTAGCGCTGTAGAAATACCATGAATTTTTTCGGCATCGTAAGGAATATTGAAACCCTCGGGGCGGATAAGAAAATCTTGATGCTCGATACAATGGCCCATGTCGTCATGCAATTGCCATGCAATTTGGATACAACGTGGCCAATTGTCGGTGTCCGTTATGGGAGCATTCCAACGTTTGGGAAGGCCTGTGGTTTCGGTATCAAAGATTAAATACATGGCTACAATTTGTGCTTAAAATAGAACTCTAAATATAGAATTATTTTAAGATTATAGCTCGGCTTTTTTTAAGGATTTATGAACAATAAAAACACTGCTTTTTTTTTTAAAAGTGATTTTTTAGGATTTTATGTGTTTAAATACCTCCGCTACTGCAAGATTCATGTTTATAGACAATGAAACAAGTTCAGTGTGACCAACAATAGTTGTTTTTTTGATGAATGTTACGAGAAATATGTTTCAGCATCTGAGAAAGGGTAAATAATAAGTAAGTCTCTTTACTCCTCAGTCCTATAGCTCAAATTATAAAAGATGCCTTCAGAAAAGTTCAAGTATTTTGTACCCGTGCTATCGTAAGAATTGAAGTAAAATGCACCTTTCAACATTTTGGTTTCGGCATTTATTTCTTCAATTTCAACTCTACCGTCACTTAAGTAAACAGGGTATTCTTCACCGTTGTTTTGAGTAGAGTAAATGGTATTTTCTTCAATAAATGTGATTGTGGGAGCTTTATCTTTACCTAAAATATAGGTCCCAATGGTTAATTCTGGCAACATAATTGTCATGGTTCCATATCCGTCGGTTCCAGTTATAGTGAGTTGTCCTAATGCATCAACCGTAGCCGAGCGGGAAGTCGATCGCCATCTAAAGTCACCATGCTGCAAACCTTGCAGAGTTGGGTTACTGGTTTGAATATCGTCTTGACAACCAAAAAAAGAAAAGGTGAACAGCAAAGCAAGCGCAAAATACTTCATAGTTTATTTGATTTATGAGATGGGTATTTCATATTAATAATAGCTCAAAAATATAAAAAATAAATGAATGTTTTTGTATTGAAAATTTATAGTATATTTGCCGCTCATTAATAACAGAGGTCGAGAACCTCACAAATTAATTTTTATGCCTGTAAAACTAAGATTACAAAGACACGGAAAAAAAGGAAAACCATTCTATTGGATTGTTGCTGCAGATTCGCGCTCAAAAAGAGATGGACGTTTTCTCGAAAAATTAGGAACATACAATCCTAACACCAACCCAGCACAAATTGACCTTAATGTTGATAGTGCAGTAAAATGGTTAGAAAATGGTGCTCAACCCACAGACACAACGCGTACGCTTTTGTCTCATGAAGGCGTTTTATTAAAAAAACACCTTGCTGGTGGCGTGAAAAAAGGCGCTTTAACTGAAGAACAAGCGGAGGAAAAATTCCAAGCTTGGGTTGCAGAAAAGCAAGCCAAAGTTGACGCAAAAAAATCAGACCTCCAGAAAGCTAAAGAAGCTGAGGAAGCTAAAGCATTTGCTGCCGAAAAAGCAGCCAATGAAGCTCGAATTGCTGCCGCTGCACCTGCAGTAGAAGAAGTTGTTGAAGAAGAAGTTGCCGCTGAAAGTGCTACAGAATCTTCAAACGAAGAAGAATAAAACATTTATTTTTTATACCTTTAAACCTGACTTTACAGTCAGGTTTTTTTTTGATATTTTATGGAAAAAAAAGAGTGTTTTTATCTTGGTAAGATTGTGAAAAAGTACAGTTTCAAAGGTGAACTTTTGGCGAAACTTGACACCGATCAACCAGATTTATATGAACATCTAGACGCTTTGTTTATAGAAATCAACAATAGCTTGATTCCTTATTTTGTCGAAAAATCCCAACTACATAAATCGGATTTACTCCGACTTAAACTCGAGGATGTTTCTAATGAAAATGAGGCAGATCAACTCCTAAAAAAAGACTTATACCTACCGCTCGAACTTTTACCAAAACTTGAGGGCAATACCTTTTATTATCACGAAATTATAGGATTTCAAGTGATTGATGAAAATTTTGGCCTTGTTGGACAAATTACAGCTGTAAATGACACAACAAGTCAAGCCTTGTTCGAAATTAATCATAATGGAAAAGAAATTTTAATTCCCATCAACGATGAAATTATTACTCATCTAGACCGCAAAGCCAAAATTATATCGGTAAAAACACCTCCTGGTCTTATTGAATTATATCTCGACTAATGCCTTTGGAAGCCTTTAAGTTTAAACAATTTAGTGTTGCACACGATCGTTGTGCAATGAAAATTGGCACCGATGCAGTTTTACTTGGGGCCTGGGCAGCCGTTGACCACTCCCCCAATTCCATTTTGGATATTGGTTCCGGATCGGGTATTTTGGCACTTATGCTTGCACAACGTAGTGTAGCAAAATTGATTGATGCCATCGAAATTGACAGTGAAGCATATGAGCAATGTGTGCTCAATTTTGAACAATCGCCATGGGGAGATCGTTTGTTTTGCTATCATGCGAGTCTCAAAGAATTTACAGAAGAAATAGAAGAAAAATACGATCTTATTGTTTCCAATCCTCCTTTCTATACCGATCATTTTGACACCAAAGACAAAGCCAGAAATTTGGCTCGATTTGAAAACGCTTTGCCGTTTGATCATCTTATCATATCGGCAAAAATGTTATTGTCTGATCATGGTCGTTTTTGCGTTATTGTTCCCTACGGCGAAGAAGATATCTTTTGCGCATTGGCTAAGGAAAATCAACTTTTTTGCAACAAAAAATTGAGGGTTCGTGGACAAAAAAATAGCGAAATTAAACGCAGTTTGATGGTTTTTTCGTTTGAAGAGCAATCTCCTAAAATAGAAGCCATATATTTAGAAGACGGGCGGCACAATTATAGCAATGCTTATAGAGAAATGACAAAAGAATTTTATTTAAAATTCTAAACTCAACAATTTTATAAGTAAATTTGTTGATAGTAAAATGAATTAATAGTTGATTTTTCTACAAAATCTAAGCTTAAAAAACTTTTCGTATGAAACCAGACCTCTTTGAAGCACCAGACTATTACAACTTAGATGATTTATTTAGCGAAGAACACAAACTTGTTCGTGATGCCGCACGAGAATGGGTCAAAAGAGACGTATCGCCCATTATTGAATCTTATGCACAAAAAGCAGAATTTCCAGATCAAATCATTAGCGGATTGGCAGAAATTGGGGCCTTTGGTCCTTATATTCCCGAAACATATGGCGGTGCAGGATTGGATCAAATCTCATATGGGCTAATCATGCAAGAAATTGAGCGTGGAGACTCTGGTGTAAGAAGTACAGCTTCTGTTCAGTCATCTCTTGTCATGTATCCTATTTGGCAATATGGGAATGAAGAACAACGTCAAAAATATTTGCCAAAGCTCGCTACAGGGGAGTTTATGGGGGCCTTTGGTCTTACAGAACCCAACCACGGCAGTAATCCCGGCGGAATGACAACAAATTTTAAAGATATGGGCGATCATTATCTTTTGAATGGAGCAAAACTATGGATTTCAAATGCTCCTTTTTGTGATATTGCTGTCGTCTGGGCAAAAAATGAAGAAGGTCGAATTCATGGTCTGATTGTAGAGCGTGGCATGGAAGGGTTTTCTACTCCAGAAACCCACAACAAATGGTCTTTGAGAGCCAGTGCTACTGGTGAGCTAATATTCCAAGATGTGAAAATCCCTAAAGAAAATATTTTACCGAACAAATCTGGACTGGGTGCTCCGCTAGGATGCCTAGATTCAGCACGTTACGGAATTGCATGGGGTGCTATTGGTGCCGCGATGGATTGTTACGACACCGCTTTACGTTACGCTAAAGAAAGGGTTCAATTTGGAAAACCCATTGCTAGTTTCCAGTTGCAACAAAAAAAATTGGCCGAAATGATTACTGAAATCACAAAGGCGCAACTGCTTGCTTTTAGATTAGGGCAGCTCAAAAATGAAAACAAAGCCACTACTGCTCAAATTTCTATGGCCAAAAGAAATAATGTTGAAATGGCCTTGAAAGTTGCTCGTGAAGCACGTCAAATTTTAGGCGGAATGGGAATCACCGGAGAATACAGCATTATGCGACATATGATGAACCTAGAAAGTGTGGTTACCTACGAAGGTACACATGATATCCACTTGCTCATTACTGGGCTAGACATTACAGGTTTGAATGCGTTTAAATAATCGATATTTTATTTTTTTAATAGGCGTTTTCTTTTTGAATACGTCATTATTAAGTTGTAATAAAAAAGCAGATGTTCCCTATGTTGCTTCTTACACAGGTGATCAAAATGATGATGATGATGGTGGCGATAATGGAGGAAATAATGAAACACCTCCACAAAACTTTAAACTTTTGAGTCTTGGCGATAGCTATACCATTGGTCAAAGTGTTTGCGAAAGCTGTCGTTTTCCAGAACAATTGAAAGATAGCTTGATTGCAAATTTCAATGAACAAGATACATTTTCTCTTGATGTCATTGCACAATCTGGATGGACAACAACAAACTTAAAGTCTGCTATTGCTAGTACCAATTTAACCTCAGATTTTGATTTGGTGACTTTACTAATCGGAGTAAATAATCAATATCAAGGGAAACCCTTTTCGCTATATGAAACGGAATTTGTAGAACTAACAAATACTGCCATTGCATTGGCAGAAAATGATGCTGCAAAACTCATTGTAGTTTCAATTCCAGATTATGCATATACGCCATTTGGTCAAAATGGCAATCCTGAAACCATTTCAGAAGAACTTGAAAATTATAATAATTTTGCTCAAAATTATTGTGAAACAAATGGGTTGACCTATGTTTATATTACTGACATCACACAACAAGGTCTTGAAAATCCAGCATTGGTTGCTTCTGATAATTTACATCCCTCTGCATTGGCTTATACATTATTCGTAGAACGAATTTTACCCTTGGCGATCGAAAAAATTGATTGAGTTTACTCCTCTGGTGCTAATCGCACTTCAAGCCCTTCTAATTTGGGAGTGATTTGAATTTGACACCCCAATCGACTGTTGGGTTTTACATGAAATGCTTCGCTTAGCATGGCCTCTTCATCGTCTGATTGATCTGATAACTCATGCGTACTTTCGATATAACACTGGCAGGATGCACACATGGCCATACCTCCACAAATACCAATTGTTCCTTCTGGAGCAAGTTCATACATGCGTATAACCTCCATAAGATTGAGTGCCATATCCGTTGGAGCTTCAATTTGATGTGTAACCCCCAATCGGTCAGTTATTTTTATGTTGATATCTGAAGACATTAATCAATAGATTTTACCACACTTTTGGGCGCTTCTTTTCGAGTTCCATCAAATCCATCAATTCCACTTACGGTGGTATATTTAAGAACAAAGCGTTTACCAGGATTGATAATTTTGTATGCTGCCTGACACATGAGGGTTGCTTCATGGAACCCACATAAAATTAATTTTAATTTTCCAGGGTAAGTATTTACATCACCAATGGCAAAGATGCCTGGAATATTGGTTTGATAGTCTAGTGCGTTATTAACTTTAATAGCATTTTTTTCAATTTCGAGACCCCAGTTGGCAATAGGACCAAGTTTTGGCGATAATCCAAACAAAGGGATAAAAGCGTCAGTTTCAATGCGTTGCGCTACTTCTCCTGTTTGTGTAACTTCTATTGCTTCAAGGTGATCATTTCCAAAAAGCGCAGTAACTTCCGCAGGAGTAATCAAATTAATTTTCCCTTTGTTCTTTAATTCTTGCACCTTTTCTACAGAATCTAAAGCCCCTCTAAATTCTGTTCTCCGATGAATAAGAGTAACTTCACTTGCTACATCACTAAGAAAAATAGACCAGTCCAATGCAGAATCTCCACCGCCTGCAATAACAACACGTTTGTTGCGATACACTTCAGGATCTTTTATCATATAGGCAATACCTTTGTCTTCAAAATCTGAGAGTTGATCAAGGGCAGGTTTTCGGGGTTCAAAACTCCCCAAACCTCCAGCAATAGCCACCACTGGGGCGTGATGTTTGCTGCCTTTGTTTGTTGTTACAATAAAAGAACCGTCGACTTGCTTTTCAATGGTTTCAGCACGTTCACCAAGTGTAAAACCGGGTTTAAATTGTTTGGATTGTTCTAATAATTTTTTGGTTAAATCACCCGCTAATATTTCAGGATAGGCAGGAATGTCATAAATGGGTTTTTTGGGATAGATTTCTGAGCACTGCCCTCCCGGTTGCGGCAATGCATCAATAAGATGACATTTGAGCTTAAGAAGACCGGCTTCAAAAACCGTAAAAAGACCTGTTGGCCCTGCACCAATGATAAGGATATCTGTTGTAATCATTTTAAGCTTCAATATTTATGACCGATTGAATTTGAGGTGCGTATTTTTTTATGGTCATTTCCACTCCCGATTTAAGTGTCATTTGATTCACACTGCACGATGAGCAAGCGCCTATTAATTGCACCTTTACAATGGCATCATTTTCAATAGAAATTAAGTTGATATTACCGCCATCATTTTGTAAAAATGGACGAATTTCATTTAAAGCTTTTTCAACATTATCTCTGAGTTCTTTTGAATTCATAGCTCTATAAACTTATTTTTTTACAGCACTACAGCCAGCCATTGTTGTTATTTTAATGGCCTCGGTTGGTGGTAAATTTTTATTTCGTTTTACGACTTCTTGCACCACTTCTTGTGTGATGGTATTAAAAGCCGATTCAATTGAAGTTTCTGTTTGCATGGCTGCTGGACGACCAAAATCTCCTGCTTCTCTAATGCTCTGAACAATTGGAATTTCTCCCAAAAAAGGAACATTTAAGTCTTCCGCTAGGTGCTTAGCACCTTCTTGACCAAAAATATAATACTTATGATCTGGCAATTCTTTTGGCGAAAAATAGGCCATGTTTTCTATGATCCCAAGCACTGGAACATCAATGCTTTCTTGTTGAAACATAGCCACACCTTTTTTGGCATCGGCCAAGGCCACATTTTGCGGTGTACTAACAACCACAGCGCCTGTAAGCGGTAGAGACTGCATAATACTTAAATGAATATCTCCTGTTCCTGGTGGCAAATCAATCAATAAAAAATCCAACTCTCCCCAAGCTGCATCAAAAATCATTTGATTGAGTGCTTTTGCTGCCATTGGCCCTCGCCATACGACTGCCTGATCTGCTTTGGTAAAAAATCCAATAGATAATATTTTTACCCCATAATTCTCGATGGGTTTCATTTTAGAACTACCATCAACTTGAACTGCAAGTGGTTTTTCATGTGCCACATCAAACATTATAGGCACAGAAGGACCATAAATATCGGCATCGAGCACCCCGACTTTGAAGCCCATTTTTGAGAGCGTTACTGCAATATTTGAGGTGACTGTTGACTTCCCAACACCACCTTTTCCTGATGCTACTGCTACGATATTTTGGATTCCAGGAATTGACTTCCCTTTAATTTGATTTTTTGGATTTGATGGCGCATTAACTTTTACATTCACTTGAACTTTGGCCTTAGGATAAACCAACTCATGAATTGCTTTCATGATATTGACTTCTGTGCGTTTTTTGGCTTGTAAACTTGGGTTTGTTATTGTCAAATCGACAACAACCTCATCATCGAAAACAACAATATTTGATACTGCTTTGCTTTCTATCATATTTTTCCCTTCACCAGGTACAGTGATGGTTTTTAAGGCGTCTTCAATAGCTTGTTTTGTGAATTTCAAGGCGTGTAATTTAGATTTATTCTAAGGTACAAATATACGCTTGATTTGTTAAAAAAACTAAAGTTCTTTTGCAGGATCCCAAAAAACAGATTCAAAGTTCTGAATTTGATTGTCTTTCACTTGAATTCCTTCATTTTCTAGAAGTTGCTGCATAAGGTTTATGCCTTGAAAATGATGTTTTCCAGTGAGTAATCCTTTTCTGTTGACCACCCTGTGGGCGGGAACGTCTTTTCCGTGCGAGGCCGTCATAGCATAGCCAACTGCTCTGGCGCTTCTTGGTACAGCCAAATAGCTTGCAATGGCGCCATAGCTTGTAACACGACCAAGTGGAATTTGACGAGCAACTTCATAACATTGATCAAAAAAATTAGAGGAATTAGACATGATTAGTTTAATCGTATTAAATTAATCAGTGTGAAAATTGCAACAACTAGTGTTATAATTGCAATGGTGTAGTTCATGTTTTTTGGAGTCACAAATTGGGTATTTTTAAGAGTGTCAAAAAACAAAATATAAACATATAGTGCCATAAATGTTCCCATTACAGCACCGGACACATAGGTTCCTATACTTGTGGGATCCAAGCTGAGCCACCTAAAAGAAACCAATGTTGTTACCATATAGGCTTGAAATGGAATAGGAAAGATATTGAGTGCAGACATGAACATGCCTTGAAAAATTCGGCTTTGTTTACTCTTTAGAGAAGATTCTACTTGCAAATTTGATGGTTTTGATTTTGCTGTAATAAAAAAATAAAGTGCTACTAACAAGAAAATAACAAAAGCAACGCGCTTTAAAATTATTGTCACTTCGGGATGAAGGTTAAGGTATTTGGCAAAAACAGTTGCAATATAGACCTGAAAAGCAACAACAATACAGACCCCAATTGAAAACATAAAACCCCTATTATGGCCCTCTTTCAAACTTATTTTTGCTGCCGATACATTTAATAACCCAGGTGGGATCACACCAATAAACGATATAGCTAGACTTATGAAAAAGATGTATGTATTATTCAATTTTTAATTGATTTTGAATCTAATATACGTAATTGCTTTGTCTTTTGCCAGATAGGTCTCTTCATAAAAAGTTTGTATTTCTGTGACTTCTTCTGGACTTCCCTCTTGTCGATACACATCGTGGTTGGCATACTGAATCTCGTGCCCAAGCCCATGCAACAGCCCAATGGTATAGCCATGCATAAATTCACTATCGGTTTTTAGATGAACAACGCCTGTGGTGTTTAAAACAGTCTTGTAGCGTTTCAAAAATGCAGCATTAGTTAACCGATGTTTTGTTCTTTTATATTTGATTTGAGGATCAGGAAAAGTAATCCAAATTTCATCTACCTCATTTTTTGCAAAAATATATTCTATAAGCTCTATTTGAGTTCGAATAAAAGCCACATTAGACATTTGGTCTTCTATCGCTGTTTTGGCACCTCGCCAAAAACGCGCTCCTTTGATATCGATTCCAATAAAGTTTTTGTTAGGATATCGCTTTGCCAGACCAACGGTGTATTCTCCCTTACCACAACCCAATTCCAAAACTAAAGGATTTTTATTTTTAAAGAAATCTGTTCGCCATTTTCCTTTCAGCAAAAACTCAGCATCAACCAAGGCTTCACGTGTCGGTTGAATCACATTATGAAAGGTTTCGTTTTCCCTAAATCTTTTCAGTTTATTTTTGCTCCCCACAGCTTTAGATTTTTAGCAAAAATAGGGAAATTAGGACGGATTTATAATTGTTTTTGAAGTGTAAATGAGAATTCACTTCCTATTCCATATTTACTTTCAATATGAATTTTTTCGTTGTGTGCTTCTAATATATGTTTGACAATTGCAAGTCCAAGCCCTGATCCACCTTCACTGCGAGCACCGCTTTTATCCACTCTATAGAAACGCTCAAAAAGTCGAGGAATATGCTCTTCTTCTATACCTTCACCATTGTCGGTAACTCTAACCACAACTTTTTCTGGGTTTATAGATTCTACGCTTATTTCGGTGGTACCGTTGCTATGGCCATATTTTATAGAATTGACCACAAGATTGGTAAGCACTTGCTGAATACGTTCCATATCTGCATAAACAAGAATAGATGGCTCTGTAAGTTCATCTAAAGAAAGTAGAATATTTTTCTTTTTGGCTTTCATCTCCAATTCCTCAAAAACATTTTTGATGAGCTCTACAATATCAAAATTCAATTTTTCCAATTTTGCATCACCAAATTCTATTTTTGTGATCATATCCAAATCTTGAACAATATAAATCAGACGATCAACACCTTTATCTGCTCTTTTTAAATATTTTTTCAAAATATCTTTATCGGTCATGGCACCATCAAGTAGCGTAGAAATATAGCCTTGGACTGTAAATAATGGTGTTTTTAGCTCGTGGGCTACATTCCCAATAAATTCTTTTCTAAATTCTTCTCTTGCTTTGAAAGATTCTAACTCTGTTTTTTTAAGCTTTGTGTATTGGCTTAGTGCTTTGGTAAGAAAATCTAAATCTGTTGAAATTGGCACAGTTTTTACTGGTCCTGTCTCAGATTCTAAAAAAATAACATCATTGTATATTTTTTCTATTTTTCTAAAAATATAGCGTTCAATACGAAATTGTATAATCACGAAGCTCAATACAAAACAAAAAAGAGAAGAAAAAACTAAAAGCTTCACATTGAGATCACCGCTAAAAAACAAAAAAACACTCAAAGAGAGTGCTAGGAAAAACGATAAAAGTAGTGCCGTTACTGCCGCAAATTTATAGGTTTTTTTTAGGTTCATTTATTTACAAACTTATACCCCACCCCTTTTATCGTTTTAAAGCGTTTGTCTCCTAATTTTTCGCGGAGTTTTCGAATATGAACATCAATGGTTCTTCCACCAACAACGACTTCGTTACCCCAAATTTTATCGAGAATATCCTCGCGTTTAAAAACTTTACCAGGTTTGGATGCTAGCAAATATAACAATTCAAATTCTTTTCGTGGCAATACTATATCCTCACCTTTGAAAATAATTTTATACGCTTCCCTGTCAATCGTTAGCTGTTCTAATTCAATCAAGTCATTGGATTGGCCATTGGATTGAGACCCCAAACGCCTAAGTAAAGATTTAATTTTACTCACCAAAACTTTTGGTTTTATGGGTTTTGTAATATAATCATCAGCTCCAGCTTCAAAACCTGCAACCTGCGAATAATCTTCTCCTCTAGCGGTCAAAAATGTGATGATTGTATCTTGAAGGTCTGGTATTTTTCTGATTTGCTCACAAGCTTCAATACCGTCCATTTCGGGCATCATAACATCTAAAATTATTAAATGTGGTTTTTCTTTTTTAGCTTTTTTTACTGCTTGAGCACCATTGCTTGCTGTAGTCACATTGTAACCTTGAGCCGAAAGATTGTAATTGATGATTTCCAAAATGTCCGGTTCGTCATCAACAAGAAGAATTTTTATGCTAGAATTATTCATTTTTGTGGTTATGATTTAGTTGTAAATATATTGAAAATGAAATGAATAAAAAAAAATGAGACTAGTGTTAATGTTAGTTTAAAACTGTCGTAACATTTCCTTGATTTAATCTGTTTCTTTTGATCCAAAAAATAAAAAATATTGTTTGATAGCTGTTTCTGTTATTTGGAACATTTTTTGATATATATTTTATATCCAAATTTTTGAAACATGAAAAAAAACGACATTATTCCATTTGTTATGGCTTTCTGTTTGTTGTCTTTTGGACAAACAAAAGTTTTTATGAACGAGATACACTATGACAATGCTAAAACAGATCGCGGTGAAGGCGTCGAGATTGCAGGCCCTTCGGGCAGTGATTTGAGTAGCTACAAATTAACGCTCTACAATGGTGGCAACAACAGTACCTATGGCAGTGTAATCAAACTATCAGGAGTCATTCCAAATCAGTCTAATGGGTTTGGCGCTTTGTTTTTTCCAATTCGTGGTCTTCAAAATGGCTCCCCAGATGGCATGGCATTGGATAATAATGGAACACTAATTCAGTTTTTAAGTTATGAAGGCACTATCACTGCCGCTAATGGCGTGGCTGTTGGTAACACCTCAACGGATATTGGTGTGGCAGAAAATGGCACCACCACTGTTGGACATTCTTTACAGCTCAACGGCACAGGAAACAGTTACGAAGATTTTTCTTGGCGCTCTCCAGCAGCAAGCACCTATAATGCACTTAACAACAACCAAACTTTTTCTGCAACAGCGGCTGTTAATGATTTAGTAATTACAGAAATACAACTTTATCCCAACCCTACTAGTGATGGAATTGTTCATTTAAAAAC
>Ga0209654_1000246_pt1 | contig 56908 bp, 61 predicted proteins | sample SaaInl1SG_22_DNA_FD_184646 | JGI IMG/M metagenome (GOLD analysis project Ga0209654, IMG submission 184646) | Marine microbial communities from expanding oxygen minimum zones in the Saanich Inlet - ESP_161SG_22_DNA (SPAdes) (version 2) | ecosystem: Environmental > Aquatic > Marine > Intertidal... | reverse complement strand
TGCCAGAAGGTACAGAGATGGTGATGCCAGGCGATAATATCGCGATGACTGTCACCCTGATCGCCCCGATTGCGATGGATGAAGGTCTGCGCTTTGCTATTCGTGAAGGCGGGCGTACTGTAGGTGCAGGGGTTGTTGCATCTATCGTTGAGTAAGAAATTGTTGAAGAGAGGCTTTGGCCTCTCTTTTTGCTGATTGAAAAAGGAATATGGCTATGGAAAACCAGAATATTCGTATTCGGTTGAAAGCATTTGATCATCGTATTTTGGATCAGTCCACAAACGAGATCGTTAATACAGCGAAACGTACAGGCGCGAATGTCCGTGGCCCTATCCCTCTGCCGACCAATATGCGTCGCTTTACCGTATTGCGCGGCCCGCACGTGGACAAAAAGAGCCGGGAACAGTTTGAAATGCGCACCCATAAGCGTCTTTTGGACATTATTGATCCAACACCACAGACCGTAGATGCGCTGATGAAGCTGGATCTGGCCGCTGGTGTGGATGTTGAAATTAAATTGTAGGCCATTTGGCTGTTAGTTAAGAGGAAGTGCATTATGCGTAGCGGTGTAATTGCCAGAAAAGTTGGAATGACCCGGGTTTTTAATGACGCCGGTGAACATCTTCCGGTAACTGTTCTGCAGTTGGAAGATCTACAGGTTGTTGCCACAAAAACAGCAGAGCGGGACGGGTATGTCGCGCTGCAGCTGGGCGCAGGTCAGGCCAAGGTTAAGAATGTTTCCAAAGCCATGCGTGGCCATTTTGCCAAAGCATCTGTGCTGCCAAAGCGCAAGCTGGCAGAATTCCGTGTGAGCGATGATGCGGTTCTGGAAGTGGGCGCTACTTTAGGCGCTAATCACTATGTTGCCGGCCAGATGGTCGATGCGGTGGGTATTTCGCAAGGTAAGGGTTTTGCCGGTGCGATGAAACGGCATAATTTTGGCGGTCTTCGCGCCTCGCACGGTGTGTCTATCTCGCATCGCTCCCACGGCTCAACCGGTCAGTGTCAGGATCCGGGCAAAGTGTTCAAGGGCAAGAAAATGGCCGGTCACATGGGCGCAAGCCGCGTGACGACCCAAAACCTGAAGATAGTATCTGTGGATACAGAAGATAATCTGATTTTGGTACATGGGGCTATTCCAGGGTCTAAAAATGGCTGGGTGTTGCTGTCAGATGCGCTGAAAAAAGCGCTACCTGAGGAAGCCCCGTTCCCGGCTGGCCTGGTTGGGGATGTGGCGCCAGGTGATGTGGCGCCAGGGGATGTAGCGTCAGGTGATGTGGCGGCTGAACAGGCTGTTGGGGAAGAAGCCCCGGCCGGTGAGGCAGTAGCAGAAGAAACAGCTGAACAGGCACCAGTTGCTGAAAACGCAGATGTTGAAAAGAAGGATGCGTCTGATGAAGGTTGAAGTTAAAACAATCGACAATCGCAAAAAAGGGGACATCGAACTGTCCGACAGTATCTTTGCGATTGAGCCACGTGCAGATATCGTTGCCCGTGTGGTAAAATGGCAGCTGGCCAAGCGCCGCGCCGGTACCCATCAGGTAAAAGAGCGCAGTGATGTGTCCAAGACAGGGGCAAAAATGTTCCGTCAAAAGGGCACAGGGCGCGCACGTGCCGGTAATGGTTCTGTCTCGCAGTTTCGTGGCGGCGGTGTGGTACATGGGCCGGTTGTTCGTGACCACGGTCATTCCCTGCCCAAGAAGGTGCGCAAGCTGGGTATGCGCTCGGTGCTGTCTGCCAAGATGGCAGCCGGTCAGCTGATTATTCTGGATGATGCAAAATCTGATGGCAAGACAGCTGATTTGCGCGCAAAGCTGGCCAAGCTGGGCGCAACAAATGCGCTGGTTCTGACAGGCGAGAATGTGGATACCGGTTTTTCCCGTGCCGCAGCAAATATCCCGCTGGTAGATGTGCTGCCACAGCAGGGTGCAAATGTTTATGATATGGTGCGCCGCGATGTGCTGGTGCTTTCACGTGATGCAGCAAATTACCTTGAGGAGCGCCTGAAATGAGTATCCGCCCCCGCAAGCGCGTAGAAACAAAAATTAGCCAGATCCAGGCATATGAAACTATTGTACGCCCTCTGATTACTGAAAAGGCAACCATGGGCAACGAGCATGGCCAGGTGTCTTTTGTGGTGGCGATGAGCGCGACCAAGCCAGAAATTAAGGCAGCGGTTGAAATGCTGTTCAACGTCAAGGTAATGGCTGTAAACACCTCTATCCTTAAGGGTAAGACAAAGATGTTCAAAGGCCGTAAAGGTCGCCGTACAGATACCAAGAAAGCAATCATAACACTGGCCGAAGGTCAGGTTATCGATATGATGGGAGCGTAAGAGCGATGGCGTTAAAGAGTTTTAATCCAACCACCCCTAGCCAGCGCAATCTTATCCTTGTTGATAAGTCTGATCTGTATAAGGGCAAGCCGGTCAAAAAGCTGACCGAGGGTTTGTCAAAGACAGGCGGGCGCAATAATTCAGGCCATGTTACCGCATGGCAGCGTGGCGGCGGTCACAAGCGTAAATATCGCATGGTAGATTTCAAGCGCACCAAGCAGGATATGACTGCCACGGTTGAGCGTATTGAATATGATCCCAACCGCACCGCCTTTATCGCACTTATCAGTTATGAAGATGGCGAGCAGTCCTATATCCTTGCCCCGCAGCGTCTGGCGGTAGGCGATAAGGTAGAAGCAGGGCCAAAGGCAGATATCAAGCCGGGCAATGCATTGCCAATGGCCAATATCCCTGTCGGTACGCTCATTCATAATGTCGAATTAAAGCCAGGCAAGGGCGGGCAGCTGGCGCGTTCTGCTGGTACCTATGTCCAGCTGGTTGGCCGCGATCGTGGCCATGCTATCTTGCGTCTGGCTTCTGGTGAAGTGCGCCTGGTGCGGGCAGAATGTATGGCCTCTATCGGGGCGGTATCCAACCCTGACCAGCAAAATATCAAAATCGGTAAGGCCGGTCGTAATCGCTGGCTTGGCAAGCGTCCTCATGTTCGCGGCGTTGTGATGAACCCGATTGATCACCCGCATGGTGGTGGTGAAGGCCGGACTTCTGGTGGTCGTCACCCTGTTACCCCCTGGGGTAAGCCAACCAAGGGCAAGCGTACACGTAATAACAAGAAAACTGACCGCATGATCGTGCGTCGTCGCAAGCCGTAAGGAGTTTTATGAGGTTATGGCACGTTCTGTTTGGAAAGGCCCGTTTGTCGATAGCTATCTGCTGAAAAAAGCAGAAGTTGCACAAGCATCCGGCCGTAATGATGTGATTAAAATCTGGTCTCGCCGTTCAACAATTCTTCCGCAATTTGTTGGGCTGACCTTTGGGGTCTATAACGGCAAGAAACATATTCCGGTCGCTGTATCAGAAGATATGGTTGGCCATAAATTTGGTGAGTTTGCGCCTACCCGTACCTATTACGGTCATGCCGCAGATAAAAAAGCAAAGCGATAGGTAGAGATTATGGGTAAGCCTTCATCCCCACGCAAAAGAGCCGATAACGAAGCACAGGCTGTGCTGCGTAATCTGCGTATCAGCCCGCAAAAGCTGAATCTGGTTGCTTCTATGATTCGCGGCATGGATGCCAATAAAGCGATTGCCACCTTGTCTTTTTCGCGCCGCCGTATTGCCGGTGATGTGAAAAAGGTGCTGCAATCTGCCATTGCCAATGCGGAAAATAATCATTCTCTGGATGTTGATCGTCTTTTTGTAAAAGAGGCACATGTCGGCAAGGGTATCGTTATGAAGCGTTTCCATGCCAGAGCCAGAGGGCGCGGTGCACGTGTATTAAAGCCATTTTCACACCTGACAATTATTGTTAGTGAAAAAGAGGAGCAGGTTTAATGGGTCAGAAAGTTAAGCCAATTGGCCTGCGGGTCGGTATTAACCGTACATGGGATTCACGCTGGTATGCGGATCGCAATTATGGCGATTTGTTGCATAAGGATTTGGAACTCCGCGACCATTTAATGGATCGCCTCAAGCAGGCTGGCATCAGCCGCGTGGTGATAGAGCGTCCAGCCGGACGGGCGCGTGTGACCATCTATGCCGGTCGCCCTGGTCTGATTATCGGTAAAAAAGGCCAGGATATTGAGAAGCTGCGCGCAGATCTCTCAAAGATGGCAAAGACCGAGGTTAGCCTGAATATTGTTGAGGTTCGCAAGCCCGAGATTGATGCCAAGCTGGTTGGCGAGAATATTGCCCAGCAGCTGGAACGCCGGGTCGGTTTCCGCCGCGCCATGAAGCGGGCAGTGCAATCTGCCATGCGTCTGGGTGCACTGGGAGTTCGGATTAATTGTGCTGGCCGTTTGGGCGGTGCAGAGATTGCACGTACTGAATGGTATCGCGAAGGGCGCGTGCCATTGCATACATTACGGGCAGAAGTTGATTATGGTGAGGCAACGGCACAGACCACTTATGGTGCTATCGGTATCAAGGTCTGGGTCTTTAAGGGCGAAGTGATCGGGCATGACCCAATGGCACAGGACAAGCGCCTGGCCGAGCAAACATCTTCACCAGCCACACGCGGCAACGCTTAAGGGTAGTAGGAGAAACAGTCGATGCTTTCGCCAAAACGTACAAAATTCCGCAAGGCGCATAAGGGGCGTATTCACGGCAATTCCAAAGGTGGAACCAGCCTGAACTTTGGGGCTTATGGCCTGAAGGCAATGTCCCCGGAACGGATTACCGCGCGCCAGATTGAGGCGGCTCGCCGGGCCATCACACGCCATTTGCGCCGTACTGGCCGTCTATGGATCCGGGTATTTCCTGATGTGCCTGTGTCCTCAAAGCCTGCCGAAGTGCGGATGGGTAAAGGTAAGGGTTCGCCAGAATTTTGGGTAGCACGTGTTGCACCTGGCCGGATCATGTTTGAACTTGACGGTGTGTCATGGGAGCTTGCACAGGAAGCCTTTAAGCTTGCTGCTGCAAAACTGCCTATTGATACAAAAATCGTCCGCCGCCTTGGCGATAGCGACTAGTCGCTGAGGAGAAGAGGGTAGTTATGGCAACTGTAAAAGCTGAAACATTTCGTGCCAATTCCGGCGATGAGCTGAAGGCAAAGCTGGTGGAGCTGAAAAAAGAGCAGTTCAATCTGCGCTTCAGACAGGCATCCGGCGAATTGGAAAATCCGGCACGCATGAAATCTGTGCGCCGCGAGATTGCACGCATCAAGACGGTGCTGGGTGAGCAGAACGCCGCCAGCGCAAACTCAGAAGGGTAGAGAACATGCCAAAGCGTATTATGCAGGGCACAGTCGTTAGTGACAAGGCAGACAAGACCGTTGTTGTGCGCGTTGAACGCCGCATCATGCACCCTGTCTATAAGAAATTTATCACCACTTCCAAAAAGTTCGCCGCCCATGATGCGGAGAACCGGGCGAAGGCAGGGGATCAGGTCAGCATCCGTGAATGCACCCCTATCTCGAAGAATAAATCTTTTGAAGTCGTCTATGACGACGCAGCCAAATAGGTAAGAGGAGCGTTTTGTTATGATTCAGATGCAGTCTAACCTAGAGGTCGCTGATAATTCAGGTGCGCGCCGGGTACAATGTATCAAGGTTCTGGGTGGTTCCGGGCGTAAAATTGCCGGCGTCGGGGATATTATTGTGGTTTCTGTTAAAGAAGCTATCCCGCGCGGCAAGGTGAAAAAGGGTGATGTATATCGCGCCGTCATCGTTCGTACCGCAAAGGAAATCCGCCGCAATGATGGTACAGCTATCCGTTTTGATAAAAACGCAGCTGTATTGTTAAACAAACAGAATGAGCCAATCGGTACCCGTATTTTCGGGCCTGTTACCAGAGAATTGCGGTCACGTAATTTTATGAAGATTGTCTCTTTGGCACCGGAGGTTTTGTAACATGGCTCAGCCAGCAAAGCAGAAATTCAAAATCAAAAAGGGCGATCAGGTTATCGTAAACACCGGCAAGGATAAAGGCCGCACCGGTGAGGTGATAGAAGTGCGCCCGTCAGAAGCACGGGTTAAAGTGCAAGGGATTAATATGGTCAAGCGTCACAGACGCCCAACCCAGACAAACCCTGGCGGTATTGATCAGATGGAAGCACCGCTTCATATTTCGAATGTGTCGCTGATCGACCCGGATTCAGGTAAAGCCACGCGTGTTGGGTACAGCACCGAAGATGGCAAGAAAGTTAGAATTGCCAAAAAATCTGGCAAGGCTATTGGTTAAAGGAAGCTGAGATGAAAACGCGTCTTGAAGAACATTATCTGACGGCTGTTCGCCCAGCACTTGTTGAAAAATTCGGGTATAAAAACCCGCATCAAGTACCACATATTGAAAAAGTGGTTATCAACATGGGTGTAGGTAGCGCAGTTCGGGATTCCAAGAAAATTGAACATGCGGTTAGCGATATGACAGCGATTGCTGGCCAGAAGCCCATTGTTACCAGAGCCAAAAAGGCAAATGCTGCCTTTAAGCTGCGCGAAGGTATGGCAATTGGCTGTAAGGTAACCTTGCGCGCGGATAGAATGTATGAATTTCTAGATCGCCTGGTTACAGTGGCACTGCCGCGTGTTCGGGACTTCCGGGGATTAAATGGCAAGAGCTTTGATGGGTCAGGCAATTACGCCATGGGCATCAAGGAACAAATCGTATTTCCGGAAATCGAATATGATAAGGTCGATGAAGTTCGCGGTATGGACATCATCGTTGTCACAAGCGCAAAGACGGATGATGAGGCTCGCGAATTGCTGCGCGGTATTCAATTCCCCTTTGTTAACGCTTAATAAACAGCCTGGACGAGAAGGATTAGATAATCATGGCCAAGAAAAGTGCTGTTGAAAAAAATAACCGCCGTATGCGCAAGGTTGCTGCCAGAGGCGCACGCCGCGAGGCGTTACGTGCCATGGCGCGTGACAAGAATCTGTCAATGGAAGAGCGTTTTGCTGCTTCGTGCAAATTGGCACAGGAACCACGCGATAGCGCACGTATTCGTGTTCGCAATCGTTGCATGGTAACTGGCCGTCCACGCGGTTATTACCGTAAATTGAAAATGTCTCGTATCGCCTTGCGTGATTTGGCCTCATTCGGCCAGGTTCCGGGCGTCGTGAAATCTAGCTGGTAAGAAGAGGAGCGATTACAATGTCAATGAGTGATCCGCTCGGTGATATGATCACCCGTATTCGTAACGGACAAGCTGCCCGTAAATCTGTTGTGTCTTCACCGGCATCGCGTTTACGCTCGAACGTCCTTGATGTGTTAAAGCGGGAAGGCTATATCCGCGATTATTCTTCTGTGGAAATTCGCAAAGGCCTGTCCGAGTTGCAAATTGAGCTGAAATACCATGATGGCGATCCGGTTATTTCCGAGATCAAGCGTGTATCAACACCTGGTCGCCGGGTGTATCGCGGCATCAAGGATTTGTCACGGGTCTATAACGGTCTCGGCATTGCTATCCTGTCAACACCGCAAGGGGTGCTTTCTGATATTGAAGCCCGCAATGCGAATGTTGGCGGCGAAGTGCTTTGCCAGGTATTTTAAGGGGAGGGTTGTCTATGTCACGTGTCGGAAATGCACCAATTACCCTGCCAGACGGCGTGAACATCAGCACAGATGGCGCTGTTCTTACTGCCAGAGGCAGCAAGGGGGAATTATCCATGAATGTGCCATCCAATGTGGATGTCAAAATCGAGGATAATATCGTTACAGTAAAGCCGCATAAAAAAGATATCGCTGGCAGAGCCATTTGGGGTACAACCCGCGCCAATATTCATAATCTGGTCACCGGCGTTGCCACCGGCTTTACCCGCAATTTGGAAATTAACGGGGTGGGGTATCGTGCGGCTATGCAGGGGAACAAGCTGCAGCTCAATCTTGGCTATAGCCACCCTGTAGAAATGGATATTCCAGCTGGTCTGTCGGTAAAGGTTGAAAATAATACCAAAATCGAAATCACTGGTGCAGATAAGCAACTTTTGGGTCAGTTTGCCTCGGAAATTCGTGCAAAACGTCCACCTGAGCCTTTCAAGGGCAAGGGTGTGAAATTTGCCGAAGAGCATATTGTACGCAAAGAAGGCAAGAAGAAGTAAGGATAGATATTATGTTGAGCACACGGGAAATGTTTGAGAGGCGTCGTCAGCGTAACCGCGCCAGCCTCAAGAAAAACGCCAATGGTCAGCCTCGTCTGTCCGTTCATCGCACCTCTCAGCACATCTATGCACAGATCATTGATGATGCCAAAGGGGAAACACTGGTCGCTGCATCTACACTGGATGTCGATTTCAAAAAAGCGGGCAAGACAGGCTCGGATATTCCTGCTGCTGCTGCTATCGGCAAGGCAGTGGGTGAGCGCGCGCTGAAAAAAGGGTTGAAAACAGTCGTCTTTGACAGAGGCGGTTTCATGTATCATGGCCGGGTGAAGGCGCTTGCAGATGCAGCGCGTGAAGCTGGTCTTGAGTTTTAAAGGAGCATAGGAATGGCACGCAATAATGACAGAGCGGATCAGGCCTCTCTCAGAGAAGAACCAGAGCTGATTGAAAAGCTTGTTGGCATCAACCGTGTAGCAAAAGTGGTAAAAGGTGGCCGTCGTTTCGGCTTTGCTGCTTTGGTTGTGGTGGGCGATGGCAAGGGCCGCGTCGGGTTTGGTACCGGCAAGGCAAAAGAAGTGCCTGAAGCTATCCGTAAGGCTACCGATAACGCCAAGCGTGATATGGTGCGCATCCCCCTGCGGGACGGGCGTACATTGCATCACGATATTCTGGGTCGTTACGGGGCTGGCCGGGTTCAGCTGCGTTCTGCCCCAGCCGGTACAGGTATCATTGCAGGTGGCCCAATGCGTGCGGTTTTCGAAGCTCTTGGTGTTCAGGATATTGTGGGCAAGTCTATCGGCACGTCCAACCCGCATAACATGATCAAAGCAACCTTTGTTGGCTTGAAAAAGATTCAGGCACCGCGCTCTGTTGCCTCAAAGCGTGGCCGCAAGGTAGCGGACATTCTGGGCAAGACATCCGAGCAGGCTGCTGCTTCTTAAACAGACAAGACAGGTGAGCGAAATGGCCAAGAATACAGTAACAGTCGTACAGACACGCAGTCCTATCGGACGCGAGGGATCACAGCGCAAAACCCTTATCGGGCTTGGGTTGAATAAAATCGGTCGTACAAGCGAGCTGGAAGATACACCAGCGGTTCGCGGCATGATCAACAAGGTAAGGCATCTGGTAAAGGTAGAAGGCGAGGCCTAGAGGCTCCGCTTTTCCAAATATCAGAGATTATCAGGAATTTTTTAGGGCAGGAGCCTGTTGAAGATGAAACTGAACGAAATTAGAGAAAATGACGGGGCGACCCGCAATCGCAAGCGCGTTGGCCGGGGTATTGGCTCTGGTCGCGGTAAAACCTCTGGTTCTGGTCACAAGGGTCAGAAAGCCCGTTCAGGGGTCGCTATTAAAGGCTTTGAAGGCGGTCAAATGCCTATTCACAGACGCCTGCCAAAGCGTGGCTTTAATAATATTTTCCGCAAAGACTATGTGGAAGTAAATATTGGCCGCATCCAGACAGCGATTGACGCCGGCAAGCTGGACAGCAAAAAGCCGATTGATGCCGGCGTTCTGGTAGAGGCCGGTGTTATCTCGAAGGCACGCGAGGGGGTGCGTATCCTGGCCAAGGGCGAGCTGAAAGCCAAAGTTGAGTTACATGCCGCTGGCGCATCGCAATCTGCGATTGCTGCCGTGGAAAAGGCTGGCGGCAAGATTGTTTTGCCGGCAGTGGCAAGTGAATAAGTTCAGGCGTTAGGATATCAGGTATAGCAATGGCGCAATCCACAATGGCAAATCAGGGCTTTGGCCTCGGTGCTCTGGGAAAGGCAGATGATTTAAGACGTCGTCTGCTCTTTACCGTTGGTGCGCTTATTATCTATCGGCTGGGAACATTTATTCCTCTGCCGGGGATTGATCCCGTTGCGCTGGCAGATGTGTTTAGCCAGCAATCCACCGGCATTTTGGGTATGTTTGATATGTTCTCTGGCGGTGCACTTGGCCGGATGACCATTTTTGCCCTGAATATTATGCCCTATATCACCGCGGCGATTATCATGCAGCTGATGACCGCTATTGTACCATCGCTGGAAGCGATGAAAAAAGATGGGGAAGCCGGGCGCAAGCAAATCAACCAATATACCCGGTATTTGACCGTGTTACTGGCCTCTTTCCAGGGGTATGGCATTGCTGCCGCACTGGAAGCCTCTGGTACAATTGTCCAGGATCCAGGCCTGTTTTTCCGTCTGACAACCGTTGTCACACTGGTCGGCGGTACCTTATTCCTGATGTGGCTGGGCGAGCAAATCACCAGCCGGGGCGTTGGCAATGGTATCTCTCTTATCATCTTTAGCGGCATTGTTGCCGAAGTGCCTTCTGCTTTGGTCGGGACGCTGGAGCTTGGCCGGACAGGGGCATTATCCGCCTTTCTGATTGTTGCTGTTTTTGTTATGGCGGTAGCGGTGATTGCCTTTATCGTCTTTATCGAACGTTCTTTGCGTAAAATCCTGATCCAGTATCCAAAACGCCAGCATGGCGCAAAGGTATTTGGCGGCGAAGCCCAGCATCTGCCGCTGAAAATCAATGTCCCCGGTGTTATTCCGCCTATTTTTGCCTCTTCATTATTGTTGATGCCGGTTTCCATCATCAATCTGTCAGGTGGCCAGGATGGCGGGGCGGAATGGCTGGTAACATTGAACGCGCTATTGGGCCGTGGCCAGCCGCTTTATCTGGCGATTTACATTGGCCTGATTGTGTTTTTCGCCTTTTTCTATACCGCGATTGTCTTTAATCCGGAAGACACCGCAAATAATCTGCGCCGTAATGGCGGTTATGTGCCGGGTATTCGCCCTGGCCAGCCTACCGCAGATTATCTGGATTATGTGCTGACACGCCTGACGGTTTTGGGTGCGGCCTATCTTTCAGCGGTTTGTATCTTGCCGGAAATTCTCATCAGCTCTTATGCTATCCCGTTTTATTTTGGGGGTACTTCGTTGTTGATTGTGGTCACCGTAACACTGGATACGGTCTCGCAGATACAATCGCATATGCTGGCCCATCAATATGAAGGGCTTATCAAGAAATCCAAATTGCGGGGGCGTAATAGATGAATATCATTCTTTTTGGCCCTCCGGGCGCAGGCAAGGGCACACAGGCTGAATTGCTGGTTCAATCCAGAGGGATGGTGCAGCTTTCCACAGGCGATATGTTGCGTGCCGCCATTGCCGCAGGCACAGAGTTAGGCCTGCAAGCCAAAGAAATCATGGATGCGGGCAAGCTGGTATCGGACGATATTATGATCGGTATGATTGCCGAGCGTATGGAAGCAGATGATTGCAGGAACGGCGTTATTCTGGACGGGTTTCCGCGCACGGTTGCACAGGCACAAGCCCTGGATGCAATGTTTGGCGATAAGCAGATATCGCTGGATAGCGTAATAGAAATCAGAGTGGATGAAAACGCCCTTTTTGCACGTATCGAAAAGCGGGCAGCCGAAACAGGCGGCGCCAGAAGCGATGATAATGCAGAAGTGCTGGCCGCACGCCTAAAGGTCTATCACGATAATACAGCCCCTGTTCTGCCGTATTATGAGGATAAAGGACAGTTAGTGACGATAGATGGCATGCAGTCGGTAGAAGAGGTGAATAAACAGATTGAGGCTTGCCTGAATAGCGTCGCTTGACCTAGGCAGGCAAAACCATATAATGCGGAACCTTTGGTTAGGCGCCGTGTAACACAAGTAAATGAAAATGTGAAAGGCAGTATAGGCTGTCAACATTGTAAAGGAGAGGCCAGTGGCACGAATTGCTGGTGTAAATATACCAACTAAAAAGCGGGTCGAAATCGCCCTAACCTATATTCACGGGATTGGTACAACCAGTGCGCAATCTATCTGTAGCAAGGCTGGCATTGCCGCTGAGCGCCGGATTAATGAATTGACGGAAGATGAGCTGGACAAGCTGCGCGATCTTATCGATGCAGATTATCTGGTCGAAGGGGATTTGCGCCGTAAGACCTCTATGGATATCAAACGTTATCTGGATTTAGGCTGTTTGCGCGGCCTGCGTCATCGTCGTAATTTACCAGTTCGTGGCCAACGTACGCATACAAATGCGCGTACTCGCAAAGGCCCGGCAAAAGCGATTGCTGGTAAGAAAAAATAACAGGGCATAAGAGCAGGACAAATGGCAAAGCAACCTTCACAAGCACGAGTGCGCCGCCGCGAGCGTAAAAATATTACCAATGGTATCGCGCACGTAAATTCGACCTTTAACAATACCATGATCACCATCTCGGATGTTCAGGGTAACACCATCGCCTGGTCATCTGCCGGGACAATGGGTTTTAAAGGTTCACGTAAATCCACCCCGTTTGCGGCACAGATGGCCGCAGAAGATGCCGGTAAAAAAGCAGCTGAACATGGGGTAAAATCGGTAGATGTTGAAGTTCAGGGGCCTGGTTCGGGGCGCGAATCTGCATTGCGCGCCCTTCAGGCAATCGGCTTTACCGTGACCTCTATTCGGGATGTAACCCCAATTCCGCATAATGGTTGCCGCCCAAGAAAGCGTCGCCGGGTATAGTTTTTCGCGTTTAGTCGCGCTGGAAACCGGACAGGTATGTTGGGCCCTCGGCTCTATGACCTTATATGAATGACAAAAAGGATATTTGTCGATGATTGAACGAAATTGGCAAGAATTGCAAAAGCCCGAGAAAATTTCTGTCACCACTTCAGAATATAACGAGCGGCAAGCGGTTGTTTCGCTCGCGCCACTTGAGCGCGGCTTCGGGACAACATTGGGGAATGCGCTGCGGCGTATTCTGTTATCCTCTCTGCAAGGGGCAGCGGTGAAAGCGATCCAGATACAAGGGGTCGTGCATGAATTTTCCTCGGTTGCAGGTGTTCGTGAAGATGTCACTGACCTGGTGCTGAATGTAAAGGGCATTTCTGTTGCGATGTCTGTTGAAGGCGAGAAAAAACTGCGCCTGCAAGCAGAAGGCCCTGCGGTTGTAACCGCTGGCATGATTTCTGAAGCCGCTGGCGTTGAAATTATGAACCCGGATCATGTGCTGTGCCATGTGGATAAGGGCGGTTCGCTGTCGATGGAATTGACCGTTGATTCTGGCAAGGGCTATGTACCGGCTGCCCAGAACCGTGCAGAAGATGCCCCTATCGGCCTTATTCCGGTCGATGCGATTTACAGCCCTATTCGCCAGGTTGCCTATAAGGTTGAAAATGAGCGTGTTGGGCAGATTACCGATTTTGATAAATTATTGCTGACCATTGAAACAGATGGCTCTATCTCGCCAGAAGATGCGGTGGCCTATGCCGCCCGCATCCTGCAAGACCAGTTACAGCCATTTATCAATTTTGACGAGCCGACTATCGAAGCCCCTGAACAGGGCGTCGACCCGTTCCCGTTCAACAGAAATCTGCTGCGTAAAGTGGATGAGCTGGAATTATCTGTGCGTTCTGCAAACTGCCTGAAAAATGATAATATTGTCTATATCGGGGATTTGGTGCAGAAAACAGAATCAGAGATGCTGCGTACTCCGAATTTCGGGCGTAAATCTTTGAATGAGATTAAAGAGGTTTTAAAGATCATGAACCTCGAACTAGGCATGGACATTGAAAGCTGGCCACCAGAGAATATCGAGGATTTGGTCAAGCGCCTGGATGAGCCTTTTTAATAGATAAACGTTAACCATAACGCGATGAAGGCCGCATTAGGCGGCATAAATGGAGACGAACATGCGGCATCGTACGGCTGGCAGAAAATTAAACAGAACGTCACAGCACAGAAATATGCTGTTTCGCAATATGGCACAGGCGCTTATCAAGCATGAGCAAATTGTCACAACCCTGCCAAAGGCGAAGGAATTGCGCCCGGTAGTGGAAAAGCTGATTACCCTTGGCAAGCGCGGGGATTTGCACGCGCGCCGACTGGCCTATGCCCAGCTTCGTGATAACGCCATGACAACCAAGCTGTTTGATGTGCTTGGCACGCGCTATGCCGAACGCAAGGGCGGCTATACTCGCATCATGAAGGCCGGCTTTCGGTATGGCGATGCAGCCCCTATGGCGGTGATTGAGCTGGTTGACCGCGATGAAGAGGCACGTGGCCAGGATTCAGGGCCGGTTATCGTTAACGATAGCGAAGAAGGCGAAGCGGTCGCCGCAACTGCCTAACGCTTCGGCATAAAGAGCTATTATAAAAAGGGGGGTGTTTTTACGCCCCCTTTTTTTACGACCTTTTATATCTGTTTATTATTTTTGATGGTTGGTTCACCTGCCAATTACAGGCATGATAGCAAGATGACAAGAGCTTCACTTTTTACCGCTTCCCCCCTGGCAGAAGCGATGCGCCCCAGGCGCTTGCAAGATGTGGTCGGCCAGGTTGAGCTGACCGCACAATTATCCCGGCGCATGAACGCCACTGGCTCGTTCGTCCTATGGGGGCCGCCCGGGACAGGAAAAACCACCATTGCCCGTATAATGGGGGAGGAAGCTGGACAGAGATTTCGCCCGATTTCTGCGGTATTTGACGGGGTGGCAGAATTGCGGCGTATCTTTGCTGATGCGCACCCCCTGTTTGAGGCAGGTCAGGCGACGCTGTTATTTGTGGATGAAATCCATCGCTTTAACAAAGCCCAGCAAGATGCCCTGCTGCCCGCGGTTGAAGAAGGGATGATACGGCTTATCGGGGCAACAACTGAAAACCCGTCCTTTTCGCTAAACTCTGCCTTGTTATCACGGGTGCAGGTTCTGGTGCTGAACGCGCTGGATGCAACAGCGCTTGACCAGCTGATAGCGCGCGCCGAAGCCCATATAGGCCAGCCCCTGCCGCTGGAAGAGGGCGCGCGTGGGGCACTGATAGCTATGGCAGATGGAGATGGGCGCTATCTGATTAATTTGATGGAGATCATATTAGAGCTTTGGCAGGATGGCCAGCCGCCGCTGGATACACAAGGGCTTGGCCAGCTTTTATCCAAACGGGCGCTAAATTATGACCGGGCAGGCGATGAGCATTATAATCTTATCTCGGCTTTACATAAATCGCTACGCGCTTCTGATTGTGATGCCGGCCTTTACTGGCTGGCACGCATGATGCTGGCAGGCGAAGACCCCTATTATATTTTAAGGCGACTAACGCGCTTTGCCTCCGAAGATATTGGCCTTGCCGCCCCCGAAGCGGTGGGAAAAGCTATCTCTGCCTGGCAATCCTATGAAAGGCTGGGCAGCCCTGAAGGCGATCTGGCGATAGCAGAGCTGGTTATTTTTCTGGCCACTGCCCCGAAATCCAATGCGGCCTATTCAGCCTGGAAACAGGCGATGAAAACGGCCAGAGAGGCAGGCCATCACCCCCCGCCCAAACATATCCTGAATGCCCCAACGCAATTGATGAAAGAGCTGGATTATGGCAAGGGCTATGTCTATGACCATGACACAGAAGAGGGGTTTTCTGCCCAGAATTGTTTTCCCGATAATCTGGCGCGTATTGCCTACTACCAGCCTGCCCCGCGCGGGTTTGAGCGAGAGATAAAAAAACGTCTGGATTACTGGCAACGCTTGCGTGAGGCAAAAAAGAGCGAATAATGATGCGAATTTATGACTGTTTTGTCGGGATTGACTGGTCAGGTGCGCGTGGCCCCTATCAGCCGGGTCTGGCCGTTTTTATGGCAGAGGCTGGCAAGAAAGCCCCGCAACGTATCCAGCCGCCAGATGGGAAATATTGGAGCCGCAAGGCGATTATCGACTGGCTGGAAGCTGTATCAGCAAAAAGGCGTGTTCTGGCCGGCATCGATTTTGCCTTTGCCTATCCTGTTTATGATGACAGGGGCGAGAATAGCAGGGGCGAGGATAGCAGGGGCGGGAATAGCAGGGGCGAGGATAGCAGGGGCGTGCGATGCGGCTATTTTCCTGATTATGCCGATGCCCCGCAAGATGGGCCTGGCTTGTGGCAATTCATTGAAGAAATCAATAAAGAAGCGCCGCATCTTTATGGCGGGGCGATTTGGGATCACCCTGAATTAGGGGCCTATTATAATGCGCCTGCTGGACGGCGCGGGGCGAAATTTACCTCTCGGCGCCGGCAAACAGAACAGGCCGCACGGGCGGTAAAATCCCCCAGCCCGACCTTTAATTGCGTCGGCCCTGCCGGGGTCGGGACAGGCTCTCTTTCCGGGATGCGCCTGTTGCATCATTTTCAACCACGCGCGGAAATCTGGCCGTTTGGGAATTGCCGGGCAGGGGATAAAAACCTTACCTTGGTGGAAATTTTCCCCAGCTATTATTTTGCCCTGGCTGGCATAAAAGCGGTGCGCGGCCAACATGGCCAGCTATCGGTGTTAAATACTGCGCTGGCCTATTTTGGCTCTGAGGGGCTGGCAGATGATTTTCATGCCGCAGGCCCTGATTTTGACGAGGCAGATGCCGCCATTTCTGCGGCGGCTTTGCGCGCACTGGCAGGCAAGCCAGATATCTGGTCGCCTGGCGGGGCAAGCAAATGTGAAGGCTGGATATTTGGGGTAAAATAGGCTAGGAATTTAGCCATGTTAGGCATATTTTTATCAGTTGGCGCAGGCGGTGCATTAGGGGCAATGGCACGCTATGGTGTGGCTGTCTGGATGATTGGCCGCTTTGGCCAGGCGGGCTGGATGGCAACGCTGGCCGTCAATATGGCCGGGTGTTTCCTGATGGGTATATTCGCAGCTTTGCTGGCCTCTTCGGTTTACATATCCGAGCCCCTAAAGGGCTTTCTGGCTATCGGCTTTTTAGGCGGTCTGACCACTTTTTCCAGCTTTACACTGGATGGATATGGCTTTTGGATGCGCAGCGATATAATAGGGGCAGCCGGATATATTGGCGCATCTGTTGTTGTGTGTGTTGTCAGCTTTGCCATTGGTTACGGGTTGGTGCGCGCTGTTTTGGGGGCGGGATGAAAGAATTTACCGTCACAAAAGAAGAGGCAGGTATGCGCATGGACAGGTATCTGCGCCATATTGCCGGGCATATCGGCCAGGGGATTATTGAAAAAGCCCTTCGTGGCGGACAAATACGTGTGGATAGCCAGAAAGTAAAATCTGCCTACCGTGTGGAAGCAGGTCAAATGGTCGCCATCGCCCCCTATTTTCTGGAACAGGCCGAAAAAAAGCCGAAACCGGATAGGCATGAGGCTAAAAAACCGGCGATAGATGCCAGCTTTGCTGCCCGGCAGATTGACGAAATGACACTTGCCCGGACACCGCTCTGGCGGATATTGAACAAGCCGTCGGGGCTGGCGGTGCAGGGCGGAACAGGAACGCTGAAACATATTGATGGATTTCTTTGTTCCGGCTTTCCGGGCCGCGATTACAAGCTGGTGCATCGTATTGATAAAGATACCTCCGGCTTGTTGCTGATAGCAGAGGGTGCGCAATCTGCCCGTACCCTGACCGCCGGTTTTAAAGAGCATCGTATTAAAAAATATTATCTGGCAATTGTGGTGGGCAAGCCGCCTGCCTCTGGTGTTATCTCTGCCAGCTTGCAGAAATCAGGTGGCAAGGGGTTTGAGAAAATGGTGGTCGATGAAGAAAGCGGCCAACAGGCTGTCACTGATTTTATGTGCCTGGATACTGCCGGAATTGTCAGCCTGGTCGGCTTTAGCCCGCGTACCGGGCGCACCCACCAGCTGCGTGCTCATGCCGCCCATATCGGCACCCCTATATTGGGGGATGGTAAATATGGCGGGGCGGCCGCGCATATTGGCGGGTTCGATAAGAAACTGCACTTGCATGCCTGGGGGCTGAAACTGCCAGAGGGCAGAGAGATTTTTGCCCCTTTGCCAGATCATTTTACCCAATCGGTCAAATTTGCAGGTCTGTCATTGCCAGGGGCGAAGGATTTTCCCTTATTCGGGTTCCAGGGCATAGCGCGTTAAATAATCAGGTAATTGAAAGAAGGTTTGAGATATGGAAACGCCCTTGCGACTGGTTTTATTCGATTTTGATGGTACGCTATGCGATAGCGCCGCCACCATTATCCGCATTATGCAGCACGCCTGTCAGGCTTGCGAATTGCCAATACCCGATGCCGGTAAAATTCGCGGCAATATCGGCCATGGTATCGGCCATTCTGCGCTGAATTACGTAGATGGGGATGCCAAAAAGGCCGCTGCGCTGGCGGATATGTATCGCACCCTGTCCAGAGACGAATATCTGGGCGGTAATCCGCCCCTTGACCCGCTATTTGACGGGGCGACATCGGTGTTGCAAAGCCTGTCCGCCCGCGGCTATTTAACCGGAATTGTCACCAATAAAAGCCGAACCGGCCTGAAAAGCCTGATAGAGCGTCATGGGCTGGACAGGCTGTTGGATATTTCCTTGACCGCAGATGATTGCCCTGTGAAACCCGCCCCTGATATGGCCATGGCCGCAATGAACAGGCTGGGGGTGGATAAGGCCAACACCCTGATGGTAGGCGATACAGAAATTGATGCCGGATGTGCCGCAAATGCCGGCATTGGCTTTGTTGGCGTATCATGGGGCTATCACCGCCCGGATGTTTTGCGTGAATGCGGCGCTCTGACCATCTTGCAGGATTTCGATAGCCTGCCAGATATTGTGGATGGCCATTTTGCCGCTCTGTCCGGACAAGAGTGAGGCTGATGAAGCGTTTCTATAAAGAAGTCACCATAGATAACCTGCCAAAAGGCTTTGGCGTGGCCCTTGATGGCAGGGCGTTGCGCAGCCCGGCCAAAACAATTTTGCATCTGCCTTCCCGGGAATTGGCCGAAGCGGTGCGCCGCGAATGGGCAGAGGCAGGCGAGGAAATACAGCCTGAAAATATGCCGTTTTTTTCCATGGCGGTTACCGTTATTGACCGTGTGATGACCCAGGCTGAAACCTTGCGTGCCGAGCTATGTGATTATGCTGGCAATGATGTGCTATTTTATCGGGCAGGGACAGAAGATGCCGGCCTTGATGCAGAGCAAAAAAAATACTGGTCGCCCTGGTGTGACTGGATGGGGCGGAAATTTAACCTGGAAATCCGTACCACCACAGGTCTGATGCCGATAGATCAGCCCGATGCATTGCCTGCCAGGGTGGCCAGCTATTTATCGCCTTTATCTGACTGGTATCTGGGCAGTTTATATCGGGCGGTGACACTTTCCGGCTCTTTTGCGCTGGGGCTGGCATTTAGCGAAGGCGAAATGGATGCTGGCAAACTATTCCAGATTGCCTTTCTTGAAGAGCTCCATCAAAATAAAACATGGGGGCTGGATAGCGAAGCCGAGGCACGCCAGAAGCGCATTGAGCAGGAATTACAGGATTTGGAACGGTTTCTTGGAGTGTTATAAACATGGCAAGAAGCAGATAAGCAGGGAGAAAAACAGGCAGATGAAACCGGTACTTGAAGAGCTGGAGAGGCGGCGCGAGGGTGCCCGCAAGGGCGGCGGCGATGCGCGTATTGCCAAACAGCATGAAAAGCATAAATTAACCGCCAGAGAGCGCCTGCTTGTCCTGCTGGATGAAGGCTCATTCGAAGAATGGGATATGTTTGTTGAACATCGCTGTAATGATTTCGGGATGGAAGAAAACAAAGTCCCGGGCGATGGCGTGATTACAGGCTTTGGCCACATTTCCGGCCGGCCTGTTTTTGTCTATAGCCAGGATTTCACGGTTCTGGGTGGCTCGCTATCCGAAACCCATGCTGCGAAAATCTGTAAAATTATGGATCAGGCCATTAAGGTGGGCGTGCCGGTCATTGGGCTGAATGATTCAGGCGGGGCGCGTATCCAGGAAGGCGTTGCCTCGCTCGGGGGCTATGCAGAAGTGTTCCAGCGGAATGTTCTGGCCTCGGGTGTCGTGCCGCAAATCTCGCTGGTGATGGGCCCTTGTGCGGGCGGGGCGGTATATTCGCCTGCCATTACTGATTTCATTTTCATGGTTGAAGGCTCGTCCTATATGTTTGTGACCGGGCCGGATGTGGTAAAAACAGTTACCCATGAAGAGCTGACAGCAGAGGAATTGGGCGGCGCCAGCCAGCATACCAAAACATCGGGGGTAGCACATGGCGCTTTTGCCAATGATCTGGATATGCTGATGCAGACCAGGCGGCTGTTCAGCTTCCTGCCGCTTTCCAACCGCGAAGCCCCGCCCGAGCTGTTCTGTACAGATACAGCCGATAGAGCCTCGCCTGTGCTGGATAATATTATCCCGGATAATCCGAATATGCCCTATGATATGCGCACCGTGATTGCCGAGATAGTTGATGAGCAGGATTTCTTTGAAATTCACAAGGATTTTGCGGCCAATATCCTGTGCTGTCTGGCACGTATGGATGGGCAAACCGTTGGTATTGTCGCTAATCAGCCGATGGTTCTGGCGGGATGTCTGGATATCAATGCCTCGCGCAAGGCCGCCCGTTTTGTGCGTTTTTGCGATGCCTTTAATATTCCGCTTATCACGCTGGTAGATGTGCCGGGCTTTATGCCGGGCATGGCACAGGAAGCCGGCGGGATTATTAATCACGGGGCAAAATTACTATTTGCCTATGCCGAAGCCACCGTGCCGAAAATCACCCTGATTACCCGAAAAGCCTATGGCGGGGCGTATGATGTGATGGCCTCAAAGCATCTGCGCGGGGATGTTAATTATGCCTGGCCTTCTGCCGAAATTGCTGTGATGGGGCCGGAAGGGGCGGCGCGTATTATTTTTCGCGAAGCCGCCAAAGACCCGGAATTGCTGAAAAAGGCAACCGATGATTATCGTGAAAAATTTGCCAACCCCTTTGTGGCAGCCAGCCGCGGGTATCTGGATGATATTATCATGCCGCGCAACAGCCGCCGGCGCATTATTCGCGCCCTGCATATGCTGAAAGATAAAGAGCTAAGTAACCCGCCGCGCAAGCATGATAATTTGCCGCTTTAACCCTGTTTTATATGTATTGGAATAGATATGTTTAAAAAAATTCTTATTGCAAATCGGGGTGAAATTGCTTGCCGGATTATGGCAACAGCCCAAAAGATGAAGATTAAAACCGTTGCGGTATATTCAGATGCCGATGCCAATGCCCCGCACGTTCAAATGGCAGATGAGGCGATACATATCGGGGCGGCCCCGTCAAAGGAAAGCTATTTGCTGGGCGATGTGATTATTCAGGCCGCGCTGGATTGCGGGGCAGAGGCTATTCATCCCGGCTATGGTTTTTTGTCTGAAAATGCCGGCTTTGTCGAGGCGGTTAAAAAGGCCGGACTTACCTTTATTGGCCCGGATGTGCGCGCTATCTCTGTGATGGGCGATAAGATTGAATCCAAGGCACTGGCCGGTTCTGCGGGCGTCTCTTGCGTGCCGGGTACAGACGGGGCGGTCAGCGATGTTGCCGCAGCGGTGAAGGCAGCGGCGGCTATCGGCTATCCGGTGATGGTAAAGGCCTCTGCTGGCGGCGGCGGCAAGGGTATGCGCGTGGTGCAAAGCGAGGCAGAATTGCCAGAAGCGATGCGCGCTGCCATGACCGAAGCGGCCAATGCCTTTGGCGATGATAGGGTGTTTATTGAAAAATTTGTTGTCTCGCCGCGCCATATTGAAATCCAGGTTCTGGGCGATACACATGGCCATATTGTCTATCTGGGCGAGCGGGAATGTTCGGTTCAGCGCCGCCATCAAAAAGTTATCGAGGAAGCCCCTTCCAGCTTTATCAGCGAGGCCACCCGCAAAGCGATGGGCGAGCAGGCGGTCGAGCTGGCAAAAGCGGTTGATTATGTCTCTGCCGGGACTGTGGAATTTATTGTCGGGGCAGATCAGGATTTCTATTTTCTGGAAATGAACACCAGGCTGCAAGTAGAGCATCCCGTTACCGAACAGGTATATGGGCTGGATCTGGTTGAACAGATGATCCGTATTGCCGCTGGCGAGGCGTTGACCCTGAAACAGGCCGATATTACGGCCAAAGGCTGGTCGATAGAAGCCCGTCTTTATGCAGAGGATTCTGCCAGAGGGTTTTTGCCTTCTACCGGCCAGCTATTGCGCTATAGCGAGCCGCAAGGCAAGGGTATCCGCGCTGATTCAGGGGTGTGTGAGGGCGGCATGATTTCCATGTTCTATGACCCGATGATCGCCAAGCTGATAGCCAGTGCGCCCACCAGAGCCGAAGCCATAGATAGTTTGCGCCTGGCCCTTGATCATTATCAAATTGCAGGGGTTGCCACCAACCGGCAATTTTTATCCGCTATTCTGGATGATGCCGATTTCCGCGCCGGTAATATCACCACCGGCTTTATTGCGGAAAAATATGGCGATGCCTTTGCCCCTTTTGTGCCAGCAGCAGAGGCAGCAGAAAAGCTGATGGCACTGGCAGCTGCCTTTCACGGGCGCGCCCAGAGACGCGTGCACGAAGAAGGCCATGCTGATAGCGAGTTTGTTCTGTTGTGCCGTAGCGGCGATGAGGGGGATTTACCGGTTACGGCCAGCTGGTGCGCCGGGATAGAGGGCGATGAGGTCACTATCAACAAAAATACCTATCATCTGACAGGTACGCTGGATCAGCCCCTGCATCGTTCCGGCATTCTGTTTGATGGCACCATAAATGAACAGCCCACCGCCATCCAGATTGTCCCGGAAAATCACTGTTATCATATTTCCTGCGGGGCAGACAGCCTGAGGGTTGAGATTTATCCTGCCCGTGCAGCAGATTTGCTGGCCTATATGCCGCCCCCGCAATCAGGGGCTGGCCAGGACAAGGTATGCGCGCCCATGCCCGGCTTGCTGACCCGTTTGATGGTGGAAGTGGGCGATGTGATAGAGGCAGGCCAGAATGTAGCGGTGATAGAAGCGATGAAGATGGAAAATACGCTGGCCGCCCAAATCAGGGGGACAGTGTTGGAGATATCGGCAAATACGGGCGATAATCTGAATGTCGATGATGTTATCCTGACGCTAACGCCCGAGGGTGGGGAGGTATAGCAGGTGGCCAGCCCGGCTTTGCGTAAACTGCTGGCCTTGCTGGCAATACCGGGCAAGCTGGAACTGGGCCCGCATAGCACCGCCCTGCTGGACGAGCTGGTACTGGCCGCACGTGCCGGCCATCATCTATCAGTGATTATTCTGGCCGCCGCGCTGGTGGATATCATTGCCCATGAAGGGGCAGAGATGGATTTCAGCGATATCGGCTTTGATGATGCGCCAGACCAGGGCTATGGTGTGTCCATGTTGCGGGCAGGCGAGCGGCGCGCACTTGACCGGCTTCGGGCGATGCGAAACCGTATCCTGCATTATCAGGGGATGGGTGAGGGGTTTGGCACGCATTCGGCAGATAAAAGCTACCTGGCAGACCAGGCAGAAGCCGCTATCACCGCCCTCCTGCCGCTGCTGGAACTGCAAGAGACCTATTAGATAGCTATTTCAAAGGCGGATTTATCCCCATCTCGCTATCCCCATATCACTTTCTGGGCCGAACCAGCGGTCAAAGGCGTCTCTGGCGGCACTTTCCACCTCCGCACGGCTGAGGATATAGCCCAGATCAGCAAGGCTGGTCACCCCGCCATCGCGCACACCGCAGGGGATAATGCCGTCAAAATGGCTGAGGTCGGGGTCGATATTGACCGCCAGCCCATGCATGGTCACCCAGCGCGATACCCGCACCCCGACGGCCACAATCTTGTCCATCCTGTCAGGCAGATAGATATCCTTGCGCGCCACCCACAGGCCGGGCAGCCCGTCCCGCCGCACCGCTTCTACACCAAAGCTGGACAGCATATCGGCCATCCAGCCTTCCAGAGCGTGAATATAGGCACGAATATCGCGTTTGCGTTTGTTTAAATCCAGAACCGGCCATAAAATCAGTTGGCCGGGGCCATGATAAGTCCATTGCCCGCCGCGGCCGGTATGCACAATCTCAAAGCCGTTATCGGCAAGAAGCTCGCTTTTCAGGGCAGAGGTTCCTGCAGTATAGACAGGCCGATGTTCGGTGGTAAATATCGCCTCGCCCGCACCGCCCTTTATCACCGCTTCGGCATGGGCACGCATCTGGTCGGCTGCCTGTTCATAAACAGAAGGGCTGGCAATATCCTGCCATTCGGGCGAGGGGGACAGGGCGGTCATATCGCTCCTTGTTATCAGGGCTGTGTGCGGCGATTTTCTCTGGCGATTTTCTCTGGCGGTTTTCTCTGGCGAGTTATAGCATAACCCGCTGTGATGCCAAAAAAAAGGGCAAAGAAGAACAGGCGAGTTATTTTAAACCGCGATTTTAAAGCGCATCCGCACCCCTTTTTCCGAGAGCATGATATAGGCCGGGGCATAGCCATTTTGCACGCGCTTTAGATAAAAATGCGGGTTGCCCAATACCAGGCTCTTTTTCTGGATAAGCCAGAAATGGCCGGTTTCTTTTTCAATGATGCGGTCCAGATGCTGGAAATATTTCTGGTTGTACCGGCGTAGAAAATTTAAAGATGACATGGGTAATCCGCATTAAAATTCAGAGGTTTAGAAAAAAAGCACAATTTTGCCTTGTGTGATAAATGCGAAAAATCACCCAATCTTCAACATTATCCTCACCCATTCTGAGCAATGGATGGTTGTATTTGGGTAGGGTTTTGGTAAAATGACGATAAGAGAAGTATGCGTCAAAGGTTTTGTTGACATGAATACCAGTTATCCTGTAGGCCAAATGCTTGCAGAAAAATTCGCCAAATTCTGGCCAGATTTTCAGCAATTAACATCATGCGAACAAAACGCATTAACGAGATTATGGGGCATCCTCTGGACGGCCAGATCATGCAGATTGTCTGCTGGCATCATTTTCTGGCATCGATTAATGAGCAGGAACAAAATATTTCAACCTATGAGGAATGTTATGATGCCTGGCATATGGCGTTGAATTATTATGATGCAGATGCCGAGGTTGAAAAAAAGCTGACCATCAGCTCTATTGCCCATACAACCGGCATGCCGTTTGAAACGGTGCGGCGGCGCGTTCAAAATCTGAAAAAACAGGGCTGGCTGTCGGTGGACAAGAAAAAGGGCGTAGTCTATAACCCTACAGCCGAAAACAATAACAAAGTTGTTTGTGATATCATGGAAGAGGAAAAAAAGCTCGTTACCACCATGATCAACCGCTTTTTAAAATAGGCGCTAGTTCTTCTGCCAATCTATATCCTCTTCTGTCAGCCGGGCTTTTAGCCAGTCTGGCTGAGGCGCGCCTGTTTGCAGGGCTTTATCCATCTGCTGTTCTTTATTGGCGACCGCGACCAACCCTTTGCGGGTTTGTTCTATCTGTGCGCGGGCGATATGGACAATGCCATCATCATCCCCGCATATCAGGTCGCCCGAAGCGATAATCCTGTCGCCTATCTGAATATCCAGCCCGCAACTGCCAGGCCCTTTTTTTACCGGCGCATTGGGTGACAGCCCAGCAGCAAAAACAGGTATATTGACATTATCCAGCCCCATCTTGTCGCGTACTAGCCCGTTCGTGACAATCGCTACAATGCCGGCATTTTTGGCAAAGCCTGCCAGTATATCCCCGCATAGCGAACAAGAAGGGTTGGCGCTATTATCATCTGATATGGCAATGACCAGCACATCACCTGGCCTTGCAATAGACAGGGCGGCATATATTGCCAGATTATCATTATAAGGGGTTTCCACCGTCAGGGCAGAGCCGGCAAATTCGGTTTTTTGCGTGACAGGCTTGATGGTATGGGGCAGGGCAGATTGCCGGTCCAGCGCATCGGATATCCAGCCAACAGGCAGACCATTAAAGGCGTCAATATCGGCTTGTGGCAGACGGGTGAACTGACTGGACAGGCGAAGGTTCTTTTGCGGTTCCATAGCTGTTACGCCCTTTAATCTGCGGCCAGAGAGATATTTGTCAAACCGTCCGGCTTATGACTGCTTTTCGTGCAGGCCATAAGCCCCTCTATAGCTGTTTCTGACTAGAAGTTGAGCGATATATCGGTATGGACAGAACGACAGGCCGAAATACGCGGTACCAGGAATTCCGGCAGGCGATCCTGGCCGCGCAGACCAATATTTGCCGCTGTTTCCTGCTGATAGCTTGCCAGCACCGGCAGAACATCGCGCACCGCACTTTCCCGCCAGCTAATCTCTGCAGCAACAAGGGCTTGTGCTTCTGCCATCAGCCCATCAGCCTTTTCGATATCATCCTTTTTATAGGCGCGGCGAGCTTTACTCAGCAGGGATTTTACCTCGCTCGAGCCAGCCACATCATTCAAAGCTGCAGATGCATCTTTAATGGCCTCTTCCTGTTCCTTGCCTTTCAGGGTTTTAACAGACGCCATCAGCTCAGCCAAAAGCGGCTGGAAGGCGATAAAGCCATCCCCGGCGGAAATAATGCTCATCGCTTCCTGGATACCATTAAAGCTGTCATCCATGGCCCGGCGATAGCTGCGCTCTTCTTTGGACAAGGCTTTCAGATGCGTTTGATAGTCGGCTGAAACCGTTTTCCAATTGGCAGGTATCTGGCCTTCAAAGGCCGCGATTTGCGCATCCACCTTTTCCATTTTTGCGATTATCTCTGCCTTTTCTTCCTCATTATCCGAGGTTTGTCTCTCGCTCTTATAGCGTTTGTTCAGCCCTTCCAGCTTGCCAATTTCACGCTGAATATCGCGCACTTGTGTATGCAGGCTGGCATAGGAAATCGTCGCCTCATCCAGTACCGCTTTTGCCGCATTAATCGCCTCAAGCTGTGCAAAGATAGAGCCAGCTGCCTTGGCCGAGCCGGAAATGCTGTCCGCCAGCTTTTCTGGCAAGTTGGTCAAATCGGTCGCTTCCAGCTTGGCGATAGAGGCAGAAATGGCCACCTTGTCGGCAATAAATGTTTCTGCCAGATATTCCTCGACACAGGCCTGCAAGCGCGGATTCATTGGCGGCGGGGCATTAAAAGAAGACAGATAAAAACGGTTCGGCAGATAATTCACCAGAGGCGGGAATGCCCCGACAATCCCCAATGCAATCAGCTGCAGGATAATAAACGGCACAACACCGCGATAAATCGAAATGGTCTTAATCGCAGAAGAGGCCACGCCGCGCAGATAAAATAGCGCAAAGCCAAATGGCGGCGTCAGGAAGCTGGTCTGGATGTTTACCCCGATCATTACCCCCAACCAGACAGCGGTGATATTGGCACTTGGGTCGGCCAGCAAAATCGGCGCAATGATAGGTACAACCACCACTGCAATTTCAATAAAATCAAGGAAGAAGCCCAGAATAAAGATAACAGCCATCACCACGATGAATTGTGTCCAGAACCCGCCTGGCAGGCTCTGCAGAAACTCTTTTACATAATGCTCGCCGCCAAACCCTCTAAAGGCGGATGTCAGCATGGCCGCCCCTAGCAGGATAATAAACACCATAGAGGTCGTCTTGGCTGTTTCGATCATCACCTCATTCAGGGTGTTTTCCACTTTGAATGTGCGCCAGCAAGACCAGGCGATGGCCACTATTAATGTCGCAGACGCAATGATGCCAAGCGTGACAGGAATATGATTGCCCGTTACCGCCAGATTTTTAATATTCAGGTCGAAAAAGGCCAGAAGGGTGAAAATAGCCGCTATTGCCAGCCCGGCCAGGATAGCCGGATATAGCGCGCCTTTTTTCGTTTCATACAGCTTGTAGCCAGCCATAATGGTCGCCCCGATAGCGCCGATAGCTCCGGCCTGATTAACCGTCGCGATCCCCATAATAATCGAGCCGAGTACCAGGAAAATAAGCACCAGAGGCGGCACAAGTGAAAACAGAACCTTGGCAAAAAACTCGCGCGTGAAACCGGATGGGTTAGGGACAGCAGGTGCCATCGAAGGCCGGATAAGAGCGGTTGTCAGGATATAGGCAAAATAAACGCCCACCAGTACCATACCTGGCAAGAATGCCCCCAGGAACATATCGCCAGCAGACGTTGAGGTGACATCAAAAGCCGATGGCATGGTAAACTCGCCTGTGGCTTCTTTATAGGCTGATTGCCGCATGGCAGAGGCCTGATCAGAGGCCGAGCCAAGCTGGTCAGCCAGAATAATCAGCACAATCGATGGCGGGATAATCTGGCCAAGTGTACCAGAAGCACAAATCGTTCCCGATGCCAGAGAGGGCGAGTAATTATTACGCATCATAGAAGGCAGGGAAATCAGCCCCATCGCCACCACTGTTGCGCCCACAATACCGGTGGTCGCCGCCAGCAATGCCCCCACAAATACCACCGAAATGCCCAGACCGCCCGGAACAGGCCCAAACAGGCCAGCCATGGTCATCAGCAAATCTTCGGCAATGCGCGAACGCTGCAACATAATGCCCATAAAGATAAAGAGCGGAATAGCGATAAGCGTATCGCGTTCAAAATCATAGAATATCGCTCGGAAATTCATCACCCCGGCGGAAAGCCATTCTGTCGGGCCATCCTGGGCAAAAAAGATTTTTATATCATCAAATAGCGCCCAGCCAAATAATGCGGCAAGGCCAATGGTTAAAATCGCAGAGCCTGGCAAGGCAAATGCCACCGGGAAACCCATTCCCAGCGCAACCATCATCAATACAAATAACAGGAAAAGAAAATAAAGTTCCATTGTGACGTGCCTTTAACTCTTTGATGTTTCTGACTCAGCGCTGTCCTGTTCCAGAACATTTAGCTGAGCAACCAGAAAGCTGGAAAACTGAAACAGCATGGAAATCGCAAATACTATCAGAAAGCCGGACATAATATATTTGACATACATCCCGAAGCCTTGCTGGGTGACCTCAAAATTCAAAAGCGCCAGATTAAAGGGCGAGGTGTCATTCCACAGCCCTCTGGTTAAAACGATCCAGCATAACGGGCTGCCCAGTAAAATTGCGCCCCAGATATTCACCTTTGCTTTCAGCTTGTCATTGAAGCCTGCATAGAGCACATCCACGCGCACATGCCCGTCATGGATAAGGGTATAGGCGCTGGCAAACAAGAACAGAGCCGCATACCAAAAGCGCACCAAATCGCCCATAAAGGCCTGCTCATACGAAAAGATAAAGCGGGTAATCACAATGGCCAGCTCGGCAAAAACGATCAGCGCAGCCAGCCAGATAAAATCGATACCGCGCCGGATAAGGGCAATTAAAACGCCGCAGAAAATAAGGGGTATATGCACATATACCCCCCGGAATGCAGGTTTGCCCAATGCCAGAGCCAGCTCATCGCCAACAATGGCAGGCAGCATATTTTCAATCCGCACAAAAGAAATAGCCGCATCGGTTATGCCAACCAGCATGACGGCCCAAAAGGCAGCGGAAATAATAAATTCAGCAGAACGGTCAAGTAATTGAAACTGGCGTTGGCCAGCTTGCTGACGCGATAAAATTCTAAGCGGCCATAAAACAGCGAATAAATAGGAAAGCGATTGCAACGCGCCTATCATCAGGGCAAAGCCGGAATATTCACCGGCATTATTGGTAATTTGCAGACCAAATACAGCTAAAAACCCAAACAGGCCGGGCATATCAAAAACAAAGGTAATAAAATTGTTGGCAACATAGGCCGCCCCGCTAAAGGCGCTGGCAAGAGCCAAATAATTAAGAAAATTTTCAAGGCTAAATGTGTTTTGAGACATCGCTTTATTTCCAGAGCAAGAGGCCACAAGGAAGAACCAGCTTCCCTGTGGCCTGAATTATGCTGTTCAAGGCAATTAGATTCCGTAGATTCTATTGCGCTGGTTTACATAATCTGTGGTTGACAGCTTCAGCCAGCCACCGATTTCCTTACGGCCTTTTTCAAAGCTTTCATGGATTCTGTTTGCCAGATCTGAATGGGCACGTGCTTCTTCAAACACTTCATCAGCTGCTTCTGCCAATGCATCCCAAACATCTTCGTTGAATGAACGGATCTGAACACCATGATCGCGCTCGAGGCGAACCATAGCTGGTGCAGACTTACCGTTATATTCAGACATCATCATTTCGTTTTCAGCTGTTGCGGCTGTGGTGATGATGGCTCTGTCCAGATCAGACAGGTCAGCCCAGAACTTGGCGTTGAAACCAGCTGCGATCATTGAGCCAGGCTCATGCATACCAGCTGTGTAATAGAATTTGGCTGCTTCATAGAACTTCATAATTTCGTCGTTCCATGCGCCAACCCATTCTGTTGCATCAATCGCGCCAGAAACTAGGTTTTCATAAATCTGGCCACCCGGCACGGTTACAGGTGAGCCGCCAAGCTTACCGATAACATCCCCGCCCAGACCAGGAATACGCATCTTCAGACCTTTAAAGTCGTCTGCCGAGTTGATTTCTTTGTTAAACCAGCCACCGGCCTGTGAGCCTGTTGAACCAGCCATGATACATTTCAGGCCGAATTCGCCTGCCAGCTCGTCCCACAGCTCCTGACCGCCGCCATGACGAATCCAGGCATTCATTTCAGGATAGGTCAAACCGAAAGGAACGGCTGTGAAGTAACCCCAACCAGGGTGACGGCCTTTCCAGTAGTAATCGGCAGCGTGATAGCCTTGTGCGTTGCCAGAAGCCACTTCATCAAAGCTGTCAAATGCGCCAACACGTTCACCAGCAGCATAATAGCTTACCTGAATGCGGCCGCCTGACAGATCCTGAATGGTCTGTGCATAACGCTGCGCCCCTGTACCCAGACCAGGAAAATCCCGACCCCAGGTGGCCACAATGGCCATTTCAATACGTTCTTGTGCCAGAGCAGGAGCGGCAAGCGGTGCTGCAACGGCCCCGATAGCTGCGCCTTTAACAAAAGAACGACGGTTTATTTTAGTCATAATTTCCTCCGAAACCTAAAGTAGTTTAGGCTTCCAAGTTAGTTTAAGGATTTGGGTTGAGCAAGTGTTTTCATCAGAAGATTTTTCCATTTTTATATGAAAAACAGGTAATTTAGCGAAAATTCAATAGGTCATTTGAGAAATTTTCTGCTCAGAAAGCGGGAATTTGCGCATTTTGATTTCGAAATATCTGTCAGAAGGGCATTATTATAATCTTAACGCGAGAATCAGGGGCATTTCAGCGCATTGCTGAAAATCTCTTTTTGCTTTTTTATTATGCCGGTACTTTATTTTATTATGCCGGTACTTTATTTCATCATGCCGCAAATAATCCGGCTTTTCATCGGGACATTTTATTTTTTTATAGTGCCTTATTTTTTTATAGTACCGGAAAGGGTCTGGCTTTAGGCTGGTGAATAAAAAAAACTGGCATATCGCCAGCCGATAGGGCAAAAAAATCTGCATGATGCCTTAAAAATAAGGGTAGGGGGGCTTTAGATGGATGTAAAAAAGATTGTCAGGGATATTATTGATGTATCGCTGACCCTGTTCAAAATTATGATACCCACCCTGATTGTGGTGAAAATCCTGCAAGAGGTGGGGATTGTGGATTTGCTGACCGCTGTAATGGCCCCTGCCATGTCCTTTATCGGGCTGTCCGCAGATATGGCGGTTGTGCTGACCACAACCATGTTAACCAATCCTTATGCAGGGCTGATTGTGTTTGCCGGATCGTCGGCGGTAGATGGACTAACCGTTGGCCAGGCCAGTATCGCGGCCAGCTTTATGCTTTTTACCCATTCCCTGCCCGTAGAAGTGCTGATCTCGCGCAAAGCCGGGGTGCGGATGCGGGTAACGCTGCTGGTGCGGATTGGCGGGGCGTTTTTATTTTGCTTTCTTCTGCATCATCTGTTGCAGCTCACAGGCTGGCTTACAGCAGAAGCCTTTGTCAGCTTGCCACAATTTGCCCAGAGCAGCAGTTTGCTGGAATGGGGGATTGATCAGATAAAAGGGCTGATATTTGTCCAGCTGGTGATTATTGTTCTGCTGTTTTTCCTGGAATTTTTGCGGATTATCGGGGTGGAGCGCCTTATTCGTCTGGCCTTGAACCCGTTTTTAAAATTTATGGGGGTAGGCGATAAGGCCGCCACCATAGCCGTGGTCGGGGTCACGCTGGGGCTGGGCTTTGGCGGCGGATTGCTGATAAAAGAAGTTGCCACTGGCCAGATACCGCGAAAAGATGTGTTTGGCGTTTTATGCTTTATCAATCTATTGCATTCGGTGTTTGAAGATACCTCTGTGGTGATGCTGCTGGGGCCCAATTTATTTATCGTGCTGATTGGGCGAACTATTTACACAATGCTGTTTATTTATGTTCTGATGCGGCTGGTCAATAGCTGGTCAGATAATGCCTGGCAGCGTTTCCTGACCAATAGCCAGATACCGGCGCACAGCCCGTCCATATAGGCTTTTCCCCGGATAGGGCATTTTTTTAAAAGTCACAAAAGCGTCATAATCAACCAATAGGAATAGAGGTCAGAACAGGATGGATATGAACTTTCCGATAGAGGTGGGGGACTCGGATATTCATGGGCATGGGGTATTTGCCACCAGAAAAATTGCCAAAGGCGCAATTATCGAGCGATGCCCCTATATTGTGATAGATGATGATGATGTGGCAGAGGCTAACCGGTTGCAGGATTATCTGTTCACCAGCCCGGATGAAGCAGGCGATTATCTATGTGTTTTGGGCTATGGGATGGTCTATAATCACAGTGATAGCCCCAATGCAGAATGGGAAATTGATGATGAGGATATCCGCTTTGTGTGTTTCACCGCTTTGCGAGACATTAAAAAGGGCGAGGAAATTCTGCATAGCTATGGCCAGGAATATTGGACGACCAGAAAAGAATAGCCCTTTATCCTTGCACCTGATGGGGCGAACAGCATGACAGCGCGCGAGGCAATAAATGATAGCGCATCAGACAGGGAAGAAATCAGCACAAACGCGCCATTGATAATTGATGTTGAGGGCGCGCTGAAAACCCATTATGCCCCGTTTTTAAAATGGCCAAAATGGGGACAGCGGCTGGTTAGCTGGCTGCTGCGCCTGATTATCTGCCAGGATCGTATTAACCGGTTTTTGGCTGTGCATAGCCAGTTACACGCCTTTGATTTTATCGAGGAAATTTTTGACGAGCTGGGATTTCGCTATCAGCTCAACACCAGCGAGATAGAAAATATCCCGGCCAAAGGCGGGGTGGTGATTATCGCCAATCACCCGCTTGGCGCGCTGGATGGCCTCAGCCTTGTGCATATGGTTGGCCAGGTGCGCCGCGATGTAAAGATTGTCGCCAACCAGCTTTTATCCAGCATCCCGCCGATAGCCCCCCTATTGCTGCCGGTCAATAATATGTCAGGGGAAAGCCGCCGGACAGATCTGCAAAATATCAGCCGCGCCCTGGAAGAGGGGCAGGCGGTTATTTTCTTTCCGGCAGGCGAGGTATCGCGCCTGTCGCCGCGCGGTATTCGTGACAAGGATTGGGATACCGGCTTTTTGCGCTTTGCAGAGCGGCTGAATATGCCTGTATTGCCTATCTATATTCGGGCGCGTAATTCCAGCCTGTTTTATACAATCTCGCGCTTTAGTGCGGTGCTTTCCATGCTGATGCTGCCGCGTGAAATGATAAAAACCTCTGGCCAGCTGCATTTTTTCACCTCTCCTGTTATTCGCCCGGAAGAATTTTTAAAACTGCCTGTTTCGCGCAGGCAAAAGGTGAAATTATTTCGAAAACATATTTATCAGCTGGCAAAGGGCAGGCAGCCTGTCTTTGTCACCCGCGCCAGCATTATTCATCCGGTAGATAGACAAGCCCTGAAAGCAGAGCTGGCCAGCGCAGAAGAGCTGGGCAAAACATCGGATAATAAACGCATTTTGCTCTGTTCTGTTCAGACAGGCTCTGCCCTGCTGGATGAGCTGGGGCGGCTGCGAGAGGAAGCCTTTAGAGCGGTAGGGGAAGGGACAGGCCGGAGAAAGGATATTGACCGCTTTGACCCTCATTACCGCCATATCATTGTCTGGGACGAGGAATTGCTGGAAATTGCCGGTGCGTATCGGCTGGGGGAGGTGTGGAAATGGTCTGCCGAGCTGTCTGCCGGCCGCCCGAAATTTGATATTCCAAAATTTGACATTCAGGCACAACAAGAGCTGGCCGATAAGCTCTATTCGGCAGAGCTTTTTGAATTTGATGGCGAGATAGACAGGATGTTTGAAGCAGGGCTGGAATTGGGGCGCAGTTTTGTTCAGCCGCGTTTTTGGGGCAAGCGCAGCCTGGATTATTTATGGCAGGGGATCGGGGCGTATGTGGCACGCCACCCCGAGGTACGGTTTTTATTCGGGTCTGTTTCTTTATCAGCTTCCCTGCCGCCTCGCGCACGCAATATGCTGGTCTGGCATTATCAATCCTATTACAGAGATGGGCCGGTTCACGCGCTACCAAAAACCCCTTTTAAGTTAAGTCCCGAGGCAGAAAATGAAATAGAAAGCCTGATGACGGGCAGCGATATCGAAGCTGATTTTGCGGCTATGCGCGAACAATTGGGGCATATGCAAGTGCGTATCCCGACCCTGTATCGCCAATATGCCGATTTATGCGATACAGGCGGGGTCAGCTTTTCTGCCTTTAATGTGGATGCTGCTTTTTCCATGTGTCTGGACAGCTTTGTGATGGTGGATTTAGCCGCCATAAAACCGGCCAAATATGAACGCTATGTCCAGCCTTACCTGGAAAAACCAGCAATAGATTAACCTGCAATAAATTAAGAAGGACGGCTACCTATACAGCCTGCTCGATAAAGGGCTGAATATCCCTTGCCGGACGCGCGCCATAGTGACAGATAACCTCGCCCGCACACAAGCTGGCCAGCTCTGCTGCCTGCAAACCGGATGCCCCGGTGACCCGCCCGAAAAGATAGCCGGCAGCAAATAAATCACCTGCCCCTGTGGTATCGATGACCTTGCCTTCGGGCATGGCAGGCACAAGGATTTGTTCTTCCTCGCACCAGACCATCGCCCCTTCTGCACCAAGGGTGATAATCAGCTCTTCTAAATGTTCGGCCATCATCGCAACCGATCCTTGCCTGTCTGTACCTGTCAGGGTGGTAATCTCCTGCTCGTTACTGAACAGGATAGAAACGTGTTCGCGTATAAAGGCAGAAAATTGTGCGTGATGGCGCTCAACACACCAGGGGTCAGATAAAGATAGCGCAAGCTGGGCATCTGTTTTATGGGCGATTTCTGCTGCACGGGCAAAAATTTCCGGCCCTTGCGGGGCATCAAATAAATACCCCTCCAGATAAATTATCCCTGCTTGTGTATCCTGCGGGATATGGCTGGCATTTAAATGCAGGGATGTGCCGAGATAGGTGTTCATCGAGCGCACACTATCGGGGGTCACAAAAATCATTGAACGGGCAGTGGCCAGCCCGCCTGGCTGTTGCTGTCCAACAAAGGCAACCCCCCCGGCGCCAAGGTCAGAGATAAAGGCATCGCCAAGCGCATCTTTGCCTACCTGCCCTGCAAAGGCAGCCGAGCCGCCAAGTGCGGCCATGCCATAGGCACTATTTGCAGCCGATCCGCCTGATTGCTGGGTTTTATCCTGCATCGCTTCATATAGCTGAAGAGCGCGGTCTTCATCAATTAAGTTCATGCCGCCTTTTTCGATGTGATTATCGGTTAAAAAACCATCTTCACACGGCGCCAGAACATCCATAATTGCATTGCCAACAAACAGTACATCACAGGAAGAAGACATTGATTTTCCATCTCGCTTTTTAGGGGTAACGGGCTTTTTTCCCAACGAACAAACTGCGAAAGGGTAGTGAAATCTGTACCTTATGACAAGTCACTAATTAAGGAAGGTTTATTTATCTTTTTTTTATCCGCTATTTTGTTTCCGGCCACAGGCGCAAAACCGCTTCGATTACCGCTTCTGCGCTGATTTTATGGATAAGACCCTTTGTGCCATAGTCAGAGCTGGCAAAAAGGTTTAACTGGTGGATAAGCGGCGAGTAATCCAGCGGCTCTGATTGCGAAAACAGCCCCAGAGCCGGCTTGCCCACACAAACAGATAAATTCAGCAAGCTGGTATCATTACCGACATATCCCTCTGCTCTTGCCATCACCGCACAGGCCACATCCAGCCTGTCCTGGATGATAAGGGGGGCTGGAATACCCGAATGCCGGGACAAATGGCGCTCAATCTCTGTTACCATCTCTGCGTCATCCGGCCCGGCAATAAGGGCGATACGCATATCCGGGCGGGCACAGAAGAGGCCGGTAATCAGCTGGCTGAATTTTTTTGCCCCCCATTGCCTTTCCGGGTGCATTGCGCCTATGCCCAGACATAGATAGGGGCGTGTACGGCCTTTTTCTGCTATTAATTCTGCGGATTTCAGATAGGTTTCTGCCTGGCGATGCGCCGCCTTTGGCAAGGTAATATGCCAGGCAGGATTATCCAGACCAAAGCCATTTCGCGCGGCAAATTGGCTAATCCGGCTAACCGCATGCCCTCTTAGTTCTGATGGGGATAGGTATTGTCCTGTATTCAGATATTTTTGCTGTCCTTTTCGGCCATAGCCCAGCCGTGTTTTTATGCCAGCCAGCCAGGCCGCCATCGCATAACGGGTGGAATGATGCAGGATGATAGCGGTATCTGCCCCGCTTTCCCGAAAATCGCGCACCAGTCGCCAAAATCCCAACAGGCCATCATGACGGCCACGCTTGCCGCGCAAGGAACGTTCTATCCTCATCAGCTGAAAGCTGGCAGGCGTGCCATGAAAGATTATCGGTGCCTGAACAGTGGGCTTGGTGGCAAGGGTGACCTGATAATGTGCGATAAGCTCATCTATCCATGGCTTGTGCCATATCATATCGCCGATCCCGACAAGAGGCTGGATAATCAGAATATGACGCGCAGAAGAAAGCATGGACAGGATTGTATGTCTGAAATAACCAAAAGGGGGCGAAAATACCTATGCATCAGCCCTAGCATATTCCGCTGCGCCTGGCTATTGCCTATGCGCCATGGATAAGGCTACGGCAATAAATGAAAAAGCCCTTTCTGCCAGCTTGACAGGCCGGTGGATAGCCGCAACGCTGTTTATATCGTTTTAACAGCTTAAGAAAAAGGAGGTGATCATATGTCTAGTGAACAGACAAAAAATGCCGATCAGAAGGGTAAGTGGATAAACAGCAAAGAGCAGCCTCTTTGCTAGATAGACAAAATCCAGCCTTGCCTGTGGTAGCCGCGCGATAACGCAAGACTGCCCCTGATAGGCAGATTGTCATGAACACGAAATTTTTTTAAAGGGATGTCTCTTGTTACAGCGGGGCATCCCTTTTTTTTATGGGTGTCTGGCAGGCTATCTGGCAGGCTATCTGGCAGGCTATCTGGCAGGCTATCTGGTTTCTTCTGGAAAACGCAGATTCAGATTTTGCACAAGCTGATCCAGAAATTTTGCCGCCGCAACCGGTAAAACCCGCCCTTTGGCATGCACCAGATGGATAAGCCCGCCTGGCATATCGCGCTCATCTATCGGGATAAAGGCCAATTCATCTGGCAATTTTCGGGCATATAATAGCCGGACAGGCAGATGAAAGCCGATAACCGGCTCGCGGCTGGCATAATTCAGCATCCAGTTAAAATCATCGGTTGAGATAGCCTGATTTAGCGCAAGGTGGGACTGGGTCTGTCCGGCCTCTATCAGACCGAGCAAGCCTTCATCGCTTTGGGGCAGGATAACAGGCTGGCCAATCATCTCTTGCAAGCGCAGGGTTTTTTGTTGTGCCAGGGGATGCGTTTTTTGCATAAACGCGTGAACACGCTGTTCGATAGAGGCCGCAATATGGACATCAGACGGCAGGCTATCGCCAAAAACAAGCGCAATATCGGTTTCAAATTCGCGCAAGGCCTTGAGGGCATCGGCTGTTTTCCGGGCAGAAACATCAAAGCTGACAGAGGGGAATTCCAGCCGATATGCCGCGATTTGTTCTGGCAGGAAACCGCTACTCAGCTCGGGGCTGGCATGGATACGGACATGGCCGCGCCGTACCCCGGATAAATCGGCAATTTGCGATAATACCCGCGATAAATCTGTCATCTGATAGCGAATATGCTGGATAAACAGTTCGCCGGCAGTATTCAGCCGAACCCCGGAAGGCAACCGCTCAAAAAGGGCTGTGCCTACTTCTTCTTCCAGCGATAAAATCCGCCTGTTGAGGGCGGTAGAGGTGATATTTAACTTCTCTGCTGCTTTGCGAATAGAGCCTTCGCGGGCAACAACATCGATATATTTTAAATGGGTGAGGTGACGCATCTTTAACCCCTTGACCTAAACCGTGATGCAAAAAATGCATCACCATACAAAATATTCAGCACAATATCAATTCAGAACAATTTGGTATCTAACCTTGTCGGTTTGTTTTTCCATACCCCACAAAGTTGGTTGGACAGTCGGCGCAAATGAAAAAAACTTAAGAGGTTAAAATGAAATACATCATTGCGATCATCCAACCCGGAAAGCTGGATGCCATTCATGAAGCGCTAGGCGCGATTGGCATTTCCGGAATGACCGTTAGCGAGGTTCAAGGGTATGGGCGTCAAAAAGGCAAAAGCGAGATTTATCGCGGCGCGGAATATGTCATCAATTTCATGCCGAAAATCAAAATCGAGTTGGCCGTAGAGACAAAAAAAGCATCTGAAGTCATCGAAACGATTCAAAAAACCGCTGAGTCCGGAAAAATCGGTGACGGGAAAATTTTTGCCCTTGATCTGAAGGATGCTTTGCGTATCCGCACAGGCGAAACAGGGTCAGAAGCGCTGTAAAAACAGGGCAGTAAACAGGAGTAAACAAAATGTATCGTTCCCTTATCACAAAAACGCTTATCGCCGGGGCTTTTATGGCCGTTGCCAGCCCCGCATTTGCACAAACCGTCCCCGAACACGGGGTCTTTATTCTAAATTCCCTGCTCTTTTTAATTGGTGGCTTTCTGGTCATGTTTATGGCTTGCGGCTTTTGTATGCTGGAAGCCGGGCTGGTTCGGGCAAAAAACACCACCACCCAATTGACCAAGAATATCGCGCTGTTTTCCATCGCCGCCATCGGCTATTATCTGGTTGGATATAATTTGATGTATCCGCTGGGCGATTGGGCAATTGAGGGGTATTTCTCGGCTCTGTTCCCGGCATTGGCTGTGATGGAACCGGTTGGCGTGGCCGCCGATGCGGTAGATGATCTATCCTATGCTGCGACCGCTTCTGATTATTTCTTTCAGTTGATGTTCTGTGCGGCAACCGCCTCTATCGTATCCGGCACAGTCGCCGAGCGGATCAAATTATGGCCATTTCTGATTTTCACCTTCATTCTGACATCCCTTATCTATCCGCTGCAGGCCAGCTGGAAGTGGGGCGGCGGGTTCCTGGATGCCCTTGGTTTTCTGGATTTTGCCGGATCAACTGTTGTGCACTCTGTCGGCGGATGGGCCGCCCTTGCCGGTGCGCTGGTACTTGGCCCGCGTTTGGGTAAATATGTAGAAGGCCGGGTCATTCCGATGCCAGGTGCTAACCTGCCTTTGGCGACCTTGGGTACGTTTATTCTGTGGCTGGGCTGGTTCGGTTTTAATGGCGGATCGCAGCTGGCTATGGGCACAATCGGGGATGTGGCAGATGTATCGCGTATCTTTGCCAATACCAATGCAGCAGCCGCAGGCGGGGCGATGGCCGCGCTGGTTCTCACCCAAATTCTGTACAAGAAAATCGACCTTACTATGGTGCTGAACGGCGCATTGGCTGGTCTGGTATCCATTACCGCCGAGCCGCTTACCCCAACTCTGGGCGTTGCAACCCTTATTGGCGGTGTTGGCGGCGTCATCGTTGTCTTTGCTGTGCCATTGCTGGACAAGCTGAAGATAGATGATGTGGTCGGTGCCATTCCTGTACACCTGATCGCAGGTATCTGGGGTACGCTGGCAGTGGTTATCACCAATGCAGAAGCCTCTATCGGGGCGCAAGTCACCGGGATTGTCGTGGTTGGCCTGTTCACCTTTATCGTCTCTTTTATCGGCTGGACTATCCTTAATCTGGTGATGGGGATCAGGGTATCCGAAGAACAGGAAATGGCGGGTCTGGATAATTCAGAGCTGGGTATGGATTCCTATCCCGAATTCACCCGTCTATCGAAATAATCCACCGTTAAATTACACCATCGTTAAATCAAAATAGTGAAGAAAGGCAGTTTTAATATAGCTGCCTTTCTTTTTGTTTACCTTAAATTCATGGACAAAACCGCTTTTGTTTTTCACACTGGAAAGCCAGAATAAGCAGGCCAGAATATGCAGGCCAGAAAAAAGGGAAAGACGCGATGGCACAGGAAATAGAGCTGGATTTTCGGAGCGATACAGTAACCCGGCCGGATAGCGCGATGCGCCAGGCCATGTATGAAGCCGAAGTAGGCGATGATGTCTATGGCGAGGACAAGTGCGTTAATCAGCTAGAGGCGAGCGGGGCCGAGCTATTGGGCAAAGAGGCCGGGCTATTTGTTTCTTCAGGCACGCAAGCCAATCTTATTTCTATCCTCAGCCATGCCGGGCGAGGGGATGAATATATCACTGGCCGCCATTATCACACCAATTTTTACGAGGCAGGGGGCGCGGCTGCATTGGGCGGGGTGGTGCCCTGTACCTTGCCCCTGGATAGCGCAGGGCGCGTCTGTGCCGCAGATTTGCGCGAGGCCATAAAGCCGGATGATTTTCATCACCCGATCAGCAAATTACTATGTCTGGAAAATACCGTAAATGGCCAGATCCAGCCCGCCTTGCATCTGGCCGAGCTTTGCCAGATTGCCCATGAGAATAATATGTTTACCCATCTGGATGGGGCGCGGCTGATGAACGCGTCTGTGGCAAGTAAAATTGCGGCTGCCGATATTGTAAAGACGTTTGATTCTGTCTCTTTATGCCTGTCCAAGGGGCTGGGCGCACCTGCCGGATCGCTGATATGCGGGTCAGCTGAGTTTATTGCCCGGGCGCGGCGCTGGCGCAAAATGCTGGGCGGGGGAATGCGCCAGGCCGGTATATTGGCAGCTGCCGGGCGATATGCCATAGAACATAATATCCAGAGGCTGGCGCAGGATCATGAAAATGCCCGCCAATTAGCCGAAAAGCTGGCAGAAATCACCGGCGTGGATATCGATTTGGACAAGATAGATACCAATATGATTTATATGTTTTTACCAGAGGAAAAACAGGGCGAATTGCCTGCTTTTCTGCGCGCCCGAAACATTATTATCAGCCCGGCAAAAAAAGGCTTTCGTCTGGTGTTGCATAAAGATATTCCCGCCACGCAAACAGATAGGCTGGCGATGGGGGTGGCTGCCTATATGGCAGCCTGACACCCTGCCTGTTCTGCTGGCCAGTAAGCGTATATTTTTTGATCATAAAAATACAAAACAGGTTTTTGTAATTTTATTACCTTGTGCAAGAGCGGTTTGTTTTTACCCGCAAGCTATGCTATAATCTGCGCGACCGCCACTGGTGCATCTGCCAGTTTTTTTCAGCTTAACGGAGGCTTCATATGGTTGACCTACCCGAAAACGCTGAAACCCCCATTTCGGAAATACCGGCCCCGGATGTTGCCTCTATGTATGGGCTGACCCCAAAGGTTGAGGCCGCTATTCGCGATTGTTTTGCCAGCCAGCAATGGCGGCGTTTGCGGATGCTAATGGATCCGTTGCACCCGGCTGATAAGGCAGATTTGCTGGAACGTATTTCCATTGACGAGATTCAAATTCTGGTCAGCCAGTACGGGGCGGAATTTGATCCTGAAATTTTGCCCTATCTGGATGAGGATGTCCGCGAGGATGTGGTGGAAATGCTGGGCCCTGAGGTGTTTGCCGCTTCCCTGCCAGAGCTGGATTCAGATGATGTGGTAACCCTTGCCGAAGAGCTGGAGCCTGAAGATCTGGATGATGCCCTTGCTGCCTTGCCCGCACGTGACCGGGTACTGGTTGAACAGAGCCTGTCCTATCCCGAAGATTCAGCTGGCCGTTTGATGCAGCGCGAAATGGTGGTGGTGCCGCCTTTCTGGACAGTTGGCCAGACGATAGATTATCTGCGCTCAACCGAAGAGGGGAGCAGTGATTTTTATCTGATTATGGTCACCGATACAGCTGGCCACCCGGTAGGCGAGGTGCGGCTGAATAAATTATTGCGTGCCCAGCGTCCGCGCCGCATATCTGAAATTATGGATACCGATATCCGCTCTCTGCCTGTGACGATGGATCAGGAAGAGGTTGCCTTGCTGTTTCGGCGCTATGGCATGGTAACTACAGGCGTGGTCGATAGCGAGGGTCGGCTGGTCGGGATGATTACGCTGGATGATATTATCGATGTTATTGATGAAGAGGCTGAAGAGGATTTGATGGCGCTGGCAGGGGTGTCGGATGCCTCTATCCGCACCTCTGTTCTGGAAACATTGCGGGGGCGCACCCCCTGGCTGTTTGTGAATTTGCTGACCGCCATTGCCGCTTCGGTGGTGATAGGGTTTTTTGAACATACAATCGAGAAGATAGTCGCCCTTGCGGTATTGATGCCGATTGTGGCCTCTATGGGGGGCAATGCCGGCACGCAAACCATCACGGTGGCGGTGCGGGCGATTGCGATGCGCGAATTCAGCCCGAAGCTGGCCGTTACCTTTGGGTTGAGAGAGCTTTATGTCGGTATCGTAAACGGGGTGTTTTTTGCGGCTATTACCGCCTTTTTATCCTATATATGGTTTGGTCAGGCAGAGATAGCCATGCTGCTGGCCATTGCGATGTTTATCAATCTGATAGTCGCAGCACTTTCAGGAACGCTTATTCCGCTTGTTCTGGTGAAATCAGGGGTTGACCCGGCCGTTGCCTCATCAGTGGTAATCACCACCATCACCGATGTTATCGGCTTTTTGGTTTTTTTGGGACTGGCTGCCTTATATCTGCTCTAGGCATCCGCGATAAGCCTTCTTTTAAAAAGGAAAATCTGTTTTGTGCTCTTGCCTCACAGAAGAGGGCAAGCTAGGTAATTTATTATGAGTGTGCATTTAAAAAAACTATCGGTAGGATCTGTTTCTATCGACAATTTGAAAAGCTGGCAGAGCCGCGCCCTAAAGCAGGGGCGGCCGATTATACACCCCACCCGCAACTGGCCAAAACGTGCAGATGAGCTGCTGGATGGTGGCTCTATGTTCTGGATTATCAAAGGCCAGATGTGCGTGCGCCAGCCAATCGCAGATTTAATCGAGGTTAAGCGCGAGGATGGCCGGCCCGCTTGCGGGATTATTCTGCATCCTGAATTAATCCCTGTCTGGCCGCGGCGGGTGCGAATTTTTCAGGGCTGGCGCTATCTGGAAACAGAGGACGCGCCCGAAGATTTGCCGCAGACAGAAGATGCCGCGCCCATGCCAGCCGAGCTGGCTGCAGAATTGCGGGAATTGGGCCTGTTATAACGCGCCATTTGAAAATAGACGGCTTTTCGTGCGGTTTATTTTTTGCGCTGTTCGCGCCGCCATATTTCCGGCTGCGTAAAGCTGCCTTGCCAAATGCCCCGCCTGGCACGCTCCGCCTGCTTTTCTGCCTCGATATAATCTTGTGCATAGCGCCGATAGGCCAGCGCCCAGCCGGCACGCACCACTGCCTCGGCGATATCCTCTCCGTTATGAAAGCATTTTACAACCCAGCGTTTATATCTGTCTGTATCCAGATGCCGGCATTGAATTTCTGTGCCAATTTCTATCATCGAGCGCAGAAAATCTGTCGCGCTTTGCCCGCATTTATAGGGCTGGCCGACGTTGTCCAGGCAAGTTTGGCGTAGTTCCGGCGCATCAATGCCATGCAGGCGCAAGCGCAACTGGCCTGCCCGCAGGGAATCAGCATCACTGACCGCCGTGACAGTCAGATATCTGGGTTCTGAAGCGGCAAAAGCGGCTGGTACATAAAACCACACAGCCAGTAAAATTATCAACAAAGCAGGTCTTTTTTTAGGCAAATCATCCACCCTAATTCAGAAATTTTCTAAAATAGAAAAAACTAAATTAGCATAGCACTAACATTTTTTACGAAAAATAATACACGACAACTTTTCAGCAGGCCACCGAAAATTTTATGGGTCAGATGCCAGTTTATTAGGCGAGTGCCAGTTTATGAGGCTAATGCCGGGAATGCTGCTTTTTTGACCGTAAGCTGGCACAGGGCTGTTGGCAGCGCTTTTAATCCTGTTGCGAGGATGAGGGGGAGATTTGCAGATAGGGATTATCTTCAAAAAGGGTGGCCTGGCTATCCACATTATCCTCTTCTTCAGACCAGGCCGCTTCCGGGTTCAGGGTAGCGGCAACCGCTGTGCCGATTTCCGGTACGGCGATAAATGGGCCTTGTGCCTGCATCGGGACAGACGGGCGAATGCTCATCCGCACCAATACAAAGCCAACCAGCAGGACGTGTATCAAGGCGATGACGATAAAATAAATCTGCGAGCCGGCAATATCGATTAATGCGCCAACTACAGGTGCACCGCCAATTGCACCTATCCCGTTGACCGTGATCAGCGTTGAGGCCGTGCCGACCATCTGGCTGGGGGTCAGATAGTCATTTGCATGGGCAATACAAAGCGAATAGATGGTCAGGCTGAAACCGCCATAGAGCGCTGTTAAAATGATCAATATCCAAAAATGTGATGGCCCCATAAAGCTGGCTAAAAAGGCAGAAATACCGGCCACGCCGGCGACCAGCATAATGACCTTTCGACGGTCAAAAATATCGGATAATCGGCCTACAGGGTATTGAAGCAGCATATTGCCGATGGTCACAGAAGCGGCAAATAACCCTGCCTGAAAAGAGGTCAGGCCTATCATGGTGGCATAAATCGCCCCCAAACCAAAGGTCATAGAGGCGGTCATGCCTTGCAACACCATCCCTATCATGGCCAGAGGCGAGATGGCATATAAACGGCGTATGGATACGCTTTCCGGCTCGGCAAATTCCGGGGCAGGGGAGGCGGTTAGAAGAATAGGCACAACCGCGATAGATACCAAAATAGAGGCAAGCAGAAATAGCTGGCTTGTAATGCCATTATCAAAACCACCTGATATCTGGCCCAGCCCCAGCCCGCCCATTGTAATAATCATATAGATAGACAGCATCTGGCCGCGCGTTTCATTTGTGGCTTTGGCATTCAACCAGCTTTCCACCACAATATACATACCCGCATAGGCAAAGCCGGTAAATACCCGCATCGCTGTCCATAAATAGGGATCTGTTTTGACCAGATGCATTAAAACAGCCGCAGAAGCGATGGCCGATAAAGCGCCAAATGTCCGAATATGCCCAACAGTCGATAGTAATTTAGGCACAATTTGAGAGCCGCCAAAAAAGCCCAGAAAATAGCCGCCCATCATAATACTGGAAATAAAGGTACTAAAGCCGGCATTATTGGCACGCACCCCCAGCATAAAGACCAGCAATCCATTGCCGATCATAATAAGGAAAAGGCCAAAAAACAGAGGCCAGCTTGCGATTAGCGACCGTAACATGCACCCTCTCTTTGATAGTGGCCAGAACAGGCAGGTAACCTGTCAGATAATGGTAATGGATGCCTGCCTAATCAAAAACCGTTCAAACAAAACATGTCATGAATATTACGCTTGGCACTTTGTCCTTTATTGCGTGCTTATTCTCCTGCCTTAAGCTGAAATCAATTTCGTTGATGGTCAAAAACCGCCTTATCCTGGTCGGTTCTGTTATAGAGTGAAAATTTTATACCTGATTTGTGAATTAATTCAGGGAATTCAGAGGCTTTTCAGGCGCTGTAACAGGCTGGCCTCGATGGTGTGGGCGGCAGTTTCTATCGTATCCAGCAGCCTGTCCAGCTGGCCATATCCGGTTATTTCTGCCAATGCCTGATAGGCGTGTGCAGGGTTTTCCCTGTCCGGGCTTTCTGCATAGCGGGGCAGGCAAAGCTGGCTAAAGGCCTGTATCTCTTCCAATCGGGTGGCCGCCTCGATACAGCTTTGAATATCGGCTTCATTTTCTGTAATATCGCTTGTTGTAATATCACTTGCTGTAATATCGCTTGCCCGCAACACCGCCAATGGCGCGGCCGGGCTGGAAATCTTGCCCAAATGGCTGTTTTGCATCCGTAAGAGCATAGCCAGAAATTCGATATCCAGAAAGCCGCCTGGCCGTTTTTTCAAGCCCAGCCCGGATGTTTTCTGGCCTGTCAGTTCGCGGCCCAGCTTGTCGCGCATTTTCACGATATCTGCTTTCATATCCGCGATGGCAGGCAGGCTGGATTGAAGGCGGGCTATTTTTTTATCCAATTCTGCTGCGGGCGCATTATCAGAGGCAAAAATCGGCCTGGCTTTGGCAAAGGCGATATGTTCCCACGGCCAGGCTTCCTTTTCATAATAGGCCTCAATGCGGCTGATATGGGTGGCCGCTGGCCCTGATTTTCCATCTGGCCGCAGCCGGGTATCTATCTCATATAAGCTGGCTTCGCGGCTGGCCACTGTCAGCCAGCTGATAATCAGCTGTGACAGCCGGATATAATAGGCCGAAAGCCCCAATGCGCGCGGCCCATCAGATTGGGTATCTGCTGTGCCATCATAGATAAATAGCACATCAATATCGGATCGGGCGGTCATGGTCTGGCATCCCAGCCTGCCAAGGGCAACAATATAAAGATGGCTGTTTTCTATGCGGCCATAGCGAGATTGAAAATCTCTTATCGCGGCCTGGCTAACGGCCTGAACAGAAATTTCGGCAATCGCAGAAAGATAGGCAGATACCTCGCTAACAGGGGTAATTTTTTGCAGCATATGAACATTGGCACGAAAGCGGGCTTCATGGCTCCAGCGTTTTACCCTGTCCAGATACAGCTCAACAGGCTCATCTTTTTGCAATTCAGGACAGCTGGTGGCCAGCGCGGCCATCCCTTCCAAAGGCGTGAAAAAATGCGGCTCCAGAAAAATATCCAGAATATCGGTGCGCCGCCCGATGGTGTTTGTCAGGGCAGGGGCTTTTACCAGAATATCGGTTATCAGGCTGGCAAGCTGGGGATGCTGGCAGAGCAGGGAAAAGGCTTGTGCCCCGGCTGGCAGGGCGGCCACAAAATCGGCAAAATGGGCAAAGGCGGCATCCGGATCGCCGGCTTTGGCAAAATTGGTAAGCAACTCTGGTAGCAGGTCAAACAGATATTGCCGGGCTCGCTCGCCTCTGGTGGCTGGGGTTCGCCCGCTATCCCAGCCATCGATAATATCGCGGATATCATGCGGCCGGGAAAACCCCAGAGAGGCCAGCCAATCCAGCGATAATTCATAATCTGCAGCACTGGCAAGCGCCCCTGCCATCTCTGCCTGGCGGGTTTGGGCGCGTTCCACCATTTTATCAAAGATAGGGTGATGGGCGGCATTTTGGGTGGCGTTTTGTAACGCCTGTATAGCGCTGGTCAAATCCGCTGCTGCCGCAAAGCCGCAAAAAGCGGCAAAATCATCCATGCCATTGATATCGCGAGGTAATTTATGGGTTTGGGTATCGCGCAAATATTGCACACGATGTTCTATCTCGCGCCACTTGAAATAGCTGTGCTTCAGGGCGGCCGCCTGACCGGCATCCAGCCATTCCAAACCGACCAGCCTGTCCAGCGCTAAACTGGTATTATGGCATCGCAGCTCAGGGTGTCGCCCCCCACCCAGCAATTGCAGAATATGCACCAGCAATTCTATATGCCGGATACCAAATTGCCCCAATTTTACATCAAAGCCATAATAGCCCGGCACAGGGGCGAGATGGCGCAACCATATCTGCAGATCATCAATAACTGTATAATCAAAGCTTCTGCGCCAGATAAAGGCCGAAATAGCGGTTAAAAATTGCTGGCCAAGTGCGATATCCCCTGCCACCGGGCGGGCGCGGATAAAAGCAGCTCTCTCCCATGAACGGGCGGTCGATTCATAATAGCTGACCGCCGCCGCATAGGACAGGCTAAGGGGGGTGGCCGCCGGGTCTGGTCGCAAGCGAAAATCAACACGCCAGCCAAAACCATCTCTTGTATCTTCGGACAGTATCTTTGCCAGCCGGCGCGTCAGACCAATAAAATGGCGGCTTTGTTTATCATCGCTTTCCTCTGTGCTGTTCGGGGCGAATTGATGCAACACAATCACATCTATATCCGAGGAATAATTCAGCTCGCCTGCCCCAAGCTTGCCCAGCCCCAGAACAACCCATCTGGCCGCTGCCAATTCTGTATCAGCAGAAGCTGTGCCAGAGTTGAGTAAATAATCCACCACACCCTGCAAGCCGATTTCTGCACATTCAGACAAGCGGCTACAGGCCGTGCCGATATCCATTTTCTGACATAATTCACTTAACGCTATGGCAAGATGACAGCGATTGCGAAAGGCGCGTAAATCCTTTGCCAACCCCTCATCCGAAGAGGCTGTTTTCATCGCTTCCTGCCACTCTTCTCTGGCGTTTTTCAGAATATCTTCTGCCCTGCCAGAGAATATATCCGGAATATCTGCGGCAAATAATTTTGCCATTCTGTGCAAATGGCTGCTATTTATAATAATGGCGGCAAGGCGGGTTTTATCGCTTTCAGACAGGCCGGAAAGCGCCTCTATCGCCTCTATTTCCTGTCGCCAGCTTTGCTGCTGCTGTATCTGGCAGCTGGCTGGCATGGTTGGCATTTGACAAAAAGAATTTCCCATAATTTATCCTAGCCTTCACCGCCTGTTCGGGACAGTTCTTTTTATTCTGACAGGCAGGGGCATATTTCTAGCTGGTTGCTGTTTCCAGCAATTTGCGCTGACCATCACGAATAAGGCGTAATTGGCGATGCCATCTGCCGGTCAGGATAAGCGCATTTAAGGTAAGGCCGGTTGCAAGGCCAGACCAGACAGATACCGGCCCCCATCCCAGATATAATGCCATAAAGGCTCCGGTACCAATGCCCACTCCCCAAAAACAGATCAGCCCGTAAAATGCCGGCATCCGTGTATCATTCAGCCCGCGCAGATTTGCGGTGAAAATCGCCTGTGCCCCGTCACTGGCCTGAAACAGGGCAGTGATCCACAGCATCGGTACAACAATCGCCAGAGTTTCCAGCTCAAGCGGATCGCCATCGCGCAAAAAGATGCGTGCAAGGGTTTCAGGATAAATGGCCAGCAATAGCGTTAATGGCAGGGCAATGATTAGCCCGGCCAGACCACCCGCCCAGCCAATAGCGCGTACATCCTCCAGCCGCCCCGCCCCGGCAGATTGACCAACCAAAATCGCACAGGATTGCGAGATGGAAAGCGGTAACATAAACACCACCGCTGCAATTTGATTGGCAATCGCCACCGCCGCCAGCGCACTTGAACCGAACAGGCCAACGATAAAGGCTGCGACAATAAACATTCCTGTCTCGGAGGCCACAATAAAGGCATTTGGCCCGCCCACCTTTAACATGGTTTTCATCAATTCCATGTCTGGACGCCACCAGTTCTGATAGGGTTTTGTTTCGGAAAAAGGCGCGCGCAATCCAATTAAACTGCCCAGAATAAGACAGGCCATCATATAGCTAAGGCTGGTCGCAAGGGCGATGCCTGCCAGCCCCATTTCCGGCATACCATACAGCCCATAAGCCAAAAGCGGGTTCAATATAATGTTCAGCCCCAGCATCAAAATAGAGACGATTAATTGTGCGCCAATACGCCGATGGCCCAGGGTAAAAAACCGCATGGTCAAAAAGATAAGCGTAAAAGGAAAGCCCAGCGCGGCATAGATGAAATAAGGCGTGGCATAGCTTGCTATTTCTGCGTCCTGGCCAAGCAGGACAAGAATATCTGCCCCAAACAGGATAGGCAGCATTAGCCCCCCGCCCAGCAGGCACGCCAATATCAGCCCCTGACGATAAATACGGCGGGCAATTTCCGGCCGACCAGCCCCGATAGACTGGGCAACCATAGAGGCGATAATGCTCAACAGGCCAAGACATAAAAAATAAAAAGGCTGATATACCCGCACCGCCAGAGAGCCGGAGGCAAGATCAAAGGCACTGAGCCGTCCCATCATCCAGAAATCGGCTGTCAGCATAGAAATAGAGATAAGCTGGCCTATCGCAATCGGTGCAGACAAACGAAACAGTGCCGGCAATGCCGTCAGGATAGCCATCTGTTTTTGAATAAAATGCATCTGCTATTCCTAATGGCAAAAGGGCGGCCTGTCAGAGTTAAAAAAATCCATATATCAAAATGCCTGTTCAAACTTGTGAACAAGGCGCGGCCAGATGCAAGTTTTTTGTACGCAAAACTGGTCTGATAACGTGTTTACCCCCTATAAATAAATGAGGAAATGTTTTATGACGAAGGCAACAAACAGGCTGGCTGGCTGATAAATGCAGATAGCGGTGAATATAGCAAAAAAAAGGTAGCAGGAATGAGCCTGGCTTATGGGCGCAATATCGGCGGCGCAATATGGGCGCGCAATATATGCTATCTCGTCGCTCTCAAATTTATTTTGCTATCTCCTCTCTTTTATTCAGATGTTAACCGCATTAAACTGCCGCCTGTATTCAGGCTAAATCCATGCGTAAAGGCCACTATCAGGAATGCCTCTTTCAGGCAAAACAGGCTTTAGGGAAAATCAATAAATGAAAATTTCACCAGTACTGAATTTTCTAAAAAAAGCAATTATTGCCATGATTGTTCTGGGTGTTTTTCTGGCAGGCTATTCTTATCTGCAAAGCACCAAAAAAGAAGTGGTTGCCAGCCCGCCTGAAGAGCAAATCTGGACGGTTCAGGCCGTGCGCGCCGAAATTCGGGATATCAGCCCCACTGAACAGGCCTTTGGTACGGTCAGCTCCGGGCGCGGGGCGCAATTGCGCTTTGGTGTGACAGGCGAGGTGGTTTCGGTATCGGCGCGTCTGCGAAATGGCATTGATGTCAAGCAAGGCGAGGTGCTGGCCCGGCTGGATAGTGAACGCTCTGCCCTCGCGCTGGAAGAGGTCAAGGTTCAGATGGCCGCAGAGCAGCGTCAAATCAGCCAGCTGGAAACCCAGCTGGAGGTGCGGAGCAGAATGTTTGAGCGCGCCCGTACCCTGTTTAAAAAATCTGTTGGCTCGCAAGCGGAAATTGACGCAGCAGAGCTGGCTGTATCGGTGGCAGCCAATCTGCTGGATCAGGCAAAATCACGGCTGGCACAATACCGGGTTGCCGCGCGTCGCCATGAAAAGGATATAGAAGATGCGGTGCTGGTTGCCCCGTTTGATGGCACCCTTTCAAATGTGGATTTGGCCCTTGGCAATCAGGTAAATAACAGCCATCTGGTCGCCCATCTGACCGATCTCTCGCGGCTGGAGGTCAGCTTTGTTGTGCCGGTGGGTATTTATCAGAATATCGATGCGCTTATCGGGCGTCCGGTGCAGCTGCGATGGACATCTGGAAACACTGCCAGTGCAGAATTAGAGGCGGTTATCAGCCGTTCTGAGATTATTGTGGACAGATCAGAAGGCGGCGGCAGATTATATGCCGAACTGCCCGAAAAGGCCGCACGAAGCTTGCCGCCAGGCGCGTTTGTCGAGGTGCAATATGTCGGCCAATCCTATCGCCAGGTCGTTTCTGTACCAGAAGAAGCACTTTTTGGGCGCAGCACTATTTATGTTATTGAAAATGGCCGTGCCAGCGCCCGAGCTATATCGGTTCTGCATCGCAGTCCGGGCAGTGTTTTAATTAAAGGCGATATTCAGGATGGGGAGGAAATTCTTGCCACCCGCTTGCCAGGTATCGGGGATGGCACGCGTGTACGTGTCGCCAATTCAGCAAACGCATCTTAATGAAAAGAGCCTTGAATTTTTATGTTTAGCAGCGCTATCGAATTTTTTGCCCGTCACCGCACCGCCGCCAATTTGATTATGATCATCATGCTGGCCGTGGGGATGATGTCGGCTACTCGCCTGAACAAGCAATTTTTCCCCGATGTGGATGTTGAAATTATTGCGATTAATGTCCAGTGGTCAGGGGCGACAGCTGAAGATGTGGATAGTAATATTATTCAGCCGCTAGAGCCGGAATTACGAACCATCGCCAATGTAAAAAAGGTGATGTCCTCTTCTTTTGAAGGGGTGGGGGTCGCACAGGTTGAATTTACCTTTGGTGCGGATATGCAAAAAGCGCTGGCCGATGTGGAAGCCGCTGTCGGACAGGTAGAGTTCCCCGCCGAAGCTGAATCGCCCGATATTATCAAGGCAGAGTTTTTTGACACCGTCTCGCGCATTGTACTCTATGGCCCCTATAGCCTGGATTCGCTGCGCTATCATGCCAAAACCATCAAGGAGGATTTGCTGCAACGCGGCGTGGACAAGGTTGAATTGGGCGGCCTGCCAGATGAAGAAATTCATATTGAAGTCAGTGAAACCGAACTGGCACGGCTGGGTCTGACCTTGAATGATATTTCGGCTGCTATTGCCAGTAGTTCGGTGGATGTGCCGGCCGGGCGTTTTGCCGATGGGGCGCTTCGGGTACGTTCTATCGGTTTGCGTAAAACCGCTGCCGAATATGGTGATATTAAAATTTTGATACGGCCTGATGGCAGTGCGGTGCGCCTGGGCGATGTTGCGCGGCTGACAGACGGGTTTGAAACCCCGGCTGTGTTGCTGGAACATAACGGAATGCCCGCAGTAGAGCTGCATATATTGCGCGGCAAAACCAGCGACTCTCTTAAAACTAACGAGATTGTTCAAACCTATTTGAGCGAAAAAGAGATGACCCTGCCGCAAGGGCTGGAAGTTGCCCAGTATAATGTGGCAGCAGACCTGATTTCAGAGCGGATATTCCTGCTGATCGAAAATGGCTTTTTCGGGCTGTTACTGGTGTTGCTGGTATTGTTTATATTCTTGCCCGCCCGCATCGCCTTTTGGGTAGCGGTGGGTATTCCGGTTGCCTTTCTGGCTACATTCGGGGTGATGTTTGCCACAGCTCAAAGCATCAATATGATCTCGCTATTTGGTCTGATTATGGCACTGGGCATTGTGGTGGATGATGCGATTGTGATAGGTGAGCATGCCGAACATTTACGCGTCAGGCGAAATCTGCCTATTCAGGAAGCGGCCATTTTATCGGCAAAACGGATGGGCCCGCCTGTCATTTCTGCGATGCTGACAACCGTTGCTGCCTTTTTGCCGCTCTTTACCATTAAGGGGATAATTGGCGCTATCGTTGGCGCGATACCGGCGGTTGTGTGTGCGGTGCTTCTGGCCAGTCTGATAGAGGTTTTCTTTATCTTGCCTGCCCATTTGGCCCATCACGGGGCAGGTAAATCAACACAGCCTTCCTGGTTCCGGCGCAAATTTGACGCAGGTTTTAACTTTTTCAGAGATCAGCTTTTCGGCCGTCTGGTGCGGCTTGCGCTGAGTTTCAGATATGCCACCCTTTCCCTTGCAATTGGTATGCTTATCCTGGCGGTCGGGATGATGTCGAGCGGGCGTGTCGGCTTTGTCTTTTTCTCTGCCCCCGAGGCCGATAATGTTTATGTCAGCATGACGATGGCCTCTGGCTCTACCCGCCAGCAAACAGAAAATATGGTTGGCGAAATAGAGCGCGCATTGGCAGTGGTCGAAGAAGAGCTGACAGATGGGCGCAATGACCTGGTTTCTTTTGCCTATTCGGTGGCCGGTGCGCACGTCACCGATAATCAGGAAGAAGCCACAGGCGGGGCAAATGATTTGCGCGGCGGGATGATGATAGAGCTGATTACCGCTGATCAGCGCGATGTGCGTTCTGCCCAGTTTGTCGAAGCGTTGCGCGCAGAAATTCAGCCGATGCCCGGCCTGGAGCGTTTGATAGTTCGCGCCCCCGAAGGCGGGCCGCCCGGCCGCGAGCTGGATATTCGGATTATGGGCAATGATCTGGAAATGCTGAAAAAAGCGGCACAGGATATTATCCTGATTGCCGATGCCATTCCAGGCACCACCGATATTGAGGAAAATCTGAATTACGGGGCAGAAGAGCGGATTATTCGCCTCTCTCCCCTTGGCCGCTCGCTTGGCTTTACCGTGCAATCTATCGGCAGCCAGCTTCGCGCCTCTCTGGATGGGGCGGTGGTGCGGCGTTTTCCGCGCGGTGACGAGGTGGTCACGGTGCGTCTGGCGCTGCCAGAAGATGAGGTATCGACCGATAATCTGGGCAATTTGCGCCTGATAACCCCGCAAGGCAGTTATGTCCCGCTTGCCGATGTTGCCACGATTGAACGCCGCCTGGGCTTTGCCATTGTCCGGCGTCAGGACGGGTTCCGCGAGGTCGCTATTCAGGGGGATCTCGATGATGATGTTATCAATACAACAGGGGCAAAAGAAGCGCTGATCACTGGCGAGTTTGGCAGCTATACCGATGAAAATAATTTGCGTTATCGCTTTGATGGACGCGATCAGGAACAGGGCGAAGCCTTTGCTGATATGGCCAGCGGCGGTATCCTTGCCCTGTTATGCATCTATACCATTCTGGCATGGGTATTTGCCAGCTGGACGCGCCCCTTTGCGGTGATGATCATGATCCCCTTTGGCCTGATAGGGGCTGTGGTTGGCCATTATGTGATGGGGATGAATATCAATATTCTGTCTTTATTTGCCCTTATCGCGCTATCCGGGATTGTGGTGAATAATTCCATTATTCTGGTCGCGACCATTGAACGGCGCCTGAACGAAACAGATGGCGCCCATGATGAAGCGATTATACAAGGCACGATTGACAGGTTGCGACCGGTTTTACTGACTTCCATGACCACGATAGGCGGTTTGAGTACGCTGATGTTTGAAACCTCTCTGCAAGCCCAGTTCCTGATCCCGATGGCCACCACCATTGTCTTTGGTCTGGCGTTTACCACCGCCCTTGTTTTATTTGTTGTGCCGGCAACGCTGGGGATTGGCCGCGATATCCATGCGGTTCTGGGCGGGGTGGGGCGATTTGTTCGTGCCTTGTGGTAGCCGCTATTTTCAGCGTATAGTTTTGCAATCATAAAAAGGCAGTTTCAGGTTAGGTAGTCTGACGATGACAGAGGGTTCAGGGCGCGATAAAAAAGGCTCTTCGGGGCGATCCTATCGCTCAAAGGCAGGCTTGACGCGCCAGCCTAAAAAAATGCGGGGACGCAAACCCTCTTCCCAGCGATGGCTTACCCGCCAGCTGAATGACCCCTTTGTGGCAGAGGCCAGGAAAAGGGGCTATCGATCGCGCGCGGCGATAAAGCTGGAACAAATGGATGACAGGCATAAATTTCTAACACCGCATATGCGGGTGGTGGATCTGGGCTGTGCGCCGGGGGGCTGGCTACAGGTGGTTGCCCGGCAATGCAAGCTGGATGCGGGCAGAGGCTGTCTGGTCGGGATTGACCTGCTGGAAACAGACCCGGTACCAGGGGCAGATATCATGGTCGGCGATATCACCGAAGAGGGCGTTCTGGAAGAAGTGGCCAGCCGGATAGGCGGCAAGGCAGATGCGGTGCTATCAGATATGGCAGCGGCCACAACAGGCCATCGCCAGACCGATCATTTGCGCACCATGGCTTTATTGGAAATCGCGCTGGATTTTGCCACAGGGATTCTTCAGCCAGGCGGGCTGTTTCTGGCAAAGGCCTTTCGCGGCGGGGCAGATGCCAGTTTTATGACGGTGCTGAATCAGCGTTTTGACAAGGTGCGCTATCTGAAACCAGAGGCCAGCCGCGCCGAATCTGTCGAGACCTATTTGCTGGCGACCGGCTTTAAACCCGCTCCGGATGCTGATGATGTATAGATAGTACGGTAAAAATGCTATTTTATGGCGGGCGGGTGCAGTTTCAACTGGATAAATGATGCGCTTCAGGGTAGTGTCTGGCGTCATCACCTGCTTTGTATCTAAGGATAAATTGATGACGACGCCCACAATCCGAGAATCCCTTACTTTTGATGATGTTCTGTTACAGCCTGGCCATTCGTCAGTATTGCCGGCAGATGTGGATATATCTTCTTATCTGACACGCCGGATAAGGCTGAATTTGCCGCTGGTATCGGCGGCGATGGATACAGTTACCGAACATCGCCTGGCGATTACCATGGCACAAGCTGGCGGTATCGGGGTTATCCATAAAAATTTTACCATTGAAGAGCAGGCCGCACAGGTGGCAGCGGTCAAAAGATTTGAAGCCGGTATGGTGGTAAACCCGCTTACCATCACCCCGGATAAAACACTGGGCGATGCGCTGGCGATGATGTCGGCAAATAAAATCAGCGGTATTCCGGTGGTCGATGCACACGGAAAGCTGGTTGGTATTCTCACCAACCGTGATGTGCGCTTTGCCACCGATAAAAATCAGAAAATTGCCGATTTGATGACGACCCCGGTCATTACCGTGACCGAAACTGCCAGCCCGCAAGAAGCACGCCGCCTGTTACATGAACACCGTATTGAAAAGCTGGTGGTGGTCGATAATCAGAATATCTGTATTGGCCTTATCACGGTCAAGGATATGGAAAAGGCTGAAAATTATCCGCAAGCCTCAAAAGATGACAAGGGCCGTCTGCTGGTCGCTGCGGCAACCGGGGCAGGGCCTGACGGGGTGCGCCGCGCCGAAGCCCTGATTGCCGCCGGGGCAGATGTGGTGGTGGTTGATACCGCCCATGGCCATTCTGAAGGCGTTTTGGGCGCGGTGCAGACTATCCGCAAATTATCCAATACCACCCAGATTATCGGCGGCAATATCGCTACAGCAGATGGCGCAAAAGCCCTGATAGATGCCGGGGTGGATGCGGTAAAGGTCGGGATTGGGCCTGGCTCTATCTGTACCACACGGATGATTGCCGGGGTGGGCGTACCGCAGCTGACCGCGATTATGGATGCGTTTTCGGTATGCGCGGATGCCAGCGTGCCGGTTATCGCAGATGGCGGCATTAAATATTCAGGCGATCTGGCCAAGGCGATTGCCGCCGGGGCATCGGTTGCGATGGTTGGCTCTATGCTGGCAGGGACAGATGAAACCCCGGGCGAGGTATTTTTATATCAGGGGCGTTCTTATAAAGCCTATCGCGGGATGGGCTCGATGGGGGCGATGGCCAGAGGTTCGGCCGATCGCTATTTCCAGGCCGAAGTATCCACG
>Ga0209654_1000245_pt1 | contig 56921 bp, 58 predicted proteins | sample SaaInl1SG_22_DNA_FD_184646 | JGI IMG/M metagenome (GOLD analysis project Ga0209654, IMG submission 184646) | Marine microbial communities from expanding oxygen minimum zones in the Saanich Inlet - ESP_161SG_22_DNA (SPAdes) (version 2) | ecosystem: Environmental > Aquatic > Marine > Intertidal... | reverse complement strand
GGAGAGCTATTTGTTGAAATCCCGTTTATCATTAGCAATCACAAGGATCTTGCACCTATAGCAGCAAAATTTGACATTCCGTTTTTTCACATTCCAGTTACCAAAGAGACCAAAGCTCATGCAGAAAAAGAGCAGCTCAAATTATTACAGAAACACGCCTATAGCAGCAAAATTTGACATTCCGTTTTTTCACATTCCAGTTACCAAAGAGACCAAAGCTCATGCAGAAAAAGAGCAGCTCAAATTATTACAGAAACACGAAATTGATTTTATCTTACTAGCACGCTATATGCAAATCGTTTCTCCTCTTTTAATTAAAGAATATACACACAAAATCATCAATATTCACCATTCGTTTCTTCCAGCATTTCCGGGAGCAAAACCCTATCACTCCGCTTACGAAAGAGGTGTAAAAATTATTGGCGCTACCAGCCATTACGTCACCGAAGAACTCGATGCTGGCCCCATTATTGAACAAGACATTGCCCGTGTAAGTCACACTCACAGGATTGATGATCTCATTCTTAAAGGGCGTGATTTAGAAAAAATAGTGTTTTCTAGGGCTGTTAAACTTCATACCGAAAGAAAAGTAATGGTTTACAACAACAAAACCATCATCTTCTCATAACGTTTATTGAATTTGTTTTTTGAGAAACTTCAAAGTAAGCTGATTGAAGTGAACCGGTTGTTCTACATTGACTACATGACCGCAATTGGGAACAACCACTAAACGAGAAGTAGTATGTTTGAGCACCACATGCTGAACAGAGGGCAAAAACATATAATCTTCCTCTCCCATCACATACAATGTTGGAATTTTCACATCAACTTGTCGGAACCATTTTAGAACAGGATTGATTTCGGTAGTAAGCTTGAACCATCTTATGAACTCTTTTTGGTACAACTTTTTGGCTTCATTGATGAATAGCAAACGAGATTCTTTGTGATTTTTATTGGGCATAATGATAAAAGCAAAAAACTTGTAAATCCAAATATAAGGCACTATTGATTTGAACAAATTTCCTACGCGCATTAAAAACTGAGAACGAAAGTTGAGCTTGATAATCGCTCCGCCTAAAATCATGCTTTGAACACGCTCAGGAGACATTTCTGCCAGTTGGCGAATGAGTATAGTCCCCAATGAAATTCCTACAAAATGTGATTTTTGAATTTGCTCAAAATCCAACACTTGAAGAATGTCCTTGGCAATGGATTCAAATGTATATTTTTGATCAAAAGGGTTATTAGGAGTCGAAATAACAGAATCACCATGCCCTCGCAAATCTAATAACAAAACGTTGTATTGTTTGGAATACTCTCTGATTTGTTTAAACCAAATGGAAGAACTCCCGTATTGTTTGGAATACTCTCTGATTTGTTTAAACCAAATGGAAGAACTCCCCCCTGCCCCATGAACAAAAGTGACCCACTCCTCAGAGGAATCGTGCTTGTATAACGTATAATTTAACATGCTAACAATTTCGCCATTTGAATTTGAATTTTTTGTGCAGCATCCATAGCGGCTGATGCAAAATCTTTTTGATCGCTCGCATAGATGATTCCTCGGGAAGAATTGACCAACAATCCTACTTTGTCATTGGAACCGTACCGATATACTTCCTCCAAACTTCCTCCCTGTGCTCCTACTCCTGGAACCAACAAAAAACTGTTTGGAATCAACGTTCTAATGTCAGATAAAAAAACTGCCTTGGTAGCTCCTACCACATACATCAATCGGTCGGAATGTTCCCAGCCACTAGCTGTCTCAATAACCGATTTATAAAGCTCTTTTTCTCCACATTTTTGTGTTTGAAAATCAAACGCTCCTTTGTTGGAAGTAAGGGCCAACAAAATGGTGTGCTTGTCTTCCACACTCAAAAAAGGGGCTACAGAATCTTCGCCCATATAAGGCGCTACGGTAATCGAGTCGAATGGAAGCGCTTCGTAAAATGCCTTAGCGTATCGCAATGAGGTGTTTCCAATATCTCCACGTTTGGCGTCTGCAATGGTGAAAATGTCCGGATAATGATCTTTGATATAACGAACAGTTTTCTCCAAAGACACCCAGCCCTGAACGCCATAGGCTTCATAAAAAGCCGTGTTTATTTTAATAGCAACTGCAAGGTGTTGCGCAGCATCAATAATTTGTTTGTTGAATGAAAAAATGGGGTCTTCCTCTAAAAGCAAATGCGATGGGATTTTGTCCTTATCGGTATCCAATCCAATGCACAGGAAAGATTTTTTAATTTGAATTTGCTCAACAATTCTCGTTGTTTTCATACTTATTTTTGCTTAAAACACTTCTCCAGATTCTTTCAACTTTTCAGTATTATAAACCAACTCTAGCTCGTCGATGATTTTTTGAATATCTCCATTGATAATGTTTTGAAGATCGTATAGCGTAAGGCCAATTCGATGATCCGTCACCCTTCCTTGTGGGTAATTGTAGGTGCGGATTTTAGCCGAACGATCACCAGAAGAAACCATGCCTTTGCGCTTTTCCGAATCTGCAGCTTGTTTTTTGGCTAGCTCTATTTCGTATAATCGAGAACGCAAAACTTTGAGTGCTTTTTCTAAATTTTTATGCGAAGATTTTTGATCTTGACAACTCACAATCATCCCTGTAGGTTCGTGATGTAATTTTGATGTAATTTGATTGCCGAATAGGTTGTGTTGACTGATTGTCCTCCTGGGCCTGTTGAAGTGGTTCGTTCTATTCGCACTTCACTCATATCTAGCTCAACGTCAAACTCTTCGGCTTCGGGCAGCACAATTACAGAAGCAGCGCTGGTATGAACTCGTCCTTGAGTTTCAGTTTGGGGTACACGTTGAACCCTGTGAACACCTGCTTCAAATTTTAGAGTCCCATAAACATCCGTTCCTGATACTTCAAATATAACTTCCTTAAATCCGCCAGCAGTTCCTTCACTCATATCTACCAAATTGACTTTCCAACCTTTGCTTTCGCAGTATTTGGTGTACATTCTAAACAAATCTCCTGCAAAAATACTGGCTTCATCTCCGCCCGTTCCGGCACGCAATTCCATGACCACGTTTTTGCTGTCTTCGGGATCTTTTGGGATAAGGAGAACTCGTATTTCTTCTTCCAAAACAAGAATTTCTTCTTTGGATTCATCGATTTGGAGTTTTGCCATTTCCGTCATTTCAGCATCGCTTCCATCGGCAATAATTTCTTGTCCTTCAGCAATGTTGGCTAATAAGCTTTCGTAATGCTTCTTTTTCTCAACCAAAGTACTTAAGTCTTTGTATTCTTTGTTGAGTTGAACATAACGCTTTTGATCCGATATAATATCGGGCTGAATGATTAAATCCGAAACTTCATCGAAACGCTGTTGAACAATTTGTAATTTTTCTAACATACTTTAGTGGGCGAATTCTATTTACAAAAATAGGCTTTTTGACCGAATCGTTTGAAACTGTTAATATTCAAAAATCCCGTTGGGACTGTGAATGGTTAATTTTTTAGTATCAGAAGCAACTACTTTTCCAACAATTTGAGCCTCTACATTGAACTCTTTGGAAATAGCAATCAAGGCTTCTGCTATCGAGGGGTTGACATACAACTCCATTCGATGTCCCATATTAAACACCTGATACATTTCTTTCCATTGGGTCTGGGATTGCTCTTGAATGAGTTGAAATAATGGAGGAACATCAAAAAGGTTGTCTTTAATAACGTGTAAATTATCTCCTAAAAAATGTAATATTTTCGTTTGAGCTCCACCGCTGCAATGAACCATTCCATGAATATCGGAATTTGTGAATTGGGATAGTATTTTTTTGATAATTGGAGCATATGTTCGTGTTGGTGAAAGCACTAATTTTCCCGCATCTAAGGGAACATCATGAACCGTGTCTAACAAATTCATACTGCCCGAATAAACCAAATCTGAAGGAACACTTGGATCGAAGCTTTCAGGATATTTTTGGGCCAATACTTTTCCAAAAACATCGTGTCGAGCCGAAGTAAGTCCATTACTTCCCATTCCTCCATTGTATTCAGATTCATAGGTCGCTTGACCAAACGATGCGAGGCCAACGATCACATCACCTTCTTGAATATTTGCATTGTCGATCACCTTGCTTCTTTTGATGCGAGCAGTTACGGTAGAATCTACAATAATGGTTCTTACAAGATCACCCACATCAGCAGTTTCGCCTCCCGTGGAGTGAATGTTCACTCCATAAGAGCGCAACTCGTTAATCAAAGATTCGGTGCCTTCAATAATGGCTCCAATTACTTCCCCTGGAATATTGTTTTTATTTCTTCCAATGGTTGAAGACAATAAAATTTGATCGGTAACACCCACACACAACAAATCGTCAATATTCATGATCAAGGCATCTTGCGCAACCCCTTTCCAAACAGACAAATCACCAGTTTCTTTCCAATACACATAAGCAAGTGATGACTTGGTCCCAGCGCCATCGGCATGCATGACCAAACAATATGCATCGTCGTTCGTTAATGTATCGGGAACAATTTTGCAAAAGGCTTTTGGAAAAAGCCCCTTATCGATATTTTTGATCGCATTGTGAACGTCTTCTTTGCTTGCAGAAACTCCTCGTTGGCTGTATCTTTTGCTTACTTCAGAACTCATAAATTGAATTTGAGTTCAAAGATACCTTTTAAGAAGATGAAAAGAAAACGTTTGCAAAAAATCTATCGCATAAATAACAATTCGCGGTATTTGGTAAGCGACCATAGTTCGTCGTCAACCATTAGTTCCAGTTTATCACAATGGTATCGAATTTCGTCAAACAAAGGTCTCACATCGTAGCAATAACTCTGTGCCTTTTGCTCTATATTTTTCAAAGAATTGGTTTTTTTACGAGCATTGATCATATCGGTAACTCCTCGATTGATATTGGCAATGTGGTCGGATATTTTCTCGATCAATTCCATTTGCTCACTGGCATGTTTTTTATAGTCTTTGTCGTAAATATCTTTCAATCCTTTGACGTTTTCAATCAAGGTGTTTTGATAGCGAACTGCAGTTGGAATGACATGATTTCGGGCAATATCACCCAAGACCCTTCCCTCGATTTGAATACGCATCAAATACTCTTCAAGTTCGATTTCATAACGTGCATGAGACTCTACAGCATTCATAACACCCATTGACTCAAAAAGCGCAATGTTCTTTTTTGAAACTTTTGCTTTGAGAGCTTCTGGAGTTTTTCGGTTGTTACTCAAGCCTCTTTTCATGGCTTCCTTTTCCCATTCGTCGCTGTATCCATCACCTTCAAAAAGGATTTTTTTGGAGCTTTTGATGTACTCACGAATCACATTGAAAATAGCATCGTCTTTTTTGAGTTTTTTTGTTTTAACGAGACCATCCACTTCCTTTTTAAAGTCTATGAGCTGTTTGGCAACAATGGTGTTAAGAACTGTCATTGGATTGGCACAATTGGCCGAAGATCCAACGGCTCTAAATTCAAACTTATTTCCAGTAAATGCAAAAGGAGAAGTTCTGTTTCTGTCTGTATTGTCTAATAATATTTCTGGAATTTTACCGACAACATTTAATTTTAAATCGGTTTTTTCTTTGGGAGATAATTTTCCTTTGGATACGTTTTCTAGGTTGTTCAGCACTTTGGAAAGTTGTTGACCAATAAATACCGAAATAATGGCTGGCGGAGCTTCGTTAGCACCCAATCGATGGTCGTTTCCTGCACTAGCAATAGTGGCGCGCAGCAACTCCTCGTTGTCCTGAACAGCTTTGATTGTATTCACAAAAAAGGTCAAAAACTGAAGATTGCTCATCGGAGTTTTTCCAGGGCTGAGCAGGTTTACACCTGTATCGGTAGAAAGCGACCAATTGTTGTGTTTTCCAGAACCGTTGATACCTTCAAAGGGTTTTTCGTGAAGTAAAATTTTAAAACTATGCTTGCTAGCAATTTTCCCCATAATATCCATCAAAAGGGAATTGTGGTCAACTGCCAAATTGGCTTCCTCAAAAATAGGCGCCAACTCAAATTGGTTAGGAGCTACTTCGTTGTGTCGTGTTTTGACAGGAATTCCTAGAAGCAGGGACTCTTCTTCGAGTTCTCTCATAAAAGCAAGTGCTCGGCTAGGAATGGATCCAAAATAGTGATCGTCAAGTTGTTGACCTTTGGCTGGCGAGTGACCCAATAAGGTTCTGCCAGACAACATAATATCGGGACGAGTAAGTGCTAGGTCTTTGTCAATTAAAAAATACTCTTGTTCCCAACCCAAGGTTGAAATCACTTTGGTTACATTTTTATCAAAATATTTTGCGACTCCTGTTGCAGCTTGATCCACAGCTTGTAAGGCACGAAGTAATGGAGTTTTGTAATCCAAGGCCTCGCCTGTGTAAGAAACAAAAACAGTCGGAATACAAAGCGTAGTTCCATAAATAAAAGCTGGAGAGGTAGGATCCCACGCGGTATATCCTCTGGCCTCGAAAGTATTTCTAATTCCACCGTGTGGAAAACTGGAAGCATCGGGTTCTTGTTGAACCAATTGACTTCCTTCAAATTTCTCAATAGCGGTTCCATCGAGAGTGAAATCAAAAAAGGCATCGTGTTTTTCGGCGGTTGCACCTGTTAAGGGTTGAAACCAGTGTGTATAATGAGTGGCACCTTTGGACAGCGCCCAATCTTTTAGAGATGTTGCTATCTGATCGGCTTCAGAGCGCGTAATTTTAGTGCCTTTATCAATGGCTGATTTTACACTATTCAATGCATCATTAGTTAGGTATTGACGCATTGTTTCAATTCCAAAAACGTTTTCACCAAAACGTTTGGATTTTTTCATAGGAAAGTTAATTTGTAAAGGTTTTTTTTGAAAAGCTTTTTTAAGAGCTTCGAAACGTAAGGTGGCCATAGGTTGTGTTTTAGGATTGTTAATTTGATTTAAATTCTAAGCAAAATTAACGTATTTGACGGAATATTTGTAGAGTTTTATGAAATTATCATTTTAAAAACAAATAAATGCTTTAAATATAATATAACCCAAAAAAAAATGGGGTGTTAATAAAAATTTAGAATAGTTGATTACTTTTTACCCCATAATATTGAGAGGTTCTAGAAAAAAATTAAATTTGCAACCTAAATAATTACAAAAATCTATTATTATGAGTAAATCAAAATTGGAATATATCTGGCTAGACGGTTATACTCCTACTGCGAATCTTCGAAGCAAAACGAAAGTTGTTTCTGATTTCGGCGGTACATTGGAAGAAGTCCCCATGTGGTCATTTGATGGAAGTTCTACTTTGCAAGCCGAAGGAGGTTCTTCAGATTGTTTACTAAAACCTGTTGCTATTTATCCAGATCCCGTTCGAAGAGACGCGTATTTGGTTATGACAGAGGTTTTAAATGCGGATGGCTCTGCACACGCCTCAAACGGTCGTGCAACTATCGATGACAATGATGATGATTTTTGGTTCGGCTTCGAGCAAGAATACTTCTTGTGGGATCCAGAAACAAATTTACCTTTAGGTTTTCCTAAAGATCAAACACCACAAGGACAGTTCTACTGCTCAGTGGGTGCAAAAAATTCATTTGGACGTGAAATCATGGATCGTCACTTAGACATCTGCTTGGATGCTGGTTTAAACGTTGAAGGAACCAATGGTGAGGTAGCTCCTGGACAATGGGAGTTTCAAATTTTTGCTAAAGGTGCTGCTGAAGCTGGAGACCAGATTTGGGTAGCGCGTTACTTATTAGAACGGTTGGCTGAAGACTACGGTCTGGCTATCGATTACCATCCTAAACCGCTTGGTGCTACTGACTGGAACGGTTCGGGCATGCATGCTAACTTCTCCAATACCACCCTTAGAACTTGTGGTTCTAAAGAAACGTATGAGAAAATTTGTGAAGCATTCCGACCTGTTGTAAAAGAGCATATTGAGGTTTATGGAGCATACAACGACCAACGATTGACTGGTCTTCACGAAACCCAGTCTATTCATGAATTCAGTTACGGAGTTTCGGATCGAGGCGCTTCGATTCGAATTCCAATTATGACTGTTGAAAAAGGCTGGAAAGGCTGGCTAGAAGACAGACGTCCTGCTTCTAACGCTGATCCATACAAAATTGCTGCAAGAATTATTAAGACAGTTAAAACTGCTAAAATTTAATAATTATTGAACATTTAGTTTTCATTAAAACCTAGCTTCGGCTGGGTTTTTTTTATACTGTCATATATATATACCCAATATAAATAGCCAACAGCAAAATACCGTCTCTCCATCCCAATCGAAGGCCGTTGGGAATAAAAACCAAAGGAAGGATAAGAAATGAAATGAATAGCATCACATAGATGTCAAAATTCAAAAGAGTTCTATCCATAACTTCGATAGGAATCACCATCGAAGATATTCCCAATACTGCCAAAATATTGAATAAATTAGATCCTACAAGATTTCCAATCGAAATGGCTTTTTCTTTCCGAAGCACAGCCATTACTGAGGCTACCAACTCAGGAATGCTTGTACCTACCGAAACCATGGTAACACCAATTACACGCTCGCTAACGCCCAATTGAAGGGACAACGAAACTGCCCCATCAATCAGCCACTGCGAACCAAAAGCCAATCCCACAGAACCGATGACTAAATACACCATGGTCTTAAAAACGGAATAGGGAGCACCGACCTCGTGGGGCTCTTCTTCCACTGCTTTTTCTTGAAATTTAATTAAATATAGAATGGTAAAGAGCAAAAGAAGTAGCATCATAGCACCTTCCCAAAACACCAATACGCCATCGAATATAAATCCGAAAAACAAAAGTGAAGCCGTCATCATAATCGGCCAATCGAAACGATAGAAATTTTTAGTTACCAAAATGGGAGAAAGAATGACTGTAATTCCCAAAACCAAACCGAGGTTTGCGATGTTGGAACCCACAACATTTCCCAACGCCAAATCGGGAGCTCCCCGAAGTGCCGATTGAACACTGACTATAAGTTCTGGAGCCGATGTAGCAAAAGAAACCACTGTCATTCCAATTACAATTTTGGGGATGTTGAGTTTTAGCGAAATAGAGACTGCTGCTTTGAGCAATAAATCTCCTCCCACAATTAAAAACACCAATCCAATAACTAATAACACAATACTCATTCAGGTCTCTTTTGAACTGCTAAGATACGAGGTAGGAATCTATTTTGTATTTTTGTGTTATGAAAAAGAGAGTTTTTAAGTGGATTGCTTGTTTGAACCGAATGGTATTGCCTAGTTTATCTCAAAAAAGATTGGATTTGAGCAAAGCTTCCAAATGGCAATTGGGGCTTATTGCGTGGCGGTTCTACATTACCAAAAACGCCTTAGATTCTTAGCAGGTTTTATTTGCAGACTCTTTAAAAAACGATATATTTGCACCCAACAAAAAAGGCCTCGTAGCTCAACTGAATAGAGTACTTGATTACGGCTCAAGAGGTTGCAGGTTTGAATCCTGCCGAGGTCACGAATAAATAGTACAATTAGAAAAAACGCCAAGCTTGCTTGAGCGTTTTTTTATTTGGACTATTTTCAAAGCGGAGCTTTGTCAGGATCACCTTGTAATCCTGGATAACAAAACGCCAAGCTTGCTTGAGCGTTTTTTTGTTTGGACTATTTTCAATCCTAGAGAAATTTGAGGTGGCAAAACACCATTACAACTACGACCAAAACTGTGGTTATACATTTCATGGTTTTACCCCTACGCGGATAAATTTCTTTTAAGCTCTAAAAAAACCTATTTTAAAATAGAAAAATATATCTTTTGGAATTAATCTACCAAAAGAAAGCATATAAAAACGCTGTAATAAGCAACACCCCAAAGGCCGCTACATTGAATGTTTTGTCAGTAGCAAAGAGACTTTTAGTCAGTACAATTCCTTTTGGATTGTCTTGATCACCTTCCAATTTGCTAATACCTGCAATCAAGAGTAGCGTTCCAATACAAGTCAGCATCATCTGGTGCATAAACGGAAGATTCACAAACACTGCCGCATCACTCCAACCATTGGGCGCAACTTTAAAGTACATCGCCATTGGAATCGACAAAATAACACCCCAAATAGCAGCATTATTGGTCGCTTTTTTATAGAACAATCCCATTAAAAATACTGCCAAAATCCCTGGACTCACAACCCCTGTATATTCTTGAATGAATTGGAATACTTGTCCTAGGCTTCCAAGTTGAGGAGCAATTACCATGGCAATAATTAAAGCAACTAACCCAGTCAAACGACCCACTTTAACCATTTGTTTGTCATCTGCGTTTTTGTTGAAAATCGATTTATAAATATCCATCGTGAAAATGGTAGAAGTTGAATTCAGCATAGAAGCAAGTGAGGACACAATCGCTGCGGCAAGAGCTGCGAGGATAAGTCCCTTAAGTCCTACTGGGATAAAGTTTTTTATCAACCACGGTGCTGCATTGTCATTGGCTACATTCCCCGCAGTCCCCAAAAATCCTTCGCTGCTAAGCAGTTCCATGTTTAGGCTCCCCGTTTCAGGATCTAGGTTCATAACATAAGCAATGATCCCGGGAAGTACCACAATAACAGGAATAATAAGCTTTAAAAAGGCTGCAAACACAATCCCTTTTTGGCCTTCTCTAAGGGTTTTAGCCGCTAATGTACGTTGTATAATGTATTGATTAAATCCCCAGTAATAAAGGTTGGCTACCCACATTCCTCCTATAATGACAGCCAGTCCTGGAAGATCCCACCATGCATCACGACCGTTGGGAGTAATGATTTCTCCTTTGGATAGAATCATGGAGAAGCGTTCCGGAGCTTTTTCATACACATAACGAATCCCGTCCATAAAACTCCCCGAATCGGTAACGCCAGCCAAGGCAAAATAAGTCATCAATAAACCACCAATAATTAGGATTACAACTTGTACTACATCGGTCCAAGCCACTGCTGCCAAACCGCCCCATAAAGAATACGCTGCGGCAAACAATCCAAGACCAATGATGCTATTTAAAAGAATCCCTCCATCTCCAGCGCCAATAATGGTATCCAAAGCTTTACCTCCTAAAAACAATACGGTTGTAAGGTTTACAAAAACAAAGAGTGCAATCCAAAACACTGCTAATATGGTTTTTAGGTTGGTGCTGTAACGCTTCTCAATAAACTCGGGAATAGTGTAGAGTCCTTTTTCAATAAAAATGGGCAGGAAGTATTTTCCAACAACAAGTAACGTAATGGCTGCCATCCACTCATAGGAGGCAATAGCAAGTCCCAAAGCAAAGCCCGAGCCTGACATACCAATAAACTGTTCGGCGGAGATGTTAGCTGCAATCAGCGAAGCACCAATTGCCCACCAAGGCAAAGATTTACCTGCTAAAAAATAATCTTCGGCGCTTTTAGTCTCTCCCTTTTTTTGTCGAGATACAAAAAGGCCTATTGATAAAATTATAATTGCATAAAGAGCAAATATTGTAAAGTCAATTGTTGAAAAATCCATGTTTTCTATTTAATTAAAGTTAGTTTTTTGTTTTTGATAGTGCACAGAAGCACAATCTTTAAGTCGTTTTGCTGCTTGCTCCGCTGTGATATCACGTTGCGGGTTGGCAAACATTTCGTAGCCCACCATAAATTTTTTCACTTCTGCAGAACGAAGTAGCGGTGGATAAAACGACGTATGCATCAGCCAGTGACTGTTGTCTTTGCCGTTTGTAAGTCCTTGATGTATACCCGATGAATAGGGAAACGAAGTTTCAAATAAATTGTCGTATCGAATGGTAAGTGCTTTTAGTATGCTGGCATAATCTGCTACTTCTTGAGGGGTAAGTTCTAAAATAGAGGTAATATGTCTTTTGGGTAAGATCATGGTTTCAAAGGGCCATACTGCCCAGTAAGGAACTAGGACAACAAAAGTCTCGTTTTCCAAAACAATACGCTCTTTGGCATTAAGTTCTTGTTGGAGGTAGTCACCCAATAAAGTTCTTTTGTTTTTATCCCAATAGCTTTTTTGTTGTGTGTTTTTTTTCTGAACCTCTTGTGGAATGGAACGCTGTGCCCAAACTTGACCGTGCGGATGTGGATTGGAACACCCCATAATAGCACCCTTGTTTTCGAAAATTTGAACGTGGTTGATATCTGTTTTACTTCCCAATTCGCTGTACTCTTTTTGCCAAAGCGTAATTACATCAACGATAGCATCTACTTCCATCAGAGGCAGTGTCAAATTGTGATTGGGAGAGTAGCAAATTACTTTGCAAATTCCTGATTCGCTTTCCGCTTGAAGAAGCCCTTCGTTTACAGTATCATGGGGATTTTCCAAAAGCGCAGCATAGTCATTTTTAAAACTGAAGGTACCTGTGTAATTGGGATTTTTAGCACCTCCTGCACGTTCGTTTCCAGGGCACAAATAACAGTTTGCATCATAGGTCACTTGCGGTATTTGTTGGGGCTTGTCTTTTTTTCCTTGCCATGGACGCTTGGTGCGGTGTGGCGATACCAGCACCCATTCCCCTGTGAGGATATTAAGTCGGCGGTGTGAGGTATTATTTAGGGAGTTTTTCATTAATTATCTGATATTAAATGGGTTCCTTGAGAAATTGTTACGTCATATATTGAGCAGGGTGTGCTAAATTCTTCTAAAAATTGTTTTGAGATCTCTGTTTTAAAGGTATCGACAGCGCTTTCCAATACGAGATTGATTGTACATCCTCCAAATCCACCGCCCATCATTCGAGCGCCATAAACAGTGTCCATTGATTTGGTTTTTTCAACTAAAAAGTCCAACTCATCACAGCTTACTTTGTAATTTTTAGACAAACCCTCATGAGTTTCGTACAAAAGCTTTCCCATGGATGTATAATCCTTATTGAGGATTGCCTCTGAAAATAAATGAACCCTTTTGTTTTCTCTTAACACATAAAGTGCTTTCTTATATTCGCTGTCTGATAATTGATTCTTTATTCTGTCCAAACTAGATTCGGAAGCATCTCGTAGTGATTGAATGTTCAATAGACGGGCAACTTTTTCACAAACATTCCTACGGTCGTTATAAGCACTCTCTGACAAATCATGCTTTACGTTGGTGTTTACCAACACCAGTTGTAAATTTTGAAGTTGTATTTTGAAGGGTTGGGATTTTATAGATCTGCAATCCAAAAGCAGGGCACTTTCTTTTTGCTTTACGTTGGTGTTTACCAACACCAGTTGTAAATTTTGAAGTTGTATTTTGAAGGGTTGGGATTTTATAGATCTGCAATCCAAAAGCAGGGCACTTTCTTTTTCACCAAGCATACTGGCATATAGATCCATGATACCGCATTTAACACCCACGTAGTTGTGCTCCGCTTTTTGAGATATCAAAATCATGTCTTTTTTCTCCATTTGAAGATCAAAAAGCTCGTTCAGTGCAAAAACAAAACTATTCTCAAGGGCAGCAGAAGAAGACATTCCAGCACCTCCAGGAATATTACCCGCAAAAACACTATCAAAATTCCCAACAGTTATTCCAATTTTAGCCAACTCACCAACTACACCCAGTACATAGTTTCTCCAACCTCCGTCTTTTAAGGGAGCAAGATTGGATAAATCGATTTCGTACATTTCTTCTTTATTAAGGGCATACACGCAACTCCTGTTTGAAGCAGATTTCTGAATAGCAAGAACAATTCCCAAATCAACCGCTGCAGGAAACACAAAGCCTTCATTGTAATCAGTATGTTCTCCAATGAGATTAATTCTTCCTGGAGAAAATACCATAAGTGGTTTTTTTTCAAAGTGGTTTTGAAAACTTTGTTTTACACTATGTATTAATTTTTGATTCATTTTTCGTGATTTGGTATCAAAGTGAATTGCGTAAGATTGTTTTTTTTGGACTTTCAACACGGTCTTGTGAGTTTTCCTTTAACATTTTTGCAAGATGACTTCCCATAAATTTGAAGTCTGCAGAAATTGTAGTAATTCCCCCTTCTAAAATTTCTTTCAGCAAGGTGTCATTGTATGAAATAACACCAATTTCTTTTCCCAATTGATACGAATTTTGTTTGATTGATTTAATAAGTTTAATAAGATCTTTATCGTCTAAAGTAAAATAAACCGTTCCCTTTTTTAAAAATTTATACTCAAAAGATTCAATAGTATCGTAGTCCATATGATTTTTTTTACAAAACCACTCAAATCCTTCTTTAATTCCGAGGGGCTGCTTGCTTTCTTCAAAAATCAAAACAATTTTTTTGTAGGCTTTAATTTGTAAAACAATTTCATTCAGTCCTTCAAAGATATTTTTTTTAAAATTTTGAAAAATAGCAGGAAAGTGAATCAGTTCTTCCTTGGTCTGATCCAATATGTAGGTCTTTTGCGCGGGCAGTCTTCCTAATGTTTGCGTTACATTATGAAAATTAGCTGGCATAATTACATAATATCCATAGTTGTCCAAATTGTCCGTAATGAGTTTATTGAAAATTTTATAATTAAAATGGTGAAAAAAAAGATCCACTTGAAAATTAGAATCTAAGTTTTTTAAAAAGGAATTATAAAGATCCTCTTTAAAAGCATTTAACTCATCAAACAAAAGAAAAATTTTAACTTGAATATCTACGTTTGTAGTTTGCACGTAATATCCTTTACCAACAACTGAATAGATAATTCCCCTGGCCTTCAATTCATTAAATGCTGCAATTACTGTGTCTCTAGAAAAACTATTTGCTTTTCGTAAGTTGTTTAACGAAGGGAGTTTGTCGTCTTTTTTTAAACGACCACTAAGAATCCAGTGCTCAATGGAAGCAACAATTTGCTTATACTTTGGCAATGAAGAATTGGTTGTAATAGATTCGTAAGACATGTTTCAAATATATAAAAAAAAACATACTGGTGTGAACTGGTATGAAAATTTATTTGAATTCATTTGCTATTTAAAAAAAACAGCTTTTAACATTTAAAGTATTGCGTTATGAATTTTTAAATATTTATGCTAATTTTAAAGAATTTTCAAACCCAAATCATATCGACTTCTATAATCTAACTCATGAAACAGTTTGAAGCGTTTGCCAATGAAGAAATAAGGAGAGGTGGCCCGCAACGATATTCAAACTAAAAAGCAATAAAAAGTTTATGGTTTAAAAAAAATTACTGCAACCTCTATGGGTTAAAATGATACAATTTTCGCTACGCTATCTAATTATGAGATATAATAAAAAATACATTCAAATTAGTTGCTCCTATTTTAACTCATTCTCATCCCATTTTTAAAAATAACCCAACAGTAAATTGTCGACAAAAATTCTTGTCAACAGACGTTAATGCTACAAAAACGGGTGTTTTTTAAAAAAATTATATTTAATTTTATGGGGAAATTTTAACAAATATTAAAAGTTTTGTATTAAAATATGGCTTCTATTCACGAAAGAATTCTCACAATATTAGATGAACAAAAACTATCAATTGCAGCATTTGAGAGGGCTATTGGAGTGGGAAGAAACTCAATTTCCATGGCGCTTCGAAAAAAATCTGCAATTGACCACATCGTGCTTAAAAAAATTAATAATAAATTTCCTATGTACAGTTTTGGATGGATAATATCCGGACAAAATGAAGGAAATCACGACTCAGCACTAGAATTAACAAGGGATGTAATGCTTTTGTTTGAAAAGTGGAAAAGCAAAATATAACTTAAAAAATGTGGAAAAAAAAGTCAAAAATATTTGTCAATTTTTTTCCGAATCAAAATTCAAAGCTTGTTTTTTCAATATTCTGAGCGACTTCGGTTTGTTGACTTCCAGTTTTCATATTTTTTATAACTACCTCTTTACGACTAGCTTCTTCTTCTCCATACATTAAGACGAACTGAATATTGTTTTTATCTGCATATGAAAATTGCTTCTTTATTTTTGCATTAGTGGGATACAAACTAACTCGCATTCCTTGATTTCGCAATCTATGAATTAAAGGTAAAACTTCCAGCGTAGTAGCTTCTCCAAAATTTAGAATTAAAACATCAATAGAAGATTCGACAGCTGATGGAAATAAATTTAGCTGTTCTAAAACCAAATAAATCCGATCCAAACCAAACGAAATACCTATACCGCTCATATCTGATAAGCCAAACACGCTAGTAAGATCATCGTAGCGCCCACCACCACCAATAGAGCCTATTTGGACCTCTTTGGGTGCTGAAACTTCAAAAATAGCACCTGTATAGTAGTCCAGACCTCTCGCCAAGGTTACATTAATAGATAACGAAACAGATTCCAATTCAAATACCTTGGAAATAAATCGCAAATCAGCAATACCTTCAAGGCCAATTTTGGAAGTTTTTAGAATGGCTTCGAGTTGGGTTAAAACCATTTCTACAGTTCCCGAAATAGAAAATAAAGGACGAAGTTTTTCGATAGCAGATTGGTTAAATCCTTTATTCAATAATTCCTTTTCAACAGCTTCTGAACCTATTTTATCAATTTTATCCAAAGCAACCGTAAAATCAATCAAACGAGTTTCTGCACCAATGATTTCTGCGATTCCAGCTAATATTTTACGGTGATTCATGTTAATAGTTACCCCAGTAAGACCTAGGTTAGAAAAAACCGCGTCGTACAGTTGAATGCACTCAACTTCTTGCCAAAGAGAATCAACACCAACAACATCGGCGTCGCATTGGTAGAATTCTTGGAAACGACCAAATTGGGGTCTGTCTGCTCTCCAAACTGGCTGAATTTGATATCTTTTGAAAGGGAATGTAAGTTCGTTTTGATGCTGTACCACAAATCGAGCAAAGGGTACAGTTAAATCGTAACGCAAAGCTTTATCAGAAAGCGAATTGGAAAATTTTGCCAACTCATTATTTTGCAAAGCCGACAAGTCCGCTTTTTTGACCTTGTCTCCTGAATTAAGGATTTTAAAAACCAAACGGTCTCCCTCTTCGCCGTATTTTCCCAATAAAGTGCTCGACTTTTCAAAGGAAGGTGTTTCGATAGGTAAAAAACCGAATTTTTCAAAATGTGATTTGATGATTCCGGTAAGATAATTTCTCTTAACAACCGTTTCAGGTAAAAAGTCTCGGGTGCCTTTGGGTGTATTTGGCTTTTGCGACATCTGTAATTGTTTTCTACAAATATCTTATTATTTTGAAGAATTAAGAAATAAGCTTTTGAATTCTTTTGAACAGCTCGCCATCTGTAATTTGACCGCCTTGCAAAATCCATTCAAAAAGCTCGGAATGGATGTTACTTGATTTTTCTCCCACAGTCAACATAAGCTGATCGGAATCCATGTTTTTTTCCAACCACTGAAATCCTTCTTGGGTTTCAAAATCAACCTCACTGCCATTTGTAGAAATTATAATGGCTTTCAAGATATTGTTCTCTCTATTAAGCAATACTATTTTTTGAGGAGAAAAATACTGAACACTAACAACTTTAGACAGTACTTTTTCCCAGACAATGTCACTAAAAATATCCAACAAAGCATCTACTTTTTGAGAACTTTCACGCTTAAGCTGTTTCCACTGGACTGCATCTATAGAATGGCTAGCCAAAAATTGACTGAACTCAAAATGCAATTCTTGAAACTGTTCTTTGGACAAACGGCGGTATTTCATACAAAAAAAAAGACCACCCAGAAGGTGGTCTTTACATATTTAAATGTGAATTATTTTTCCGCTGCGGGAATAACATCAAATGGTAGTTGAAAAATAACTTCTCTATGCAAACGAATCGTCGCATTGTAGCTTCCTAAGCGTTTGATAGATCCTCCTGGGACCGAAATGTATTTCTTATCCAATTCGAGTCCGGCTGCAGCAATTGCTTCGGAAACATTGGCATTGTTAACCGATCCAAATAGTTTGTCTCCTGCCCCTACTTTTGCATCAATTTTAATTGATAATTTTCCATAGGCTTTTTCAAGCTTACGAGCATCATCGATTAATTTTTGCTCTTTAAAGGCACGTTGTTTTAGATTCTCAGCCAATACTTTTCTAGCAGAGGCTGTAGCCAATATAGCTTGACCCTGCGGAATCAAGTAATTACGACCGTATCCATTCTTAACAGTTACAATATCGTCCTTAAACCCTAGGTTTTGAACGTCATTTTTTAAAATAAGCTCCATATCTAATATCGTTTATTTTAGTAAATCAGCCACGTAAGGCATCAACGCCAAATGACGTGCTCTTTTAACTGCTACTGAAACTTTTCTTTGGTATTTCAAAGAAGTTCCTGTAAGACGTCTTGGTAAAATTTTACCTTGTTCATTGATAAATTTTAAAAGAAAGTCCGGATCCTTATAATCAATATACTTAATTCCAGATTTTTTGAATCGGCAATATTTCTTTTGTTTGTTAGTTTCAATATTCAAAGGGGTCAAGTAGCGAATTTCTCCTTGTTTTCCTCCTTTATTTGCTTGTTCGATTGATGACATACCTATTATGCTTTTTGAGTGTTACGAGTTCTTCTTTTTTCAGCCCATGCTTCTGCATGCTTGTCTAACTTAACAGTTAAATAACGCATAATACGCTCGTCTCTCCGGAATTCAACTTCAAAAGGGGTGATCACTTCACCAGCAACTTTAAAGTCGAATAAGTGGTAAAAGCCACTCTTTTTGTTTTCAATGGGATAGGCAAACTTCTTAAGTCCCCAATCCTCTTTAGCAATCATTTCTCCTCCTTTGGATGTTAAGAAATCTTCAAATTTCTTTACTGTTTCCTTTATCTGTTCATCAGATAAAACGGGATTCAAAATGAAAACAGTTTCGTAATGATTCATATAGTTTGTTTATTTAAAATAGCTGGCAAAAATAGCATTAAAACATACACTATCAAAAGATTTTCATGTTTTTTATAGTTTGCGCAAAGGTTAGTTCGTAAAATTTAGTAAGTTTGTTAAAATTTTGTTGTAATAAGAAAAGCTTTTCAGCAGTTTATAGCAATTTATTAAAATCCTACTTATGAAAATTCAATGCGTTGTAATAGACAAATCTCCGTCACAAAAAAGAGCTATTTCCAAGTTCATCGACAGATTTAAAAATCTAGAGCTCATTGCAACCTTCTCTGACGCTAAGACCTTTAAAGCAGAAATTTCTTCCTTACATATTGAACTTCTTATTCTGGACATTAATATGCCTGTTATAGACGGTATTGAACTCCTTAAGTTTTGCAAACAAAAACCGGAGGTAATCTTTATGGCAAATTCAAAAAAAGATGCCTACAAAGCCATCAAACACCACCCTATAGACTATTTGGTAAAGCCTATCGATCCCAAAGAATTTGAAGATGCTATTGTAAAAGCTTTCAAAGTAATTGAAAAAAACAGATTGCAAAACCAACAAAACGAGGCCTTCATTCACGTAACAAGCGACGCTCAAAAACAACGAATTAAACTCAATGATATTTTATGGATTGAAGCATTGGGTGATTATATTTGCATCATTACCCAAAACAAAAAAATTGTTGTGCACTCCACCATGTATTCTTTTGAACAAAAATTGCCTGAAAAACAATTTGTTCGTATTCATAAATCCTACATTGTGAATCAGAATAAAATACTGAGTTATAACAGCAAAGAGGTAGATTTAATGGGTAAAAAACTTCCCCTTAGTAGGTCTAAAAAACATATCTTAGACTCTGTATTTATGGAGAATTAATACGCATCTACGTCTATCTGTATTTTTATGCTTCGAAAAGCAGCCACACTAACAAAACTCTTTTGAACACGTAGAACGTATGATTTGGACTTTTTGAGATCAAAATCCTGAGGAATTTTTATCAAAATTTGTTGCTGATATTGATTTCTTATTCGCTCTATTAAAGGCGCTTCTGGACCTAATACATGATTTTGAAACCCTCCTTTTAGCGCTGTTGCGAACCAAGCTGCTCCCTTTTTGACTTTTTCAAAATCCTTATGTAATAAAACAATTCGAATCAATTTTACAAAAGGCGGATATCGAAACATTTCTCGCTGTGCTAATTGACTCTCAAACATTTCTTTGTATTGGTTATTAACCACTTGAACAATAACGGGATGAGTGGTTGAATACGTTTGAACAATAACGTGTCCTTGCTTGTTATTTCTTCCCGATCGCCCTGCTACTTGCTGCAGCACCTGAAAACAACGTTCATGGGATCTAAAATCTGGGAAATTCAACAATCCATCTGCATTTAAAACACCTACCAATGCTACGTTCTGAAAGTCAAGTCCTTTGGTAACCATTTGTGTTCCAACCAAAATTTGAAATTCTTGATTTTCAAATCCTTTGATCAAACGCTCGTAACTGTCTTTTTTTCGAGTGGTGTCAAAATCCATTCGGCCCACCTTTGTGTTTGGAAACAAAATTGCCAACTCTTCCTGAATTTGCTGGGTTCCTAAACCTCGAGTAGATACATTGAGCGATTCACAAGCCCCACATTGTGACGAATAAGGAGTTTGATAACCACAATAATGACATTTGATACGATCATCGGTTGAATGATAGGTTAAACTCACGTCACAATTGGGACATTGAGGTACAAAACCACAACTCAAACACTCCAAAAACTTAGCATATCCTCTGCGATTTTGAAACAAAATCACTTGTTCATTGTTAGAAAGCACTTGTTGGATTGCGACAATTAAATCTTCGGAAAAATGCCCTTTAATTCGCTTCTTTTTATACGATTCTTTCAAATCTATCAATGATATTTTTGGAGGAATTACCTTGCCGTATCGCTCAGACAAGGTTACACAACCGTATTTGTTATGTTGGGCATTGTAATAACTTTCCAAACTGGGTGTCGCTGAACCCAGTAATGTTTTGGCTCTATGCAAATGAGCCAACATAATGGCTGAATCACGCGCATGATATCGAGGTGCAGATTCGTATTGTTTGAAAGCCCCTTCGTGCTCTTCATCGACTATAATAAGACCCAAGTTAACAAAAGGAAGAAAGATGGAAGAACGAGCTCCAAGAACTACCCGAGCTTTGGAATCGTTTGCAGCTACTTTACTCCAAACTTCAACGCGCTCACTTTGTGAATAACGCGAATGAAAAACGACCAATTGATCCCCAAAATACCGCTGCAACCTTACTACCAATTGGGTTGTTAGGGCAATTTCAGGAAGTAAATAAAGTACTTGCTTGTTTTGAGCTAACATCTCCTCAATCAAATGCGCGTAAACTTCAGTTTTTCCGGAGGATGTTATTCCTTGAAAAAGAACAACTTCTTTATCTTTGAAAGAATCCCTAATTTCGTGTAGAGCCAAATTCTGGGCACTACTCAAAGATTGTGTTTTGATGGTTTTCCCTTCAAAAACAAAGCGATCTACAACTTTTGAATAACGAACAATAATTTCTTTTTTGAGCAATGTGTTAATCGTAGAAGCAGATACTCCACTCAATTCCTCAAGTTCTTTGGCCGTTACTTCCAAATGGGGAGGCAGCTTAACCAGTGTTTCAACAACCGATTTTTGTAGTGATTTTTTTGTCAAAAGATTCAACAAATCCTTCAAAACCTCAGAAGAACTGAACTGATGGTGAAGCCTTAAAAAGTTTTTTGTTTTCGGTCGAAAACCTTCATAAATAGCCTCATTCAACGCTATAATGTTATGATCTAGCAACTCTTGAATGGCCGATAGAAGGCTTTTTCTGGACATTCTCTTTTGGGCATCTTGTAACGAAAGTCTTTGTTGCGTTTGGAGCAAATTCGCCAGTACCTTAGCAGAATGGCTTGCTATTTTTGATAAATTATCCTCGGAGACCCACTCTAATTCTGTCTCGCTTTCTAAAAAAAACAAACTCGGCATAGCAGTTTTGAGCACTTGCCCCAGGGGTGTTAGGTAATATTCTGAAATCCATTTCCAATGTGCCAACTGAACTGGAGTAACCAAGGGGGATTCATCAATTATAAATTCAATTTCTTTGGCTTGATAGGTTGTGGGCGGAATTTGGTGAACGTTCATTACAAAACCCGTGTACATTTTGGATTTTCCAAATGGAACAACCACTCGCATGCCGGGTTGCAACACCTTCGATTCAGACTGTGTAATGCTGTAAGTAAATAAATTGTCGAGCGGAAGCGGTAAAAGAATATCGACAAAATAACGCATTAGTGTTTTTTGTTTAAGCGATTAAAAGCAGCGTTCAATTCAAAACCCAACAACAAAATAATGGCGTTTAACCAAATATAAAGCATTAAAATCAATAGCGCACCAATAGAGCCATACAGCTCATTGTAATTAGAAAAATTATCGATGTAAATCCCAAAAAGATAAGTGGTTGCAATAAACAAAATGCTTGTCATAAAAGCTCCAGGGGAGAAAAAACGAACTTGTTTTTTTTCAGCAGTTCCAAAATAGTACAGCAAGGAAGTTGAAACAATCGCCAGCGCAATAAAAAAAGTGTATTTGCCTACTAACAGTATATTTTCTTGATTGTCAAGAATTCCTGACTCCGATAAGTTTCGAATGATGGATACTTCAAAAAATACAAATCCAGAAACAGCAATAATCAAAACAATAGAAAGCAATAAGCCTATCAAAAGGGCAAATAAATATTGTTTGACAAAATGACGCGTAATCAGCACATTGTACGAATCACTAAAACCACCAAAAATAGCATTAACGCCATTTCCAATTAGAATAATTGACAATAAAAAACTGGAAGAAAGCAATCCTCCCCTCCTATTTTGCTTAATGTCCGTGTAAATTTCTACAAAAAAATCCAATGAAGATTCGGGAAGTAAAGACTCAATAAAAGCCAAAAACGAAGCATCAAAGTTTTGAATAGGAACAAAAGGAATCAAATTCAAAACAAATAATAAAAAAGGAAAAAGTGCCATAAAAAAACTAAACGAAATGCTGCCTGCCCGAGTGGCTAAGGCACCCTTAAACAATCCAATGGCATACATTTCAAGCAAGTCGAAAACAGAAAATCCTTGAAAACCTGGCAACTGAAGCTGTTTTAAAAACTGAATCAATTGTTTAACTACAGGCAATTCTAGGATGCGGAAATTCTTGGAAAACATCACTTTTTTTATTTACGCTAAAATAACCATTGAAAATGAGAAAACCAGTATTCTAAGTGTCAAAAGGTGTTTGTACATTTGTTGAATGAAAATCAAACTCATCGTCGTTGGTAAAACCGATCAACAAGCGCTCCAATCGCTTATTGATGAATACCTAAAAAGACTCAAACACTACGTGTCCTTTGAGATGGAAATTATTTCTGATTTAAAAAACCGAAAAAGCCTTTCTCAAACTGAACAAAAAATAAAAGAAGGAGCGCTGATTTTATCCAAAATAAAACCTGCAGAAGCATTGTATCTTTTGGATGAAAAAGGAACCAAATACTCTTCCGTTCAGTTTGCGGATTTTATTCAAAAAAAAATGCTTTCGGGTGCCAAAACTTTGGTTTTTGTTATTGGAGGTCCTTATGGGTTTTCGGAAGATGTCTACCAAAAATCTGACGGGAAAGTTTCGTTTTCACCCATGACATTTTCTCACCAAATGTTTCGCTTGTTTGTGATTGAGCAAGTATACAGAGCATTCACCATACTTAATAACGAACCCTATCATCACTCCTAACAACTTATGAAGCTCATATTTGCGACACACAACCCCAACAAAATTATCGAACTCAAAAAGCAACTTCCAACTCATATTTCCATAAGCGATTTATTGGAGTTGGGTTTTGATGAAGAAATTCCCGAAACAGAAAACACTTTGGAAGGTAATGCCATTTTAAAAGCAACACATATTCACAAAAAAACAGGAAGTGATGTTTTTGCAGACGATACGGGTCTGGAAATAGAGGCTTTGAATGGTGAACCCGGAGTATTTTCGGCTCGATATGCTGGAAACGACAAAAACGCTGCCGAAAACATAAATAAAGTTTTGGAGAACATGAAAGGCATTACCAATCGAAATGCTCAATTCAGAACTGTTTTTGCCGTTATTGTAGCAGGAAAACTACACTTACTGGAGGGAATTATTAAAGGAACCATTTTAACTCAGCCCTCAGGAAATAATGGCTTCGGATATGATCCTATTTTTTGCCCAAATGGATATACACAATCCTTCGCTGAAATTTCGCTGGATGAAAAAAGTAAGATCAGTCATCGTGGATTGGCTACAGAAAAACTAGTACAATTTCTAAAAAATCACTTAAACCGTTAAACTTTCCCTAAATTAAGAAATCACACTAGCGTAAAAGTAATTAGTTTGTACCTTTGAAAGAGTATATGGAAAGAAGCTTTTTATTTATTTGTATGATTATTGGACTGCTAAGTGCTCAAAATTCGAATGCACAAACGCCAATTTTTAAAGGGATTGTCAAAAATGCAGCTGATGGTAAAACTGTTTCCAATGTTCATATTATCAATCTTTCTAAGGTAGTTGGAACCATTTCAAACACAGAAGGCGCATTTGAAATCCCTGCTGAAGCTAATGACACTTTGTACTTATCTTATCTAGGCTTCAAGCCTATCAAGGTTCGAGTAGCTAGTGATTTTTTAAAATACAACAATTCAATCATTGAACTAACCGAAAGAGCTTTGGCTTTGGAAGAAGTCGTTATAAAACCATACAAACTTACGGGTTACTTAGAAATTGATGCAAAAAATGTCCCCATAAGTACATCCTACCGTTACAATATTCCGGGTCTGCCATCACGTGGATACGAGGGAGGCAGCAAAAACCCCAATGCGATTTCTAAAGTTTTTGGAGCCATATTCAATCCCGCTGATTTTTTATACAATCTGTTTGGAAAAAAACCTGTCCAATTTAAAAGGCTTCGGAAAATGCAAGAGGATAATCAAATACGAGATTTTCTAGCAACTAAATTTGACCGACAAACCCTCGTTGAGCTTTTGCAAGTTGAAAAACTAGATTTGGATGAAATTCTTCGAAACTGTAACTATTCGGACACCTTTATCATGTCTGCTAACGATTTGCAAATATTAGAAGCAATGAGTGGTTGCTACGAAGAATTCAAAATTTTAAATCGCAACTAGCCTTCCAATCTTTTTATAGTTTGAATCGTTATGTATTTCGTGTACTGATACCTTCAAATATATTTCTGATTTAGAAATACTAGATATCAAAAAAGCTGTAACTTTGCGCTTTCTTTGAAAAAACAATTCATGCTACTCACAACTCTCAATGCACTATCTCCTATCGACGGAAGGTATCGTTCCAAAACAAAATCACTAGCACCCTATTTCTCTGAAGAATCGCTGATCAAGTATCGTGTTCGAATAGAAATTGAATACTTCATTGCCTTGTGTGAATACCCCCTTCCACAATTGAGCAATTTCAATCCTTCTTTGTTTGAGGAATTGAGAAGTATCTACCAGCATTTTTCTACGGAAGATGCTCAGGCCATCAAGGAAATTGAGAAAACCACCAATCACGATGTAAAAGCAGTAGAATACTTTATTAAGGGTGAGTTTGATCGTTTGGAGTTGGGGGAATTCAAGGAATTTATTCATTTCGGACTTACATCGCAAGACATTAACAATACAGCCATTCCACTTTCCATCAAAGAGGCTTTGGAGGCAATTTATTTACCTCAATTGGAAGAAAACATAGCCTTGCTTAGATCGTTGGCAGAGGATTGGAAAGAAATACCCATGTTAGCCAAAACACACGGTCAACCTGCCTCTCCCACCCGACTCGGTAAAGAGATTATGGTGTATGTAGTACGACTCGAAGAACAAAAAAAATCGCTAACTCAAATTCCTATAGCTGCCAAATTTGGCGGTGCTACTGGAAATTTTAATGCACATCATGTAGCTTATCCCCAAAATGATTGGAAACAGTTTGGTAGCAATTTTGTTGAGAACCAACTCGGATTACATCATTCGTTTCCTACAACACAAATAGAACATTACGACCATATGGCAGCCTTGTTTGATAATCTTAAACGAATCAACACTATTTTGATTGATTTGGATAGAGATTTTTGGACATACATCTCTATGGAGTATTTCAAACAGAAAATTAAAGAAGGAGAAATCGGTTCTTCGGCAATGCCCCACAAAGTAAATCCTATTGATTTTGAAAATTCTGAAGGGAATTTGGGTATTGCCAATGCAATTTTTAGCCATTTATCATCCAAGCTTCCTGTTTCAAGACTTCAACGTGATTTGACTGACAGCACGGTTCTTCGAAACGTAAGTGTGCCTTTCGGACACACTATTATTGCGTTTGAAGCCACTCGAAAAGGGTTGAATAAACTACTTTTAAATACCGCAAAAATTCAAGACGATTTGGATAAAAATTGGGCAGTAGTTGCTGAAGCTATTCAAACCATTTTGCGAAGAGAAGGGTATCCAAATCCCTACGAAGCACTCAAAGGTTTAACAAGAACGAATACGCACGTGACAAAAGATTCCATCGCTTCCTTTATAGATACTTTGGATGTCTCGGAGGCAATAAAATCTGAGTTAAAAGCCATCACGCCTTCCAACTTTACAGGAATTTAGAGTAAGAAAGAAAAAGAATCTTTGAGTTCTTTAGCATCAAATTTCATGTTTTTCAGATGAGAAGCAAATGAAGCCAATTGTTCTGGGTTCATGTCGTCTCCTAAAACGCGTATCACTAAAAATCCAGTGTTTTTCATATCTCCATAAACAATTACCTCATCAATAGCATCGTCATCCCCAAGGTACATGATTTTTGCGTTCATATCTTTATCCGAAAGCGTCATGAGCGTGTTGAATTTAGGTTGAGAGAAAAGCTTCTTTAAAACGGATTTTTCATCCCTAAAAACCAATTGTTTTTCTGCTGAATATTTGAACATCAACACATTCAGTTTTCGAAAAGAATCGTAGGTTTTTTTGTCCTCTTCAGTTAGTTCGGACTTATTCAAGCCCAATATGCTAGAGGGAAGATCTACGGATAAGAAATTGGGATCTTCACTTTTTTCAACAAAATATTGCTGCAGTGAAAGCCCAGAATCGCAAGCAACAAACAACAATAATGCAATTCCCAGAAAAAATAGTTTAGAGTTTTTCATAGGGTTTATTTTGTGGATGAAACTTTATTGAGTTGTTTGCCTCCAGGAAGATTCATTTGAGCGGTAAGCTTTGAAATATGTTCTAGTTCAATATCCCCTATGAGTTGCAATAATATGGTTTCAAACGAACGATTGTCTATTGATATTTTTTCATCCAATTCGGTTACGCACATCAACAGTTCTTGGATACGATCGGATTTTTTGGATTCCAATACATAAAATTTGACGTTGGTATTGCCGTCACGAACTTTCATAAGTTCTTGCATTCCTTTCTTTTTTGTAGTTAGGGCAGCATACTCTTGAAGTTCTTTCGAAATGCTTTGATTGTCAGTTGTAATGACCTTGAACGATTTCACACTTTTTATAATTTCAAAAAACTGTTCGGCCTCTGGGTCATTAGTGTTAACGCTCATTTTTCCAAGCATTTGGAACATCTTTGGACTGATCGAAACGAATGATACGTCTTGATTATCTTCGAATTTGTCAAAAATAGATTGTCCTGACACACTAAATGCCATGAAACAAAAAATTACTAATAAGTGAATTCTTTTCATGTTATTCTTTTTTTAAATATTTTGTTGTTGTTTGATCAAATGTTTCTAAATGAGCTAATCGATTGGCTCCTTGATTAAGGTGCGTAGAAACCAATAGTACATTTTCTTTAAATTCTGCATAAGATGCATGTGCTTCTTGCTCTGAATAGGATTGTGTGGGTTTATAAAGGTTTCCTCCTACAATGAAAGTAGCAACAATTGCTGCAGATGCCCACCAAAAAACATACCTGCTTTTTTTTGGTAAATCAATCGCTTGAGTAAATTTCTCCTTCTTTGAGGATTGAAATCCGACAAACAAGGATTTGTATGGCATCCAGTTCTCTTTTACGGCATTTCCTAAAAAGTAGGCTCGCAATTGTTGCTCCTGTTGAATGGTGGTTTTGCCATCAAAATACAAATCCAATAATTTTTGAATATCATGTTCCATATTCATGAATTTTAATTAGTGCTTCTTTTAGTGTGGTTCTACCTCTGGAAAGAGCAACGCGAATAGCTCCTTCGGTCATACTCATTATTTCTGCAATTTGCGCAAACTCGAGCTGTTCTATATCTCTTAATTGAACGATCATTTTTTGTTGAACGGGCAACTGTTCCATCAATCTATTTAAATGAGAAACACTGTCACGTGCTTCTATTTTTTTTGCCAAACGCTCGTGCTGATCCCGATAATTAGAATGAATCAATTGTAAATTAGTCGCTTGTTTTGATTTCAACCGATCCAAACAATAATTTTTGGTCATAGTCACCGCAAAAGCTTCTACATTTGTGTAATATATCATTTTATCTTTTTGTATCCACAATTTTAAAACCACTTCCTGAACAGCATCTTGAGCTTCTTCATGCGACACTAGCAAACGTTTTGCAATACGAAACAATTTGTCCTTAAATACATTGATAATGCTAACAAAATCGGCTTCAGTAAGATTTTTCTTGGGAGAATTTTTCATTTTATCTTATATCTTAGACGATAAGGCAAGGTTTTTGTTACAGGCAAGCGAAATCAATTTTTATACGTAAATTTAGTTCATAATTAACAATTTAAAGCTTCAGCCTCATGAAATTTGCTATTAAAACACTTCTTGCTGCCCTGTTAGTTGTCTTTTTAAACAGTTGTAAAGACAAAGACGATGATTATAAAGCCATAGAAGAGTTTTTGGAAATCAAGGATTTTGTGTGGAAAGGACTCAATGAGTATTATTATTGGCAAGAAGACGTGAACGACCTGGCCGACAACCGATTTTCGAGTGACGAAGACTACACTAATTATTTAAAAAAATACAACGGACCCGAAGAACGGACCCGAAGAATTATTTGATGAATTGTTGTATCCTGGAGATCGATTCAGTTGGATTGTTGAAGATTACGAAGTATTGGAGAATGCATTGAACGGAATTACGCAATCCAATGGAATGGAGTTCGGTCTGTCCTATATTAATATTGGTGTTTCAAACAAAATAATAGGCTTTGTCCGATATGTACTCCCCAATTCAGATGCAGCATCTAAAAATATCAAACGTGGGGATGTTTTTTATGCTGTCAATAATGTAGAACTTACCGATGACAATTTTCGAGAACTGCTTTTTAGTGATGCGAGTACTTACACTCTTTCCTTTGCTTCGGTTAGTGATGGAAGTATTGCTTGCTTTTTAGTGATGCGAGTACTTACACTCTTTCCTTTGCTTCGGTTAGTGATGAAAGTATTGCTCCAAACGGAGTTTCTATTTCGTTAACAAAAGAGGTTGATTTTCAAGAAAACCCCATACACGTGCACAAAGTTTTGAGTGTAGGTGGAAAGAAAATAGGCTACTTACTGTACAACGGATTTACAGAAGCTTATGACAATGAACTAACCCATGTTTTTATGGATTTTAAAACTCAGGCTGTTGATGAGTTGGTTTTGGATTTCCGATACAACCACAACCCTGGTGGAAGGGTTAAGAGTGCTATACATTTAGCAAGCCTAGCAACTGGTCAATTTTCTGGGAGTGTTTTTGCAAAAAAGAAATACAATAGTAAAATAAACGACGATAATCTCAATTACTTTTTTAATAACGAATCGGTTCAACTCAATATGAACAAGGTCTATGTCATTACCTCTTCGGAAACGGCATCAGCAAGTGAGCTTGTTATCAATGGACTCAAACCCTATATTGAAGTAATTCAGGTGGGTGACAGTACTGTAGGGAAAAATGTGGCTTCAGCGACCATCAAAGATTGGATTGATAGTAAAGGAAACGTTAATCCTAAACACAAATGGGCTATGCAACCCATCATTCTAAAAATATCAAACAGTGAAGGATTTGCAGACTTCGAGAAAGGCCTCGTTCCTGATATAGAAATCAAAGAAACCATTGGCGCATTGGGAATTCTCGGCGACCCACAAGAACCCTTGCTTTCCAAGGTGTTGGAACACATGGGCGTTTTGTCAGGTATTGCAAAGCCCAAAGAAAATCTCATTGAGACTGAAGAAGTTTCAAGTTCAAAAATTTTCTGGAAAACTATCAACGGTAGTTTGATAGATACACCCGTTGGAGAATTAAGCGAAGATACCCTGTTGCCTTATTTGATAAATTAAAATCGAAGTTGCATACCTATTTTACAGTTTCTTCCTTGAGAACTGAATCCATAAATTTCCTGATACATCTCATCCAAAACATTAGATACAGAGAGGGAGAGTATCAAATTGGGATTTATAAATTGGTGTCGAATGGAAACATCGAGTAGTTGGTAGGATTTCAAAACTAAATCGCTCGAGGGAAAAACAGAGAAATCAGCGTCGTTACGTTCGCTATTGTACTGAAAATAAGTAGTAATCGATGTTTGTTTTGTGGCCTGAAAATCCAAAGATGCGTTTACCTTATGAGCTGGTATTCGCAGCACTGTTACCTCTTTTTTATGGGTATAGGTGTAATTTGATTTGAAATCGAGGTTCTTTAGCAATTGAGCCGTTATAGTAAACTCAACTCCTTCTACTCTAAAATTTTGTGAGACATTTTCATACCCATTAGCCAAATAATCAATAAAATTGATTTCTTTTCTGGTAAAAAATAAAAGGCTAGTATTGAATGCATTGGATTTATAAAATTCAACCCCTGCTTCGATGGTTTTGTTTTCCTCAGGTTGTAAGTCAGGATTAGCTCCAAACGGTCCGAACAAATACGAGAGAGAAGGAGCTATGAACGCACTGCTATAGGAAGCTAAAATTTTCCAAAACACATATTCACTTCCTATCACAAAAGACGGATTGAAGCTGTATGTCAAATGGTTTCCATATTCAGAATGATTGTTAAAGCGCAATCCCGTGTTAACATGAAATCCACTAGATGCCAAATATACCATATTGATATAAGGATCTGTTGTCGAACTTTTGGCTTTTTGCATAAATTCGGTAAAATAAGATGCGTGTTGAACTCCTACTATGGAAAGCCACTTATCTGTAAAACGGTATTTATAGACAAGGTCAGTAATAAAACTGGAAGCGTCATAATCGTTTGGATAATTTGAAATCGCTTGTCGGTCTGAATCGACAAAGGCAATGTTTGCTTCAATCACGCCTTTGCGTAATTTGAATTTGGACGCTAACGAGTAGCGTATTTGTTTACTTTCCAGATAGTTATCTGCATCAGTCAATGAAAACGCGTCGTCGTAAAAAGAACGGTAATTATTGTAATAAAAGCCACCTTGAACGGAAAAAATACTTGAAGGATTGTAGGTCGTCGAAAAACTTATATTTTGCTTGGAAAGAGGGTCATTTTCATCTCCAACTACAGCCGAAATACCATCGGTGTATTGAGGGTCATTTTCATCTCCAACTACAGCCGAAATACCATCGGTGTATTGATGAGCAAAGCTCGTTAAAAAACTCCAAGCATCCGATTTCATTTGTATCGCAATAGCATTGTTAAAATCATTGATACTGCTGATGGTTTCTTCTTGAGTATTGTTAGTACCCAGTGAAGAATCAACAGCAAACTGAATTCCGTCGTGTGTGGCTTTTTTGGTAGAAATAAGAATAACGGCTGTGGCTGCTCCGCTTCCATACAACGTACTGGAAGCACCTTTTACAATCTCAACGGAATCAATTTGAGATAACGAAAGTAGTGTCAAATCAAAATCAGAAGTGGGACGAGAAGGATCTGAAACAGGGATACCGTCAATTAAAACCAATACTTGTCGGTTGTTTCCTCCTCGAATGAAATAGGATAAATTTTGACCTGCATAACTTCTACTTCCATTGATTTCGATACCACTCAATTGATTAATAACCTCTGCCAATGATTTTCCAATATGTTTTTGAAGTTCCGTTGGAGTCAGTTTAATGACCGTTTTCCCAGATTGAGAACGTTTTAGTGGAAAACGCGAGTCAGAAACCACCACTTCGTTCAGTTGTTGGTTTTGAAAAGAAGGTGGGGTTTGAGCAAAAACACATTGAAAGGCAAACACTCCTAAAACAAGAATTTTAAAATTCATGGTAGAATTAGTAAATTAAATGAGCCTTTTCTTATCCCGAGAAATAGGCAAAACATAAAGAAAAAGGCAGGTCTCCTGACTCTCTCAAGTCTACGCCTTCCCGTTTAAAAAACAAACAGTGGCAAAAGTGATAGACTCCTTTTTTGAGATTACAGTTGCGGGAACAGTTTTGGATTTTCGCCAAATTCCCTTTTAATTTTATGTTTTGAAAAAACACAAAAAACCTATTTCTTAATCCAAAAGTATTAATTCTAATCGGTAAAACAGACTGTTTTTTAAATTAAATATTCTTATTTTTGAAAAGAATTTAGATTCTACCTGTTGCTATGAAAAAAACGTTACTTACATCTAGGCAATGGATGCTGCTGATTTTTATAGTTATAGCTATACTTACTCGATGGCTTCCTCATCCACCAAACTTTACGGCAGTAACAGCAATTGCACTTTTTGGGGGTGTTCATTTTTCCTCCAAAAAATTAGCCTACATCATTCCTCTTGCAGCCATGTTACTTTCTGACTTGGTGCTTGGATTTTCTGGGATCACACTGTTCGTATATATTGCGTTTGGGTTGGTTTCTTTTTTAGGAACATATTACAAGAAAATGTCTGTAAAAACTATACTGCTTAGCAGTTCAGTGTTTTTTGTAATTACCAACTTTGGAGTCTGGCTTCTTTATTATCCGCTCAATGTATCAGGATTGATGGAATGCTATACATTGGCCATTCCATTTTTTAGAAATTCTGTATTAGGAGATCTGTTTTTTGCAGGAGTATTGTATTATGGATTTTTTTGGGCAGAAAAAAAGTTTTTACAAACTGCTTAGTCCTCATTTTGGGGCCTATCTAAAAGCGCGGATTCAAAATCAATAGAACTCTTTCCATCCGATATTTTCAAAACATCTTTGTCAATTTTAACAAACTCCTTGGAAGACGTATTGTAATGATTCACAACAGTTCCAAGAGAAACTCCTAATTTTTCATGATAGGTTTTGTAAACATTCAAGTGACTGGAAAGCTTGTCAACGTTTTTTAGTATATCAGCAATGGAGCGTTCCACTTTAAGGTTGTGTAATGCTTTTACAGTAATTTGAAGCATTGGAAACAAGCTCATAGGAGATACAATCATCACTTTTTTGCTGTATGCGTAGGTAACCAAATCCTTGGAGTTTATTTTTAGAGTTCCTACGCGACTATTTAGCAAGTCTTGATACAATCCGTCTGCTGGAATAAACATATAGGCATAATCCGTTGTATTTTCGTTTGGACGAATGTACTTTGCCGTTTCATCTATTCTTGATTTGATATCTTCTTTAAACTTTTTTTCAAGCGCAGCAATTTCATTTTTATCACTACTTTCAATCATTTTATTGTAGTTATCCAATGAAAATTTAGCATCAATAGGTATGATAAAATCGCCCACTTTAACAATAGCATCAACGGCTTCTCCATTATTAAAGGTATGCTGCATGATAAAAAGCTCAGGAGGCAATACGTTGGAAAGCAAGTTTTCAAGTTGAATTTCCCCTAAAATCCCACGCTGTTTTTGGTTTCCAAGAATTTTTTCGAGGGTTTTCATTTGATTGGCAAAATTCAATACTTGCTCATTGGTTCCCTTAATTTTTTCCAATTCAGCCGTTACTTCCTTAATTACTTTGTTGGAATCCGTGAACTGTTTTTGCATGTTTTGTTTGGAGGAAACATGAAAAGCGTTAATCTCTTCGTTGATATTTTTTAATTTGCTTTCAATTTCGGTTCTGCTCTGCTTGGCGTTTTCTTGAACCTCTTTTCGAATGTTCTGAATTTCTGTTCGCAAGCTATCGTTGAGCTGGATCAACAAGTCACTAGAGGAGTTTGAGCTTTGGCTTTTTTTGTTATAAATAAAAAGAACAACAACTGTTATCAAAATAACAATGAGAAGAAAAATTTGCATAAAAAAAGATTAAGAGGATAAATTTACCGAATTTATAAGATGAAACCTATTTAAAGTAATGGAATTTCGAATACGTTGGAATCAAAAAAAGGGGCTTCCTTCGTTCAAATTTTACTATATCGAAAATAAGACGTTAAAAACGTATTCTGAGCCCTCTAATTTTTAATCAATTGTTTTGTAGCAGATTTTCCATCAGCCGTTAGTTTCAATAAATAAAATCCCGAATCCCATGAAATAACATCCATAACTTTGTTGAGATTTGATATGTCTTTATCGACAATTTTTTTGCCCAATATGTTATATATTTCCAGCCGAGCATTTTCTACACTTGAAGGCAAATTGATTGAAACAAATCGTTCTGCTGGATTGGGTGTGATTGTAAATGAAGAGAGCATTTTCTGAGAAATTCCTAAGGTAGATACTGTTGCCATTCTTGGGCCCCTAGCATAGTGTTGGATGAATGTCAAATCATGCCCAATCGCATACAGTAATGGAAAAGAACCTGTGGAGGTAGGAAAATCAAAATCTTTTGAATCGGGAGAATTAATTGCCCGAGTGGCAATAACGGTTCTTACTGAGTTGCTAACCGTATTGGAAGTAACTGTCCAATTATTTGTTGCGTCTAAAGTAGGTGGATTTAATGACCCTGTCATGTTACGATCTTGCAATCCGTTTGAGTTATAAACAATGACGTCATCTCCTGAACTTCCCATTCCATTTCCTCCAGAAACACCAGGGGCTACTGCCAAATATCGGTCCGAAGGACCGACAAGAGTCATAGTAACACTATTTAAAGACGTATCCATATCAAACTTTACAGTAACGTTAAAAGGGTCATATAAAATAAAGAAATTGTTCCTGTAGTTAAGTCTTGAGAAAAGACTTGAAAAGATACAAAAAGAGATATAATGAGTATATTTTTTTTCATAATGAAGAATTTAAAAGTGCTATTAACTTTGAATCGTTGTATATGACTGCATAATCCAAAGGAGAATAATTTTGAGCATCCAAGCTGTGAATATCTGCTCCAGCGTCGAGTAACATTTGTATTGTGTTTGTATTTTTAAACATTGTGGCGTAATGAAGGGCTGTTGTGCCACTTTCGTCAGACAAATTAACATCTGCTTTGCTTTGTAACAGTTGCTCTACAATATCATGATGGTTTTTTACTACCGCAGCCATCAAAGGGGTACCAAAACCGCTATTGACGTTAATATTTGCTCCTTTTTCCAAAAGAAATGAAACTACTTCACTGTTGTTGTGATAACTCGCTAAAACCAAAGGTGTGTAGCCGTTGCTGTTGGGAACATCAATTTGGTTTGGAGACTGCTCGTGCAAAAGCTGCATTTCTGCATACGAACCATTGCGACAAATCTCATAGATGTCTTTTTGGGATGGTGAACAACTCACCAACATAATCACTATTAACCAACTTTTATTCAATACTAATTCACATTGATTCATCTAATTTCTTAGCATAAGTGATCGAAACGAAATCAGCAACCTATGTTTTGCAGATTAAAAAGAGTGGGGAAGTATACAGTAAATGTCTTTTTTGAAGACCCATCGAAATACTAATTATATGCCAAATGTATAAAATTAATTTCGTTACGAAAGATTCCAAAAACTATTTCCAAATCGAGTTGTTTGAAACTAACTTCAAGAAAAAAACTTCTAGTTACTTAAATACATCTTTCTTCGAGAGTACAACTCATAAAATTCGTCGTCTTTCAAGCTATCAATAAACAAAATACTTTCCCCTGTACTTTTCATTTCGGGACCAAGATTTTTGTTCACATTATGAAACTTATTGAATGAAAAAACAGGTTGCTTGATCGCAAAACCTTCTAGTTGAGGATCGTATTTGAACTCACTGATTTTGGCTCCCAACATCACTTTAGTTGCAAAATTTACGTAAGGTTGTTTGTATGCCTTTGCAATGAAGGGTACTGTTCGAGAGGCACGTGGATTGGCTTCAATAATATATACAATCTCATCTTTAATCGCAAATTGAATATTGATAAGTCCGACAGTATTAAGCGCCAAAGCAATTTTTTGGGTATGATCCTTAATTTGCTCCATGACCAATTTTCCTAAATTGAATGGTGGCAACGTAGCGTTTGAATCTCCCGAATGAATTCCACAAGGTTCAATATGCTCCATGATACCAATAATTTGAACACTTTCTCCGTCGCATATTGCATCTGCCTCGGCCTCAATAGCTCCGTCTAAATAATGATCCAATAAAAGTTTGTTGTTAGGAATTTTTTGAAGTAAATCCACAACATGGGCTTCCAGTTCTTCTTTATTGATGACAATTTTCATGCCTTGCCCTCCCAAAACGTACGAGGGTCTCACTAAAATTGGGAAATCCAAATGATCGGCTAACTTTAAAGCCTCATCGGGAGTTTCAGCCACACCAAACTCAGGATAAGGAATGTTGTTGTCTTTTAATAAGGTAGAAAAACTTCCACGATCTTCCGCCAAATCCAATGATTCGAATGATGTTCCCATGATTTTAACACCGTATCGGGATAATTTTTCAGCCAATTTCAAAGCCGTTTGACCTCCCAATTGTACGATAACACCTTCTGGTTTTTCGTGTTGAATAATATCGTAAATATGTTCCCAAAAAACAGGCTCAAAATATAGCTTATCCGCAACGTCAAAATCGGTAGAAACTGTTTCTGGATTGCAATTGATCATGATTGTTTCATAACCGCGCTCTGAAGCAGCAAGCACTCCATGAACACAGCAGTAATCAAACTCAATACCCTGCCCAATTCGGTTGGGTCCAGACCCCAATACAATGATTTTTTTTCGGTCAGAAACAGCACTTTCATTATCGCTATAACGTGTTCCATCAGCCAATTCAACCTCATCTTCAAAAGTAGAATAGTAATAAGGTGTTTGCGCTTTAAATTCTGCCGCACAGGTATCCACAAGTTTATACACTCGCTTTAGACCCAATTCATCTCTTTTTTTGTAAACCTGACTTTCCAAACACCCCAACATGTGAGCTATTTGACGATCGGCAAAACCTTTTTGTTTGGCTTCCAACAAAAGAGCTTTTGGCAAAGTATCAATATCGTAATTCTGAATTTCTTTGTCTAACAAAAACAATCCTTCGTATTGACGTAAGAACCACATATCAATCTTGGTAATCTCATGAATTCTCTCCAAAGAAATTCCCATTTGAATAGCGTCGTACACTACAAATACTCGATCCCAGCTGGCGTGGGTAAGTTTGGAAATTACTTGTTCGTAGTCTGTATAGCCTTTTCCATCAGCACCCAATCCATTGCGTTTAATTTCAAGAGACTGAGTGGCTTTGTGGAGGGCTTCCTGAAAGGATCTTCCGATTCCCATTACTTCACCCACTGACTTCATTTGAAGACCTAATTTTCGATCGGAACCCTCGAATTTATCAAAATTCCAACGCGGTATTTTTACAATTACATAATCTAAGGTAGGCTCAAAGAGCGCCGATGTAGATTTTGTAATCTGATTGTCTAACTCATCCAACGAATAGCCGATTGCTAATTTGGCGGCTATCTTTGCTATTGGATACCCAGATGCCTTTGAGGCAAGAGCCGAAGAACGCGATACACGTGGATTGATTTCAATAGCAATAATATCTTCTTGATCGTCTGGGCTTACAGCAAATTGCACATTACAACCTCCCGCAAAATCTCCAATGCTTCGCATCATCTTAATGGCCATATCACGCATAAGCTGATAGGTTTTGTCTGATAAGGTCATGGCTGGAGCCACGGTTATTGAATCTCCTGTATGAATCCCCATGGGATCCATATTTTCAATAGCACAAATGATTACTACGTTGTCATTTTTGTCACGCAACAATTCCAGTTCGTATTCTTTCCATCCCAACAAGGCTTTATCTATAAGTACCTCATGAATTGGAGAAGCTTCCAAACCGCGTTTCAACAATTCTTCAAATTCATTTGCGTGATTAACAAAAGAAGCTCCTGTTCCTCCAAGAGTAAAGGAAGGACGAATAACCAATGGAAAACCAAACTCCTGGGCAATTTCTTTTCCTTTCAGGTAAGAAGTAGCTGTCTGAGCAGGTGCCACAGGGATATCGATTGTTTTAAGAAGTTTTTTAAACTGATCTCTATCTTCTGTAATATTAATAGCATCGATATCAACTCCAATGATTTCAACATCAAAATCGGTCCAAATGCCTTTTTCATCCGCTTCAATACAGAGATTCAAAGCTGTTTGTCCTCCCATGGTTGGAAGCACTGCATCGACTTTGTGTTTTTTCAAAATTTCAATAATGGACTTGGTGTTTAATGGCTTCAAATACACATGATCGGCCATCGTCGGGTCGGTCATAATGGTAGCTGGATTGGAATTGATAAGAATGGTCTCTATTCCGTCTTCACGGAGTGAGCGAAGAGCTTGTGTTCCTGAATAATCAAACTCACAGGCTTGACCAATAATAATGGGGCCTGAACCGATAATTAAAATACTTTTGAGATCTTTTCTTTTTGGCATCTTTTTGTTACTGTAGAATTGTTAAACTGCTTGGCAATATATCAAAAAAAAGGTGTTACCTATAAAAGTAACACCTAATGTTTTCAACGATTTATTCACTTATTTTTTATGTCTTGGTTCGGAGGATACAGACAATTTTTTTCTTCCTTTGGCTCGTCGGCTCGCCAAAACTTTGCGACCGCTTACTGAGGCCATTCTTTCTCTAAAACCGTGCTTGTTGCGACGTTTTCTTTTTGAAGGTTGAAATGTTCTTTTCATTACTTATATTTATCTGTATTCTTCCAAAGAATACTTTTTCTTTATCTGAGCGCAAATATACAAGAAGTTTTTATTTTGTCAAACGTGTTTTGAAAAACATTTCGATAAGTTTTTTTGTAACTTTGCAACCAACAAATTTATACTATGTATCCAAAAACAATTAAACTAATTATTGCCCTAGGTGTTATTGCGTGGGCTGTTTATCAATTCATAGAAGGTTATATCGGTAACGGTATCGCCTTGATTTTCCTTTCGCTAATTTTTATTTTCTTGTATTTTAGAAACGAACTCATTCTACTGGCGTTCCTACGGCTTAGAAAACAAGACTTTGCGGGTACCCAAAGATGGTTGTTGCGTATCAAAAATCCTGAAAGCGCCTTGACAAAAAAACAAGTAGGTTACTATCACTATTTGTTTGGTATTATTACTTCTCAGACCAATTTGACGCAAGCTGAAAAATATTTCAAAAAAGCATTGTCTATTGGACTTTCTATGGATCATGACTTGGCAATGGCAAAGTTGAGTTTGGCAGGTATTGTGATGCAAAAACGAAGAAAACGTGAAGCCACTACCCTTCTTAACGAGGCTAAAAAGTTAGATAAACAAGGAATGTTGGCAGAGCAAATTAAAATGATGCAACAGCAAATGAAGAAAATTTAAGTTTCTTCACTACAGCACTGGTACTTCGATATAATACTGTTTTCTTGATTTGTTGTTGAGGTGATTTTCCAACAACCAAGGATTGAAAATCTTCAACTCTTTATAATTGACTTGATGCATTTTGGCAAAACTTGCCAAATTGGATATGGCCGTATCAACAGGTAATTTTCGAGTAACTACTCTTTTGTACATATGAGTTTCGGGTACTTCAAAGCCGTAACGCTCCGGATTGTTAAGCAGTTCTTTCATCGCTAAAATCCTAAAAACATACCTTCCTGTCTCCTCCCCTAGCAACAAATCGTAGTAATTATCGACCTGTTGTGTCGATAAATAACGAGCAATACGCGCTCGTCCACTATTGTAGGAAGCTGCAGCAAGTGTCCAGCTACCAAACTTTTCTTTGGCTTCTAAAAAATACTTACAGGCCAATTCTGTGGTTTTTTCCAAATGGTAGCGTTCGTCCACATTGTTGTTTACCTCTAGTTTAAAGTCTTTGGCAGTTGATTTCATAATTTGCCAAATTCCTTTGGCGCCTGCTGGTGAAGTTGCGTTGATCAATCCGCTTTCTATGACAGCAATATACTTAAAATCTGCTGGAACATTGTGTTTTTTAAGAATCGGCTCAATAATAGGAAAATACTTATTGACACGTTTGATCATCAAAAGACTGTTGGAGTGCCAATAGGCATTGACCATCAACTCGCGATCCATTCGCTCATAAACATCCGGAATATGAATTGGAACCGATTCTCCCGCAAAATTTAGATTTTCAGGAAGTGGATAGCTTTGCCGGAATATGAATTGGAACCGATTCTCCCGCAAAATTTAGATTTTCAGGAAGTGGATAGCTTTGAATCGTGTTAGGATTGTTAATAACTTCTTTATGACTGAGCGTGAATGAAGTTAATAAAAAAACACCTAACAAAAGGATAGAAAAGTAACGCTTAAGAACTAAAGGGGGGTTGAAATGCATGTTGTTTGTTTTGATATAAAATTACAAAATTATTCGATTCAACAGAGCAACTTCGGAAGGTTTGTATTGAACCAAGCAGCTTTGGTCAGTATCATAGCGTGGGTAGCCTTGGGAACAGGGATGTAATTTTTCATTCCCAATACAGGAAGAATCAAGTCTAGGGTTCCATGAATATGAATCAGGTTGGACGGAGGGGTTTCTTGTTTCCATTCTGTCATTTGTTCAATCGCCCAATCCAAGTAGTGTTTGTCTCTAACAGACAAATATTTTTTATGCAAATCCATTCGACGCTTAACCGCAGGACCAAAAACAAATCCCATCAAAGACTCCATATCATCCACATATTGCGTAGGAAGAATTTTATAGGCTTTGGTGAGTTTGCCTAATTTCATGGTGATGGGCAATTCTTTATTAGATTTAATACTAGATACAATAACCGTTTTTCGAACCTCTATAATTTTTGCCATTTCTTGCACCAAAATACCGCCAAACGAAACGCCTAACAATATAGGCAAAGGTTCTTTGATCAAATCACACATTCGGAGGGCATAGGATTGTAATGACTCATTTTCGAGAGGAGGAATCCAATCCAAATAAAACAATTGGTAGGGTGCTGGAAGTTTGATGTATTGAAAAATCAAGGAATTGGCGGCCATTCCGGGCATACAATAAACTGGTATTGTTGTTGAATTATTCATCTGAAACAGCGAAGTTAATCACTCCTTTTAAATTTTCGTATATTTGTAGGATAAAACTTGTTAAAGTTTAAGGAAAATACAATTCACTCATGGCTATTGTTGTAACTGATAATGAATTTTTAAGGCAATTTGAAGTTGATATCAATGGTGATTTAGCAAAAATTGAATACTCAGAACAGGAACGAAAAATATTTTTAACCAAACTGATTATTCCAGACACCGTAGAAGATACGAATTTTCAAGAAGACTTTATCAAAGAAGTTTTATCCATCATTGAAGATCGCAACATTTATGTAATGCCAACCAGTCCACAAATTGTAAGTTTTATTAGAAAAAACAAGCAATACAAGCACTTGTTACCTATTGGAGTTCGTATTTAAGCGCCAATTTTTTCATTTACAAATTCAATTCGCACCCATCCAGATTCGTCAATTTCTAAAAGTTGAACACTATGAATGGTATTGACCCATTCGGGGTTCCAAGGCGTTCTTATTTTTACATAGTTTTCGGTAAAACCATAAATATAGCCCTGTTTGTTTTCTGCTTCAAAAAGTACTTTTTTGACTTTCCCCAATTGACTTTGGTAAAAGCTTCTTCTTTTTTTTACAGAAAGACCCCGCAGCATTTTACTACGCTTTTTTCGCACATTGACAGGAACAACGCCTTCCATAGTGGCTGCCAATGTATTGTCTCGTTCGGAGTATGTAAAAACATGAAGATACGAAACGTCAAGCTCGCTTAAAAAATGATAGGTTTCCAAAAAATGAGCATCGGTCTCACCGGGAAATCCTACGATAACATCAACACCAATACAAGCATCGGGCATATGTTTTTTAATCGCTTGTACTCGATCTACATATAATTCTTTTTGATAACGGCGGCGCATTTTTTTTAGCAATTCATTACTGCCGCTTTGTAAAGGAATGTGAAAATGGGGAACAAAAGCATGGCTTTTGGAAACAAATTCTATGGTTTCGTTTTTCAACAAATTGGGTTCTATGGATGAAATACGAACACGATCTATACCTTCTACGCGATCCAACTCTTGTACCAATTCAAAAAATGTATGTTCGTGCTTTTTATTTCCAAACTCGCCTTTGCCGTAATCACCAATATTAACTCCCGTCAAAACAATCTCTCGAACTCCTTGCGAAGCTATTTCGCTTGCATTATTCAAAACGTTCTGTAGCGTATCGCTGCGCGAAATTCCTCTAGCCAACGGAATGGTGCAATAGGTACATTTGTAATCACACCCATCTTGAACCTTTAAAAAAGCGCGAGTGCGATCGCCTATAGAATAACTCCCTACATAAAAGTCTGCCTCTTCAATTTCGCACGAATGTACTTCTCCCATATCGTTTTTGGTGAGATCGTTGATATAATCTAGCACTTTGAATTTCTCAGTAGCGCCCAATACCAAATCCACACCATTCACAGAAGCCAATTCTTCAGGTTTCAGCTGTGCATAACACCCAACCGCAATCACAAACGCCGATTCGTTTATAGACAAGGCTTGTTTTACCAACGTTTTAAAACGTTTGTCAGCGTTTTCGGTAACCGAACAGGTGTTAATCACATACACATCTGCAGCCTCTGAAAAATCAACACGGTCAAAGTCTTCCGAAAATTGGCGGGCAATGGTAGAGGTTTCTGCAAAATTTAATTTGCAACCCAAAGTGTGAAAAGCGACTTTTTTGTTCTTAAGCATTTCGCTAACGGTACTAAATGTTTATTTTAGCCTACAAATATACCACCTAATTACTGTATGCTCAAACCGTTGTTCCGTATCGCGATTTTTTTATTCCTCGTTTGGGGTTGTGCTCCTTCAACCAACAACCAACATCAAAACGAGGTGTTTCGATACAACGAACACAGAAACATCAGTTCGTTGGATCCAGCATTTGCGAGGAATCCGCAAAATATATGGCCGGTCAATCAATTGTTTAACGGACTGGTTCAACTGGACGATTCGCTGAGAATACAGGGAGATATTGCTCGCAAATGGACAATCTCTGACGATGGAATTCGATATGATTTTTATCTCAAAAAAGAGGTGTACTTTCATCCTTCTCCCTATTTTAAAGATACCACACGAATCGTAGTAGCCCAAGACTTTGTGTATAGTTTTGACCGACTAAAAGACCCTAAAGTAGCCTCTCCTGGAGGGTGGGTGCTCCAACAAGTTTCTAGTTACAAAGCACTGAATGACAGTGTTTTTAGTATTGAACTCAAACAACCTTTTTCTTCATTTTTGGGAGTGCTTAGCATGAAATACTGCGCTGTTGTTCCTCACGAGGTAGTCGATGGATTGGGTAATGATTTTGGTAAAAAACCAATAGGAACGGGTCCTTTTTTATTCAAAACCTGGAAAGAAAATCTAAAACTGGTATTGCGTAAAAACAACCGCTACTTTGAAAAGGATGCTTCGGGTAAATCGCTTCCCTATCTGGAAGCTGTAGCCATTACCTTTTTGGAGGACAAACAAAGTGAATTTATGGCTTTTGTTCAAGGAAATATTGACTTTCTAAATTCATTAGATCCTTCTTATAAAGACGAATTACTAACAACAGAGGGAAAGTTACAGCCTCGTTATGAAAATCGTTTTCGATTGCTAATCGGCCCTTACCTAAACACCGAATACATTGGATTGTTTGTCGATAAAAATGCATCAAAGTTTGCTTCTAAAAAACTACGACAAGCCATCAATATGGCAATTGATCGTAAACAAATGGTAAAATATTTGCGAAACAATATTGGATATGCTGCACATAATGGATTTGTTCCCAAAGGACTTCAAGGATCGACTCCTATAAAAGGAAACGATTATCGTCCACTGGAAGCAAAAAAAATCCTTAAAGAATACTTGAAAAAATCGGATACAAACACCGTTTCGATACAACTAGCAACCGATGCCAATTATTTGGATTTGTGTAAATTTATTCAACAATCGCTTCAAAAAGTAGGCCTCGAAGTATCAATTAACGTTATGCCTGTGGCCAGCCTGCGGCAAGCTAAAAGTTCTGGTAAACTCGAGATGTTTAGAGCCAGTTGGATTGCCGATTATCCCGATGCTGAAAATTATTTTTCTTTGTTTTATTCCAAAAACTTCTCTCCAAACGGTCCCAATTACACTCATTTTAAAAACGAGGCTTTTGATCAATTTTACGAACAATCTTTAAAGGAGAAATCTTTTGAAAAAAGACAGGTTTTGTTCAACAAAATGGATGAGATAATTGTGGAAGAAGCACCCGTAATTCCTTTGTATTATGATAAAGTAGTTCGGTTTACACAAAACAATGTGACAGGGCTAGGGAACAATCCAATCAATATTTTACACTTAAAAAGAGTAAAAAAAATCAGTCTTTAGTCCGAAATTGAGAAGACTGCTCAAATACATTTAGAAGCATATTTTCTTCAACATCGTCCACAGTGTGTGATTTCCTGCTCTTCATGGCTCGAATGGAAGCAATGGCCTTTTCAAAATTGTATGGTGAAAATCCGTGAGCACCTCCCCAACTAAAGCTAGGGATAAATGTGCGTGGAAATCCTGTTCCAAAAATATTGGCGGATACTCCCACAACAGTTGCCGTATTGAACATAGTGTGAATACTACATCTACTGTGATCGGCCATTAACAGTCCGCAAAATTGCAAGGATGTTTTGATGAATTTTTGCGAAGGATAACTCCATGCACGAACTTCATCGTAGTTGTTTTTAAGATTGGAAGCATCGGTAGCAGCGCCAATATTGCACCACTCGCCTATTACGGCATTTCCAATAAATCCATCATGTGCTTTGTTGGAATAACCAAACACTATAGAGTTGTTGACCTCCCCTCCTACTTTGCAGTTAGGGCCAATTGTGGTTCCTCCGTATATTTTTGCTCCCATTTTAATTATTGAGTTTTCACCCAAGAAAAAACTTCCACGTATAAGAGCCCCTTCCATCACTTTAGCATTTTTTCCAATATAAATAGGACCGTCCTCTGTATTGAGTACTGCACATTCAACCGAAGCTCCCTGTTCGATAAATATTTTACCGTTTCCGACTATTCGATTGGAAGATGATATGGGAGAAGATATGCGATTGTGAGTGAAAATTTCAAAGTCATCTTTCAGGACTTGTGCGTTGTTTAAAAACAAATCCCATGGATAACGAATTACCGCAAGCGGGGCTGAAAATGCAATGGTTTCAAAATCCTCCATGTTGGATTGAGAAAAAGAATTGGGACCAACGTAAGCAATCAGTTCATTGTTATTGACCAGCTTTTGACCCGAAGTAAGCTTTTGTATCGCTTGTATCAAAGGCAAATTGGGCAAACAAGCAGCGTGAATTCTGAGATGTTCTTGGTGGGCAGCTGCCGGGAACATTTCGATTAAGTAATCCTCTGTATCTGTAAATGTAATTGTTGAGAGATAATGCTCCCACTTTTCACGGATTGTTGACATCCCTATTCGAAGCTCTGCAACAGGCCGGGTGTAAGTAAATGGCAGTAAATTATTTCTATAGGGACCGTCAAACAGGCTTACCATAATCGTTTTGTTTAATGCAAATATACCGAAAGCTTATTCCACAAAAAAACCCCCATATAAAAAGGAGGTTTGTATAAGGATTGGCAAAAAACAATTATTTTTTGAATTTCGCGTATTTGGTTTTGAATTTATCAATACGTCCAGCTGTATCGACCAATTTGGATTTTCCGGTGTAAAAAGGGTGCGAAGTTCTAGAAATCTCTAACTTCACAAGAGGGTACTCAACACCTTCAACATCAATGGTTTCTTTTGTATCTACAGTTGATTTGGTAATAAAGACATCTTCATTAGACATATCTTTGAATGCTACCAATCTGTAATTGTCTGGGTGAACACCTTGTTTCATAACTTGTAAATTTTAAAAATCTATCTTTTAAATCGGCTGCAAATCTAATTCTTTTTTATAAATTTACAATCATTATTACCAACAAAAATGCACTTTTTTAAAATTTTTTATTGCAAAACCAAAATACTTTTAATCAAAAACTAGCCCTATGAACACTCAAACACAAATCAGAAAACAAATCTCAATAAACTACGGTCTTATTTCAGGAGGTATTGGAGTTGTATTTTCACTCATGCTTTACTTTATGGATGCGCTCTACAATCAAGACAGCGCTACGCAGTGGATTACAACACTCATTAGTGTAACTATCATTGTGTTGGGTATTGTCGCTTATAAAAAATCAAACGACGGACTTATTTCTCTTAATGAAAGTATCAAATTGGGGCTTGGAATTTCTTTGGTAAGCGCACTTTTTACTTGCGCTTATATGATTCTACTAGCCAATGTCATAGAACCCGATTTTTACAACAATCTTTTTGAAAGTGGCAAGGCTGCAGCTCTGGAGCAAAACCCTAAAATGACCAGTGAGCAATTGGATCAAATGGTAGAAATGCAAAAAAAGTTTTCTTGGGTTACCTATCCTGCTATTTTAATTATGAGCCTATTTTTAGGACTTGTAGTGGGTCTAGTTACAGGATTGATTGTAAAAAAATCAAAACCAGAATATTAATCTTTCAAAACACTTCATGCAAATATCGATTGTCATTCCCTTATTAAACGAAGAAGAATCGTTGCATGAACTTCACGATTGGATTGTTTCGGTAATGAACCAAAATACGTTGTCTTACGAAATTATTTTTGTGGACGATGGAAGCACTGACACATCATGGGAACGCATTCAATCTTTGGCAAATAACAACGTCGCCGTTAAAGGGATTCGCTTTATGCGAAATTTTGGAAAATCACAAGCCTTACACGCGGGTTTTGAAAAAGCGGCAGGAGATGTCATTATTACAATGGATGCGGACTTACAAGACAATCCAGAAGAAATTCCTGATTTATTTCACAAAATAACACACAATAACTTCGACCTAGTTTCGGGTTGGAAGAAAAAGAGGTACGATTCTCTGTTGTTCAAAAATTTACCCTCAAAATTATTCAATTGGGCAGCCAGAAAAACTTCCGGAATCCAATTAAACGATTTTAACTGTGGCTTGAAAGCCTATCGAAAATCGGTGGTCAAGACCATTGAAGTCTATGGAGAAATGCATCGATACATTCCCGTATTAGCCAAACACGCAGGGTTTTCTAGAATTGGAGAGCAAATTGTAAAACATCAATCGCGCAAATACGGTAAGACAAAATTTGGGGCCGATCGCTTCATCAAAGGTTTTTTAGACTTACTGACCCTTTGGTTTATTCAAAGATTCGGAAAACGACCCATGCACTTTTTTGGACTTATTGGCTCTTTGATGCTCCTGGTTGGATTTGGTTTTGCACTCTTTTTGGGAATCGACAAACTATATATCGACACTTCGGGAAGGCTAATTACGCAGCGTCCCGAATTTTATATTGCATTGGTCACAATGGTTATTGGCTCGCAATTTTTTCTGGCTGGGTTTTTAGGGGAAATCATTTTACGAAGTGGTATTCAAAAACAACGCTATTTTATTCAAGAAACTATTTCCTAATCATAAGGAAACTCATAATGTTTTGATTATTTTTGCGAAGTACATTTAATCTAATTATGAGTAACGAATCTTTTATTCAAAACGCATTGGCTTGGGAAAATGAGCCTTTCGATACAGCCACTCAACAAGCAACTCAACAACTAAAAAAAGAAAATCCTGAGGCCTTTGAGGATGCTTTTTATAAAAATCTTGAATTTGGAACTGGAGGAATGCGCGGTATTATGGGAATTGGAACCAATCGCGTGAATCGATATACTTTTGGAAGAAATACGCAGGGAATTGCCAATTATTTAAAAAAAGAATTTCCAAAAGAACCTCTCAAAGTTGTAATCGCCTTTGACTGCAGACACCAAAGCGACACGCTTGCAAAAACAGTAGCGGCTATTTTTTCTGCCAATAACATTCATGTTTATTTATTTTCATCGCTTCGACCCACACCTGAGCTCTCATTTGCCGTTAAAGAATTGAATTGTCAATGCGGAATCGTATTGACTGCCTCTCACAATCCACCCGAATACAATGGTTATAAAGTGTATTGGAAAGATGGAGGGCAAATTGTACCTCCTCAAGATGCCGCAATAATTAATGAGATTGAGTCCATTGCTTTCGAAGATATATTGTTTACAGAAATTACTTCCAATATTCAGGTCATGAGATTGAGTCCATTGCTTTCGAAGATATATTGTTTACAGAAATTACTTCCAATATTCAGGTCATAGACAAAGAAGTGGACGATTCGTTTATCGATGCTTCAATTCAAAACGGGCGCATTGCTGATGCCAATCGAGATGATTTTAAAATTGTATTCACACCCCTTCACGGAACCTCCGTTACAATTTTGCCTCAAGTTCTTGAGAAATCGGGATACAGTCAACTTCATGTTGTGGAAGAGCAAGCAACACCGGACGGCGATTTTCCAACCGTAGTTTCTCCCAATCCAGAGGAAACCGAAGCGCTTACCATAGCCATGGAAATTGCTGGAAAAACCAACGCCGATATGGTTATTGGAACCGATCCCGACGCAGACCGCCTGGGAATTGTGGTAAGAAACCAAGAACAACAACTGGTGATTCTTAACGGAAATCAAGCCATGATGGTGATGACTCATTTTTTGTTGGAAAAACATAAACAAAACAAGACGCTTTCCAAAAATGCCTTTGTTGGCTCTACGATTGTTTCTACCCCAATGATCCAACGCTTGGCTGAAGCATACGGCGTAGAGTGCAAACTGGGACTCACTGGTTTTAAATGGATTGCCAAAATGATTGAAGACTTTCCAAACCAACAATTTATTGGTGGTGGAGAAGAAAGTTTTGGTTTTATGGTAGGCGATTTTGTTCGTGATAAAGACGCCATTACTTCCTCACTATTGGCTTGTGAAATTGCAGCAGAAGCAAAAACCAATGGACATACATTTTTTGATACGCTTATAGCTTGCTATATCAAATACGGTTTCTACAAAGAACATCTGATTTCTATCGTAAAAAAGGGGAAGCAAGGCGCAACTGAAATTCAAAACATCATGAAATCGCTTCGAAGCAATCCGTTAACAAAGATCGACGGAAGTGCTATTTGTCGTATTGAGGATTATGAAAACAGTACGTTATCACTTCCTTTACAAGGAAAAACAGAAAAACTTCATTTTCCAAAATCCAATGTTCTAATATACGAAACTGAAGAAGGAACTCGAATTGCTGCTCGACCCAGCGGCACCGAACCCAAAATAAAGTTTTACTTTAGCGTCAACACAAAACTTGCTTCTGCAGACAAATTCAAGGAAACAGAAGCCCGTTTGGATCAAAAAATTGAACGAATTATTTCTGAAATGAATCTTTAACAGTGAATTATTTTATAAAAATATTAGCGTTTGCAAAGCCCTACAAAAAATTTATGTTTCTCAACATAATTTTTAATATTCTGTATGCTTTGTTCAGTGCGCTGTCCTTTTTGGTGCTGATGCCCATGCTAGAGGTTTTGTTTGGAAAAAATAAACCCCTTTACGAAAAACCCGAATACAGTGGGATTGGTGAATTAAGTGAATTTACCCAATCGTATCTCAATTATGAAGTAACACGCTATGCAGGGGAAGACTCACACAAAGCGCTACTAGTGGTAATCAGTTTGATTTTGATTGTTTTTTTCCTCAAAAACTTATTCAATTATGCAGCCATGTTTTTTATCACTTTTCTAAGAAATGGGGTGTTAAAAGACTTGCGAAATGAACTGCATAAAAAAACAATGGAACTTCCCTTGTCTTATTTTTCTGAAAAGAAAAAAGGAGATGTCATTGCGCGCATTACTTCCGATGTATTGGAAATTCAACATTCTTTTTTATCAATTTTAGAGCTTTTAGTCAGGGATCCTCTTACCATTCTATTTACCCTAGGTGCCATGTTTTTGCTGAGTGTAAAATTGACTTTTTTTGTCTTAATATTCATACCATTAGCCGGAATTTTAATCTCGTTGATTGGGAAATCCCTCAAGAAAAAATCCGATCGTGTTCAAAAAGAACAAGGAGAATTTTTATCTATTATTGAAGAAACAATTGGTGGACTTCGGATTATTAAAGGCTTTAATGCAGAAACTATTTTTGGAAAAAAATTCAAGCATACTACCGAGCGTTTTTATCGATTTTCAAACAGCCTTTTGAATCGTCACAACTTAGCCAGTCCAGTAAGTGAATTTATAGGAATCGCTGTCATAGGAACTCTGTTATGGTACGGAGGGCAATTGGTGTTTGTTGAAAAAAGTCTAAATCCTGAAGTATTTTTGACATACATAGCACTATCCTATGGCGTATTAACACCGGCAAAAGCGATTAGCAGAGCTTCTTATGGGGTTAAAAAAGGAAACGCAGCTGCAGAACGAGTACTTGAAATTTTGGAAACGGTTTCGCCTATTCAAGACCCAGAAAATCCCATTGAAAAAAACTCCTTTGACACAGCAATTGAGTTGAAAAACGTATCTTTTCAATACGAAGACACCCAAGTAATTTCTTCAATATCGCTAACCATTCCTAAAGGAAAAACAGTGGCGTTGGTAGGGCAATCTGGAAGCGGAAAAACCACCATATCCAATCTTATTCCAAGGCTTTATGACGTATCCAAAGGAGCTGTCATGATTGATGGCGTTGACATACGCTCCATTACCAAAAAAACATTGAGAGGTTTTATGGGGATGGTAACCCAAGATTCGATTCTATTCAATGATACCGTAGCCAACAATTTGCTTTTTGGAAATACAAAAGCCACCTCGGAAGAAATGATTTCAGCAGCCAAAATTGCCAATGCTCATGATTTTATCATGGAACTCCCTGATGGATATGAAACCCCCATAGGAGATGGAGGAAACAAACTTTCGGGCGGCCAAAAACAACGCTTATCCATTGCTAGAGCGGTGCTTAAAAACCCACCCATAATGATCTTAGATGAAGCCACTTCAGCGTTGGACACAGAGTCGGAACAAATGGTTCAAGAAGCACTCAACAAAATGATGGAAAACAGAACATCGCTGGTTATTGCACATCGTTTATCAACCATTCAAAAAGCAGACGTTATTGTGGTGCTTCAAAAAGGGAAAATTGTAGAACAAGGAAAACACAATGAATTGATCCAAAAAGAAGGTGTTTACAAAAAACTGATTGATCTTCAATCTTTTGGGTAATTAAACTTTATCCTTTTTTACGTGTCTAATGAAAGATGTCTGACGAATTAGCCTTTATCGAATCGTTGCGGAATCCTAAAACACAGGATCAGGCTTTTTCGGTACTCGTTGAGCAAAACAAAGAACGCTTGTATTGGCACATTCGAAAAATAGTTTTGGATCATTATGACAGTGATGATGTACTCCAAAACACCTTTTTAAAAATTTATAAAAATATTGGAAAGTTCAAAGGCGATAGTAGGCTGTTCACCTGGATGTATCGAATTGCTACCAACGAGTCCTTGACTTTTTTAAAACAAAAATCAAGAAAGCTAGGGTCAGTCGAATGAATATATTCATGATAAAGCACAAAATCTTCGCTCAGATCCATATTTTGACGGCGATGAAATAGCCTTGGAACTCCAAAAAGCGATTGCATCACTGCCTGACAAACAACGATTGGTTTTTCAAATGAAATACCAAGAATCTATGAAATACAAGGATATATCAGCAATTTTAGGAACTTCAATAGGAGCTTTAAAAACTTCTTATCATCATGCGGTTAAGAAAATCAAAGAAAAATTAACAACCGATCAAACTTTTTAAAAAATCCAACGTCTAATCAAGTATGAGTACAACCCAAAACAATCGTTCATCAGAAGCATTTAGAGTTCCCGACGGGTATTTTGAAACAATAAACACTCGTGTTCTTGGGATGACAACGGCAGCTCATAAAAATCCTTTTTCCACTCCCAAAGGGTACTTTGCCACTATTGAAGCAGGCAATTGGACTAAAAAAATTAAAAAACAGCCCAGCGTTATTCGACTGAACATCCTGCGTTACAGTGCGGTAGCTGCTGTATTTTTTGCAGTCATTCTATTAACCAATAGTCCTGCTTCCTCACAATTAGATACCATTGAAGACTCTGAAATTTTGGCGCTGGTAGAAGCTAATTGGATAAATGCCTATGAATTTGAATTGGCAGAAAATATTAATACAAGCGATTGGTCGTTAGAAGTCGTTTCGGAAAACACTATCTATGAGCATTTGCTTTCAAACCCAGATACGATGGATGAATATTATCTACTCGATTAATCCTTTAATTAAAAGCATTATGACTAAAAAAATTTCCCTTTTGATACTGATTGTATTTCAATTCGCATGGGCACAACCCAGAAAAATGAGTTTTGATAAAATGATTGCCCTAAAAAGTGATTATTTGACCGAGAAAATGGAGTTGAACGACTCTGAAAGCGCTATTTTCAAAAAAGTATACAGCGAACAAGAACGAAAAATTCATGAATTTCGAATGGAAAACATTCGGGCAAACAAAAAACAATTTCAATCCAACCCTGAGTCCATAACAGAATCTATGGCGGAAATACACATTCAAGAAATTCAGACTCATAAACGAACGATATTGGCAATGGAGGAAGAAAAAACAGCAAGCTTGCTGCAATACTTTTCAAGCAAACAAATTGTTTCAATGATGATCCACGAAGAGCGGTTTCGCAAAGAACTAATTCGCCGAATAAGAGACAAAAAAAGAGAAAACAATCACAAGGATTAATTGTCACATATCTTCCCTACCTTTGCCGCTGATTGAACAACATGCGATTACACAGAAACTTAGTCTTTGCCGTTATAGACGGATTGGATCAGATCTTTAACGAAGATATTTTAGCTCACAAAGCGGTCGAAAAATTACTCAAACGTGACAAGCGTTGGGGAAGCCACGATCGAGGTTTTATAGCCGAAACCGTTTATGAAATGGTTCGATGGAAACGACTCTACATGGAAATTTCCGAAGTAAAAACTACACGTGGCGGATGTTTGCTGTTTGGGCGACACTTCGAGGAATTCATCTCCCCGATTGGAAACAACTCGAAGACACCCCTACCCGACGAATTAAAGGAAGATTTGAGACGTTGAGTAAAATTCGAAAAATCAAAGAATCCATTCCAGATTGGATGGATGCATTGGGCGTTGAGGAATTGGGAGAGAAAAAATGGTCCAAAGAATTGACAGCGCTCAATGAAACTGCCAGTGTAGTTCTAAGAGTAAACACACTCAAAACTTCTGTTGATAAGGTGCAAGAAGGACTTTTGGAAGAACAAATAGAAACTTCCACAGATCCTAATTATCCAGATGCGCTTATTCTTACCCAACGAGCCAATGTGTTTGGAACCCAACTGTTTCAGGAAGGTCATTTTGAATTGCAAGATGCCGCATCTCAGACCATTGCTCCTTTTTTGGAAGTAAAACCTGGAATGCGTGTTGTTGATGCTTGTGCAGGAGCTGGCGGAAAATCCTTACACTTGGCCGCTTTGATGGAAAACAAAGGGCAAGTAATTGCTTTGGACATCTACCAAAATAAGCTGAACGAACTGAAACGACGCGCCAAACGCAACGGAGCTCACAACATTGAAACCCGCTGGATAGAAAACAGCAAAACCATTAAAAAACTTCACGGAAAAATCGATAGGCTGCTCATAGACGCACCTTGTTCTGGTTTGGGAGTATTGAGACGAAACCCGGATGCAAAGTGGAAACTGCAACCCGATTTTTTAGAAACAATTCAAAAAACACAAGCCGATATTTTGGAACGTTACTCAAAAATGGTCGCTCCCAATGGGAAAATGGTTTATGCAACCTGCTCTATTCTACCTTCGGAAAATCAAAAACAAATCAAACGATTTTTAGCAACTGATGTTGGAAAAGAGTTTGTTTTGGAAACCGAGGACACACTTCTTCCCTCAAAAACAGGTTTTGATGGGTTTTACAGAGCACGATTGATTAGAAATAGCGATCCTCCTCAGCCAGATTTGAAGTGATTTGGATAAACTTTTTTATCTTTAGAAGATGAAAAAAATGGTGCTTTAGAAGATGAAAAAAATGGTGAGAGAATTTCATTACGAAATTTATGACAATCTAGAAGCGCTAAAAACTGATGATAAAAAGTTGGTTAAAGCAGCCATTGAAACCACTTCGGATGCATATGCTCCTTATTCCAAATTCAAAGTGGGAGCTTCTATTCGTTTAGACAATGGATCCATTGTCATAGGACATAATCAGGAAAACGCAGTGTACCCCCTTGGCTTGTGTGCTGAGCGTGTTGCGTTATTTTCGGCTGGAAGCCAGTATCCCAATGAAACTATAACAGCAATAGCGGTAGCCACCGAAAAAAAAATAGCTCCAACCGACATTCCTCCCTTTCCGTGCGGTAGTTGTCGGCAAACCCTCATTGAATTCGAAAGCAAACAACAACAACCCATTAAATTACTCGTAACAGGAACCAACGAACGGGTATTTGTCTTTAAAAGCGTGCAGTCCATATTGCCCTTTGCTTTTAATGACTTGTTCTTATAGTATTAAAAAATTACCGAATTCGATCTACAGAACGAATCAAATCTTCGTCTTTTTTGATGGCCTTATTTGCTAAATACAAAAGCCCAATGGTCAAGGCAGGAAGAAAAAGACTGAAAGGGCGTGATGTTTCGGAATCGGTAATGGAAAAAACACGAATCACAAAAACAAGCAAAATAACAAGGTGTATCAGTGAATTCAATCGATTCAAAACAAATTGCAACTTTCGTGTCTTGTATTTTAGAAGCGAAAAAACAGACAAAAAAGCAGCAGCGATAATTCCAGCATATAAAAACGGTTGGTCGCTAAGTGATGAAAAAGATCCCGATGCTGTAATCCAGTCTTTGAGCACGAAGATAGCAACTAACTGGAGTGTAAAAACTAGTAAAAGGTAAACGGATTGAATTCTTTGTATCATAACACAAATTTACTGTGTAAAAATAACAAAAACAGATGTAATTATATTTTTGATTTAGAGTATTTGATTTAAAAATAAATTGTATCTTCGTAAAAGATTTGCACAGCAAATACCATTACTTCATAAAATTATAGCGAAACCATTCGCAAATTATCTATCAACAACTACACTATTTAAATTACATACATGTTAGACATTTCAACGTTAAAGGAAAAAAAACTTCCTGAACTTCAAGAAATTGCAAAAGAATTAGGGCTAAAAAAATTAACAGGACTCAAAAAAATGGATCTTGCGTACAAAATTTTAGACCACTGGGCAGCCAATCCAACTTCTGGTGAGGCAAACGATACCCAAGTATCAGAGCAAAAGATTCAAAAAGATAGTGCTAAAAGGCCGAACCCATCACGAAGAGAAGAAAAAACACATCCGAAAGTAGCTCAAGAAAATGAAATAGCTACCAACAAACTCGAAAACAATAAGCCTCAAAGCACCAACAAACCTCAAAACAATAATAAGGTTCAAAACAACAACAAGCCCCAAAACAATAACAAGCCCCAAAACAATAACAACAATAATCCCAATCAAAACGGGAAAGACAGTAACAAACGTCCTCAACACAACAATCCTAAAAACGGAAATAACACACGCAAAGACGACAATCACAACAAAGACAATCGCAACAGATATCGTGAACCCGATTATGAATTTGATGGAATTATTGAGAGCGAAGGTGTTTTAGACATGATGGCAGAGGGGTATGGATTTTTGAGATCTTCGGATTACAACTATCTCTCGTCTCCCGACGATATTTATGTGTCACAGTCTCAAGTAAAATTATTTGGTCTGAAAACTGGTGACACCGTTTTGGGACATGTTCGTCCACCCAAAGAAGGAGAAAAATATTTCCCATTAATTAAGGTTTCTAAAATCAATGGGTTGAGTCCGGATGTGGTTCGTGACAGAATAGCGTTTGAACACCTAACACCCTTGTTTCCTCAAGAAAAATTCAATATTGCCGACAAACAAGCCACCGTTTCAACCCGAATTATGGATTTGTTTTCGCCCATTGGAAAGGGACAAAGAGGTATGATTGTTTCCCAACCCAAAACGGGAAAAACCATGTTATTAAAAGATGTAGCGAATGCCATTGCGGCAAATCATCCAGAGGTATATCAAATTATTTTATTGATTGACGAACGCCCAGAGGAAGTTACCGATATGCAGCGAAACGTAAAAGGTGAAGTAGTTGCTTCTACCTTTGACGAACCCGCAGACAGACACGTAAAAGTCGCTAATATTGTTTTGGAAAAAGCCAAACGATTGGTGGAATGCGGTCACGATGTTGTCATATTATTGGATTCCATTACGCGATTGGCACGAGCTTATAATACGGTTCAACCAGCATCTGGAAAAATATTGAGTGGTGGTGTGGATGCCAATGCGCTTCACAAACCCAAACGATTCTTTGGTGCTGCTAGAAATATCGAAAATGGAGGATCGCTTTCTATTATTGCTACGGCACTGACAGAAACCGGATCGAAAATGGACGAGGTAATTTTTGAAGAATTTAAAGGAACTGGAAATATGGAACTGCAGTTGGATCGACGCATTTCGAATCGACGTATTTTCCCTGCCATCGATTTGGTGTCTTCCAGTACTCGACGCGACGATATTTTGTTGGATGAAAACACCATCCAACGTATGTGGATTATGCGAAAATACTTGGCGGATATGAACCCTGTAGAAGCCATGGAGTTTATCAACGATCGCATCAAACGAACGCAAAACAACGAAGAATTTTTGATTTCAATGAATTCGTAACCAAACCGTTGAAATTAGAAAAAAGCTTCCCTAGGGAAGCTTTTTTTGTTGAGAACGGATTTCCCCGCTGGCATATGTATACCTGTTGCAATACGCATGACTATTCTTTACGATAGGTACGCATTTGAAAAGCGTACCTGTACTTTTAGGGTTTTGTTTTTCAGGTGTTGGAAACGGTT